>Ga0068862_100000951_pt1 | contig 27863 bp, 31 predicted proteins | sample KBSSwiS52_FD_66598 | JGI IMG/M metagenome (GOLD analysis project Ga0068862, IMG submission 66598) | Switchgrass rhizosphere microbial communities from Kellogg Biological Station, Michigan, USA - KBS Switchgrass S5-2 | ecosystem: Host-associated > Plants > Roots > Rhizosphere > Soil ... | reverse complement strand
CGGAGGCCAGTCCGCCCTCTAGAATGCATTAGACCTGACTTGCACTTTACGGCGGGGTAGCCGAAAGCAGACAAACGATATCAGATCTTCTGGCAGAGGCTGTAGCTGCAAGGCAACAGTCACCCGGAAACTGACAGAATGCCTACGCAGGCCGTCAGTGCAGTGGAGGCGAGGGATTGTTGGCTTCCTACGTTCCAAGACGGAAGAGTCGCAGCAGCGTCGTACTCGTATGCCGGTTGTGATTGCGCGGGCTTGTCCCCGTTCAACGAAGTCCTGAGTCGAAAATAGGATTGCAGGGACTTGCGCTGCTAGAGCCTATGTCATGGTCAGCGACGGACCTCCACGCTCAGCTCAACGCCCTACCAACGCAGAGTGGAGGGGATCACACCAATGCACCGACGGATTCCTAAGTTTGCTCCTCTTGCCGCTCTCCTACTGTGTCTACCTACCATGCCCTGTGCACAATCACCTGAATGGAAGGCGATTGCTTGTACCATCGACTCTCCAGATAGTCTTCGGGGGCTTGTCATGCCAATATACTTCGCCGAGAATGGCAACATCAATTACGATGGTATAGAAAGTTCTGGTTCTGTGACATCCACTCAGATACGATTTTGCTACAATAACGCAAATAATCAAGGCTGCTTGACTATCTCAAGGCTCTCCGGTCGGTTCAATCTAACTGTCCCGTTCGGTTATGCACGTGGAAGCTGTGAAGCAGTCAGCAGTCCTAAATTACCGCCAGTCGTGGCACCCTCAAAATAGCTGACAGGAATTCTAGGGATTTGGACCTAAGGGGAGAACAATAGATGCGTGACTATAACTGGATAGATGTTCTAACTGCCTTTTCTACTCTAGCGGCCGTACTAGTGGCTCTTCTAATAGCCCTTTATGGCAGTTGGCTCAGCTCCATAGTACCAGGGATGCGGCCTAGGCTTAATATAGAACTTGTTTCTCCTAAAGAACCAATACCAATAAAAGTCAAACTAGATCCCAAGGATGGTAATCCACCTCGGTTCGAGAAGAGCTGGTGGTATTACGCCAGGGTTTCAAATCCCAGACGTAGGTGGACCAAGGCAACTCAAGTCCAAGTCTTCTTAATCAAAGTGGAGGAGGAGCAAGCTAATGGGGAAACGGATATAACCTGGTCACAAGAGATACCTGTTCAGTGGCACTTGCAGGAAGTAAAGCCTCTTCAAGCCACAGTTGGTCCCAGTGATACCTTCCCCGTCTGTAGCCTCGTCAAAGATAAGTGGGTTGAACTTTATCCCCTCGCTCACTTGTTCAGCCTAGAACATAAGAAGAGAAAGCCCTTCAAACTTATTATCACCTTTCAAGCTAGAAGTGTCGAAATAGACTCTAGAGACCTAAGAGTTGAGATCGTTTGGAAAGATGGCTGGTCAGACGACAGGAAGGAGTTACTACAGTACATGACGGTTAGAGAGCTACCTAATGAGAAGAAGAACTCCTAGGGCTTAATCTGAGAACGGGGGGAAGGGTTAACATCTATGGACTGATCTTGTTTGAAACTCCTTGCTCCTTGAGCACAACTGAGACGATTCCGGCAGTGATCAAAGGAAGAAGTACAGGCACCAGTTTCTTCAGTTCTTCGTATCACTTTCTTTGGGCATAACCAATCCCCCGAAACTGCTATTCGTTAAGCCTCACCGCAGGTCCCCCGTCCTTGTCCTTGTCGAGGAAGACCACCCCTGCCTTCTCTAAGGCTCTCCGGGGGTCTGTAAGCCCTTGCTCGAAGGCTCGCGTACTCGGGGACCTGTCTGGGGTGGTTTCGCCACTGGCGATCTCTTGAAGCACGGAACGCCAGTAAGCAGTAGGTAGCTGAGGCAACTTTGCTGTCGCCTCTCTCCTTCTTCCACTCTACACTGACGAGGCGTGTAGTGTAGGGGGATTGGCATGTTAGTTTTCGTCGGTTGCAACTATGAGAGGATTCCGATCCAGGGATACCGTGATGCCTTCCGCGAGGTCCAAGCCTCAGAGCCGCGCATCCAGTTTCGCTTCGCTGATGTCAGGATCAGCAACAAGGTCATCATGGAGAAGGTGCGAGACGAAATCTTGCACTGCGATGTTGGGCTGTATGACGTTACCTTCCGTAACCCCAATGTCATGATGGAACTGGGGATAGCAGTAGGCGCAGGTCGGTCCTGGAACATCCTCTACAATCCTGTCGCTGATGCCCAGTCATGGCTGACGAAGGGCTGGTTCAACAAGAAGACCGCCGAGCTGCCTGCAAACCTTCGCGGCTATGAGTACCTGCAGTACACGAGCCAAGCGACGCTGAGAGACGCCCTGACCAAATGGGCCAAGCATGCCTTGGAGCAGGCGCCTCTCTCAACCGTTGAACATTGGCTGGAGGCAACGCACGAACTGACGGCGCTGCTAACCAGGAAGCCGGGTTTGACGATAAACGAGATCGCCCGTGAGCTTGGGGCGCAGCATGTCTCCCTCGTGAGGCTGACCCTGAGCGAACTTCGCAAGAAGGGCATCCTCCGCAGCGACGGCAAAGGGCCGGGTACCCGATACTTCGTATCCAGGCCAAGGCGCGAGACACAGACACGGTCGCGACGTGGCCCCGTGCAACCCCCAGCAGAGTAGGGCCGCCCAGCCAAAGAAGCGACTGAGGGACATTGCCGTGGCCGATATCTTCATCAGCTATTCCAAGGCAGATCGGGACAAGTTGGTGCTGCTCTCTGCTTACCTAGAGAGCGAGGGTTGGACCGTTTGGTGGGACAAGAACCTAAACCCAGGTGAGCCCTACCGTGACGAGATCATGCGAGAGCTAGTCTCGGCTCGTGCAGTCATCGTCTTATGGACACCTACCTCGATCAAGTCTGACTTCGTTCGTGCTGAGGCAGGGAGAGCTAAGGCGGACGGCAAGCTTATCCCGGTCAAGACAGATGACGTGAACTACGGTGACATCCCCTTGCCGTTCGGGGAGATGCACACCGAACCCCTGTCTAACAAAGAGCTGATCCGGGCTGCTGTCGTAGCCCAGCTGGCCAAGCCTGCGGTACAGCCGAGTGCATTGTGGGTTGCTACTAAGACACTCCGGTATCAGGTGCTGACCTGGGTCGGCATTGTTGGTGGTGCTGTTACGTTATTCGCAAACCTTCGGGAAGTACTCAATTTGGCCGATTGGGCAAGGTGGTTGGTCACGAACTGGCATCAATTGACGGTCGCTTTTTGGCGCATTGCCTTTGGATGGACTGGAATTCGTATTACAGCGCCTTGGGCAACAGCGTTGTCCTTTACTGCGTTCGCACTGCTAACCGCGCTGGCTGCTAGACGTTCAATGGAAAGATCGAGTAACGAACGCAGTGTCTTGCCGTATCTAAGGTGGTCCTACGCTGCCCTCCTCGCAGTGATCATCGGTGCCTTTATAATGTCAGCTACAATTAAGGCAGAGTCCTTGGTCCATAATATACTAATGGTCGCGTTCCTGTGTGCACCCGTTGTTGTGGCAGTTCTGAAGGCAGGGATTGGTGTCCTTCGTGCCATCGCGTTCTCATCCTTGTTTATGGTATTTAGCGTAGCTATTACGAAGTCGGTACTTCTAGGCTCGGAGCGAATTGAATATGACGAATTCTCTCCAATATACGTGGTCTTAATGCTATACCTATTCCCACCGATCTTGCTAGCCATTGCCCCAATTGCTCCTTTACTCAGACGGTTGTCGTTTTTGTTTATTGGATTTGTTATGCTGATAGCCCTAAACGAGCTATCCCACTACGCACCGGATATTAGAAGCTTGCTCAAAGCACCTGATTGATACTCATCGCTACCCAAGCTATGACAATCTCGTTGGATGTTGAGTACTTCTACAGGGGGGGTTCATGCCTAAAGAGAGCACGTGGAACCTTGGCCCGTTGGGCTATCTCGGGTTGTTTGTCTCTACGCTCCTGAACATCTCTGGGCTTTCCTCAATCGTTCAAGGCTTTGTAGAGCTAGGAGGGTTCCTAGGGGATTTGGTCAATCAGTATCGGACTTGGATAAGGGAACCCATACGGGCAGTTTTTGGCTTTATCTGGATACCTCTCCCTTGGTGGTTGGCAGATTGGTGTGTAGTTGGTGGGAGTTTCCTTGCTATAGGACTCTTGATCTCTTATCAGAAAGAAGAGAAGGGTCGCATTAGCGCCACTATTTCGTTCATTGCGAAACAGGCTTTCACGCATGTAGTTGTTCCCATGTTTTGCTTATTCATTAAGCCCCTCGTGGCCCGTCTCATAACGATTGGTGCATGGGCATTGCTTGCCCCTCTGGGTCTGTTTCTACTTCTGCTATTCCTGAATTGGCAGGTGCAGAAGCTAGGGTACTGGTGAAGGGAGAAGAAGAAGAACTGAAGGGGAGGCGGGAATGATCTTCAGCCATTTGACACGCATCGTAGCGTTCTTAGCTGTGCTCATTGGTGTCGGTACGGTCCTGATGGGAGTTTATATCGCTATGGGATATGCAGGCCCACCTGACCTTGTGCTGAGACGCTACACGACAATGCCCACAACAGGGCAGGTTATCGATAAGGGAATCTACTATGCCCTAGTGGGCTTGGCCTTGGGGACCTTGGCGGAGATCGGCTTGGCCGTGCGCAAGGGAAGCCGCTAGTAGCTGGCGTCTGGTGAGCCTTTGGAGTACCTGGCCATCTACACAACGCTGAGGCCGCAACCCTAGGACGCCGGAGTTCTGGGTGGCATCATCTACCCTAAGGACAGTCGGGAAGACCTGGACCACCACAGCGGACTTTTCTCTTCTTGGTATCTACCTTGGCCATCTTGTCCGTCTCTGGGCTCGCTTGCGCCAGCACCATGTTGTCAGGCACGGCAATGGCCGGGGCAGCAAAGCCCGCCGCTTCACTGCGACCGGCGAGAGCGGCGCATGCAAAACCTGATGCAAAGAGAACAGACAGGACCTTCCTACTCGTCCGAGAGCCGCGTACCTTGATCGTCATCGCATCCTCCAACTTTGCTTATTATGCTGTCCGCCAGCGTGCCCAGGAACTGATAGATACCTGCTGGGTGAGCGTATTTATGCAGGTTGTTCGGGTCAAGCTGCCAGGCCAGCTCAACGGCCGTTGGATAACGCCAAGCAGCCCCCAGTTGCCGTGGCTCACCATAGTAACTATGGCTCACCTGTACTCAGACCAGGACACGTGGGCTTGCGCCATTCTCGCGTAGGCATGCGCTGACGCGCCCACAGCGCCTGCCATCCTTCATGTTGAGGCAGCACTGCTTTTAGTCTTGAAATCCTATTCAAACCAATGCATTACAAGTCTCTCCAATCACAAACCGTTCGTGGGAGACTAAAATGGCCAGACCTGCCAACCTCGAAAACATGTCCTATGCCGACTTGTCGCAAATGCAGGCGCGGATCGAGCGCTTGAAGGTAGAGAAGCAGAATGCCGAGCGAGATGGATTGCGCCAGCGCATTCTCGCAATGGTCAAGGAACAGGGCTTCGAGATGAGCGACTTGTTCGGCAAGGGCCGCAAAGCTAAAGGGACCGTGGCCGTCAAGTATCGCGATCCCCAGAACCCCGAGAATACCTGGACTGGTCGCGGACGTATGCCCCGTTGGTTGACTGCAGTCACCAAAGGCGGGAAGGTCAAGAAGGACGATTTCTTGATCTAGGCCAGAGGCAGGGCAGGGAGCAGGACGGAGCAATTTGCCTCGGGCCTCGATAGACCCTGCCTGCTCCTGCAGAACCGAAGGGGAGAACAGGCAGAGCGCAACCCTGTTCTGCTAAGACCAATCAGCAGACGCGAAGCGTCATTGAGATGCTACGCATCTACCACCCCTTCTTAGGAGTCAGAAACGGATACCAGCCATGTGAGCGCCAGCTCAGGTGCGACGGCGGATGAGGTCCGCAACGAGCGATACGACGAACAGGACGATGAAGATCCAGAACAGCAGGCGCGCGCCTTCCATGGCAACGCCCGCAACCCCGCCGAAGCCTACCGCTGCGGCGACCAAGGCTACGACGAGAAATACGATGGCATAGTGAAGCAGACTGAAGCTCGCCATCGCTTCCTCCAATGGGCTCGCATGTGACTTGATAACGTGACTTGATAACGCTGCGGCTCGCGGTGTTGTTCCCCACGCCGGTCGAGCAAAGACGCCCCAGGGCGCATGACCGTCACGAAACCGACAATGGGCATTGCGCGTTCTCCCTTGCCGCGACTCGGCATCACAAGAGGAGGACGTGCCGTGACAGCTTTCAATTGGTCAGCCATCGATTGGGTCTCCCTGGTTGCGCTTTCCGTTCTGGTTCTGCTTGCCGCGCGCATCGGTGAGAGACTGTCGTTCGGCAGTCGCGGGCTCGGCGCGACCGTCACCGCCCTACTGTTCGCCATCGGTTTCGGGGCCTGGTCCTATTTCGCGCTGCACGACACGCTGACCCAGGCTGTCGCAACGCTCATGCCCGGCAGCCCCGGCAACCCCGGCTGAGGTCGCGCCCATCCAGATCTCACGCGGCAGCGACACGCAGGCAGAAATGACTAGCCTATCTTCCCGACGGTCCCCTCGGCGGAGAGCTACCGTACGCAGGTCATTGCACGGAGAACTAGCATCATGCAGCAGTTCCTGACTCAGATCCTGCAGCTCATGCAGCAGGGTATCGATGCGATCTTCCGCTTCGTTCGCCTCGTCTGGAGCTGGTCCGTCGATCAGATCTCCAGCCTCATGGACGTGCCCTGGCAGGCTTGGCCGCTCTGGAAGCAGGTATTCCTCATCCTCATTGCGGCCGGCGTGGTCTGGGCCCTTTTCCGGGCCGCGAAGGAACTATGGGATGCCGCCGAGCGCATCCTTGCGGCCTTCGCGACGCTTCTTGCCGCGCTGGTGAGAACGCTACCCAGCGTTCTTCTCGCCGGCGTCATTGCTCTGGGCGGTGTATGGGTGCTCAACAACGCCGACCTGTCGCGTCTGGGCCTGCCCTCGTTCGCCTGGAATGGCGATCGCTGACGGGCGCACGGTGTCGTACTCCATCGCCCGGCTGTTGCGTCAGTGCGTCAATGGCAGGAAGGACGAACTAAGGACGACAACGGCCGTCCTTGGCGTTCCTAGGCGCTCTGGCAGGCTAGTTGATGCCGTGTGACGCTTCGCGGCTACCCCCGAAGGGGTGAGGTAGGACAAGACCCTAATGCCCTACCTCAGGCGCGAAGCGCCGCACGTAGCTCTGCTACTCAGATGCCGTTAGCAAGTCACCGAAGGTGACGCTAGCAGTGGATACGAAGCCTCTGCATATCGAGGATAGTCAACTCCCTCGGCATCAAGGTCTGCGGCTCCTCTGGAGCCTCTATCCCCTCGCTTCGCTCGGGAAGCGCCACAGGCGCTGTAGCGGGTGTAGCGGCTGTTGCCCCTGTAGCGGCTGTAGGGGGAGGGAGGGGGGGCTCAGCCTCCCCCCGCTGCTCCTGACCGGAGGGAAGGTATCGATCAAACGCATCGGTGAAGTCATCCTTGTAGTATCCTTTCAAGACAGTGCCTCCTATTCTAATATCCCTAGGTGTAATCTTATAAGGTCTAAGCATATCAGCCAACAGCCTGGCATTGATAGGTTTATTATTATCAATACCGGACCAAGGTGACTCTTCTATATTATTTAATACATTAATAATACTATTAGTATGGAACTTATCTCTTCCTTCGAACACAGTCCGAAGGTCGGATAGGAGCAAAGTCCCCAGGTCGCCCCGTGCCTTTCCTGTAGGCGCTACAAGCGCTACAGCCGCTACACGGGCTCTCTCTAACCAGTTCCCTCCTGCCCTGTCGGCTATCGCCAACAGAGGTTCCCATATCTCCTCTTGTCGGTCTGACATACCAGACGGCATCTTCGGTCTATCGTCCCCGATGCCGGCAAGGGAGGTAGAGAACTCCGCTAGCCGCTCCCTCAATCTGATGCCTTCGGGATCGATATCCCTATCCCGGTATCTCTCGATTACTTCATCTGGCTTTCGTCGCTTCATCTCGATGATAATCGATCTACTTTTAACCGTATCGAACCCATCGAGTTCGTCTATCCCAGCAAGAGCTACGGCACAGTACACAGGGAAGTCCTGCGTCTCGTGCTTCTCGCCGACACACCTGCCTATCGTAGCTCCCTTCTTATAACCGGAATTCAATAAGCCACGTAGTTCTTCGGTATCCTTCTTGCCTCTGATACTAAAGATCGTATCGATCTCATCGTACATCAACGTAGGCAAGCCTTTTTCTTGCTCTGCTAGTCTCCGGAAGATATATGGCGCAGTTGCATTCACCGTCAGGATACCATTCGGTACAAGCAGGTTCGTCACCTGCATCGCCCTAGTCTTGCCCGTCTCCCTTGTCGGAGACAAGAAAAGAAGCCGAGGCGTAATGTACCATTCGTCTATCAAGTGGGCATGTGCAATCCACAACGTATGCGCTACTCTTGTTTCGTCACTCGGGTAAACGATGAACCTCCCGAGAAAGTCATAAATATCATTTAGAACAGTCACTATTAAAATCTCCATCAATTTGCCTAACAATACTCGCCTTCTGTTCTGAAGTTAGGCGCCTCCAGTACTGGCGTTGAATAAACACCTCACCTGTCTTGTAATTAGTCCAAAGGGTGAGGTTAAGCTCTAAGGCCTTAAGATAAGCATCTCTATTCAATGGCCTCTCAGTAATCTCAATCATTCAGTTGGCACCTCCGGTGCTCATAGGAACATTCGGTTCCGTGTCTCCTCTAATCAGCCAGACCGCAAACACTCTCGGTCTTACTGACTGACGTGCAAACGAACTAGTGTCCTACTTTCGTCCCTCAAGTATTCTCGTATATAGTCCAGTGCGTCTTGCTCTGTCTTGAAACTCCCATGGTCCTCTTCGTTGATGTATACTTCGAAAGGTTTACTCGTCCTGAACCTCCCTGCATAGAACCGACCGGGAGGACAATCGATTACGATAGATACCCTCTTCCTTCTGTGGGGACGCTTTGCGTCCTTGGCGCCCTTTGCGATATGAGCTTGCATTTAATCCTTTCTGTCCAGGAGTTGGTCGATTACCTTCTTCGCATCCTCGCGTCTGCCGAAGACACCAAACTCGGGTAGCTCTACGATAGTCAAAGTACCGTAGCGTTCCTGAGACACGATGGTGTATCCGCGATACCGGACTTCGTTATTCGCCTTGCGCATCGCTCTGCTTCGTCTCAAGGTACTTCAGCAATGCGTCATGAGCGGACTTCTGGTCCGTGAAACTGCCAAGCTCCTCAAGGTTCAGAATGTACCAGTGTCCAAATGGATTCCGACGCTGGAGCTTGTACCCCTCTACCTCTCTGGTCTTGGTAACGACTACTCCCTTTTCAAAGACATTCCGATCTCCGGGCTGGTAATTATCTTTAACTGAGGGATCAGGCTGCTCTTGCTTCCAGGTCTCATAAGCCTTCTCGCCCAGCCGTCTCGCCTCTGCTTCGGTAATCTGCGTTACCTCTGTGATCTTGTGGCCTTGGTTAGCCGAGGGTCGCTTGTTCCTTGGTAGGTGTTTGTAGCCTTCATCAATACTCATGTTTATCTTCCTTCTCCAAAATAGCGATAAATGGAATAGATCGCTGTGTCTTCGTCTTGGTAGATGCGGGATAGCTCCTGTGGGATCGGCCTACTAGAATCGACATTCACGTTCCTGACCCGATAGAATCCGTCATCATCGAGAACGACGATGAATCCGTAATAGCTAGTCTTGGCTTTCATTGCTCGCCTTGGCCTCTTTCTTGGCCTCCTTCTTGGTACCCTTCTTGGTCCTCTTCTCCGAGGCATCTAGAACAGCCTGGAGCCTAGGGCCAATGATCGGCATGGTGCCCTGCCCCTGGAGCTTCTTGGCCATCGCAGCCAGAGCCAGAACGTTCCTCTTGTAACTGTTCTGCTCGACAGGGTGCTCGACTTTGATCACGTTGGGTAGCTGTGCCTTCTTAGCCTTAGAAGGCTTAGGATCAGGATTGACAGTCCAACCCCCCGGAATGCCCCTAGTGTCCTGGGCATCTGTGGTCTTGGTCTTCTTTGCTTTGGCCATCAGAAGCTACCATCTTCGGTAAGTCCAAGGTCCTTATAGACTTGCTGAGTAATCTCTCGCTTCAACTGGGCATCCCTTTGGTTCTCGGGCCTGGATGCTTCTAGGTTCTTCATATGATCGCTGTAAGCGACATCGGCCTGGCCAGCTAGGTGCATCGCCAGAAGCTTTGCAAAGACGGGCGAGCTTTTGTATTGGCTGAGGATTCTAGATGCCTCGGCAGCCGCTTTGTTGTCATGAAATGCTTTGGTCTCAGAGCTTGCACTAGCTATATCGTTTATAGATCGCGGATCTGTAAGTAAGTATTTGTTAGTCATTCTTGTAGTCGCCTTTCACTTGGTTATAAAGTCTGGAAATTGAAATGCGGTAGTTGCCTGTTAGGCTATCGATGTCCACCACCGTGTAATCAGGTTGCCTCCCTGGGATGTTCTTCCAAGCCCCGGAAACAGGACGTGTCCGAGGAAGTGGTAGCTGGTCCATCTGTACGTAAGGGCCAAAATCTATGTGGTTGGTACTAAAGGGTTTTACATCTGATGTACTATCAATCTAAGTGATCCTTTCTGAAAGGTACGGCTAGAAATGTTCGGTGGGTAGCCCTAAGGATGTTCCGGCCAGAACGGTAGCGGAGCTACCTCAGGCACCGAAGGTGCCGTTAGGACCCGCCAGAGGTAGCTCCAGCGGTTAAAAACATCTGGGATGGTACTATGAGAGGGGGGAGAATATTTTTAACTTCCTGGAGCCTGCAGCAGCCTTCTGGCACCCCTTGCAAACGGGTTGTCTCCGATCCTTGGTCTTCGGATGGGAGTAGAACTCAGACAGAGGCTTGTCTTGGTGACACGCCTTACAGACCTTGGCTCCCGAGGGAGCAGCTGCGGTGTCCCTGTGAGCTTGGTACTCGGGGACAGGCATATCCGCCTGTATGAATGGGTCGATAAAGGCTTCATGTGCCTCTACCGTCTCTTGGTCTAACGACTCACCCAGCACAGGTTTCCCCGATCCCCATCGGTCCGTAATGAACCGGGAGAGCAGAGCCATCTTTCGCTTGGCTTGGTCTGGGGCAAGCCGGACAATGGTGCCCCCAGCTGACTGCTTCAATCGAGTAGCAGTGTAAATATTCCTAGTAGTCAAAGTCTCAATTACTCCCTTCTGTTAGTACCCCTCCCCTTATAAGGCGACTTTTCGGTGAAAACTGACCCGAATTCTGGTAAAAACTGCAGCCTTGGTGAGATTATTTCATCCCCCATCGCCTGCGGAACCTGCCGGAAGGCTTCTTCCCTGGTAGTGGCATGTACCCACTGTTTCCTGCAAAACCGTCAAGGTACTCCGAAGTGTATTGATGAGTTTGCCCAACACTGGATTTCAGCCGAGTGCCGGTCACTTCTTCGTCTACCTGCTTGGCCAACTCCTTCCGAAATGTCTGGATGGGTCCGATTCGGAGGAGACGGAGTAGCTTCTGGAAGACGCCTTCCGGATCGTACTGATTCTGCCTCAACCGCCTAGGTCTGCGGACGTTGTCAGTGACGCGATGGCCTTCCTCGTCCCAAAGAATATCCTTGCTATCGGGCAATGGCTGGTTCTTGTTCTCAGGGAGCTTCCTTACCCGCCTCGCTTCTTTTCGCTTTAGCTCAGCCTGCCGTTCCCGCTGCTTTTGCTGCTTGGCTGCATCGGGGTGACAGTAATCAATCAAATTCCTGATACCGTCTCGGGTTATGCTGGCTTTGTCTTCCTCGGAGAGCTTCAGGAATTCCCGAACTACCTTATCCCAGTGCTCTGGCCTCCGGGGATAGAGGCGATTGTAATTATTCTCAGAATGCCGTTCCAACGTCCGCTTAAATCTATCGTATTCGCCTTTCGGGATATAGCCTTTTCGCCAGCGATATCGCTCTGATTCAAGCCAGGCGCTGTCCTCTGGCATCCTATGCCATGCCTACTTTGGGTGGTCAGGGTTCCCGTAACCCATGACTTCCGCCAATATCAAATCAGCTTCTTTAACCGTGTCTTTCATTCAATCACTCCATTACTCGAAATAAAAAGGGGCCTCGAATGAGACCCCATCATCAGAGCGGTATTGCTCCGATTCCTTGAATGAGTGCTAGTCGTCCCTGCGGCCCGCGCGCTGACCATGAAGGCCACATATCGAGTAATCACACTCTACCTGCACGGCATCACTGCCACAGCGGACCATGACCGACATGCAGGCATGCTCCAGCCTGCGTCTCTCAGCTGGCGGTAATGCCTCAATCTGCTCATCGGTCAGTGAGGCCAGCAGAGCAACGATCTTGTCTGTGAGTGCGATAGGCATGGCTTCCCCCTGTGTACAACGGCGTACTAACTGATACTACGCTGTACACCTGGACAAGCCAAGCGCATCTGTCGCCATCTCGGCAGCATGGCAGAGCGCAAAGAGAAGCGGACAGAGGTTGTGACCCTTCGGCTGAAGCCGTCTACGAAGGAAGGGCTACAGGCTATGGCAGAGGCCGACCGTCGCCCGTTTGCGACGTTCCTAGCGATGATCCTGGAAGATCACTTTGAAGCCCGGAGCGAGGCGTCATCGAAGATGACTCAAGGCACCGTAGGTGCCGCTCAGACGGGCAGGAAACGTACGGGTGGTAGGGAGTAGGCCGAAGGTGAGAACGCCTGTCCTGAACGATCCCGGAGGCTATGCGCGGCGTGCGCCAACCGGGAACCGCTTTATGCAGGAAAGGCTGTAGCCCTTGCTTGTTCCACCCCATTGGGAGTCAAGGGACACAACCTTCCCGCCTCGGGGTTTAGGGTCTTGGATGTCAGGGATTCGCTTGGTCGTGCATTCACTGGCGAGTCGTTTGAAGGCCGAATCCTTTCGGCCCCATGGCAAGCGTTTGGGCATAGAGCCTCCTTTACGTCTGGAAGGTGGGTGATGGAGAGAGGGAGGGACTTGAGTTCTGGGGCACACTACGTGCGGGGATGATTTGGCATTCAACAGCAGAGTTTCACACGAAGCGTTTGGGCGGTCACTTCGGACGACGTGGATCGTCCCGCTCCTTCTTCCTACTGACCTCGCTCGCCAGTCCTCTACTGTTGCTCTGCTCTAGGGGACATTCTGGCTCCCCACACACAGGCGTGCTCTCCTACGCGAGACTCATCCGGGGTCTTTCTGGCGACGATCTTGCTTCACCTACCGGGATGTACTTGTCCTACCGCGTACAAGTGTTGTCGGCCTTGTCGCTGGCCTGGCACTGCGGTCATTCAGCGCCGATGTGCTGGTGACGATCCAGCTCCTGACCCGCTGGGGACTGACCCCCTCACGCTGGCGGTTGATGAGGACTGATTACCTCCCTGTACAGCGAACCGCATGATGACGTTTGACCACTGCTACGCCCCGGAGATGTTCGTCTTCCCCGGGGTTTGGGATGGACCGACAGTGCCGATCTCTCCCCTTACACTTAATATGCTTTGGCTTTTGCAGAATGCAACAACTTTATTTGTTCATCATACAACTCGCCGCATCGGCCGAACGTTATCGGCGGGTGCAAGGCCAACAATGCGCTTCAACTCCAGCTGCCACAGCTGCAGTGCTCTCCGCTTCTCGTCGTCATGCTCGCCGGCATCGTAGTTCCAGCTGGTGACCTTAGCCTTCGCACCGGAGATGTGATTGAAGACGTAGCTACGGTCTTCGACAGAGACGCCCATCTTGCGAAGCGTTGTGCCTATCGTCCGACGAATGTCGTGGGGGCCTAGACCTTCGATCTTCGGTGCCATCTTCCGGCACGTCCGTTGCAGCTGCTTCGTCACGGCATCGGGACGGATGGCACCTTCGGTCTTGCCAGACGGGAACACGTATTCGCTGTCGCCGCTGGCTTCTAGAGCCTCCGAGAGCACGTCCAGGGCAAGCTGTGTGAGAGGGACACGATGGGGTAGTCCGTTCTTCGTTCTGTCCTTCGGGATGACCCACCAAGCATCGTCTTTGTCAGCAAGGTCTAGTTCACCCTTGGCCATCCCGATGACCTCACCGCGACGCTGGCCGGTCAGCATCAGGAGCTTGATCGCTCTCCGGGTCGCAACAGCGGCTTGAAGGTCGGTCTCCGTCAATCCGCCCTTGCGGCTTGGATCGTGCTTCTGCCCCTTCGGCCGGCTGTCCACGACAAGTGGCTGGTCTAGCTCATGCCACAGACGTTTGAACTCATCGGGAGTCAGCACGCGTTCGCGGCGTTGCTCTTCTCCGACCTTCTTGAGGCGTGCAGCGGGATTGAATTTCGCTCTGTCCTCATCAACAGCCCAGTTCATCACCCGGTTGAACAGAGCAACGACACGATTGGACTCGATGGGGCCGGAGTTCTCAGCGACATCATCCCGGATCTCCCGAACGTCTTTCCGTTCGATATCGGCTATGAGCTTTTTGCCAAGGGCCTTCCTGAGTTGGTAGTTATAGCGCCGCTCCTCATCGGCCCATGTGCGGAGCTGTTTCTTGGCGTGTTCATCCAGCCACGCCGTGAACAACTCTCCGAACGTAGTAGGTGCCCGCGGATCGATGCCGGTAGAGGCTTTGGCCTGCAGGTCTTTGTTCCTGTCGGTCGCCTTGTCCAGCGTCCAACCGTCTGGATGATCAGAATACTCCCCGATCTCGATCCATACCCTCTTACGGGTCTTGCCGCTCCCGAGTTGGTAGACGCTGTAAAACACCTTCCTGCCTGATGGGTGCTTCTTGCCCGGAGGATGGACGACAAGATGAAGGCCGGAGGCGCCTTTGATGCTGTAAGTCTGCCTAGCCTCCTTGGCAGATAACCTACTGATAACGCGGTCATTTTTGGCGATTGTGGCCATAAAAGCACCCCTCGATTGGCCCTGGGAAAGGACGGCAGAGACGCGCATGTGCTCTGAGCATGATATCGTTATATATCAGGTACTTAGGTAAGTATGACGGATGTGCCGGGGCATTTGACCAAGGTCATCACAAAGCGCCATGCGATACCCTGACCTTATCACTGATCTGTCTACCAGTCCATTTCTGTCTACCAACTGTCTACCAGAAATGCCACCAATCGTAGATCACCCCAGAAACGAGACATTGATTATACGGGATATTATTGATGGCGTTGCTGTCTTGCAGTGAATGGCATTCAAGAGGTCAGGGGTTCGATTCCCCTCGGCTCCACCAATAAAATCAAGAAGTTAGACTGTCACAATCCGCCTCATCTAAAATCCCATATCACAACTGTATCACCGAAATCCAGCAAAGCTGGCGTATGCTGCTCTGCGTGGCCTAGCCGCTGGCGCGGGCCCGTGCAGTAGCGCGGAGCTACGCCTCGGGTTCCCGATTCAGGTCGCAACCCGACGACTTAGGTCGTTCGCTTGTCGTCCCCCTCGGGCATGAAAGTTAACCGATATTAACCTTTGGGGTACCTCCTTGGGGGGGCATGTAGGGGGTGGACAACCCGCATTATGAACCGGGTTGATACCTCTCAGCGACCCCACCGTCGCCCCTCTGTCTCCTGCGGGACAGCACGAGCGCCGCAAATGTGGTAGGCTCAACACGTACTGTCAGATTGCTGTTAGCGCGAGAATGGGGAGGGTCGAATGTCGAGATGGCTCGCCTTGGCATTGCTTGCAATCATTGCAGGCGCAGGACCGGCATGGGCGGAGTCCTGGCAGAGGGATAGATATTGTCGGGGATGCGATGCCGTCTGTGGAAGCCGTTTGATCTATCCCCCTTTCTGTCCCCGCTTGACGCGTGACGGGTGGCCTGTCTGCGGCGGAGAGATTGGAGGGACCTTCTGGACTGGGATCAACATACGAGAGTACGGGGAGTCCTATTGTAGAGTTTGGACTCCTTGGGGCTACGAATACCTTTCACGGTATTATTGTCGGTGCTGGCGCCCCCGCTGGTGAAAGATGCCCTGGCGTCGAGTCACCGCTTTGAGCTGAGAGCGTATTCGCGTAGAGCTGCCAAGTCGCTCTCAGAAAAGTCTCCGATCTGAAAGGGCTTAGCGTAGTCCGCGAGGCAGTCCTTGTGCACCCATGCAATCGCTTGAGCATCAAGCACGTCGGCAGATGCCTGCAAGTAGAGCGGATCGCCACTATCGACCGTCACAGGCTCATAGCAGCAGATACAAAGCGATTCGGACATCGTTGCGGCCTCCATGTCCGGTGCATCGTGGCGTAGCGGCCTGCCCACGTGCTAGCGCCATGGAGCAACACTCACAGCGTTCGTTGGCCAGCAGACAGATAGAGGGAATCCGATAACTGCTATAGGACGTAAGAGACCTGGGGACGCGGCCGTTCGGCTCTGAGAGCATGAAAAGGGCGCCCAGTGGGTCGGGGCGCCAGGGAGATTCCAGCGATTGCTTGGCGCGAGCGGGGGCACGCGCCATGTTTGCGCTCAACGAGGCACTGTAAGGCACAGCGCGATTGAGGAACGCCGCTAGAGGCCCCTGGTTCCGCAGTGTACCTCGGACGCCGACACCTGGCATCCGTGCTGGATGCAGTTTCCGATGCACGCAAGCTTAAGTTCATCATCCGTGATGCCCGCCGACGCAATGCAGTTGTGAAAAGTTTACTACCTCAAACGATCGCGACGGAAGACTTCACGCTAGTTGGCTACATCGCGTTCGTCAGACCAATACCCGTGCATACAGTGCAGGAGGTCACGATGAGGTCTCTAGCGGTAGCATCAATGGCAGTCTTCCTTTTAGTCGCCGCACACGCTAACGAGACCATCAAATTCAACTGCGAGATATCTCATATTCAGGGGTTCAAGCCGGATGGAACTGCCTTACAGGTTAGTGAAAGTGACATGAAAACGAAATATTCAATAGCAATTCAAAATGACGCAATACGTGCTGAAATGAAATCCCCAAGCAAGAAAGAGCTGGTCGTCTATCGTGTTTTGATGCACAATTCGAGTGATTACATCGGAGCAATGGCGCAAGCCAAACCTTCCGATGCCGCTATTGCTATCTCCAAGGAGCCAAATCCTGCGTATGATCGGTATCCTGGTGGACTGACAGCGAGCGCAGGTGGGTCAATGAAGCTGATCAGTCTGATGTGTGCGAAGGCGCCATGATACTTCTGCCCTGGTGAGGCTAAGCCTCTATCCCATCAAGTGGGAGTTCGCGACGGGCGTGTTCACGGCGTCGGAGCTGTGCCGGCGGTCCTCGCACGCTCCTTTTGCCGTCTTACCTCCCGAGGCGGGACTGGCATCATCGCGCCGGGTGCAGGCACGAGGGGGCTCCATGCTGTTCAATCTCACGGCGGAGCAGAAGCGGCTGCAGGCGCGGGCCCGGGAGCTGGCCGAGAGCTTCGTGCGCGGCCGGGCAGCGGAGACCGACCGCACGGAGGCCTATCCGTGGGACAACGTGCGCGAGCTCACGAAGGCCGGCCTGATCGGCTACACCATTCCGAAGGCGTACGGCGGGAGCGGCGGCAGCTTCCTCGACGCGGTGCTGATCATCGAGGAGATGGCCCGCGTCTGCGGCGTTACCGGACGCATCGCGGTCGAGGCCAACATGGGCGCCATCTCCGCCGTCATGCACTACGGCACCGACGCCCAGAGGAGGCTGGCCGCCGGGATCGTGCTTGCCGGCGACAAGCCGGCCATCTGCATCACCGAGCCGGACGCCGGCTCCGCGGCCGGCGAGATGACCACCTCCGCCGTGAAGCGGGGGAACGCCTATGTGCTGAACGGGCGCAAGCACTGGATCACCGGCGGCGGCGTGTCGAAGCTGCATCTGATCTTCGCCCGGGCGTTCGATGAAGGCGGACGCGAGCAGGGCATCGGCGGCTTTCTGTTCGTGCGCGACGACGCAAAGGCGGCCGAGGCCAAGGGGTTCCGCATCGGCAGGCGGGAGCCCGCCATGGGGCTGAGGGGCATTCCGGAGACCGAGGTGATCCTTGAGGACCTTGAGGTGCCCGCCGACATGGTGCTGCACCCGCCGGGAGGCTGGCGCCGCGGTTTTGCCGAGCTGATGAACGCCTACAACAGCCAGCGGGTCGGGGCCGCGACCGTCGCGCTCGGCATCGCCCAGGGCGCCTTCGAGCAGGGCCTCGACTTCACCAAGTCGCGCACGCAGTTCGGCCGCCCGATCGCAGAGTTCCAGGGCCTGCAATGGATGCTGGCGGACATGTCCATTCAGCTCAATGCCGCGCGCCTTGCCATCTACAACGCCGCATGCAGCGCAGCCCCGTTTCCGGACCCGCTGCTCGCCGCGCAGGCGAAGGTGCTTGCCTCCGAGATGGCGATCAAGGTGACGAACGATGCGCTCCAGCTGTTCGGGGCGCGCGGATACTCCCGCGATCTCCCGCTGGAGCGGATGGTCCGCGACGCCCGCATGTTCACCATCGGCGGTGGCACGGCCCAGGTGCTCAGGACCCAGATCGCCAGCCGGCTGCTCGGATGGAAGCTGCCCCAGGGCCGGGACGGCTACCTGCGGCCGCCAACAGGGCTGGCGGCCGAGTAGGGCGGTCCACACGCCGGCGATATCCACGGCAGGGCACGGTGCCGCCCCGCGACCCGCTATGACGGCCGCCAGGAGCCGACCGCCGGGCGCGGCAGCGCCAAGTTCTCGCGCAGGGTCGCCCCGGTATAGTCGCGCTGATGCAGGCCGCGCCGCTGCAGCTCGGGCACGACGTGGCGGACGAAATCGGCGTAGGCGCCGGGTACGTGCGTCGCCGCCACTACAAAGCCGTCGCAGCCGCGGATGGTAAACAGCTCCTCCATCGCGTCGGCGATCTCTCTGGGACCGCCGACGACGGCGCTCTCGACCTGCCCGCGGCCGCTGAAGTTGATGAAATCGCGGGCGCTCGGATTGGTCTTGCCGGCCTTTCTCAGCACGCCGTCGCGAATGCCGAGCATGCCCGTCATGCCCGCCAGCTCCTGCGTCGTGAACGGCTCGTCGATGCCCTTGGACGCGAAATCGAAATTGAGCGCCTCCGCCAGCAGCGACAGCGCATCGATCTGGAGCGGCAGCTTGGAGATGACTGCCATTTTGTCCTCGGCCTCGGCCCTGGTCGCACCGCAGACCGGCATGATGAGGTTGCAGATGTGGATGTGGTCGGGATCGCGGCCCATCCGTGCCGCCTCCCCTTTTACCGCCTCATAGCCCTCCCTGGCCGCCTCGCCGTTGCGGGCGATGGCAAAGATCACCTCGCCCCAGCGTGCCGCGAAGCGCTGTCCGCGCCCGCTGGCGCCGGCCTGGACGATGACGGGGTGCCCCTGCGGCGAGCGGGGGACCGTGAACGGCCCGCGCGACTTGAAGAACCTGCCGGTGTGGTCGAGCCGTTTCACCTTGCCGGGATCGGCATAGCGGCCCGTGCTCTTGTCCACGACGATGGCGCCGTCGTCCCAGGTATCCCAGTGCCCCAGGACGACCTCCATGAACTCGTCGGCCCGGTCGTAGCGCAGGTCGTGGGCCAAGTGCTCGTCGCGGCCCATGTTCAGGGCCTCGCCGTCGTTGACCGAGGTGACGACGTTCCAGGCCGCGCGCCCATTCGTCATCAGATCGAGCGTGGCAAAGCGCCGGGCGACGTCGAACGGCTCGAAGTAGGTGGTAGAGCAGGTCGACGCCAGGCCCAGCCTGGTGGTCACGGCGCCCATCGTCATCAGCACGATCAGCGGGTCCATCTTCGTCGCCCGGATGCCGTATTCCACGGTATGGGCATGGTCGTTGCCGTAGCGATCCGGCATGGCCAGGCGATCGTCGAAGAAGGCGAGATGGAACTTGCCGGCTTCGAGGATGCGGGCAATCTCCTGGTAGTAATCGGCCGAATGCGCATCGTCGCGCGACTCGGGATGGCGCCACGAACACGGGAGGTTTGTACAGTTCTGCGCCTGCAGAAAGCCGACCATCACCATCTGGCGTGTCATGCAGTGCTCCCGGTCAGGATTTGGAGACCCTTGGGCAGCGCCCTTCGCCTCCGGCGGCCCCACGTGTCAGGGAAGATCGAGAGCGGCGGTGAGGTCTCCCATCTTCTCCCGCACGCCCGGCAGCGGCTCGAGGCCGAAACGGCTGGTCATCAGCTTGAGGATCGAGGTCGTGTCGTATGCCGTATGGTCGACATGGCCACGCTTCGCAAACGGCGAGACGATGATTGCCGGGGTCCGCGTTGCGGGGCCCCAGCGGTCGCCCCAGCCAGGTCCGCTCGGCGGTGGCACGTGGTCCCAGAACCCGCCGTTCTCGTCGTAAGTGACGATCACCAGCATGTGCTCCCACTGCGGGCTCTTGCGCAGGCGCTCCAGGATGTTGGCGAGGTGCGCGTCGCCGCTCAGGATGTCGGTATAGGAGGGATGCTGGTTGAGGCGTCCCACCGGCTTGTAGAACGCCACGGCCGGCAGCTTCCCCGCCGCGATATCGGCCATGAAGTCGGCTTCGTCCTTGAGATGCAGCTCGCGGTCGGGCGTGCCCGGGGCAAAGCGCTGGAAATAGTTGAACGGCTGATGATGCGGCTGGAAGTTCTCCGCGCCGTCCTCGCGCGTGTAGATGACCTTGCGCTTCTCGCCCGGCGGCCGGCGCCCGTCGGCCAGCGCGGCGTCCCATCCCCCCGCGTACCAGGCCCAGGTTATCCCCTTGGCCGAGAGGGTGTCGCCGATGGTCCTGGCTGTCTGCGGGGGCAGCGGCAGACCGATGCGCTGGGACCCCTTGGGATCGGCAAGGTCCAGCGATCCGTCGGCCGCGGGAGCGATTCCGCTCGGCTGGTAGGGGGGCTGCGTGGTGTTGACCGCATAGCCGTCGGGAGTCGCCTGTCCGCCGAGTCCACCCGTATAGGTGTCGACCGCACCGTCGCGTGCCGACGGCGATCCCGGCTTCTTGGCCAGCTTGCCGTCGGCGCCGAGAATGGCGCGCATGCTCTCCGGCGCGTCCCGGTATACGGGCGTGCAGGCGCAGACCAGCCACTGGTGGTTCAGAAAGGAGCCTCCGAAGGCAGCCATGAAGAAATTGTCGGCAAGGGTGTATTCCTTCGCCCATTGCCACAGCTTCATCTGGCTGCCGTCGAAGTAGCCCATGGTGTAGCCACCGACTGTCGACATGGCTGCGAACATGTCGTTGCGACCGCCGTTGATCTGCTCGATGTTGTGGTAGTAGGCGTGGATCGGGCTCAGCAGCACCTGGCCCTGCCCCTTGTTCACGGGCGACGCATCGATGCGGAAGGGTGCATTCGGCAGCCGCGGAAAATCCGGATGCGGCTTGCCATCCTTGCCCCACACCGTCAGGTACGGCAGGACCGAGCCATCGTGGTCGCGCTGCAGAGTCTGCTCCGGCGCGGCGTTGGCGATCCCGTTGGCGCCCGGGAACAGGCCGTAGAGATGATCGAAGCTGCGGTTCTCAGGATAGAGGACGATGATGGTCTGGATTTGAGACAGGTCCGCCGCTCCTGCCGCGCCGCCAAAGGCGCTCGCAGCCAGCGCGAGAGCGACTGTCAGCGGACCTAACGCCCGAGCCTGGGGTGCATTCATGTGTTTCCTCCGATCCCTGCCGTCACCGCACCTTAGCGCATCCAAGCCTGAGCACAATTTGCTTCGGCGCTACGCCGCCTCAGCTCAACCCGAGCTCCGGCGCGACCCCGTACTCTGCGGCGAGCGTCCGCAGCCTGCCCCACGTCGCATCCTCCACGTCGATGCCCGACCGCAGCCGCTGCTGCTCGGTGAGATGCTCGATCTCGCCCGGATAGAGCACGCCGGCGCTGCCGTCCGCCGGCGGCGTCTCCTTCAGGTAGTGCGCGAACTCGGCTACCTCCTGCTTGAACAGCGCGAGGGGCCGGAAGGCCTCGACGTTGAACACCGCCATGAAGCAGCCGTCGTTGTGCCGGCCGCTCGGCTCGACGCCGAAGCCGAGCCCGGTGAGGAGCCCGCACAACACCTCCACCATGGCGGCCAGGCCGCTGCCCTTGTAGCCCTCCGTCCCACCCAGGGGCAGCAGCGCCCCGCCGCTGCGCAGCTGATGGGGGTCCGTCGTCTGCCGGCCGTCGCTGCCGACGATCCAGCCCGAGGGGATCTGCTCGCCGCGGGCCGCCGCCAGCAGCACCTTGCCGGCGGCTACCGCGGAGGTGGCCATGTCGAGACAGAACGGCGCCGCCAGGTCCGACGGGACGGCGATCGCGATCGGATTGGTGCCGAGCCGCGCCTCGCGACCTCCGAACGGGGCAACCATCTTGGGCGACCGCCCGGAGTCGGCGGTGGCGAGCCCGATCATGCCCTCCCTGGCGGCCATCAGCGGGTACGCGGCGAGGCGGCCGACATGGCTCTGGCGGAATACGGTGCAGGCGGCGACGTTGCTCGTCCGCGCCTTCTCGATCGTCAGCCGCATCGCCTTGGCGTTGACGTGGAAGCCGAAGCCCCAGTGCCCGTCGATGACCGTCGTCGTCGGCGATTCCTGCACGATGGCCCACTTCGCACCGGGTACGATGTGGCCCGCCCTGATGCGGTCGATGTAGGTCGGGATGGCGATGATCCCGTGCGAATCGTGGCCGGCGAGGTTGGCGCCGACGCAGCCCGCCGCGACGGCCTCCGCCTCCTTCTCCGACGCACCGGCGGCTCGCAGGAGCGCGGTCCCGATTTCTCTCAGGCGGTCGGCTTGGACGATCGGCATGGCGTTTCCCTCGCGAGCGGCGTCGGTCGTACTGGAGGCCACCTGCCAGGCTACAACGTCTGCCGCATCTTGAGGAACGCGGTCGCCGACCGGGGCTCGGGCATCCTGAGCGTGCGCCAGATCCGCAAGCCCGGGGTGCCGGGGAGTGCCGGGGTGCCGGCGCGGATTCCGACCGGTCTCAGAACTCGATCTTCGCGGCCTTCATGACGGGCCCGCGACGCGCGGCGCCTATCGGTGCAATACGGGCTCACGCCCTATTGCACCCTACGTCGCTGCAGGTGACGGAGGCCGACATCCGCCGCCTCGTCAGCACCAACGCCGCCGCCATGCTGGGGCTGGAGCCGTAGGGTGCAATAAGCGAAGCGCATTGCACCGATGCACCCTCTCGACGCCGAAAGCTGGACGTGGTCCGATGGCATCGCTCGGTATCGAGCCGTAGGGTCAATGGAGCGTCAGCCCGTATTGCACGATCTGTGCGGACCACAAGACTGGATGGGAGCACCTGCCATCACCACGAGCGACAGTACGCCCCTCTCTCAGCGCTACCTCTCCTTTACGGGTGCGGCCGTTTCTCAATCGGCGGCTGATCGTGCGATCCAGGGCGTCCTATCCCGAATCGCACCGAAGCGCTTCCGGCATGACCGCGGCCCCCTCGATCTCGCCGGGATATACAAGATCGATCCGCCCCGCGGGGGCGCGCACCTTTTTCGCCTCGTCCGTACTCGCCGCTTCAATTGCCGTCCATTTGCGTGCTTGTCACGAACCTGTCTGACGGTTGGAACTCTCTATGCCACCTGCTCGCCAAGGAGCACGGTCAATTTCAATTGCAAGTCAAGTCAACCCGCCCTCACGTCGAATGGCCGCTGCATTCCTTGCAGGTCTGGAACGGCGGTCAATCTGTTCGCCTCGTGCGGGCAATGCGGGATACTGACGGGTGGGATTTCTTTCAGAAGGGCGAGCCGCAGGATTTCGAAGAGTAAGGCCTCTACGAGAAGCGGAACATCCGACAGCGATTGGATCAAGCGGCGATTGCCCGCTACCTGCAGAGGATTGGCTGGAATATCGCGAAAGGATCGTTCTGGGAAAGCGACGTCGAGGCGACTTACTTTGAGGCCTCCAAACGAACGGAGCCGTAGGGTGCAATAAGCGAGGAGCATTGCACCGGTCCACCTTGCCGCCGGTACCGCTATGGGCGGCGCCAATCGGTGCAATACGGGCTGACGCCCTATTGCACCCTACGTCGCGGCGTGGCCCCCTTGCTCGACCTCGTGACGGCACGCGTAGCAGGAAACGGCGTTCCACGGAACGACCCGAAGATCACGTCCCGATCCGCTGGCGGAAGAGGAACTGGCCGCGCTCGGTGCCGCGCGGGAGCCGCACCGGAGGCGGCCGGCGCTGCAGGACGCGCGCCAGCGCGGCGGCATAGGGGCTCGTGTGCTGCGCCCGCGACCGGGTCCACGCCAGCGGTCCCGCGATCGTCACCAGCCGCTCCAGCTCGCGCTCGCGAATGCCCAGCGCATTGAGATGGCGCACCGTGCTCATCAGGTAGTCGAGGTTGGCTCCGGAGACCCCCTTGCCGCCCCGGATCAGCCGCGCCTGGAGGCTGAGCGGCAGGCGTCCGGCGTAGGTCGGATGCGCCCGCTCCGCGATGTAGGCGAGTGCCGTTACCTCTCCGTGGTCAGACCCCTCGCCTCTGACCTTGTCATTTTCCGGTAAGCTTGGCGGCGAGGGGTCTGACCCCACTGCAGGCTCCAGCTCGATCGGCACGACGGCTTCCCGATAGACGCCGTTCACCAGCTCGCGCGCCCTGAGATAGGCCCGCACCGCCGCAGCATGCGCCGCCGCAATGCGGTAGGCGACGCCCTCGCACACACCCCCGCGGTCGAGCCCCAGCACCAGCCCCAACCGCTCCGGCGTGCCGCGGTGGTGCACCGAGTAGATGCAGAAGCGGCGGCTGTAGCCGGTGAGGCGGGCGCGCCGAGCCTGCTCGTAGGGAAAGCCCGGACGCCACATCAGCGAGCCGTAGGCGAACACCCACAGGTCGTGCATGGGGTCAGACCCCTCGCCTCTGCCGTTGCAGTTCCTGTTCAACTGTTCGCGCGAGGGGTCTGACCCCGTTTGCGTTGTCGTCATTTCTCGGAAGCTTTGGCGCCGCGCCGGCCGAAGTCGGGCGCGGGCGTATCCTGGCCGGCCTCGATGATGCCGCGCCGCGTCGCGCGGGCCTCGGTGAACAGGCGGTGCAGCGTCTCAGCTTCGCCGTAGCGGATGGCGCGCTGCAGCGCCGTCAGGTCCTCGCTGAAGCGGCCCAGCATCTCCAGCACCGCCTCCTTGTTGTTGAGGAACACGTCGCGCCACATCACCGGGTCGGAGGCGGCGATGCGCGTGAAGTCGCGGAAACCGCCGGCGGAGAACTTGATCACCTCGCTGTCCGTCACCCGCTCCAGGTGGTGCGCGGTGTTGACGATGTTGTAGGCGATGAGGTGGGGCACATGGCTGGTGATCGCCAGCACCAGGTCGTGGTGGTCCGCATCCATGACCTCCACGTTGCTGCCGCAGGCCCGCCAGAACTGGGCGAGCTTCTCGACCGCCGCCCCGTCCGCGCCCACCGGCGGGGTGAGCACGCACCAGCGCCCGTCGAACAGCTCCGCGAAGCCCGACTCGGGGCCGGAGTGCTCCGTGCCGGCAATCGGATGACCGGGAATGAAGTGAACGCCCTTGGGGACAGAGGGACCCACGTCGCGCACCACCGCGCCCTTCACCGAGCCCACGTCGGTGAGGATGGCGCCACGGTCGAGCACCGGGGCCATCTCCTCGGCCAGCGCCGCATAGGCGCCGACCGGGGCGCACAGGATGACGAGGTCGGCCCCCTTCGCCGCCTCGGCGGCCGTCGCGTAGGCCGTATCGACGAGCCGCAGGCGCAGCGCCGTCTCGCGCGTCTTGGCCGTGCGGGCATGGCCGACGATGGCGCGGGCCAGCCCCGCCCGGCGCATGGCGTGGCTCAGCGAGGAGCCGATCAGCCCCAGGCCGATCAGGGCAACACGCTCGAACATCGGAGGGGACATGATGGTTCCTTATGCCCCCCCTGACGCACCCATGAACTCCGTCAGCGCCGCCACCACCTTGCGGTTGTCGTCCTCGGTGCCGATGGTGAGCCGCAGCGCATTGGGAATGCCGTAGGCACCGACCGGACGCAGGATGATGCCGCGCGCCTTCAGGAACGCATCGGCCGCCACCCAGCCCCTGGCCGCGGGGAAATGCATCAGCACGAAGTTGCCGGCGCTGGGCGTCACCGCGATGCCGATCCTCTCAAGCTCCGCCGTCATCCACGGCAGCCACTTCTCGTTGTGCACCACCGCGCGCTCCACGTGTGCCGCATCCTCCAGTGCCGCAACTCCCGCCGCGATCGCCGGCGCCGTCACGTTGAACGGCCCGCGCACACGGTTCAGCACGTCGGCTACCGCCGCCGGGCAGTAGGCCCACCCCAGCCGCAGCGCCGCCAGTCCGTAGATCTTGGAGAACGTGCGCAACATCACCACGTTGGCGCTGGTTGCGACCAGCTCCAGCCCCGCCTCGTAGTCGTTGCGGCGCACGTACTCGCCATAGGCGGCGTCGAGCACCAGCAGCACGTGGCCGGGCAGCCCGTGGTGCAGGCGGCGCACCTCGTCGTGGGGGATATACGTGCCGGTCGGGTTGTTGGGGTTGGCGAGGAACACGATCCTGGTGCGTGGGCCGACGCGCGCCAGGAGAGCGTCCACGTCGGCGCGATAGTCTCGCTCCGGCGCCGCCACCGGGGTGGCGCCGCTCGCCAGCGTGAAGATCTTGAACATTGCGAACGCATGCGCGGTCGTCAGCACCTCGTCGCCGGGCCCGGAGTAGTGGTGGGCCAGCAGGCTGATCAGCTCGTCCGAGCCGGCGCCGCACACGATGCGGGCGGGATCGAGCCCGTAGTGGCGCGCGATGGCGTTGCGCAGCGCCGTGGAGGCACCGTCCGGGTAGCGGTCGAGATGGTCCGCCACGGCCTTGTAGGCCGCGATGGCCTTGGGTGAAGGCCCGAGCGGCGTCTCGTTGGCGGAGAGCTTGATCGGCTTCACGCCGCCCTGCACCTCGCTCTCGCCCGGAACGTAGGCGGCGATCTCAAGAATGCCGGGCCGCGGCTGAGGCGCACTGTTGGACATGGGCGTCCCGATGGTTGCGGGTGAGTCGCACTAGGTTTCAGGGATTAGGGATTGGGTTTCAGGGAGACAGGCCTTCTGCCCTAATCCCTAGTCCCTGAAACCTGACCCCTTCTAACCGTTGCCGCCTATTTCGCAAGCTCCCGCGAGCGCCGCGCCGCCGCGGCGACGGCCTTGCGCATCAGCTCGGGCAGGCCATCGCTCTCGGCCGTCAGCACCTCCAGGGCGGCGGCGGTCGTCCCGCCGGGCGAGGTGACGTTGCGGCGCAACGTGGCGGCGTCGAGGAGCGAGCGATGCAGCAACTCGCCGGCCCCGGCCACCGTTGCCCGCGCCAGCTGCCGCGCCAGCGCCGGCGCGAGTCCCGCCGCGACGCCAGCCTCCGCCAGGCACTCGGCAAGGTAGAATACGTAGGCCGGCCCGGAGCCCGACACCGCCGTGACGGCATCGATCAGACCCTCGTCGTCGACCCAGGCCACCTCTCCCACGGCCCGCAGCAACCGGTCGCAGGCGTCGCGCTGCCCCGCGGTGACGTGGGCGTTGCCCACCGCCACCGTGATGCCTCGCCCCACCGAGGCCGGCGTGTTGGGCATGGCCCGCACCACGGCGGTCCCCTCGGGAAGGTGCGCCGCCAGGCCGGCGATCTGCCGTCCCGCGGCGATGGAGACCACCACGGTCCCGGAGCCCACCAGCTGCGCCAGCTGCGGCAGCACCTGGTCCATGACCTGCGGCTTCACCGCCAGCAGCAGGACGGCCGGCGGCTCGAGTACCGCTTCAACCTCGGCATGAAGCTTGATGCCTCTCGCCTCCAGCTCCTGCCGGATATGCGGCTGCGGCGCCGGGTCCTGGACCATGATGCGCCCCGGCTCCAGCCCGCCCTGCAGCCACCCCGCGAGCAGCGCATGCCCCATGTTGCCGGCGCCGACGAGGAGGAGGGTTCCATCGATTTGCATGGGCATGGGTGCTACCTACGCGGTTAGGATATCCTGTTCAATAACCGCTACGGTTCTCGCGGTTTGATGGTGTAGTTCCATTCAGGGTGGAACGGGTCGCCAGTGATGTCGAGGGCGAGCATCTCAGCGTCAGGGACCTTGATGGCCTTCTCGTAGATGCGCTC
>Ga0068862_100000945_pt1 | contig 27987 bp, 20 predicted proteins | sample KBSSwiS52_FD_66598 | JGI IMG/M metagenome (GOLD analysis project Ga0068862, IMG submission 66598) | Switchgrass rhizosphere microbial communities from Kellogg Biological Station, Michigan, USA - KBS Switchgrass S5-2 | ecosystem: Host-associated > Plants > Roots > Rhizosphere > Soil ... | reverse complement strand
CGCGAGACCGTGGCGCGCTTCGAGCGAGAGTATCTGACGCACCTGCTCGACGCCTGCGGCGGCAACGTCAGTCGCGCCGCGCGACGTGCGCGGAAAGACCGACGCGATTTCCGCCGTCTCCTCCGGAAGCACGCCCTCGACCCGCGCGCATTCGATCAGACCTGCGCCTAACGGGCGAGGTTCGCCGGCCCGGTGGGGTGGCGGCGCCCCACCGGGGCGCGCTTCCCCCAAGAAGAGTCGCTGCCCCCGGGGCATGCCTAACGCCTTGTGCGCACGGCGACTACGGGGGCATGGCACGCGGGGCGTGAGCCCCCCAGCGGGGAGACCGAAGCCGAGCCGCGCTGACGCACCACAACCGCTTCCACGACAGCGTGTTAACACTGGCAGTCCCCGCTGGCACTGGCGTTGCCAACGCATCGCCGCCGTGACGGACCAACGCGCAACCGTCGACGCCACCTCCGAGGTCGACGCCCGACTGAGGGCGCTCGTCCTCGGCTACCTCGACGATCACCCGACCGCCATGGACACGCTCGACGGAATCGCTGAGTGGTGGGTGCTGCGACAGCAGATCGAGATCGAGGTGCGTCGCGTGTCGCGCGTGCTGATGGCGCTCGTGACCGATGGGCTGCTGGAAGTGCACGAGCAGGGAGGCATCCGGTTCTACCGGCGACGCCCTGACGTCGCGGCCACTCGTCTCGTCGGGCGACCATGAAGCCGCATCTCGACGTGAAGCTGAAACCCGGCGCGCCGGCCCCCGACGCTCCGTACTGGGAAGACGCCATCCGCGACAAGTCGGGGACCGACGTGGTGATCGACCGCGAGGTCGCTCGCCTGTTGGCGCGTTATGCACTGCCGATCATCGCGACGCGCGCGTACGCGCCGTCCGGCCAGACGTGGTCGGCCGACGAGATAGCCTCGGGGCTCGACCGTGTGTACCGCCTGGTGCTCATGGAGGATCGCGAGATCCCGCCGAACCTGATTCGCGACATCTCGCTCGTCCCGACCATCGACTATGCGCGCATTGGGGCCGTCGGCCACACCGAGATTCCGCGTCCGGATGTCGCCCAGATGAGCGTCAGCACCGACGCGCGCTCGCGTGAGGCAATCTTCCTCGAACAGGCGCAGGAGTACTCGCGCGGTGACCCGTCGATCATCGTGGCCGTGCTGGACACCGGTGTCTGGCTGCACCACCCGGAATTCTCCGGGCAGCTGCTCCCGGGGCGCGATTTCGTCGACATCCTCGATGGCGCCGACGCGTTCTTCGGCGACTTCCTCGATGCCGACGACGATCCGACGGACGCCGTGGGTCATGGCACCCACGTGACGGGGATCGTCGTGGGACAGGGGCGGGCGATGCCTCGTGGCGTGGTCCCGAAGTGCCGCATCCTGCCCGTGCGTGTCCTCGGTGCGCTCAGGCAGGGCGACAAGAAGGTCGGGGCCGGGCTGATCGACAACATCAACGTCGCCATCAAGTGGGCCGTCGATCAGGGCGCGCGCATCATCAACATGAGCCTTGGCGTTAGGCACACCGGCGGCGGGCTGCCACATCAGGACGTCGTGAACTACGCCCGGCGGAAGGGAGTGACGATCGTTGCCGCCGCCGGGAATGACGGGCAGCAGGCCCTCTATTATCCGGGCGCGCTGCCGCACGTGATCGCCGTCGGCGCGGTCGACGAGGCTGGTGCCGTTGCGCCGTTCTCCACGTTCGGCCCGCAGGTGTCGTTCGTGGCGCCGGGAACGAACATCTACTCGACCTATCTCGACGACGACTACGCCTACAGCACCGGGACGTCCCACGCGACGCCGTTCGCGACGGGAGTGGCGGCGCTCCTCGCGTCGTACGCGAAGGCAAAGCACGGTGTCCGGCTGTCCGACGCGCAGATCAAGCACGTCCTGAAGTATTCGGCAGACCGCGTGGACGGCGCGTTCAAACATCCGAAGGCCGGGTTTGGGCGCATCAACGCGCTCGACGCAGTGAAGCTGCTCGAGCACCGGCTCACCGAACGGCTTCACAAGGCGGCGTAATGGGCAACCGTGAAGCGGAAGAACCGGGCCGCCGCCGCAAGGCGAGGAAGGGTGACGGCGGCGACGCGAAGCCGCCACCCGAGAAGGCGACATCGCCGCCGGTCACGGTCGAAAGTGGTTCAGCCACCGCGCGCTCAACGACATCGGGTTACGCCCCATCGGCAACGGTATCTCCCAAGGACAGCATCATGACTACGCCATTCACGCCTCTCCCCACGCCGGGTCCCGGGCTGCTTCGCCCCAACGGCCGCGCCTTCGGGCGTCGTGACGTCCTGTCGGTGCAGCCGCCCCCTGAAACGCCGGATGGCTTCGTCGCCAAGTCGATCATCGCCCTCGCCGAGGCCGCCGGAGGCGACCAGAAGGTGAAGGACGTCAACGACCGGCTCCTTCTCGAAGGCCTGACCGAGGAAGTCGGCAAAGCGACGAATCGCCTGAACACGGGCGGGATCAACCGCACGCAACGCCTCCTGCTTTCGATCTCGCCGGTGTACGCGAGCATCATCGAGGCCGCGTTGAACCCCGTGATCGTGACGGGGGGCGGCGGCGGGACGCCAACACCGACACCGACACCGGTTCCGAGGGCGACGACGAGCGCCGGCGCCACCGCGACGGCGGAATCGATCGCACCGACGCGCCGGCGCGTCGACTTCAGGGACACCGAGGGGTTGGTCGACTTCATCCTGCGTGCGCTGGACACGGGCGGCGGTTTCCGCGAGCGCTACGCTGGCCTGCTGGTCGACGCCGTGATCCTGACACGCGGACTCAACGTGTCGGCGAGCGTACGGACGGCGGTCGTTGGGGATGTCGCAGCGTCCGACCTGCCGATCCCGTCGGCGCGCGCCGATGAGGTCATTGTCAACAACATCAATCGCCGGCGCTCGACACTCGACCTCGAGAGCGCGGTCGACGAGTTCGCGCGGAGCGGCGAGATAGACGCCGTGCGCTTCACGCCCTCGGTGCGCCGCGCCATGGTCTCGTACCTGCGCGAGCTCGGCGTCGTCTTTCCCTCCGCCGGATTGACGTCGACGACTCGGGCAGGCTTCGACGAATACTTCGCGCTCGCCTACAACCACGCGATACGTGGGGGTGACGGCGCGACGACGGACCCTATTGACGCGGTCCGCCAGAAGGGGCGGATCACCGAGTGGGACTTCACCGTCGACACCTTCGAGACGGTCGAGGAGCAGGGCGTCGTCCCGCAGAACATCCTCGCCGCCGGCGCGCTCGACTACGTCTACAACCTCGGCGAGCGGCTCGGGATGTTCAAGCTCGCCGATGCGCTGGTCCTCCGCTGGGCGTCGGGCGCATTCGACGCCGAACCGGGTACGCCGTCGGCCGATCTGTATCGGTACTGGAAGCTCCGCTCGGAGCGCATCTCTCCGGAGGAGCGCGCGATGATGTACCGCCGCATCCTCTCGAAGGGCGACGGCAATCTGCTCTCCGGCATGGTGGAGAACGAGGACTTCCCGCAGCTCTGGGGAACACTGATGGAGAAGGCGACGGACTTCATGCGCCGCTCCGAGGAGAACGCGAGCACCGACCGGACCGTGTCGCGCCAGCCGATCTACCAGGCCACGAAGCAGCTCCAGTACAACCTGACGGAGCACGCGACGGGCATGGCGCACATGCAGATCACCGAGATGTACCACCACCTGCTCGAGGCGAAGACGGTGCTCGAGCACGCGATCCCGTATTTCTCGACGGGCTCGCGAAAGAGCCTCTGGACGGTGATCGAGCGCGCCTCGCGCGAGTGGTTCGACGAGGCCCCGAACATCTCGGCCATCCGTTCGTCGGCGATCGACGGCAATCGCGTGTTCCAGTGGGTCGGCACGTTCGACCAGGCGAGCGTCACCGACGACCAGTTCCAGGCGTTCCTGGACGCCGCGGAGGCGTGGATCCTGGCCCAGGCGACGGACGACAGCGAGCCGACCGTCACGGGCGACGATGAGGACGAGGAGGACATCGACGCCGAGCTGGAAGACTCCGAGGACGATTGGGACAAGTAACCGCGCCTAGCGACAGAGGATGATCATGCGAACCACGCCAGACGTAACGTCGGTCGCGCGCGCGAGAGCCCAGGAGGTCCTGGCGCAGATCCCGCAATTCCACGAGTTGTCGTGGGGCGACAAGCTCAGTGTCTACAAGTCGCTCGTCGAGGACAACGTGCGGGCGATGACGGCGCCTAACGGCGCGATGGCCGGCGCGATGGCGACGCCGAAGAAGGCGAGCGATCTGATCGACGACAAGCGGCACGAGAACCGGCGCATCGACCAGGCGGGACAGCTCGCCGGCGAGTTCGTCGAGAACGTCGACTTTCCGAAGTTCGTCCGCGACCTGTTGAAGGGCGTCTTCGACGCGAACCTGCAGGTGACCATCCAGCAGATGGAGGCCTACCAGAAGCTCCTGAAGACGGCCACCAAGTCCGTGGCCGAATTCGCGAACGCCATCGACAACACGGCGGCGTTCGGGTACCTGGCCGAGAACAATTCCGACGACTTCTCCATCGACTTCGACGATAACGATCCCGACCCCCAGGGACAGCCGAAGGCGGTCCTGACGAACAAGGAAGGTGAGGTCATCGCGCGGGACAAGGACCTTGGCGACAACGAGCTCAAGGCGCGGATCATGGACGCCAAGATCGCGATGGCCAAGGAACAGCGCGCGCTGCTTCGCGAGACGATCCTCATGGGCATCACACGCCTGGTCGTCGAGCGAGGCAAGGTGAAGGCGTCGGTGCTCTTCGACATCAAGGCCGGTGAGCAGATCAACAAGGCCGACAAGGCGGCGATGAAGGAGGCGCATTCCTCGGGAACGTCGATGCGAGCGAGCGGTGGTCTCATCGGCTCGATCTTCGGCGGCCCCTCGGCCGGCCACACGCGCAGCGACTCGAAGACACAGATCTCGATCTCCTCGGCGAAGTCGACGGCGACGACGAGTCTCGAGGCGAAGCTCGCCGGCGAGGTCGAGATCATCTTCAAGAGCGACTACTTCGCGCTGGACAACTTCGCCAGCATGTACTCGGGCGTCACGCCGGCGGACCGGCAGGCCGTGCAGGGAGGTGCGCCCGGTCAGGTGCCCGCAGGAAACGCCGGCGCGCCGGCATTGCCGGTCCGTGTCTAGCGTATGGCGTTGGCGCTTCTGCGGCAGAGCCGGGTCCCGGGAGCTCCCGGGACGGTGGCGTTCACCCTCGATCTGGGGAGCAATCGCTTCTACCAGTACGCGGTGGGCGATGACACCGTCGATCGAGGATCGGGCTTCCCGATGCTCGGCGCTCCGCACGTCACGTCGCCAATCATTGGACCGCTGTCGGAATCCTCGCTCGGACGGACGGTGGTGGAGATCCCATCACGGCAATTCGACCGCGACAACCGCTGCGTGCAGGTCACCACGTATCGCACGCGCACGAAGGATGGGCCCACGGTCTCGGACATCGTGCGCGTCGCGGTGGTGCCGCGCGGGAATGAGCCTCCGCCCGAGGACTTTCCTTCTCTCTCTTTCAGTTTGAGGGACCCGATGGATCCCTACACGATCGAAAATGGATACGGCGTCGAGTCCGGATGGCGCGGTCCGGTGCGCATGGCGTACCGGGAAGTGCGGCCGATGTCGAGCGCCATGTTCCTTGGCGCGCTCATTCCGACGCTGACCGGACTCGTGTCCAAAGCCATTCCGGTCATCGGCGGACTCGCTGGTGGCGGCGGCGGCGGAGGAATCGGCGCTGTCCTCGCGGGCCTGCTCGGCGGGAACAAGCAGGCGGCGAGCGGAGGTACGACGACGCCCGGAGGAACGACGACGACCGGCACGGCCGCGCCGGCGGCTCCGGGCGGCATCGAGTCGCTCATCAAGCCGGAGACCCTGCAGCTCATTTTGCAATTCCTGCAGCAACTGCAGGGTGCCAAGCCAACCGCCAAGTCGCTGTCGGCCGCTAACACCGGTTCAACGACCGAGTATTCGCGCGCCTCGATTGCCCCGGCGCTGCTCGCGGCGCTCCCGGCGCTTGCACCGCTGCTCGAAAAGGTGCTGACGCCGGAGACGATCAAGGCGGTGCTGGAGCACGCCGACCCGACCAAGATCATCGGCGCGGTGACTGACGGCCTGAAGGAGATCGGCAAGCTCGGGCTAGAGCACGACAAGCAGGAGAACGAGCACCTCCGCGCGCTCAACCCGATGGGCGTCCACGCGCCGGTCGATGACCTGCTGAAGGAGATGGGCTTCGCCGCGTCGGCCGACACGACCGTGACGCGCGACAAGGGAGAACCGGCATACCGTCGCGTCGAGTCGGTCAAGCTGTCGTTCGCGTCGGTGTCGCCGGTGATGATCCATGGGCGCTCGCGCGTCTGCTACCGCGCCGGCGAGGAGATCGCCTTCCCGCTCGCGCTCGAGACGCCCCGGCCCATCGCCGACGCGCGCCTAACGCTGCTCGTCAAGAATCCGGCCAATCGGAAGATCCTCGCCCGCAAGACGTTCGCCATTCAGCAGGCAACGACCGGCAAGCTGGCGGCGCGCGTCGCGCTCGCCAGGAGCGACACCCAGGGGCTGGCAGTCGGGGAAGAGTATCTCGTCTGCGCGTACCTGGTCTGGAAGAACGCGAAGGGAAAGCTCATCGGCACGAGCCGATCGCAGCTCATCACGCTCATCGGCGAGTACATCTTCGACCGGGTCGAGGAAGGCAAAGTCGTTCCGCTCAACGACGTCGCCAAGTACCGCGCGTTCTGGCACAAGGTGTGGCAGGGGTCCTTCACGTCCGACTTCTTCAAGGTCGATCTGGAAGGGAAGTACTACTACGTCCTCGAGCCGACACGCGACGCCAACGCGCCGATCGAGACGACGACGACGTTCTCGAACGAGGGCGAGAAAGTACGCAAGGGACGGCTCAGGAGCGGGATGACGACCTCGTTAGGCGCGCTCAACGCGCTCCTCCCGCTCGTGTCGACCGGCACGCCCCTGTCCGAACCACAGCTGACCGCCCTTCGCTCGTCCGATTTCGTGGCCCGGTTCAACACGGCCGCACGCTTCAACGCCACCATCAGCGGGCGCTCCGGGATCACCGGCGCCATCTGGATCTATCCCGAGGTGAAGCTGCACGACGTCGTCCTGTTCAAGGCCGCGTCGACGGATGCCGACTCGCACGTCCGCGAGCTCACCGAGGAGCACGTTCACTTCCCGATTCCGGTGACACTCCACGTCATCGGGGCGAGGACCACGAAATGACGACACGCCGAACCGACTTCCCCGTCTTCGCCGCCGGCTACAGCCGCGCGGCCGGCGATGCGCCGCTCATGCTCGACGGGATGGAGGTGCTGTTCGACCGCACGGTCGGCCTGGCGCCCGTCATCCTCGAGCCCAAGGCTGGAAAGCCGCTGGAAGGTCCGAAGGGGAACCCCACGTGACTGTGTCGGAAGACGATCTGGATCAGGACTGGGGCGGCGCGTTACCGCCGTTCGCGGCGCTGGTCGCAGCCCTCGGCGATATCGACGAGGACGAGGAGGACGACGAGGATGCTGCCGCGCGCGCGAAAGCCGTCGACGTCGAGCAGATCACGCTCACGCTCGCGATCGAGATGTCCGTCGAGCCGGCTGGCTCGGGCGCGCTCCTCGTGCGCGGGTCGACCCCAACCCAGTGGACGGAGACGAGCGTGATGCCCGTCTTTCACACGCTGACGATGCACATCGAGAAGGCCACGGATGGCGAAGAGTAGCCCGAGCTGGAAGCTCAACTCCTTTCTGGACTCGCTCATTCTGGAGCTGGACCGGGCGCAGGATACGCTCGCGCTCAAGGGAATCAACCGGCGCCTCACCTACACGGTGAAGGACCTGAACCTCGAGCTGCAGCTGTTTCCCGATTTCGACGGAAAGGATCTTCGCTTCACGACGGCCGGCCCGGGTGAGAGCGGGGCGGCGAAGATCGCCTTCCAGCTCGGGTCCATAACGGACCGCCAGATTCGCGAGACCACCAGGGAGCCGCCGACCGTGGACGACATCACCATCGACGTCGTCGATGACATCGACGATCAGACCAAGCAGGAGCTCCAGCGGATCGGCGTGACGACGGTGAGGGACATCGAGCGCATGGAGAAGAGCAAAGTGGATCTCAAACGCGCCGGCGGCTCGGTCGACTACACCAAGCTTGCCAACATCATCAACCGAACGAAGCGCCGCCAGAACGCGCCCTCGGTCGCCAAAGCGCTGCTCGTCGACGCCGAGGGGAGCAAGCAGCTGTCGCTGGAAGGCTCGAACCTGGCGACGGCCGCATCGGCTGGCGAGTTCCCTCTGGCGTCGATCAACGGCGTGCCCGTTCGCATCGTCGCCGCCAGCGCGCGTGACGTGCGCATGGCGATCGATGAGGGAGTCCTGCGCGACGGCGTCAACGAGCTGCGAGTCGCGCTCGATCCCTACGCCGTCATCACGCTCGAAGTGCACGCTTGAGGAGGCGCGACCATGAAGAACCGAATCGTGTCCCTCTTCCAGCTCGAGGAGCTGCTCGCGCCTCATACGAACGGTCACGGACGATCCGTGGCCGGCGGTCCGACGAAGAAAAAGCGGAAGGCTCGCCGCAAGAAGGCACCAGGGGCCGTCGCCACAACACCCACACCTCCGGTAAGCCCGGCAGCGCCGGTGGGTCAGGTGAGTCCCGGGAGTCCACCGCAGACGCCGGCGGTCGCGAAGAGCTTCGACACGGGCGCGCCGATCCACTGCGAGCACGCGATCGCCTATCCACCCGTGCAGCCCGTGACGCTTCCAACGGCGCCGTCCGATCTCCCCGCCCGCGCCGAGTCGCTCGACATAAACGTCGAGGCATTCGAGGACGAGGAACCGCCAATCGACGAGCCGACCCTCAGGCTCGGCGCCGACGAGGAGTCGGAGGCCGAGAGCCAGTCGGTCTACGACGAAGACGACGAGCACTATGAGGCGCCGCGCGCGCAGACGCGTCAGGCATCGGCGCCGAGCGCCGACCGAGTGTTGCCGCGGAGCTTCGCGTCGCAGATGGAAGCCGTCGAGGCGGATCTCGCCGAGTTGGCGCGACGCGCCGATCATCCCCCGCCGAACGCTCCCACGCCGCCGACGGGGGAAGAACAGGCGCCGCTGCCGCGCACCAACACCCAGTCGCCCAGCAGACACGCGATCTTCGACGAAATAGCCAAGGGGATGAGCTACGCGACGGAGTTCCGTCTTCCTCCCGTGCAGCTCTCGCAGGTCTTCTCGGCTCTGGACCGCCAGCTCGACGCCGAAGTTCCCGCGCCGCCCGTGCCTAACGTCGTGGTCGACACCCCGCGGGTGTCGCCGCCCATACCTTCCGGTGACGTCCTCCTCAAGGACCTGGTCGACATCGCAGCGGCCGAGAAGCGCGCGGACATCGCGGCGGCGGAAAGACGCGTCAACGCCGCGGCGTCGCTCGGCGCGGTGATCGACGTCAGGCACGACGTGCCGCTCGTACCACAGCAGACGGGCTACTCGTGCTGGGCGGCCGGCGCGTCGATGGTCGTCGGCTGGCGCGATCGCATCTCGGTCGATCCGTCGGAGATCGCGCGGGCGACGGGGTACTGGGCGCAGTACGCCGCGGGACTGAACGCGGAAGACACCCAGATGTTCAAGGTCTGGCGTCTCACGCCCGAGGCGGCGCAGACGTACACGGTGGCCGGCTTCGCGGACCTCCTGAAGCGCCACGGCCCACTGTGGGTCGCGTCGGCCGAGCCCGGGCCGCACATCCGTGTCGTCACCGGGCTCGTCGGCGATGGCACGGCCGCGGGAACGCTCGTCTACATCAACGATCCCTGGGAGTTGGGGATGGCGTCGTTCCACCTCCCGAACCGCGGCAGTCAGTACACCGAGTCGTATCAGCGATTCGTCGAAAAGCAGGAATCGCTCGGGCGGCAAGAGATCAAGCAGCAGGGCATCTACGTCGCGCATGCCTAGGCGCAGACGGCGCACCTTGGAGACATCGCCATGCCGAATCGCCTTGAGGAACTCGCCAACTCGTTAGGTCCGGCCGCCACCCGGTCGCGCGAACGGTCGCGGAAACGGGGGAAGAAGAAGGCCAGGGCCGTCGCCGCGCCGCCGCCGTCGTCGCTGCCGACAGCGCCCACGGCGCCGAGTCGCGCGTACGGCGCCAGGGCGCGGATTGCCAGAGCCGCGGCCGCGATCGACTACTCGGTACCCGGCCTCGTGGCGCCCCTCGCCCAGCCGTCGGGCATGACCTGCTGGGCGACGGTCACGGCGATGATGATGATGTGGCGCGAGCAGAAGTCGATGACGATCCCGACGGCGCTCGGACGGGTCGGCACCGCCTACGTCACGAAGTTCACCAACGACCAGGGGCTCACCGCGGCCGAGAAGGCGACGTTCCTGGCCGCTGCGGGGCTCGCCTACGAGTATCCGCAGAGCCTCACGGCCGCCGGGTGGGAAGGCCTGTTGCGCCGGTATGGGCCGCTCTGGGTGACGACGGACGAGAACCCGGGAGCGGGTTTCTCGATCCACGCTCGCATCATGACGGGCATCCATGGCGACGGCACCGACGCTGGGACTTCGATCGACATTGTGGATCCCGCGGGCGGCCGCGCCTACAAGGAGAACTTCGGAACGTTCCGCACGAAGTACGAAGCTGAGGCGATGGATCCGAAGCGGCCGGTGCGCATCCAGATCGTCCACTGGGCGCACGACGTCGGACTCACCGTCGTTCGGACGCAGGCCCTCCGGTCAGCCGCGTACGCGCAGGCACTCGAGAGCGGCCGCTTCTCCACCGTCGATGACGCCGAGTTCGAGCCGCCGTATCGCGAAGGTCTGCGGGGCCATCACGGCACGCGCGCCCACTCGACGTTCGCACACGGGCTCGCCGGAGCCAAGGTCATGGGCGCCGCGGATGTCCGCTGGGCCGCCGATGCCGACTCCATCGACTATCGCCACCTCGGCGTGGCCATCGACACGAAGCCGTTCGATCTGACGGGCGAGATCATCGACCGGCTGATCCGCTTCAACCGCTTCCCGTTAGGCACGACCGACAAGAAGGTCGTCTTCGGGCTTCGCGGGTGCACGCTGGACGCGAGTGTCTCCACCTTCGCCGACAGGGTGAGCGTCCGCGAGATCGAGCCCAATCACATCGACAATCGCTGCATCCTCGGGGTGTGGGAGCGGTCCACCAACAGGATCGTCGCCTTCCAGGCCTCCACGGTTCCCAACTGGGAGTACATGGAGACGTACCGGGAGAATCACGGCAAGAAGTCGAACATGCTGCCGACCGGACGCTACGCGCTCGTCGTCGGCACCCATCGTCCGAAGAAGAAGAACGCGGCCGGGGACCTCGTCGACAATCCGGGGCGCATCCAGGGCGCCCTGCGCAACGACCAGGAGGTCCTCGTCCTGCGATCGGAGGACGACCTCTCCTACACGGTGCGGGACACATGGGACAAGACCGTCCCGAACGACAACATCCATCCGGGGATCGTCGCGGTCAACCCCGGCGCGAGCACGGTTCCCGACTACTCCTCCGCCGGCTGCAACACCATTCCCGGGTCATCGGTGAGCGACACACCGGCCGGCGACTGGGCGGCCTTCCGCGCCGCGTTAGGCCTGGACAACGCCCGCGCGACGGCGAACGACGGCCAGGCGTTCACGTACGTGCTGCTCACCGGGCGCGAAGCACGGCTCACCACCGCCGGCAATACGTCGCTGGGGCGGCTCCGATTCGGCTCCTACGGCGACGACGTGCGTCAGCTGCAAACGAGTCTCGCCAAGCACGCCAAGAAGTACTACGGCGGCACCGTCGACGGAGACTTCGGGCCGGGGACGGCGATGGCCTTCATCAAGTACCAGAAGGATCAGGCGGGCGGCGCCGCCGATGATGTCGTGACGTCGACCGACGCTACCGCGCTCGGGTTCACACTGTCCCCGGCAGCGGCGGCATCGAGCGGCGCCAAGCAGCTCGACCTCATCGACAAGGTCATCGACTTCGCGCGCGGGATCCTGACCAAGAAGATCCGTCGGCCAGATGAAGGACGATTCGTGGTGGAGAGCGACATCGCCGAGCTGATGCACGACGACACACCGGCGATCACGACGTGGAAGAAGTTGTCGTTCAACTTCACGCTGAAGACCACGTCGCCACGCTCGGGGGTGAAGGACGTGCTTCGCGGCGACATCTCCAAGGCCGACACGTACACGTTCAAGTTCCGGGGCGAGTTCGAGTACAACGGATACGACATCCGGGAAGCGCAGGTGCAGCGCGAAGTCCAGGGCTCGACCGGGCTCAAGGACGAGAAGCTCACCGCCAAGTTCGTGGCGAAGAAAGCGACGGCCCTCAGCGCCGAGGTCGCGCGCATCGACTTCGTACTGAACGGAAAATGGGACCCCGGTATCGGTGACAAGAACTTCGACTTCGCCGGGAAGCTCTACATGGAGTCGGACGGCGACATCGGCTTCGACCTCAACCCGAACGAGCGGGTGAAGATCGAACCGTTCGCCGGCGCGACCTTCTCGAACGTCAAAACGAGCACCATCTCCTCACCAAAGATCTCGCGAACGTGGCACGCCGTCTTCTTCTCGCCGCCGGGCTCCGACAAGGTGACGGACCAGGAGCTGCAGCTGCTCAAGGACTGGCTGAAGAAGCTGCGTGACGACGACGTGCGCTACCGGCGCCTCCGCGCCGGGACGATCCCGGTGAACGTCGAAGGGTATGCGAGCGCTACGGGCAAGGGTCAGCTGAATCAGGACCTCTCGGGGCGCCGCGCCGACAAGGTGATCAAGCTCTTGAAAGACGAGTTGGGATCGTCCGCCAAGATCAACCGATTCGCACATGGAGAGGACAACCCGGTGGAGAAGAAGGAGCTCGAGGATCAGAGTCAGCGCCGGGTCGACGTCTGGTTCGAAGTTGACGGTTAACCGACTCCCTGTCATTCGAGGGGAGCCCGCGCGTTGCGCGGGCTTCCCCTCGGAGTGACGCCGAAGCGCCGGGCCAGTGCTACTTACTGGGCGGCGTGACCGTGTAGCCCTGCGACACGAGCACAGCCAGGTTGTCGTAGGCCTCCCACGATTCCACGACCTTCCCGCCAGCGATGCGATCGATGGTGATGCCGTTCATCGTGAGCTGCTTCTTCGTGTTCTTGTTCGTGCCGACGACGCGCCACCGCGTGATGATCCGGTCGCCGTGAGGCAGCTGCTCGACAACGGTTCCCTTCATGTCGGGATAGTCGGTGAACACGCTACGCAGGAACGCGTACGTGGATGCGTGCGTCGCGACCGTGTCACCGGCGGTTCCGTGCTCCGGATAGGAAGGAGCGTTGCACCGAGCGACCGCGGTCGTGTCGTGACGGACCCAGATGTCCTCGAAGCACTTGCGAGCGGTGGCGAGGTCCGCGCCGCCCTGAGCGGCTACGGGTGGTGCCACGAATAGAAGCGCCGCAGCGGCGAGAAGACGTGACGCGATGGCAACGCGAGACCAGCGAGCGGATGCGTGCATACGACTCTCCTGATGAGCGGCTTGAAGCCCGAGAGACATAAGCGAGCCCGCGTCGGTTCGCGAGCAATAAGCTACACCCGCTTCCCGCTTCCCGCTTCAGGGCCAGAACACCCGCACCGGCCTCTCGCTCGCGACGATGGTGCCGTCGCCGAGTTGGCCGTTGCCGTTGTCGCCCCAGCAGTAGACCGCGCCGGCCGTCGTGACACCACAGCTGTATCCGGTGCCGGCCGAGATGCGGCGAAACCCGAGCCCACCGGCCACCGCGACCGGCGCCGACCGGTGCTCCGACGTGCCGTCGCCTAACGCGCCAAAGTTGTAGCCCCAGCAGTGGCCCGTACCAGCCTCGGTGACCCCGCACATGGTCGCCAAGCCCGCCGAGATGCTCTGGAAGGTTGCTCCCCCGGCTACCGGCACTGGTGCCAGCCGCCGGGAAAGGGTGCCGTCCCCGAGCGTCCCGAAGGAGTTCAGCCCCCAGCAGTAGGTCGCGAGCTCGTTCGTTACGCCACACGTCGACATTCCGCCGGCAGCGAGACCGAGAAAGGTCAGCCCGCCCGCGACCGCTACAGGCGTCGTCCGCATGACGGCCTCGCCGCTTCCCAGCTGGCCCTGTGCGCCAAGCCCCCAGCAGTACGCTGCACCGTCGGTCGTGACGGCGCACGTGTAGTCGCTCCCCGCCACGATGCTCTCGAGCAGCAGTCCCGCGGCGGTCGCCGTCGGCGTCAGGTGCGTGCCCACAGTGCCGTCACCGAAGGCGCCGTTGGGACTGGTTCCCCAGCAATACGCCGTGCCGCTCGTTGCCACACCGCACACGTGCGAATTCCCGACGGCGATGCTCGAGAATGTGAGGCCGCCAGCGACGGGCGTGGGCGTTAGGCGATCGGACCTCGTGCCGTCACCGAGCTGGCCGCCGGCGTTATGTCCCCAGCAATAGGCGGCACCCGCGGCCGTGAGCCCGCACGTCACGCCATCGACCTTCGAGACCGACAGGGTCTGGAACGCGAGCCCTCCGGCCACGGCCACCGGCGTCGAGGTCACGACCGCCGTGTCCCCGTTGCCGAGCTCCCCGTGTCCGTTGAATCCCCAGCAGTACGCGGCGCCGGTGATCGTCAGCGCGCAGGTGTGCGCGCCCGCGAACACGAGATCGACGAGAGGACCTTCGTGTGTCGACTCGGTGACGGTCAGGGTGATGGCCGCCTGCTGTGGCGCTACACCGTCGGCCGTCGCCATCACGACGAGTGGATACCTGCCCGCTATTAGTTCCGCGGACGCGGCGAAGGTCAGCGTGGAGCTGTCGGCGACGCTCGTGCTAGCGACCGAAACCGTCAGGCCGAGTGGTGCACCCGTGACCGTGTACGTGATGGCGCTCGCGAAGCCATTGGCGCGCGCGGTCCTGATGAACGTTCTGATGGTGGTGCCCGCCGCCACCTCGGCCGTCTGCGTACCAAGCGTGATTGCGAACGCAGGATCCTGCGCGACCACAGCTGGGTCGGTGGTGATGTTCACACAGGCCTGAGCAGCAATCACGAAAACGAACATGCCCACCACGGCTCGCCGCGGTGGGTGAATGGAATGACGGAGCATGAGGATGTGCGTGGAGAAGATTGGGACCCCGTGCGTTCACGGGCCCGTCTCCTACACGGCAATCCACGTTCGAACCGGACACCCGCGCGACTGCGCTTATCCGCGATGGCGCTCTGTGACGCGCTGGGCGTTAGCGAGGATGCAAAAGGGCGCTATGGCCAGGTCTGGCCATAGCGCCCGAGTGGGCGTCGGAACGATGCATCACTGGAAGAAGTACCGCAGTCCCACCTGCGCACGCCAACGCGACAGAAGATCCGGATCGTCGATGAACGTCGTCGTCGCACCCGAGAAGTTGAACACCGGCGCGCCGCCGGAGTTGAAGTTCACGAGCGTGAGTGGTGAGGTGGCCGCCGAGCTCGCGACCTGCCGGACGCCCCAATCGGAATTGAGCAGGCTGCCGACGTTCAGCAGATCGAGGCTGAGCTGAAACGTGTGGGTCCGTTCGCCCGTGCGTGCGAACCCAATGTCCTGGAGCACACGCACATCCAGGTTGTTGTACCACGGGTTCACCGCCCCGAACCGCTCGGCGATCTCGCCGCGGTGCTTGCTCAGATACTCGTCCTGCTTGATGAACGCGTCGAGCTCCGCCCACTGCTGTGCTGGCGTCCGGTTACCGTTTAGCGGGCTGGGAGGAGCGAACGCGATCTCCGTTTGCGAGCGCGGGATGTAGATGAGATCATTGGAATACCCGTCGCCGTTCACGTCACCGGAGTAGATGAACGAGTACCGGTTGCCACCGGCGCCCGCGAACCGGTTCCCCTCCGCCACCTCGAAGAACGCGCCGAGCTGTGTGCGGAATCGCGGGGACCACGTCTTCGTATACACCGCGTCGGCAACGATGCGATGCCGCTGACCGAACTCCGAGAAGCTGAGCTCCGGCCTGTTCGGATCACCCTGCACGGGCTGGTTCTGCCAGAGCACGCTCGCAATCTCGGTGGACTTGAGATTGTTCTTCGCGTCCGTGTAGCTGTACCCGACGCCGACGTTCGCCGACGTGCCAACCGCCTTGCGGAGCTGCGCCGTGACGTTGAACGAGTAGCCTTCGTCAGTGTTGTCGATTACATAGATCCCCGCCCCAAAGTCCGGGTTGAGCTCGTTGTTCCCGGCTCCCCCGTAGTACGGCCGTCCATCGGGCAGCGTCCGCTTCGGCGTGACCAGATCGGCATTCCTCATGAAGACGTTGTTGATGTCCTTCGCGTACAGGAGCTCGAGCGTCCCCCGCATTCCCCACGGCAGCTGCTGATCGATGGCGAGATCGCTGGTCCACGACTGCGGCCACTTGAAGTCGGGATCCATCGCGTTGAGGTCGAACGACTGCTGCAGCACCGAGCTGTCCTGAGTAGCCTTGGGCGGGGCGGTGGGGTACAGATTCGGATTCGCGCCCGGGTTGGAGATGACGTTCCCGATCCAAACGAATGGCATCCGTCCCGTGAAGATCCCGGTCCCGCCACGCAGCTGCGTCTGCCGGTCGCCGACGACGTTCCAATTGAAGCCCACGCGCGGCGAGAAGAGCGGCTTCGCGTCAGGCAGGCGACTCTGATCCACGACCTCCGGCTGGCGGTTCTCGTCGAGCGCGGTGAGACCGCGGGAGTACGGATTGTCCACCGGGTCCGTGAAGTAAATGGGCACGTCCATCCGCACGCCGAGGGTCAGTGTGAAGCGGTCGTTCAGGAGCCATTCGTCCTGCGCGTAGAGCGCGCCCTGTCCGCTGGAGATGTCCTCACCCTTATACGGTCCACTCCCGATCATGCCTCGGAGGTCGATCTGATTCGGGTTGTTCGGGTCCGTGAGCTGGAAGAACTGCTGAAGCGAGGAGAACATGGTCCCTCCGGGCGGGTCCCCGATGAAAAACCCGTTCCGGAAGATGTTGAACGAGTTGAAGAACGAGAACGTCTCGAAGTTCGCTCCGACCGTGAACGTGTGGCTCCCGCGGAAGAAGCTGAGGTTGTTCGTGAGCTGCCACACATCCTGGTCGAGGATATTGTGAATCGAGAACGGCTCGTGACCGGCGGTGGTGTACGTGATGCCTCCCTCGCCGATCTCGATCGTGGGGAACGGATCGCTGAACGCGTCGCGATTGTCGCGGAACCGGTTGTAGCTGGCAAAGAACCGGTTCGCGTAGCGCGTGGACCGGCTGTTCAGCTCGGCCGCGACGGAGTTCAGATGGTTGTTGATCCGATAGCCCGAGTGCTGGAACGGCAGGCTGCTCGCGTTAGGCCCGCGGCCCGTGTTCGCGAAGCTGAGGACGAACGGATGCGGCGGCAGGTCGCGGCGCGCGTTCAGGTAGTTGTACCGAAGCGTGAACGTGTTGTTGTCGTTGATGTTCCAGTCGAGCTTCGCCAGCAGCTTGTCGTTGTCCGTCTTGTTGACGTATCCGTCGTACACGCCCGGATCGTAGTCGTACGCCGAGATCAGGCGCTGGCGGATCTGGTCCATGGTCTCCGCACTGACGCGCGAGATCCCGAATCCGGTCGCGCCACCACGGCTCGCCAGGAAGTTCGATCCCGGGTCCTCCGTGCGCTCGAGCTCACCATTCACGAAGTAGAACAGCTTGTTGCGCGCGATCGGACCGCTCACCGACAGCCCGGATTGCAGGAACTTGAGGTCCGGATTGGCCACCACCTCGGACCCGCTCACCTTGTTGCCCTGGAGCGCGTCGTTGCGCGCGAACGAGTAGATCGAAGCTTTCAGTTGGTTTGTGCCGCTCTTGGTGACGGTATTGATGCTCGCCCCGGTGAACCCACCCTGCCGGACGTCGAACGGCGCGATCGACACCTGCACCTGCTCCACCGCGTCGAACGGCACCGGTTCGGCGTTCGCCTGCCCACCGGGTGCGGGATCGTCCAGGCCGAACGAGTTGTTGAAGTAGGATCCGTCGAGCGAGATGCTGTTGTACAGCCAGTTGCGGCCGGCGAAGCTGAAGTTGCCATCGCTCCGCGGGTCGATTCGCGTCAGGTCCCGCGTGCTCCGCTTGATGGACGGGAGCGCGATCACCTGGGCTGGCGTGACGAAGGTCGCCGCGCCGGTGCGCTCGGACTCTTTCTGCTCGTTCCGGGCGCCGGTGATCTGCTGGCCTGCCAGCACCACCGCCGTACGTATCAGGCGAAAATCCAGCCGGCGGGTCTCGCCAAGGTTCAGGAACACGTTCTCCTCGCCCTTGGGCTCGAAGCCGAGGTAGGTCGCCGTGATGCGGTACGGACCGCCGATCCTGACGTTAGGCAGCGTGTACGCCCCGCCGCTCCGGGCGGTGGCTCGGTACTGCGTTCCACTGGGAACGTGCACCGCCACAACCGTCGCACCGCTGATCGGCGTCGCCGCCGTGTCGCTCACGAAGCCGGTGACGGCCGCCGTTGTGACGCCCTGCGCCGGTGCCACACCCGGCGCGGCCATGACCGACAGCGCCAGCACAACGAGTGACGGGCCCAACGTGGAGAAACGTGGCATCTCGGCCTCTCGAACCGGGTCTGGACAGGTCGGTGGAAGCAGCGCCGCTTCCGGTCCGAGGCAAACGCTACGTCCGCCTGAGAACGCGTCAAGGCCGGACTGGATGAACGGATCGAGCGCCGCACCTCGGCGGTCGTGAGTCGGCGGCTGGAAGCCAGCTTCCTGGTATGGTTTGTTGCGTAAGCCGAACCAGGGAGGCACTGTAGTTCAGTCTACACCACGCACGTTCGGCCGCAAACGATCATGAAGGCCCGCTTCGACGCCGGCACCGACGTCGCAATGATTGGCGCATGGGACGCCCAGCGCGGAGCCCAGCCGTTCACCACCGCGGAGTTCGAGCAGCTCTCCGACTCCCTGGAGGCTGAGGCCGACGCGGGGCACGCCTTCTTTTTGCGCACGAAGGCCGACGGTGGTGGGCCCGTGGATGTGTACATCGACGAGCCGATCCCGGCCGAGCTGGCGGAGCGCCTAACGCCGCTCGGTGACGCGTTCGTCCTCGCCTTGCCGTCCGGATCCCTGACGGTCGACGGCGCGGAGTACTACCGCCCGAAGAAGCCCGACGCGGCGACGACGGCGCGCGCCGTCACCGTGCCCGCCGGCGACTACGCGCTCCGGTGTTACGCGGCGAAGGATGAGGAAGCGGCCGCGACGCCTCGCCCCGAGCGTGAGCTGGAGGCCATCCTCGGGAAGGACGATCTGCGGTACTACGACCGCGTCACCCGCGGCGGCTGCGTCGTGGGCCTTCTTCTCCTGTTGCTCCTTCCCGCCCTGTGGCCATTGGTTGGATTGAAGATCGCGTTCGCGGTTACCGCCGTGATCGTTGTCGGGTACTTCAGCGTCCGCGAGTTGGTGTTGAGGCGGAACGCGCGGTTCGCCAGGCTCCGCGAGACGATCAGGGCCTTTCGCCTTCGATATGACGAGCCGGTGTTCGTGCTGGAGCTTCGTCGCGTCCCCAATCGCGGGGGGCTGCCAGGCAACTCGGTTTGAGTGGAGTAGCCACCGGCGGCCGCTCCAGCGCCGGAGGCGCCGCGCTGGAGCACCGCACATGCCGCAACGCCACTGCCACGCGGTAGCGTCTTCGTGCATACTGACCCGATGGACGAGACGACATTGCCTAGACCGCGCCGGATCGTCATCGGCGCGGCCGCCCACGCCGAGCTGGCGGCGCGGCTGCGCGAGCGTCGTGGCGACCTCGAGCTGCGCGGGGCGCGGTACACGGACATCACTGCCGACGACCTGTCGTGGGCAGACACCTACCTCGGCTTCAGGCGACCGCCGCTGCCGACGATGGGCAACGTGCGATGGGTGCACTGCACCGGCGCGGGCGTCGATGCGTGGCTGTACCCCACCGAGCTGCCGCGGAACATTCTGCTGACGAGAACGTCGGAATCGTTCGGCCCGTACATCGCGGAATGGGCGCTGGCCCGCGCGCTTGCCGTTCGGCAGCGGATTCTCGAGCTGGCGGAGGCGCAGCGGCGGCACGAGTGGATGCTGGGCGACGTCGGCTACGTTCGGGGGTCGCGGGCCGTCGTCGTTGGCACGGGTGACATCGGCGCCCACATCGCCCGTCTCTTCTCCGCGTTAGGCGTGGAGGTGCACGGCGTGTCGCGATCGGGCCGGGGTGATCCCTCGGTGTTCGCGTCCACGTCGAAGGTCTCGGAGCTCCGCGCGCTGGCCGCGACGGCGGACTGGCTCATCGTCACGTTGCCGCTGACGTCGGAGACGCGCGGCCTCATCTCGCGCGACGTGCTGAGCGCATGCCGAGGGGCCGTGCTGATGAACGCGGGACGCGGCGCGGTGGTGGACGAGGCGGCGATTCCGGAAGCGCTGGACAAGGGATGGCTCTCTGCCGCCATGCTCGACGTCTTCACGGTCGAGCCGCTGCCCGCGGACTCGCCATTGTGGGATGACCGGCGCGTGATGATCTCCCCGCACAACTCCGGCCCGACGACCACCGACGGGGCGATCGACGGCTTCCTCGAATGTCTCGGCGAGATCGAACGCGGGCAGAAGCCGACGCGTACGGTGGATCGGGATCGCGAGTACTAGCTCTGTCATCCCGAGCGAAGCGAGGGATCTTGCTTGCGTCATCCCGTTTTCAAGGGGTCAGAGCCCTTGAATTCGAGATCTTTGCACGCCTCGACGTCCTTTGAATTCAAGGGCTCTGACCCCTTGAAAACGGGATGACAGAAAATCGACGTCTGACCCCAATTCCCCAGACCTCAGGAGGCGAAACGCATGCACCAGCTCCGAGTCATCCGCGCTCCGCGCATGGGAACGGCGCTGCTGGCGTGCGCCTGCATCGGCGCGTTAGGCGTGGCCTGCAGTCAACCAGCCGAGCGCGATGCCACGCGTGCCAGTGCGTCTACTGCGACAGGCGTCGTCGAGGAGGCCCGTACCTTCATGGAGGCGTACGCTCGCGACCTGCTGGCCGGCGATCGTGCCGCGGTCGGGGCCCGCTACGATCGGAGTGGCGCGTATTTCCTCGGGAACGGTCGAAAGGAATTCACGCCCTACGACTCGATCGTGGCGCAGTACGCTGGGGCGAGCTGGAAGCCGCCGGCGTCATTCGCGTGGCGCGACCTGTCGTTCGAGCCGGCCGGACCTGACGCGGTCGTCGTCGCCGGGCAGTTCGTCTGGGGCGCCGCAGCGGGTGCCCCGTCCCTGACGATGTCGTACACGGCGCTCCTGCACCGTCAGGAGGGTGTGCTGCGCATCCGCGTGGAAGACGAGTCGTTCGATCCGGCCACCCTGACGCCGCGCCCGTCCAGTGACGCCACGCGCAAATGAGCTCGGCTGAGATGGATACATGTAATTGACTACATGTATGACACCCATGATATTGAATGTATGCCAAAAAGAACTCCTCGTCCGGCTAAGGAGGTCCGCGAACCGGTCCAGGTCTATCTCGCGCCGGACGACCGCGATTTGTTGAATCGGCTCGCCGCCGAAAATGGCTTGAGCAAGGCCGAGGTACTCAGGCGCGGCATGCGGAGCTTCGCGCGCGAGCAGAGCGGTGCCAGCCCGATGCTGGCATTCATCGCCGAGAGCCAGCAGGGCACCTGGCCTGACAGCGTCTCCGCCAGGCACGACGAGATTCTTGCCGAGACGTATCGTGCCACAACCAGAAAGCGTCGGTGACGGCGAGGTTCCTCGATACGTCAGGGTGGTTCGCGGCGCTGAGCCCGAAGGAAGCAAAGCATCGTGCCGCGCATACCGCCTATCGCGCCTGGATCGAAGGCGGAGATGATCTGGTCACGACCAACCTGGTCGTGGCCGAGATGCAGATCCTGCTGATGCGGTTTCGTGGCGCTGATGAGGGTTTGCGATTCATAGACAGCCTGTACAAGGATCCCTCGCACGAAGTCGTGTTCGTCGATCGCGCCCTCGAGCGAACGGCGGTGGACCACTGGCTGCGGCGCTACCGCGATCACCCGCTCAGTCTTGCCGATGCCGTCAGTTTCGAGGTGATGCGCTCACGCCGCATTCGGCAGGCGCTGGCGCTCGACGAGCATTTCGAGCTCGCGGGATTCGACGTCCTGCCCTGACAGTCCAGTCATTCCGAGCGCATGCCAGAGGCTCTGGCAGTCATTCCGAGCGGAGCACCGAAGGTGCGGAGGCGAGGAATCGCACTCATCCTGGTAGAGGGGCCTCTCGGTCGGGACGAGTGCGATTCCTCGCCTCCGGGCCTGCGGCCCTACGCTCGGAATGACAACGCCCCCTCCGCTCGGAATGACCTAATCCAGGCGCATCGCGATCACCGGGCTCACCCGCGTCGCCTGCCGCGCCGGGATCCAACTCGCCAGCACGCTCACGGCCACGAACACCGCGGCGGTTCCGACAAAGCTCAACGGATCGGTAGCGCTCAGGCCAGTCACGAGCCACGCCGCCAGTGCCTGCGTCACGAACGCCGCCAGGCCGAGGCCGAGCATCACACCGGTCGTCACCAGCACCGCCGCGTCGCGGATGACGAGCCCGACGATGCGCCGGCGCGTCGCGCCTAACGCCGACCGGATCGCGATCTCGCCCGTGCGCCGGCTCACGTTGTACGCGATGATCGCGTACAACCCGAACGTGGCGAGGACCAGCCCCAGCATCCCGAGACCGCCGAGCACTGCCGCTCCGATCTGGCTTGGCAGCATCGCGAACGCGAGCGTCGACCGCATCGGCTCGGCCTCGACCGCGACCGCGCGGTCGAGCGCTCCGATCGCCTGGCGCACCGGCGCGACCAGTGACCCCGCATCGGTCCGCGTCCGCGCGAACACGAACGCGAGACCCATCCCATCCGGATGCTGCAGCAGCGGGTAGTACAGTGCGGCGCGCTGTTCCTCGCCGATCGTGTTGTGCTTGCTGTTGGCGACCACACCGACGATCTCGACATCGACGGGCGGAGCGAGCTCCCCTTCGCCGGTGAATCGAAGCCGATGGCCGACGGGGCTCGTCCCATTGAAGTAGCGACGGACGAATTCCTCGTTGATGATCGCCACACGTGGGGCACCGCGGCGGTCGGCGTCCCCGAACTCGCGGCCTTGCGTGAGCCGGATGCCTAACGTCGCGAAGTAGCGCGGGCCCACGTGGCTCAGGGCGTACTCGACGTGCTCGCTCTCCGTGCGATCGTCGATGCGAACGGAGCGGCCATTGCTCGACCCGCTGTGGACCGTCAGCGGCACCGCGTTCGCGAACGCGGCGTCCTGAATGCCGGGAAGCGCTCGGACGCGATCGACCGCCCGCTGGAGCAGCGCCGCATGGTCATTTCCCGACCTGCCCTGCACGAGGCCGATCTGCGCCACAAGGGCGTGGTCGACCTCGAATCCGGGGTTGGTGATGTGGGTGCGCGCCAGGTTCCGGACGAACAGGAACGCGGTCACGAGCAGCAGGGTGGAAATGGCGACCTGGCCGACGAGCAGCACGCCGCGCGTCGTGAACCTCCGGCCGCCGTACCTTGGCTCGTCGCGCTTGAGCGCCGGCGACAACGTCAGGCGTGTCGCCTTCAGCGCGGGCAGGAGCGCACAGAAGAGCGTGCTGAGAAGCACGAGCCCCATCGCCGCGAGGAGCATCGAAACGTCCGGCGCCAGGTGCAGCTCGATGGGCAGGGGAATCGGAAGCGAGATCCCGTTGATGACCTGCATGAACGCGATGCTCAGCGCGAGCCCGCAGACCGTGCCAAGCAGCGCGAGCCAGAATCCCTCGACCAGAAACTGTTGCATGAGGCGTGACCGCGTTCCGCCAATGGCGAGACGGATCGCGATCTCCCGGCGCCGTGTCGTGCCGCGCGCGATGAGCAGGCCGGCGACGTTGCCGCACGCAATGAGCAGCACGAGCAGCGAGACGAGCGAGAGCAGCGCGAAGAACGCGCCGATGGTTCTGCCGGCCTTCCCGCTCGCGACGTTCACGCCGGAGAACTCCTGCACGCCAGCGTATCGCGTGTCGCCCTCGAGTCGTGCGAGTCGCCGGTCCACCGCGTCGACCGCGGCGCGGCCCTGTGCAAGCGACTGGTCCGCCTTCAGGCGGCCGACGAGCGCCACGATTCTCGCGTCGGGGGAGTCCATGTTCGGAACGAGCGACCGGTTGATCGGCACGTAGACCTGCGGCGCGAGGCCGAGGCCAGCGATGCTCCTGAGTCGTGGCGCCAGCACGCCGAGGATGGTGTAGGCCTCGCCGTTGAGCATGATCGAGCGGCCAACGACGCCGGAGTCGCCCGCGAGCTCGCGCTGCCAGAACGTGTAACTCACCACCGCCAGCCGGGGATCGCGCTCGCCCCGCGCCTCGTCGGCCGAGAACCCGCGGCCGCGCGCCATCGGCACTCCGACCACGTCGAAGAAGTTCGCGGTGACGAGCATCGGCGTGATCGAAACCGCGGCGTCGCCGGAGAACCAGTTGATCTGCTTCTCGACCGAGTAGCCGGCGATGTGCTCGAGGGCTCCGCTCGCGTCGAGATCGAGCCAGCGCCGATACGTCGCGTGACTGGAGTGGCTCACCTGCATGCGGACGAGCTCCTCGGGGTCGCGCACGTCGGGTGCGCCGAGCAGGAACTCCCGGGCGAGGCTGAACACGGCGATGTTCCCGCCGGCCCCGAGCGCGATGGAGCTGGCGGCGGCGAGGAGCAGCATCGGCTCGCGGAGCAATCCACGGAGCGTGTAGCGCAGGTCGCGCATCAGGTTCTCGATGACCGCGACGCCACGCGCGTCCCGCGCTTCCTCCTTCATCCGCTCGACGCCCCCGAACGCACGGAGGGCCGCGCGCCGTGCATCCTCGCGCGTCATGCCGTCGGCGACGTGCTGCTCGATCTCGAGCTCGACGTGCGCCCGGAGCTCGCGATCGAGCTCATCATCGACGCGTTCGCGGCGGGCGAGCGAGCGAATGCGAAGGCGGATCACGTCGAGCCAGCGGAGCGACATGGGGCGTGTCGTTGTGTTGCGGACCACGGGCCGGAGCGTGGCACCGGGGCCGATACCAAGATGATCTACAATGACACCTCGACTATCTACAATCGGTGGCGATCGTCGTCAACGGGGGTTTTCAGCTTAGTGATGCGGGTTGGCGACTCCCCGCCCCGCCGGATTCGTACGACCGCACTCGGCCGTGATTGCATCGCGAAGCTCGCGGAGCACGCAGAGAATGGCCTGACCAACTCTTCGCCGCCAAGACGCCAAGGACGGCTCCCAACAATTCTTAGGGACCACAACGCGCCTTTTTTGAAGTGAATGACGAACGGGGATGCTTCATTGGGCGGAGCATCCCGGGGTCGTTCACAACGGCGGGCCGGTGAAGGGCTGGAGTGTGCGGTGAACCACAGCCACTGCAAACTGCCAGACAGGATGAACAGGATGAACAGGATGAAAAAACGACGAGAGCAGGTGCTGAGCAAGGAACAAACAACGAGAGCAGAAAAGGAAACCAAAACAAGAACACAAGAACCAAAGCACGCGAACAAAGGCACGAGAACAAAAGCACAAGAACAAAAGCACAACACCTACAGCACCCACCGAGGGCTACGTGGCAGTCAACTCATCTCCCTAGTAGCCGTTCATCCTGTTCATCCTGTCCATCCTGTCTGGCAGTTGCCGCCCTATACGTCCGGGATTTGCGTTTGAGCTCCAGCCGTCCAGCACCGAAATTCAGCACAACGCCGGTATCCGGCTCCGGTCGCGGTCAGGTAGTTGACGAAGTGTGCCTCGTCCCCAGGAACGAGTGCGCGGATCGCCTTGTTCTCGCCGAGCACTCGGCCTTCGACGAGCCTGTCTGCCTCGTAAAAGTTCCTTCGCAGGGGCTTTCATCGGCGCCCCTCGCATCCTTCGCGGCGAAGAGTTCACCTCTGCCTGCTCCGCGCCCTCGGCGGTGAATCAACCACCACTCGAGGATTCCTCATCGGCTCGCGGGGCGCACGGTGATGTGGCTTGCCCTCCTTGAACGTGGTGGATGATGCTGCGTTGATTACGCATTCGGCCGGGGTCGACACCGCAGCGGCGGTGGCCCGGCTTCACATGCAACGGGACGCATGGCAACCATGTTCCACGACAAACTGAGCGGACTGGCCGGGGTGATGGGCTTCGCGCTCGCGATCGCCGCGACGTCGGTCCCGGCGCGGGGGCAGCCGGGTTTCCCACCTAACGACCCCGACAGCTGGCGCGTCGCCGGCACCGCGAAGATCCTCTGCTCGGCCCTCTTCGTTTCGGGTCGCGACTCGGCCGAGGCGCGCGATCATGTCACGTCGTATTTTCTCGGACCGAAGGTCGATTCGATCACGAAGCTCGAGGTCGACCGCCAGCGTAAGCTCGTTCGCCTGACCGTCGCGAACCGTATCACCCGCGAGGCCAAGCTCTACGGCGACCAGGGCTGCATCATTCATCAGCCCGGCCGCGACTCGATATTCTTCACGCCGGTCCGCGTCACGTCCGCGCTGCCCGATGCGTCGACCACGCCGTGGCCAATGGGCGACGTGCTGCCGAAGACGCCGCTCCCCGCCGAAATCGACACGGCGAAGCTCCGGAGCGCCGTCGACGCTGCGTTCGCCACGCCAGAGGGATTCACGGCGGCGTTCATCGTGGTCTACGACGGGCGCATCATCGCTGAGCGATACGGGGCAGGCGCGAACAAGGACATGCAGCTCGAGAGTTGGTCGATGGGCAAGAGCATCGCCGGGACGATGATCGGAATGCTCGTCCAGCAGGGCGTGCTCAAGCTCGAGGATCCCGCGCCGGTTCGGGCGTGGCACACGACGCCGGGGGATTCGCGAGCGAAGATTCGCGTCATCGACCTCATGCGCATGTCGAGCGGCCTGCGTTTCAGCCGCGGCAGTCCCGAAGACATCCCCGGATACCACGATCACGACCTGGGCTACACGGGCGCCATCGACTCGTACGCGTTCGCGACGTCGGTGCCGCTGCAGTTCGAGCCGAACACGTTCGGGCGCTACCGGAACTCGGACCCGCTGACGTTAGGCCTGATCGTCCGCGACGCGGTGCGCAAACGAGGCGCGGAGTATCTCACCTGGCCGCAGCGGGAGCTGTTCGACCGCATCGGGATCCGCCGGCAGGTGCTCGAGACGGACCCCTACGGCAACTTCCTCATCACCGGCTACGACTACGGCACGGCGCGCAACTGGGCGCGGCTCGGCATGCTGTACCTGAACGATGGCGTGTGGCAGGGGCGACGACTCCTGCCCGAAGGGTGGACGACGTTCGTCTCGACCCCGGCGCCGGCATGGAAGGACTCGTCGTACGGCGCGATGGTGTGGGTGAACGCGCACGGCGCGTGGCCCGAGCTGCCGCGCGACGCGTTCGCCTTCCGGGGCGCGGGGCTGCAGGATACGTACGTGATCCCGTCGCGGAAGCTGGTCATCGTTCGGATGGGACACTTCATCGGCTCGCGGCCGGGCACGGCGGATCTTCGACGTGCGCAGGCGCTGCTCATGGAAGCGATACGTTAGGCGCGATGATGCCGCCGGCCTCACCCACGGACCGCACCGCAGACCCCCATACCGCCGAGCGCGCGCGCCGGTGGCGGCTCGTGCTTGGTTCCGACGCGGAGTCGTCGGCCGGCGTTTCGCTCACCGGAACCGATGCGGGGATGGACAATGCGCTGCAAGCGTTGTACAACCCCGATCCCGCCGGTGGCGGCGCCCGCGGCGACGGCCGGCGCGGCGGGCTCGGCAGCTCTGCGCCGTCCGTGGCGCGATGGCTGGGCGACATCCGCACGTACTTTCCGTCATCCGTCGTGCGCGTGATGCAGCGCGACGCGCTCGAGCGGCTCGACCTGCGTCGCATGTTGCTCGAGCCGGAGATGCTCGAGGCGGTCGAGCCAGACGTCCATCTCGTGTCGACGCTCATCGCACTCAAGAGCGTCATCCCGAACAAGACGCGTGACACCGCGCGGCTGGTCGTACGACGAGTGGTCGAGCAGCTCCAGCGCCGGCTCGCCAACGCGACGCGTCAGGCAGTGACCGGCGCCCTGAATCGATCGGCGCGCAGCACGCGTCCTCGATATGCCGAG
>Ga0068862_100000944_pt1 | contig 27996 bp, 14 predicted proteins | sample KBSSwiS52_FD_66598 | JGI IMG/M metagenome (GOLD analysis project Ga0068862, IMG submission 66598) | Switchgrass rhizosphere microbial communities from Kellogg Biological Station, Michigan, USA - KBS Switchgrass S5-2 | ecosystem: Host-associated > Plants > Roots > Rhizosphere > Soil ... | reverse complement strand
GATCGCCTGGCGGAAATAGGTGGTTGCCCGCGCGAGATTCGCCGTGCCTCGCTCCATGAAGTAGTGATGGCCCTTCAGATACAGATCGTAGGCCGGCTCGTCCGTCGTGCCACGCAGGTCGACAACGACGTCGCGATCACCGAGCGCGGGTGCGAGCGCCGCGACGATGGTGCGCGTGAGGTCATCCTGCAGTGCGAAGATGTCGTTCGACGAGCGCTGGTACGAGCTGTCCAGCACGACCTTGCCGTCGCTGGTGTTCACCAGCTGCGTGGTCACGCGCATTTGGTCACCGGCGCGTCGCACGGTACCGACGACGATCGCGTCCACGACGAGCAAGCGTCCGATCTCCTGCGCCCCGATGGCCTTTCCCTTGAACGCGTAGCTCGACGTGCGTCCCGCGAGCTTTATTCCGGGAAGACGCGAGAGCGCATGCGCCAGTTCGTCGGTGAGACCGTCGCTGAAGTAGTCCTCGCCCGGCGTGCCGCCGGTGTTCACGAATGGCAGCACAGCCACCATGCGAAGCGCGCTCGAATCGGCCAGAGTGCTGGCCAGGGCGCGGGTCGGTCGCGCCTCACGCGTTGCGCTCCGCGACGCCAGAGCGACCGCACCAGCCAACGCGAGCAACACGACACCCGCGCCAACAGCGATGCGCAACGCTCGCCTCGGGGGCCGACTCGGCCCCGGCGCGGCGACCGATTCGACGGTCGCCCGCACGGAGTCGAGCGTGGCCACGATCTCATCGCCCGACTGCGGACGCGCCGCGGGATCCTTCTCCAGGCAGCGCATAACGAGTGCGGCGAACGCCGGCGGTACGCCCGGGCATCGCTCGCCGAGCGGGTTCGGCGTCTCGGTGAGGTGGGCGGTAACGAGCGCTGGTGCGGCGCGCGCGCTGAACGGGTGCGCGCCGGCGAGCGCCTCGTACGTGACGACGCCGAGCGCATAGAGATCAGCGCGGTGATCGACGCCCGCGTCGCCGACCGCCTGCTCGGGAGCCATGTAGGCCGGCGTGCCGAGCGCCATGCCGGCATCGGTGAGCGTCGCGGTCGGCGCCACGGCCTTTTCTTCGACTCCCTGCGGCGCCCGCGCACGGCGCATCGCGCGCGCGATGCCGAAATCGGCGACGACCGCGTGACCATGCTCGAGCAGAATGTTCGCCGGCTTGATGTCGCGGTGTATGACGCCCTGCCGGTGCGCGTACGCGAGCGCGCTCGCGACCTCGCGCACGAGCCGCAGCGCGACGTCGGGCGCCAGCGGCCCGCGAGCGAGACGATCGCGCAGCGTCTCCCCGTCGACGAACGGCATCACATAGTAGAGGAAGGACGATCCGGCGCGACGTTCCGGCCCCGGATGCCCGATGGGCACCTCGCCCGAATCGTGGAGCGGCAGGATGTGCGGGTGCGTGAGGCCGGCGGTCACGCGGATCTCACGCAGGAAGCGTTCGGCGCTCATGGCGGCGCCTAACGCCGGATCGAGCACCTTCACGGCGACGCGTCGCTCGTGGCGGCGATCGCCGGCGAGGTAGACCGTGGCCATGCCTCCGCGTCCGAGCTCGCGCTCGAAATCGTAGTGCCCCGCGAGTGCGGCTCGCAGCTCCGCCGGCACGTCGGCGCGCGACGACTGCACCGTCGCCGAACCTGCCTCACGCTCGCCTGCCAGGATGTGCGCGTCCACGTCCACGTGCCGCCGCCGCGAGTCCGTCACGTCGGTCTCACTGGCAGGGAGCGGCGATGGGCCACGGCGGCATTTGTATCAGTCGGATCGAGCCTGCGCGCGTGTGCGGGGGACCGCTACAGTGAGACGAAGCTACGGACGTGGGATTGGCGCGGCAATGCGTTGGATCGGCCGACTTCTCGACGCCTCAGTACGCGGGGCGGCCGACCGTCGACGTGAAGCGTTACCGAGCCATCCGCGTCGTCGATGATCAACGCGAACCCAAGCTCCTCACCAACTCCCGAGGCGCGCAGTCGGCCCGTCACCGTTGCCCACCGCGGGGCGGTCTGCACGAGACCGAACTCGATGCCGTCCAGCTGCGTGCCGCCACCAGCGACGACGAGTTGCCGTCGAGCGAGGTCGAGACGCAACGTCGTGCCCGAATCCGCGGCTGCGACGCGGAGCTCGCGCGATGACAAGATGCTCATCGGTCGGCTGATCATCGCACGTGTACGACGCAGGGTGCGGCCGCCGGCGACGCCCGTCGGCTCGCCGTCTCTGAGCGCGACGCGGCCGTTCACCATCACCAGCCGGATGCCCTGTGGCAGCTCCATCGGGCGCTCATACGTTGCATGGTCGAGCACCGTCGCGGCGTCGAAGACCGCGAGATCCGCGGCCATGCCAGGAGCGATGAAGCCGCGGTCCACCATGCCGACGAGTGTCGCTGGAAGCCCCGTCATCTTTCGCACGGCCTCGGCGAGCGCGAGCGAGCGCGACTCGCGCACGTAGTGGCCAAGCACGCGCGGGAACGTTCCGAAGTAGCGCGGATGCGCCGCGTTGCGTGACGCGCCACAATCACACGCAATCGCCGCATCGGGGTACTGGATGATCTTCACAAGGTCCGGCTCGGCGCCGAAGGTCGCGATCATGCCGGGGCTGTCGACTTCGAGGATCCGGACGATCGCGTCTCCGGTGGAGGGCGTACCCATCTCCGTCATGAGCTGCGCGACCGTCTTGTTTCGGCCGATGACGTACACGTTCGACGGCCCGCCCACGCGCGCGACGAGCGCCTCCTCCGTCTCACGGACGACGCGCGCCCGGACGGAGGAGTCGCGAAGTCGCTGGAGGAACGCGTCGCGACCACCTTCCTGCGCCCACCCGGGGATGAACAGCGCGGCCAGCGCCGTCTGGCCGGCGAGATACGGATAGACATCGGCCGCGGTATAGACGCCGCGCGCCGTCGCGGCGCGCATCATCGCCAGCGCGCTGTCCGCCCTGCCCTGCTCCTTTCCCTGGAGCTTCATGTGCGTGATGACCGGCACGAGGCCGGCGCGCTCGCCGATCTCCATCGTCTCGCGCATGGCGGCCAGCGAGCTGAACGCCGCCTCAGGCGTTAGGCGGTCGTGGTTCGGGAAGTTGGTGTGCCAGGCCCGGAGCGGTGACAGCACGGCGACGACTTCATCCGTCGTCGCGTAGTACGCCGGCTTGTAGTCGAGTCCCGCCGACACACCCCACGCGCCCGCCTCGAGCCCGCGCGTCAGAAGCGCGGTGACCTGCGCGAGCTCGGTGGGCGTGGGCCGACGGTCGGTGTTTCCGACGACGCTCGCCCATGCCGAATTGAACGGCGCATACACACCGATGTTGACGGCGAGGGCGCCCGAATCCGCCGCCGCAAGCTGGTGTGCGATGTCAAGCGGGCCGCCACCGTCCGCGTTCATGAGCTCCGTCGTGACGCCCTGGCGGAGCATGTTCGCGGCGGTCGGCAGCGCCTGCGGCGACGCGTGGCTGTGCAGGTTGATGAACCCGGGCGCGACGACCAGGCCCGAGACATCGATCACCGTCGCTGCGCTGTCCCGCGACAGATCGCCGACCTTCGCGACGCGGGCTCCCGCGATGCCGACGTCGGCGCGGTACGCCGGCCGGCCGGTGCCGTCGAGGACGGAACCGCCGCGCAGGATGACATCGAGCGGAGCAGCGCGCGGGCTCGGACTCCCTCCGGTGTTCGTCGGCGGAGCACAGCCCGCGGCGATGGCGACCAGCAGCAAGCGATACAGATGGCGGGCGTTAGGCATGGTCCCCGGCGCGACGCGCCGTTCGAGGAATGGGGCGTTCCGGCGATGAACTCTAGGAAACGCTCCCATCACCGGCAAGGCACACCGGGGCCCAATATCCCGTCTCGCGACTACTCCCGAAGCACGAGCGCCGGATCGATGCGCACGGCACGCAGCGCGGGCGCAACGCAGGCCGCCACGACCGCGATCATGAGCACGATCGAAATGAACACCAGGGTCACCGGGTCGGCCGTTGGCACGCCATAGACCTGGTTCTCGAGGACGCGCCCTAACGAGAGGCTCGTCGCCGCCCCGGCCGCTATACCGACAGCCGCCGTCACGAGCCCCTCGACGGCGACGAGACGCAGAATGGAGCGGCCACGCGCGCCCAGCGCCATCCGCACCGCGAGCTCCGCGCGGCGCTGGACGACCGTGTACGAGAGCGACGCGTACAGCGCCAACACCGTTAGTCCAAGCGCAAAGAACGCAAACCCACCGAGCAGCGCCGTCAATCCTCGTCGCTGGCCGCCCTGGTCCGCGATGACATCGGCCATCGACTCCACACCCGAGAGAGCCAGCGCTGGATCCACAGTCGACACGGCGCGCTTCACCGGCTCGAACATCGTCGGCTCCGGACGGTCGGTGCGCACGACGAGAGCGTGGTAGGACCTCGGGTTCTGCGCATACGGCACGTACAGGTCCGGAGGAAGGTTCGAGGCGAACTCCTTCTCCGTATCCGTCACCACGCCGACCACGGTCCGCCATGGCCGCTCGTCGTTGTCATCGAACGACGGGAGATACGGAACGCGAACGCGAATGCGCTGGCCGATCGCGTCACCGCCCGGTGCCACGCGACGTGCGAGCGACTCGCTGATGACAGCGACGAGCGGCGAAACGTGGTCGTCCGTTGCCCGGAAGGTGCGGCCCGCGCGCAGACGCACATCCATCGTCTCGAAATAGCCAGGGCTCACCGTGAACACCGTAGCGCCCGGTGCGTTTTCCTCGTCCGGCGCTGCGCCGTCGACAAGCACGGGAAACCGCCAGGAGCTGCCGAACGGAAGCGGGAAGACGACCGCCGCGCTGCGCACGCCGGCGGTCGCCGCGAGGCGTGCGAGCATGCGATCGACCACCCGCCGCTTGTCCGATGAGTCGGCGTACCGGCTCGTCGGCAACACTACACTGCCGGTCACGACACCGTCCGTGCGGAATCCAAGCTCGAGCGATTGCATGCGTGCGATCGTGCGGAACATGAGCCCCGCCCCGAACAGCAGAACCATCGCGACGGTCACCTGTCCGGCGATCAGCACGCGACGAACCCGGGCGGCACCTCCGCGGGCCGAGCTGCTGCGTCCGGCGCCTAACACGGCGGAGGCCGCGGAGGTCCGATCCGTACGCAGGAACGTCAGCGCAGGCACGAGTCCGAGCAGCATGCCTGCCAGACCACTCACGGCGACGGACAGCATCATGATCGGCGCAGTCGGCACGAGCGCGTGAGCGCCACCGGGTGCGCGCGTCCCGAGCTGCTGTTCGATGAAGGGTCCCGCTACGTTGAGCAGCACGTAGGCGACCAGCAGTCCCAATGCGCCGGCGAGCGTCGCCAGCACGGCGCTTTCGGTGAGAAGTTGCCGAACGATCCGCCAGCGACTTCCGCCGAGTGCGAGGCGTACCGCCAGCTCGCTTCTCCGCGCCGCGGTTCGGCTCACGAGCGCTCCGGCGACGCTTCCGAACGCCGCGAGCAGCATGAACATGGCCGCCCCGAGCACCGCCAGGAGCACCGGCCGCACGCGTGCCGAGTGATGCTCGAGCGGGGATACCAGCGACATGTGCCACGCGGAATCGACCTGCCCGCCGATCTGCGCGCGCACAACGGCATCGAGCCGGCGCTGGGTGGCGAGACGTGACGCCCCCGGCTGCAGTTGCGCGAGCATCGGCATCAAGTTGGTGCTCGCGGGCAGCGGTCGCACCACGTCACTCTCCCGCCACTGAATCGGCCAGAAGTCGCGTGGCAGCACGCCGACGATGGTGACGATCGTCGCGGCGTCGGAGTGCTTCAGGGAGTGCATGGTGACCGCGGAGCCAATGACGCCCGAGTCGGCGCCGAACCGCCGCTGCCACATCTCGTGACTGATGATCGCAACCGGCGCCGACGCTCGATACTCCTGGGCGAGGAACGAGCGTCCGATCGCCGGGCGAACGCTGAGCGCCTGAAAATATCCCGGCGAGACCCATGCACCGGTGATGCTCTCCGCGTGCTGTCCGCCGAGAATGGTGAAACCATCCAGCTCCCACATCGCCGCGGCCGAGAAGAGTGAATCGACGCTCCTCCAGTCCACGTGCTCGAGCGACGGCGCGCCAGGGAACCGATCGAATGTCGGCGCATCGAGCACGGACACGAGCCGTTCAGCGTTCGGGTACGGCATGGGGCGAATGAGATACGCGTGCAGTACGCCGTAGACTGCCGTGCTCGCGCCGGTGCCGAGCGCGAGCGTCAGGACCGTCGCCGCGGCGAACGCGGGGGTGCGTCGCAGCATGCGGAGCGTATGACTGGCATCCTGGCGCAGCTCGCCCAGCCAGTCGCTCGCGCGGCGCGATCGCTCGGCATCGCGGTCCACGGCGGCGCAGTAGCGCCTGGCGTCGTCCAGGTCGCCGAACCGCCGCCGGGCTTCCGCGCGCGCCTCCGACGGCGACAGTCCTTCGCGCTCCAGCGACTCGGCACGCAGGTCGATCTGCAGCTGCAGCTCTTCTTCGACGTCGCGCGTGATGCGTCGCGCGCTGCGTGATGGCATGCGGAGATAGCGGCGGAGCTTGTCGAAGCCGGCCATCGAACCCCTCCTGGACATGATGGGAGGGCCGGGAAGCCACTCCCGATACTAGGTTAGGGGAACGATGCTGCCCGTCTCACTGTCTGTCAACAGTGGCGAACGTCAGCGTTCCGCGAACCCCGTCCGGTCATACCGCAACACGTTAGGCACGGTCGCTGTGGCGACGCGGCGCGGTTCGGGAGGACCGATGCCGGCACCGGGTGCGACCGCTGAACTCTCGCCGCTGAACGTCACATGGCGACCCGTGTCCCGTCGGACTATACTGACGGCCATGAGACCCCTTTCGCGCGCACTCCTGCTGCTGTTCGTCCCAGCGGCGCTCCTGTCGCAGGCATCGCCCAAAGCCGTCACCATCGGGACTACGGATTCCGTCTATTCGGCGACGCTCAAGGAAAACCGGCGGTACCTCGTGTACACCCCACCGTCGTACAACGACACCACGTACCTGCCGCGACGCTACCCGGTGCTCTACCTGCTCGATGGCGACGCGCACTTTCACTCCGTCACGGGGCTTCTCCAGATCCTCGGGACGGGTGTGAACGGGACGTTCGTCGTGCCGGAGATGATCGTCATCGCGATCCCGAATACGAACCGGATGCGCGACATGACGCCGACGCGCACCGATCGGGATCTCGCGGGCAACCCGAACCCGGGGTTCGCCACGAGCGGCGGCATGGGCAACTTCCTCACGTTCATCGAGCGCGAGCTGATCCCGCGCGTCGAGCAGACGTACCGCACGGCGCCGTACCGCGTGTTCGTCGGCCACTCGCTCGGCGGCATCACGGCGATCAATGCGCTGTACACGCGTCCCCAGACGTTCAACGCGTACATCGCGATCGATCCGAGTCTCTGGTGGGACAAGAGTGTCCTGCTCAGGCAGGCACGCGAGAAGTTCAGCAAGCCCGGACTCGCCGGACGCACGTTGTTCGTGGGCCAGGCGAACACCATCCAGGCTGGCGATACCACGCCCAACCTGCATTTCGGCGGGATCGTTCAGTTCAACAGCATCATGGAGACGTACAACGCGTCGGGGCTGCGCTACGCCTACAAGTACTATCCGAACGACAGCCACGGCTCCGTGCCGCTGATCGCCGAGTACGATGCGCTCCGGTTCATTTTCGACTCCTACAACGTTCCGCTCGGCCAGGTGCTGGAGCGCCCGGAGTACATCGCGGAGCACTTCGCGCGCGTGTCCACGGCGCTCGGCTTCAAGTTCGATCCGCCGGAACCGATGGTCGACATGCTCGGGCGGATAGCCCTCACCCGCGACACGACGTCGGCTCAGCGCCTGTTCGAGATGAACGCGGCACTCTACCCGAATAGCGCGAACGCGCACGCATCGCTCGGCGACCTCTGGCTCGCGAAGAAGGACTCGGCGAAAGCGTTGAGCCACTTCGAACGGGCTGTCGCGCTGCGGCCCGGGATGCAGCGCCCGAAGGAGATGGTGGCGAAGCTGAAGCGGTAATTGGGGCGACTACGTCAACCGACGTAACGCGGGCGCGGGCGGCGGCACCCATCGTGTGGGCACCCCAACGGAGACTCCCATGCGCCGCACGATCCTGCTGGTCTCAGCGTCGATCCTCGTCCTGTGTGTCGTGCATTCGCTGCCCGCCCAGCTCCCGGCGGTGCCGCGTGGAGCGCGTGTTCGCGTGACCTTCGAGAACGCCTCGAGCAAGCCGATGGTCGGCGTCATGGAGTCCGTCGGCGACAGCATGGTCAGCGTTCGCACGGGCCGGGAGGCCACGAACACCATTCCCGTGTCGCGCATCACGCGCCTCGAGGTATCGAGCGGGCGAAAGCGTCCCATGTGGTCGATGACCGCCCCCGTCTGGCTGACGGTTGCCGCCGGCGGAACCGGTGCGATTCTCGGTGCCGCAACGTCATCGGATGACGACATGTTCGGCGGCCGCGCCCTCGGTGCAGCCCTTGGAGGCGTGCTCGCCGGAGGTCTCGGCCTCCTTGTCGGATCATCTCTCGCGATTTCTGTGAAAGACGACACGTGGAAGACGGTTCACGATGCCTCCCGAGCCTCGCGCGTGCTCGTCGCGCCGTCAGTCTACGTCGCGCCCGCCTCGAGCGGGATGAAGCTCGGTATGCGCGCCGCGTTCTAGCGGCGCGCGGGTGGCTTCAGCGGCGACCCCTTGCGCGTCTAAGGGAGTGATATCATCCTCCATTAGACATGCATAGGGAGCGCCGTTGGTGACGGGGGGGCCGGCGTTCGATTCCGCTCGCCCCCCAGTCTGGCGAGGACGACCATGCGCGACAAACCGGCCCGCGGACGCACGTTCCGCATCTTCCCGCCGTCCCCGGCGGCCGAAGTCGACGACGAGCTCGCGTTTCACATCGAGGAGCGCGTCCGTGAGTACGTGGCCCGCGGGATGGACCCGGAGTCGGCGCGCGCCGCCGCCATCGCGCGACTCGGCGATCTGAACACCGTGCGACAGGAGTGCACGCAGATGCTCGACGACGACCGCCGCGCGGCCCAGCGGCGCGACTGGCTCGATGACCTTCGCCAGGACTTGCGCTACGGTGTGCGCTCGGCGCTTCGGTCTCCGCTATTCACCATGCTCGCCATCGTCACGCTCGCCCTCGGCATCGGCGCCAACGCGGCCGTGTTCGGCGTCGTGAAATCCGTGCTGCTCGATGCCCTACCCTACCGGGACGCCGACCGGCTGGTGCGCGTCTACTCGCGCTGGACGAGCGCGCCCACCGAGGCGCAGTCCGTGAGTCCCGGCGTCGCCGTGGACATCGCGCAGCGCGTGCGCTCCTTCTCGAGCGTCGCACCCTTCAACTTTTCGACGTTCGACGTCGCCTACGTCGACCAGACAGGCCCGCGCGTGCTGTCGGGCGCACTGGTCGGAGGCACGTTCTTCCCGACGCTCGGCGTCCGCGCCGCGCTCGGGCGGACGCTGAGAGAGGCGGACGTCACCGCGCCCGTCGCCATGCTGAGCGACGCTGCCTGGCGGCGCGAGTTCGGTGGCGACCGCGCCGTCGTCGGTCGGACGCTGCGCGTCGACGGCAATCCTATCGAGGTCGTCGGCGTCCTGCCGGCCGGGTTCGTCGGCCCAATGGGCGACGCCGACCTGTGGTTCACGCTCAACCTCGCACCGATGCTCCGCGACCCGGCAACCGCCCGCGGGCAGCACTGGCTCGGGATCGTCGCCCGCCTGGCGCCCGGCGTGGAGCCTAGCGGTGTACAGCGCGAGCTCGACCGGCTGGAGGCCGACCTGGCGCGCGCGTACCCGAAGAGCGATGTGGGCCGTACGTTCGTCGCGGTGCCGCTGCGCACGGCGATGGTTGGCGACACGCGTACGCCACTCCTCGTACTCATGGCGAGCGCCGGGCTCGTGCTCGTCATCACCTGTGCCAATCTCGCCGGCGCGCTCCTCGCGCGAACGATCTCACGGCGGAAGGAGTTCGCCGTCCGTGTCGCCCTCGGCGCCGGGCGTGGACGACTCATCCGGCAGCTCCTCACCGAGAGCATGGTGATCGCGCTCGCCGGCGCCGTGGTCGGGCTTGCGCTCGCGATCCTCGGTCTCGGTGCGCTGCGGACGCTCGCGCTGCCGGACCTTCCGTCGTACGCGGATCTCTCGCTCGATACCGGGGCCGTGGTCGCTACGCTCGTCGCCGCGCTATGCACCGGCTGTGCGTTCGGCCTCGCGCCGGCCCTCGCCGCCGGACGCTGGCAGCCACAGGGAACGCTGCGCGAGGAAACGCGCGGCTCGAGTGAAGGCCGGCGCTCCCGACAGCTGCGCGGCATCCTCGTGGCCGCGCAGATCGCGCTCTCCCTGAGCCTCCTCGTCGGCGCCGGGCTGCTTGCTCGCAGTTTGTGGGCAATGACGACGGCGCCGTTAGGCTTCGAGCCCGCTGGCGTGCTGACCGGCCGGGTGGAGCTCCCGCGTGCGAGCTACCCCACGACGGAGAGCCGTGCGGCCCTCTTCCGACAGCTCGAAGAACGACTGGCCGCGCTTCCTGGGGTGAGCGGCGTCGCGAGCACCACACAGATCGCGTCGCCCACGATGAGCAGCAACACTCTCGCGATCGACGGTGTCACGCTCCCGGGCGACGGCCCGACGTTCATCCCGTACATGGCCGTGTCGGATTCGTATTTCCGAACCCTGGGGATCGCCCTGCGACAGGGTCGCACGTTCGGCCCGCAGGACACGCCGAATGCATCACCAGCGATCGTGATCAGCGAGACGATGGCGCGACGATATTGGCCGAAGGGCGGCGCGATCGGTGCGCAGATCCGCGTCAGCCCGCACACCGCGGAGCGATGGGGTGTCATCGTCGGCATCGTGGGTGACGTGCGCGTCTCACCGGCACTCGCCGCGCCGGAACCCATGGCGTACGCAACGAACCGACAAGACTTCCTCTGGAGCGGACGTGACTTTCTCGTTCGCACGACGGGCGAGCCGATGGGGCTCCTGCGTCCGGTGCAGCGCGAGCTCGCGGCACTCGACCAGGGCGTCCCACTCCGCGATCCGAAAACGCTCGCCGGCATCGTGGACGAGCGGCTCGAGGGCCGACGCTTCCCTGTCCTGCTCATGAGCGCGTTCGGCGTGCTCGCACTCGTCCTCGTGTCCGTTGGTGTCTACGCGATGTTCGCCAGCATGGCCGCCGCTCGCGAGCGCGAGTTCGGAGTGCGCGTCGCGCTCGGGTCGACGCGAGGGGCGATCGCGGCGCTGGTGCTGCGGCAGGGTGCGGTCTGGATGGCCGTGGGACTGGCCGGCGGACTGGTCGGCGTGGTGTTCGTCGCCCGGTTCATCCGTGACATGCTCTATGCCGTGGCGCCGTTCGACCCGGTCGCGCTCGGCATCGCGTTCGTGGTGCTCGTCGGGTGCGGCGTCGCCGCCCTGCTCGTGCCTGTGCGCCGCGCGACGCGCGTCGACCCGATCACGGTGCTTCGTTAGGCTCCGGTCCGCTCGGCCGAATCATTTTCCCGAGCGGGGCGGCGGACGAAAGCGTCGCGACTGTCGCTCGTATGCGTGTGCGAGCGCGAGCACGTGAGCGTCCGCGCCCGGGAGGCCAACGATCGACAGGTTGAGCGCCGGCATCCCGTCTGCCCCGAGCCCCGCCGGCACCGACACTTCCGGCAGGCCAAGCCAGTTGCCGTAGCCGAGTGGCGTGCGGATGTCGGGCCACTTGTCGACGGCGCGCGGGGCGTTGAAGGGCATTGTCGGATAGACCAGCGCCGCGACGCCTGCTGCACGCATCGACGCCGCGAGGGTCGCAACGACCTCGGCGCGCGACCGGGCGAAGGAACGACCCGCCGGATCGGCCGCCATGGGCTGGTCGAGCAGCGGCTGGCATTCCTCGAAGGTCGCGGGCAGCACGTCGTAGAACGCGCGGTAGGCCGCATAGCCGCGCCGCACGGCCGCGCGCGGATCATCGGTGCGCCCGGCGAAGTAGTGCAGCAGTGCGTTGGCGGTGGGAGCCGGAGAGTTCGCATCCACCTTCACGTCGCCGCGGGCGCTCGCGGCGGACGCGAAGGCGTCGCGGTAGTTCACCCGCGTGACCGCGGCCGCGAAGGGCTCGACCGTCGCGCCGGCAGCGCGCAGGTCGCCTAACGCACGATCCCAGACGGCGAGGACCTCGGCGGTCATCTGCGTACGAGGCGCGTGTGACTCGACGAGCCCGAGCCGGACACGGGCGAGCGCGTCGTCGCGCAGGCTGGCCAGCGGGGCGCCGTTCCATGCGTCCGTCAGGGCGAGCGGGTCGGACCGATCGGCGCCGGCAATCGCGGCGAGCAGCAATGCCGCGTCGGCGACCGTTCGCGCGAGGGGCCCGTGCGTGTCGAGATACGGCCACGTCGGGATCACACCGGTGCGCGGCACGAGCCCGAAGGTTGGCTTCATCCCCACGACCCCGGTGAACTGGGCCGGGATGCGGTTGGACCCACCGTCGTCCGTGCCTAACGCCGCGAACGCCATGCCGGCCGCGACGGCGACGGCCGAGCCGGCGCTCGACCCACCGGGCGTGCGCGTGCCCGTCGCGTCGTACGGATTGAGCACCTGCCCGGTATGGCTGCTGGTGCCGTTGCCGCGATACGCAAAATCGTCCGCGGCTGTCTTCCCGAGCACGATTGCCCCAGCTGCGCGGAGCCGGGCGACCTCGACCGCGTCGCGCCTAACGGCATCCGGGAAGAGGCTGGCCCACTCGGCGCTGGAGCCAGTGGTCGGCAGTCCGACCATGTCGTAGATGGCCTTGGCGAAGACGGGCACTCCGTCCATCGGGCCGCGGACGCGACCAGCGCGCCGCCGTGCGTCCGCTGCCTGAGCGTCGGCCTGCGCCGTCTTCGACAGAGCGTCGATCGCATGCCATCCCTGACCATCTCGAAGGCATCGGTCGAGCGCGCGCGCCGTGACGTCGGCCGCCGTCCATTCCTTGCGACGGAGACCCGCCTGATACTCGGCGATGGTGCCGTCGAGCGGATCGGAGCTGGTGGCTCCCCACTCCGGCAGTGGAAGCGCGACGAGCGCGGCCAGCTGGGCGAGGGCTTCACGGCGGCTTGGGGACATCAGGTCGCGGACTGAAGGGGTGCCCGGCGGAGCGGCCGGTCAGCGGAGCGCTGACGATGCGGCGGGACGATGGGCACCGGGGAGCGGCCGGTCAATGCCGCCTCGCTGCGGGCAGCGCGGAAGGCGTCGCCCTCGATGATTCCATTCGGGACGAGCGACGCGGCGCAGCTGCCGCTCGCCCTGTTCGTCCCTCGCAGTTGCGGAAGTCGGGTACGCCACCCATATCACAACCCGCCCCATCTTCCCGGGAGAACGCATGAAGACCACATACGCAGCGATCCTGGCGCTGGCTCTGCCGGTGAGCCTGGCAGCCCAACAGCCTTCCGGCACTCCGCCGGCCAATCCGGTCACAACGGTATTCCGCGGCCGCACGATGAGCCTCCAGCGGAACATCGCCCAGGCCTTCGATTCGATTCCCGAAGCCAAGTTCAGCTACAAGCCGACACCCGCGCAGCTCAGCATCGGGTACATCGCGCAGCACCTGGTGAGTGACAACTATCTCTTCTGCAACAATTTCGGCTCGATGAAGGCGACGCGGGCGGCGAAGGACACCACGACCGCGGATTCCCTCAGGGCGCAGTGGCCCAAGGACACGCTGGTCACGCAGCTCAAGGCGTCGTTCAAGTTCTGCGAGGACGCGTTCGCGCAGCTCGATGATGCGAAGCTGGCCGATCAGATCACGATGACGGCCGGCGGCCAGTCGAGGACCCTCACGCGCGCCGCGATGGTGCTCGGCCACGCGCTCGACATGGCTGATCATTACAGCCAGCTCGCGAACTACATGCGCCTCAACAACATTCTACCGCCGACGGCGCTGCCGCGGCCGCGCCCGCCCGGCGGCTGAGTCGTCACCAGGCGGTTTCGCGGAAAGGCAGAGATGGCGGTTTCGCCAAACGGCAGACGCAGAACGCGCACGGCCGCTGGCGCGGCCACGCAGAAGGCCGCAGAAGGCCCGTGCGGGATAACGCCATCGGCCCACACCCGACGATCGGTGCTTTGTTTGGAACGACCTCGGGAAGCGCATGGCCTCCCGAGGCCGTCCCCTCTTTCAAATGAGTCCGGCGTTACGCCACCCTCACGGCCGCGACGCCATCTGCGGCCAGACTGGCGACACGCCGGTAAATGAAGTGAAGGACCCGTTGTCATTCCGAGCGTAGCCCGCGCGAAGCGCAGGCGGAGGCGAGGAATCGCACTCGTCCCGACCAAGGGTTCCCTCTACCGGGATGACTGCGATTCCTCGCCTCCGCCGCTGCGCGGCTCCGCTCGGAATGACAACAGTCCATTCCTGTGAGCGCGGAGGCCGTTCCGCCGCACGGGCTCTTCTGCGGCCTTCTGCGCCCGCGCGAAGCGCGTCTGCGCGTTCTGCGTTTGCCGTTCTGCAACACCGCCATGTCGGCCGTTCAGCGCTCCACCACCACCTTCACGCGAGCCGTGTCACCAGTCGCCGAGACGGCGCGGATTTCGTGCGTTCCCGCGGCGAGCGGCCATCGATCGCGCGCGTAGGGTTCGCCGTCGATCGACCACCGCACCTGCGCTGCCCCCGCCCCACCCGCCCGCAAGGCAATGCTCGCGTAGCGCGACTCGACCCCGAGCGGGACGGAGTAGCGGTCACCGTCGAGCGGCGAGGTGATGCGGAAGTGTGTTGCACGACTCGCAACGGCAGGAGTCGGCGCACGGTCTACACTCGCCGCCACCACGGAACCCGCACTCACGTTCCCGCGTCCGCCCGCCGCGGCGAACGCCCGCCCGACTTCGTCCGCTGACGGATGCAGCCCCTGACGCGACCACGCCGAGTACTCGTCAGGCAGGGTAACTCTCCCGCCGCGCTCCCAATCGTCCTGGCGCGTGGGCTCGGACCCGGGCACGAACCACTCCGTGAGCTGCGCGCATTCCGGCGTCGCGCGAAGCCCCGAAAGACGGCAGACTGGTGCGCTCACCGCACCCGCCTCGGCCGGCGTCGTCAGCACACCCGGCGGAACACGTCGCGCGACGGCCATGATTGCGCGGTGCAGCAGCGGCCCCGCGCCCGTCACGCCGCTCACGCCCTCCATCGCCCGCCCGCTGAAGTTCCCCGCCCAGACGGCCACCGTGAACGCGTGCGTCGTCCCGATCGCCCAGTTGTCGGTGAAGTGACGGCTCGTGCCGGTCTTCACCGCGACGGGAAACGGGAAATCGAACGGCGTGCTCACACCGAAGCCCGGCATGCGCGCGGCAGGATCGCGAAGGATGTCCAGCACGATTGCGCTGGCGACAGGTGAGATCACGCGGCGGGTGTCAGCCGCGGCACCCGGGCCCGGCATGGCGTTTCCCGTTAGGCGCCACGTCCACGGCCGCCACTCACCGCCGTTCGCCAGCGCCCGATACCCGTTCGCGAGCTCGATCAGCGTCACGTCGCCGTTCCCGAGCGAGAGGCCGAGGCCGTAGTGCTCGGCATCACGGCGCAACGACTCGAAGCCGGCCAGGCGCAAGGTCTGCAGCAGCGCCCCGGCACCTAACGCCGACGCCACCTCCACTGCCGGCACGTTGTACGAGCTCGCGAGCGCCTCGCGCATGCGCGTCGGGCCGCGAAAGCGGCGATCGTAATTGCGCGGCTGGTACGGGCCGGTCGCCGTCGGATACGACTTCGGAATGTCGGGGAGCACGCTCGCGGCGGTGTAGCCACGATCGAGGGCGACGCCGTACAGGAACGGCTTGAGCGCCGACCCGGGCTGGCGCGGAGAGATGACCATGTCGGTCTGGCCATCCCGCTCCGCCCAGAAATCGGGCGAGCCGACCCACCCCAGCACCTCGCCCGTCGCGTTGTCGAGCACGACGGCCGCGGCGTGCTCCACGTTGCGCTCGCGCAGCACGTCCACGGTATGCCGAACCTCCGCCTCGAGCGCACGCTGCAGCTCGATGTCCAGCGACGTCCGCACACGCCCGGTCGTGCCTGACGCCTCTTCTTCCACCATCCACGAGAGCACGCGCGTCGTGAAGTGCGGCGCGACGAACGGCGCGACTCGGCCGGCCGAGGCGAGCGACTCGTCGCGGGCACGGGCGACGTCGTCACGGGTCGCGAACCCGAGCCGGCACATGCGCCCGAGCGCGACCGCCTGACGACGCTTCGCGCGAGCGGGCGAGGCGTGCGGGTTGTCGCGCGACGGCGCGTGCGCGAGACCGGCGAGCGTCGCTGCCTGCGCGATGCTGACCTCAGACGCCGACGCGCCGAAGTAGAGCGCGCTCGCCGCGCCCACGCCGACGGTGCCCTCGCCCAGCTGCACGCGATTCAGGTACTGATCCATGATCTGCTGCTTGCTCAGGTGCGCCTCGAGCCGCAGGGCCCACGCCGCTTGCGTGAGCTTGCCTGTCCACGTCCGCTCAGCAGGGCGCAGGAGACGCGCGAGCTGCATCGTGATCGTTGACGCGCCTGACACGGTCTTCCCCGCACGGAGGTTGGCCCTGAGCGCGCGTCCGCTGGCCAGCACATCGATGCCAGGGTGGTCCCAGAAGCGCTTGTCCTCCACGGCGACGAAGGCGTTGATGAGATCGGGATCGACGCGGTCGTACGTGACCCAGCGTGCATCGCTGCCGTCGGCAGCTCGGGTCGAGCGCAGGGGTATGCCGTGTCGGTCCTCGACGGTGACGCCGAGGGTGCCGTCGCGTGCCAGGAGTGGCGCAGGGATGGGGAAAACAACCCAGAGCCCAACGACCAGTATGCTCACGCCTAACGTCATACCAGCAAGCAGCGACACGCGGTGCATCAGCCGGACACCAGCGACCCTTGGTCGGGACGGTCGCGATTCCTTCCTTCGTCGCTGCCGCTCCTCTGGACAGGCGCTTCCACGTGCGCTGCGCGCGCGCTCCGCTCGGAAGGACAGCTGGGTCATCGTGGGGTTACCACGAAGGTGCCGCCTTCGCTGCGGCCATTGACCGCCGGGTTGTACATCTCCTCCGCGTGCGCGGGCGGCCTCACGAAGGTCCCCGGCGTCGTCGCGCGCGCGACGTACGTGGCCGTGTACGTCCCCGGCCAGAGCACGTTCGCCGAGTACACCACGCGGTCGTCGCGGATCTCGCGGTAGTCGAACGCCGACCACCACCCCGAGTCCCACCGGCCGAAGCCCCACTGCGGCTGGTCCTCCCTGCCCTCCTGCTCGGCCGGGTCCTGCGTGGTCGATGCGGCCGCTCCTGGGCCCGGCGTCAACGACGCCGTGCGGAGACTCAGATCGACCGCCTCGAGGCCCGCCGGGAGCGCGTCGTCCACCACGACGAACTGGCGAGTCGTCGGTACCGTGATGCGCAGCCGCACGCGCACGAGCTCGCCCTCTGCCACGCGCGTGATGGGCGAGCCGCCATCGAAGCGCTCGTACCACCGCTCGACACGGATGCCCTGGTCCTCCGGAGTGACCGGCGGGGTCAGAGGCACTTCGGTCACCGTCAGATAGTAGTAGACCACACCCTGGCCTGGCCCCGCGTCGAGCGACAATCGTAGGACGGGCGCGTTCCCCACGTTAGGCAGCAGGCCCGTCAGCGCGAGCGTCGAGTCGCTCGGAGCTCCCGGTCGCCCAGTGCTGGCCTCGAGGATCACGCGATCGCCGCTCCGCACGCGAACCTTGCGCTCGCCCTGTTCGCGGCGGCGGCGCTCCAGCGCGGCGAGCGCGGTGACCGCCGACGCGTAGTCCTGCGTGTTCCACATCCACGACCGTCCCTCTGCACGTCCCTGTTGCGCGAGGGTCTCCGCCAGTGGACCCACGAGCGCGTGCTCGGGGTCGACGGCGAGCGTCGCCAGCAGCACGCGCGCGATCGGGCGGATTGCGGACTCGAAGTAGAACCGCGAGATCGTCGAGTCGGGGACGACGGCACGGTTCCCCTCGACGCGAACCTGCGCCCAGGTGGCCGCCATCAACTGGCGCGCGGGGGCCATCTGCGCTCGGCGCGCCAGCACCTCGGCTAGCCGCGCACGGTCCTCGAGCGTCAGCATCCCCGCGGAACGAAGCAGCTCGTTCTCCGACGCAACCTCCGGACGGCGCAAGCGACTGAGGAAGTCGACGGCCGCCACGCGTTCGCGAAGCCGCATGTCCTGACGGTCCCAGTAATGCGCCACCGGCGAAAACACGGGCTTCGATTCGCCACGCAGCTCGCTCGCGACGAACGACGCGAGCCGGTTGAGCACCATTGAGTCTACCGCGACGCCCGCCTCGCGCGCGTCGAGCAGCACGATGCCCGCGTAGGCACTGAGCCACCCGCTCGTCCAGTCGCTCGACGACCAGTAGCCGATGCCGCCATCCACGCGCTGGCGGCGTGACAGCATCTCGACGGCGCGGGCGATATTCCGCCGGGCCGCCTCGTTCGTGCCGACACCCATCTCACGCTGCACTCGATAGAGCGCGATGATCGGCGTCGCCAGGCTCACGACCTGCTCGGTGCAGTAGTACGGGTAGATGTGCAGCGACTCGTACGCGCCGCGGATCGTCGCGAGCGGTGATTGGCCGAGGAAGAACGTGACCCGCGAGCGTTTCGGATCGATCCCTGCCGGGAGCGCAAGCTCCACAGTGGCGGTGTCACGCAGCACGCCCGCGACCGTGTGCGCGCGTGGGTGATAATCCGGACGCACCGGCAGTGTCACGCGGACGGCGTCAGCGTCGCCACCGCCGTTGACATCGAAGCGGAAGATCGCGCTGTCGCCGACGCCGTCGCGTGAGGCACGGAACGGGAAACGCACTTCGCTGCCGCGGCCGGCAGCCAGCGTCGCGGTACGCGCCGCGTCTCCACGAAGCGTCACGCCCGTGGCCGCGGCGGTCACCCTGACGCTCGCCGCGGTACCGTCCCGTCGGTTGATCACGGCCCCGGCAGTGAAGTCGTCGCCCGGCCTGACGAAGCGCGGGAGTGCCTGACGAGCGATCAGCGGACGCGTGACGAGCAGCGGCGACTGACCCTTGCCATAGCGGTCGCCCGCGGTGACCGCGACTGCCATCACGCGGAACGTCGTCAGGTTGTCGGGCAGCTTCGCGGTGATCGTCGCGTTCCCCTGCGCGTCCGTCACGACGGATCCGAGGAAGAACGCCGTCGTCTGGAATCGCGAGCGGAGGACGTCTGCACCCGCGGCACCACCGCCGCCACCCGGCTCGCGCGTCCCCTTCATGCCCTCGGGAACCTGCGGTGCGACGGTGGTCATGTTGCTCGCGAGTCGCAGCCCGAGTCCGCGCTCCTGATAGATGAGGTCGATGGGGTCGGGCGTCGTGTAGCCGGTGAGCGAGAGCACGCCCTCGTCCACTGCCCAGACCGTGACTTCGCTCCTCGGCCCCGTGTTGCGCGCATCGCGCACCTGCACGCGCACGCGAGCCGAGTCGCCCGGGCGATATTCCGAACGCTCCGGGGTGAGCGTCACGGCCAGGCGCTTCACCTCCGGCGTCACGCGCAGCTCGGCGTAGCCCACGCGAATCGTCGGGCGACCCGGATCATCCTGCGGCCCCGGTGGCGCGCTTCGTCCGCGGGCGACGAGGATGGACACGAAGGCGTTAGGCGCGTACGCCTCCGTGATCGGGAACTTGAGCGTCGTCGAGCCCGATGTCAGCCGCAGCCGCCGCTGCTCGATGATCCCCTCGCGCTCGACGGTGATCCATGCCTCGGCGTTCGTGAACGGCGACGCGAACAGCACCGTGGCCGTGTCGCCGACCGCGTAGCGCGTCCGGTCGGGGATCACGTCCATCTTGAACTGCGACTCGTCGTTCCACGGGACCCAGTCGCGTCCTGATGCCCAACGCTGGAAGCTCGTCGTTGCCGAGCGGCCTTTCGCGTCGACGGCGGTGAACGCGACGTTGTAAATGCCGCCAGCGTTAGGCGTGAACGCGCACGGGGCGGCAGCATCGGCCGTCGTGACCGCGCAGCGCGCGACCGTGTCTGACACCCACTCACCCACCACCTCGGACAGCCCGCCACGCTCGCGACGCACGCGGTGCCATTCGCGCCGCACGACCGTCCCCTGCACGCGCACGCCCGATACCTTCCGACCGTCGGGGCGCACGGCCACGACACCGATGGACTGCGGCGTTCCGGACTGCCAGAAGTAGCTCGCGCCTAACGGCTTCGCGGCCACGTAGAACTCCGCGGGATGCACGGTCGTCGTCCTGACGGCGCCGACCGCCTGACGATTCACGTCCGTCACGCCGACCTCGAGCGTCACCCGCGCCGGACGACCCTTCGGCGTCGGAGGAAGCGTGACCGAGAGTACACGCTCGCCGCGCGCATCGAGCGTGTCGGTTCCGCTGGCGAAGACCTGGTTGAAGTCTTCCGTGACCTCCTCCCACCAGTCGCTGCTCTCGCCGATGTACCAGTCCCAGCCTTCCAGGCCGGGGATCTCGAGCTCCCACGGCGACATCGAGGCCTGGCGCGCCGTCCAGGTGAACTCGGCGCGCGCCATCGGTGCGCCGAAGAGGTAGCGCGCCTGCACCGTGGCGCCGAACCGATCACCGGGGAGCCGCGTCGCGGTCTCGCCGTTCAGCTCCACCAGGAACTCCGGCGGCCGATACTCGGCCACCCGATACGAGGTCTGCGCGACCGACCGCCATTTCCCCTGACGCTTCGCCTGGATCTCCACGCGGTACTGCCCGACCGCGGTCGTCGTCGCGAGCTGCACCGACTGATCCGCCGTGCCGAACGCGGAGGGCGGGACGGTGCGCTCGCGCAGCACGCCTTCATCCCGATCGTGGAAGATCCACTTGATCGAGTCGCCCCTCGCCGGAACGCGCAGCGAGCCTAACGCCCCGTCGCGAAGGACGGCCTTCGCGTACACGCGCTCGCCAGGCCGGTAGATCCCTCGCTCCGTGAAGACTGCCCCGGCGAGCGGGAGGCGCTTATCCCCCCAGGCGCTCTGGACGTCGAAGCGCCAGGGTGACAGGTCCGGATCCCAGCGGTTGATCGCCGTCACCGCGCGGTCGCTGCCTAACGTAACGCGGACATACCCCTCGAAGCCGTTGTCGCCTTCCTCGTCATCAGCGGCACTTCCCTGCCGCCCACCCCAGCCCGCCAGGCGCGCGAGCCCGCGTGCGTCCGTCGTCGCCGTCGCGAGGAGGCGGCCGCCTGCATCGTACATGGCGACGTTGGCCCCGGCCTTCGTCGCGCCATCGTTGACACCGGTCACCCAGACGACGCCTTCCGTCGTTCCGATGCGGGCATGCACGCCGAGGTCCGTCACCTGCACGAGGGAGAGCGGCCCGGCAGCGATGGTATCGCGCCCCGAGCGGCCACTGAGGCGCACCGCATAGAGCGCCGGGGCACCCGGCTGTGCAGCGTCGGGCACGGGCAGACGAATGCCCGTGAGCATCGCCCTATCGGGCGTGGCGCGGAGAGGGATCCGCTCCGTGGTGGCGCGACGCGCAAGCGTCGTCCACACGCTGTCATCGCTCCAGCCGAAGCGCGTGAGCACCTTCGACTCGGCGGAGTCCGGCACCGGCGCGATGACCGCGACCAGTGTATCGACGTTTACGTGCTGCACCGACAGCGTGCGGAACCCGGTGCGCTCGACGAGGAGCCGGCCGAAGGGGTGGACGATGGCCGGTTCGTACCCCGTGGTCCGGAACGCAACCGCCGGGTTCCCGACGAGCTTTTGACCGAAGACGTCGCGGATGGCGGTGTCGGCAACGACGGCGTACGTCACGTGCGGCTGAACCCGCGTTTCGAGCGTCCAGATGGGGGACTCGGCGCTGGTATCCCGGACCGCGAACTTCGCGTCAGGCACCAGCTTGACGTGACGCAGCACCTCGGCGCCGCGGACCGGATTCGTGAAGCTCACGCTGAGCGGACCGGACGGACAAAACCGGCCGCCCTGGCACACGACGGTGGCGACCCGGAGATCGCCGTATGTATCGAACGGCCAGCGAGCGACGGCACGCGTGACGTCGTCCGCGACCTCGGTGGGAGAGACGAGCTCCGCCGAGCACGCGCGCGCGAGCGGGGTCTCGGGTGCGAGCTCGATGACGCGGCGCAGCGAGTCGACCGACCGATCGCGCTGCCATCCACCCGCCTCGCGGACGCTCCACCGGTCGTCGTCGCGGATGCGGCGCTGGGCCGTCGCGCGCAGCCTAACGATGCGCTGTCCGCCGCACGCGGCGCTGAGCTCGACGTACGCGGCCGCGGACAGCTTCGCGAGATCGACGGCCCCGCTGTAGACGAGCGTGAAGCGCTGGTTCGGGGCAATGTGCTGCGCGCGCTCCTGCTCGCTCACGGGAACGCCGGTGAGCAGCCGCGGTCCCTGGACACGAAACGTGAAGCGGTGCGGTTCGGCGAGCGCGCTTCCATCCATGGCGCGGAAGCCGTTTGCGACGGTAACGGTGTAGCGCGCGCCGGACGTGAGCGCCTCCGCAGGTCTCAGCCGAATGGTCACCGGATCGCGCCACTCGAGTCGACCGCGCACGGCGGGCTCGATGCGGAGGATTGTCGCCGGATCCACCGTGCGATCGAGCGAGCCCGCAACGGGCCGGTCGAACGTGACGGTGATCTCGGCGGTGGGAACGGCGTCACCGGAAGGCGTGGTGCGGGTGACGCGCAGCGGTGTGGCGTTCTGGGCGCGCGCGTGAGGACGAGCGGCCGTGGCCAGGAGGGCGACCGCGAGAGGGAGCACGAGGCGAGCGGCGGGCATCGTTTTTCCGGAGGGGCGACCCGCAGATTATACCATCCGCACGGGATTTTGCTTCTTCCGCCGTACGCCAGCGGGTGCTCACCGTCCTCAGACCGTCGCGAAGCCGTGTGCGACCACGCCGCGAACAGGCCGATTGGCGCCTCGTCTCACGCGCCGTGGAGTTGGTGCTGGCCAACGCCTGGAGCGCCATCCGTTGAGTTCTGACGGGCGAGGGGCAGTATTGATGGAGTCATGACCGCCCTCCCCCCGTCGTTCTCGCCCGAGCTGTTGGCGCTGCAACAAGTCGTCGCCGGTCGCTATTCGATCGTGCGCGAGCTCGGTCGCGGCGGCATGGGCATCGTGGTCCTCGCGCGCGAAGTCGCGCTCGAGCGGCCGGTCGCGATCAAGCTGCTCCCGCCGGCGCTCGCCGAGGTGCCGGCGCATCGGGAGCGTTTCGTGCGCGAAGCGCGTACCGCGGCCGCGCTCGCGCATCCGAACATCGTCCCGATCCATTCGGTCGAAGAGCACGAGGAGATCGTATTCTTCGTCATGGGTTTCGTCGACGGCGAGACGCTGGCCGAGCGTGTCGCGCGCGCCGGACCGCTCTCGTCCGGTGATGCCGTGCGCATCGTGCAGGAAGTTTCCTGGGCGCTCGCGCACGCACACGCGAACGACGTCGTGCACCGCGACGTGAAGCCGGAGAACATTCTGCTCGAGCGCGGCAGCGGACGCGCGCTCGTCACCGACTTCGGCATCGCGTGGGTGCACCACGCGATGAACGCGTCCGGCGAGGGAAAGATCGTCGGCACGCCGCGCTACATGAGTCCAGAACAGGCGAGCGGCGAACCGCTCGACGGCCGCAGCGACGTCTACTCGCTCGGCGCCGTCGCCTACTTTGCGACTACGGGGCGCGCGCCGATCGACGGCACATCGTCGATGGCGATTCTCGCGAAGCAGGTGAGCGAGACGCCGCCGTCGCTCGCCGTCGCGCGTCGCGACCTGCCGCCGCGCTTCGTCGCGGCGGTCGACCGATGTCTCGCGAAGGATCGCGCGTCGCGCTGGCCCTCGGCGGAAGCGTTGGCACACGCCCTCCGCTCGATCGGCGGCAACGCGTTGGAGATCGCCGCGCCGGTGCGTGCGTTCCTGCGCGACGCCGACGCGGCCGGCAACGAGCTGTCCACCGCGGTCACGGTCGGCACGACGTCAGTGCTCATGCTCGCGATCACGCTCATGCAGGACTCCGACACCTTTACCGCCGGACTCGCGCGTGCGTTCGGCGTGATGCTCTATGTTGGCACCGCCGCTTCGATGACCGGGCTCGCGGGCTGGCGTGTGTGGCAGCTCGTCGATCGCGCTCGCGCATTCATTCGTGCCGGTTACAGCCACTCGGCGATCATACCCGCGCTCGACCTCGAGGCATCGAGGATCGAAGAGGAGCGCACTCCGACGCCGTCGTCGTTGAAGTCGACGCTGTTGCGAACGATCGCGGGCGTCGGCGCGACCGCCGCGTCGCTCTGGCTCGCCGGCACGGGGATCGATGCGATCGAACTGCTTGGCATCGGCGGTTCGATTCTCGCGCCCACGCTCACGATCCGTCATCTCGTGAGCCGGGCGCAGGGCGCTCACAGCTGGTGGCACCGGCACCTTCGCGGCGCGTTCGGCAAAACGCTGTTTCGCGCCGCGAGCGTCGGGCTCGATGCTTCGCCGGCGATGCCCGCCATCGGAGAGCCGACGTCGCTCGCGCTGGGCAGCGCGGTGGAAGCGCTCTTCAACGCCCTCCCCGATGTGCAGCGCAAACGATTCGCTGAGCTGCCGGGTCTCGTCGCGAAGTTGGAGCGCAGCGCGGTGGAATTGCGGCGGCGCACGCCAGATCCGGATCTCGACCAACGCTCGACGATCGTCGTCGCGGCTCTCGAGTCGCTGCGGCTGGATCTGCTGCGCCTCCACGCGGCAAGCGCGTCGCCGGATGACCTCACGCGCGATCTCGAGGCGGCGCAGCGCATCGGCGACGACATCGCGGCGCAGCTCGCGGCGCGCGAGTCGGTCGAACGCATCGTACGCGGCGAGCTCTCGCCATTGCCCGGCGACGCCGCGACGCCGACCGCCTGATTCAGTCCTTGTAGGGTCGAACTCGTTCTCGCCGGCCATCGCGACTCGGCCGCCGACGATGCACGACGTCGATCGGAACTCCCGGGTTGCCTTCTCCGACCCAAGACTGGACGGCGAGCCCGGGCAGTGCGAAGCTAGCTCGACCCTAAGTCGTTGCATCGCAGACCTACCGTCAGTCGGGATGACTCCGTGTCGACCGCGACCCCGCCAATTGCGATCGGACGCCTCGAGGCTTCGGCCCCTCGACCCTCGACCGGCCTCGCGCCTGTCGCGCCAGACGAGCGCGTGCACGCCCTCGACATGCTGCGCGGCTGGGCGCTCTTCGGTGTGCTGTGGTCGAACCTCAACGACTGGTATGGAACCGCGAAGCCGGTCACGACCCTCGACCGCGCTCTCTCATGGTCGCAGGACTACCTGATCGACAGCCGTTTCTATGGCCTGCTGATTCTGCTCTTCGGGATCGGATTCGGAATTCAGCTGGTGCGCGCGACGTCCAGAAGCATCGACGTCCGGAACACGTACTACCGACGCTCGGCTGTGCTGTTGGTGATCGGAGTGATTCACGGGTGTCTCATCTGGAACGGAGACATCCTCACGACCTACGCGCTCGTCTCGTTCGCTCTCGTCATGTTCCGGACGGCGACCAATCGCCAGATCGTGATCGCCGCCGGTCTCCTTTATTTCGTGGGTCAGTGGATCGTGCTCGACCTCACGTTTCTCGCCGGCCTCCGGTACCCGGTCATGAGCGGTAACTGGGAATTCGTGTTCGCGCATGGTTCGTGGCTCGAGATCCAGCACGCCCGGGTCGACTACTACCTCCTCTGGCTGGGTCGGTACGGGCTCAGGAGCTACGTGACCATTCTCGCTTCGTTCCTGGTGGGGCTCTGGACGGTGAGGAGTGGATACCTTCGGCGAGTCATCGAGATTCCCGCATCGACGCGCCGCCTGCTGATCGTGGCGGCGATCGTAACGGCCGTGGGGTACGCGACCGACGCGTACGCGGACGTCCTATGGCCCGCTCCGCAGGCTCCCGCCGGTTTTCAGCCGCACTTTCCATTTCCGTACTTCCAACTCACCATACTGAGACGCGCCGCGCTGAACGTGCTGGGCTGGTCCTACATCGGGGGCGCCGTCGCCTACGCCTGCGTCCTGCTTCTGCTCTGGCAACGACCTGCTGGCGCCTGGCTACTGCGGCCGCTTGCCGCAACCGGCCGAATGGGGTTGACCACCTACCTCACACAATCAGTCGCGTGCACGCTGTTGTTCTACGGCTACGGGTTCGGTCTCTTCGGCCACGTCGGATTTGCCGGAATGCTCGGCATCTCCCTCGTTCTCTATGGTTGCCAGATGGCAGTGAGCACCTGGTGGTTGAAGCGTTTTCGCTTCGGGCCCACGGAATGGCTGTGGCGAAAGCTCACGTATGGCGAGGTCCCGCCAATGCGACTCGCCGTGCCTAACGTTACCTTCGGGTGGAGGGGCCAACGCGAGGCGAGCTGACGGTCGACTCGAAGGCGGCCTCGCGTGGGACAATGCCATTCCGCACCTGCTCTCCGACAGCGAGATCAGAACGGCGTTCATTGAGTGCCGTCGTCTTCTCATACCCGGCCGTGTCTTCGTCCTATCAGTGCGAGATTACGCCGCGATCGAGCGGCGTACGCGGGATCATCATTCATACGGCGCGCGGAACGTCGGTGATTGCACGTACACCGCAGAGCAGATCTGGGACGGCGACGAGTACGATCTCACCCTACGTCTCGTGGAGCAGCGCGGGACCGAGCCGGCGATTGTCCACGAGTGCCAAAGCCGCTACTACGCAGTGACGATTCCCACGCTCGAGCAGCTTCTTCTCGAAGCCGGGTTTGGGTTCGTCGCCCGGCGTGATGAACACTTCTTCCAGCCATATGGTTGATTCCGACATCCCGATCTTGTCAATGATGCTCGCGGTCCCTGACGCGCCGGCCGCGGCGGCGTGGTATCGCGAGGCGATGGACGCCAAGGAGTTGTGGAACCTGGGTTCGGTCATCGGCCTGTCGATCGCCGGAATGCCGCTGTTTCTCGGCGAGCCGTCGAACAACGGATGGGACTATCCCGCTCGGCTCGGAATGCCGTCAGTTCGTGTCGAAGTGTTTTGCGATGATCCGGACGCCTTCATCGGTCGGGCGGTCGCGGCCGGCGCGAAAGGCCGGACCTACCCGGTGAAGGTGCACGACATGCCGTGGGGACCACATCGCCAGGGGAGCTTCGCGGACCCGTTTGGGCATGTGTGGTTCGTCGGAGACCGGTCCCCGCTGCAGAGATACGTGGCCGATCTGTCGCCGTAGGTCTGCGCGACCGACCGTCACTTCCCCTGACGTTTTCGCCTGGATCTCCAGGCGATACTGCCCGACGGGCGGAGTAGAAACGCAGCCGGCGACAGTCATCCTCGCGGAGCTGATCGAGCACGAACGCATACGCGTCCATCGCGGTGTCTCGGTTCGTGGCCGTCGACCTCGCGACCTGCAGGATCAGGGTGCTCTAGACATCCACGAACGCGGGCCACGCGGCGTCCAGGGCGGCGGCATCTCGCGCGTCGAACAGACGCGAGAGCGCCGCCGGAAATCGTCACTGGACGGGTCGCGTCCCGCACCACTCAAGAGAAAGGCCGGGTTGGGAGACGAGTCCACGTGGCGCCCGGGGAATGTGAGCGCCCAAGATTGCCCCGCGTGAACGCGAGGCGCAACACGGGATCAGCCGTCGATGGGATCGTCCATTGTCTCCGACCCTGATTGCCGGCGGGTCGCCTCAGAAGTGGTAGAAGTCGAGCGCTATCCTGAGCCGGCCGTCGGGCTGGCGTTTCCAGATCACGACGAACCGTGAGACCGAGGTCTGATCTCCGGCCGCACCCGTGGTGACGAGCGTCGAGCGCCCGACCTGATAAGCCGTATTGCGGTCACCGCCCACCTCGAGGACCTCGAGCTTCCAGGACTTCGCGCCCTTGATGCCCGACCAGTACCGATCGATGGCGGCGCGGCCCGACACGTCGCTGCCGCGCGGGCCCATGAGCTTCGCGTCGTCGGCGTAGAATCGTGCGACGGCCATCATGTCTCCGTTCGCGAACGCCTGCTCCATGGCGCGATTGAGGGAATCGATCTCCCGCCGGAGGGCGGCGTCCTGCGTGTGCAACGCGGCGGGAAGGATCGACGCCACGGCAAGCATCGAGCGAACGAGCGGGCGCATTGTCACCTCGTGCGTGCGTGCCGATCGACGCCGCG
>Ga0068862_100000943_pt1 | contig 28026 bp, 30 predicted proteins | sample KBSSwiS52_FD_66598 | JGI IMG/M metagenome (GOLD analysis project Ga0068862, IMG submission 66598) | Switchgrass rhizosphere microbial communities from Kellogg Biological Station, Michigan, USA - KBS Switchgrass S5-2 | ecosystem: Host-associated > Plants > Roots > Rhizosphere > Soil ... | reverse complement strand
TCAGCGCCGCGTCGGCCGGGGTGGCGATGCCGCCGGCGCAGAACAGCGGCACCGGCAGGCGGCCTGCCGCGGCGACCTCGCGCACGACCTCGAGCGGCGCCTGGTGCTCCTTGGCGGCACCGGCCAGCTCCTCCGGGCGCAGCTGCGCCAGCCGCTTGATCCCAGCCGTGATCTCGCGCATGTGGCGGACCGCCTCGACCACGTTGCCGGTCCCGGCCTCGCCCTTGGAGCGGATCATCGCCGCCCCCTCGCCGATCCGCCGCAGCGCCTCGCCGAGGTTGGTGGCGCCGCAGACGAACGGCACCTCGAAGGCGAACTTGTCGATGTGGTTGACCTCGTCGGCCGGGGTCAGTACCTCGGACTCGTCGATGTAGTCGACTTCGAGCGCTTCCAGCACCTGGGCCTCGGCGAAGTGGCCGATCCGCGCCTTCGCCATCACCGGGATCGAGACCGCCTCCTGGATGCCTTTGATCATCGCCGGGTCAGACATCCGGGCGACGCCGCCGTCGCGGCGGATGTCGGCGGGGACGCGCTCGAGCGCCATCACCGCGGTGGCGCCCGCCTCCTCGGCGATCTTCGCCTCGGCGGGCGTGACGACGTCCATGATCACCCCGCCTTTGAGCATCTCGGCGAGGCCGGTCTTGAGGCGGAAGGTGGCGCGCTCGGGCATGGGACCCATATTACGAACAGGCGCGTTCGGGCAGTACCGACGCGGCGGCTGAACTTTGGCCGTCGCTTGATCCCCGGCGGTGCGCCTACTTCAGTTTGTAGGCGCGGATGCGGTCTTTGTGGGCGGCTTCGTCGCGGGCGTAGAGGCCGTGGGCGAGCGCCTGAACCAGCGCCATCAGTGCCGTGTTGGAGCGGGTGAAGCTGGGGCTGTTGGACGAGAAGTAGAGGGTCATCTCGGCGTGCTCCCCGACCTCCGACATCGTCGCGTCGGAGATCGCCAGGGTGCGAGCGCCGCGGTGCAGAGCCAGTTTCATCGCCCGCAGCAACAGCGGGTGGGCGCGGCCGGCGGAAAGGGTGATGACCAGGGTTTCTTCGTCGATCCGGCCGAGCCGCTGCAGGCTCTCACCGCCGGTCGAGGCAACGATTTCGGCGCGAATGTCCAGCAAGCTGAGCGTATGGCGCAGGTAGCTGGCGAAGAAGGCCATCTGGTCGACCCCGACGATCACGATCCGTTGCGCTTCGGCCAGCGCCGCGACCGAGTCGTTGACCTGCTCGGTGGTCAGCTTGCGCGCGGTTTCCTCGAGGTTCGAGTAGTCGGCGCTGAGTGAGCCCTCGAGCTCGGAGTGGTCGAAGCTGAAGAGCGGGCCGCCGTTCGCCACGTTGGCGGTGGCGATCGTCGTCCGGTACTCCTCGATCGCGGCCTGCTGCAGCTCCGGGTAGCCCTCGAAACCGAGCGCCTGCGAGAAGCGGACGACGGTCGAGGAAGAGGTGCTGGCGCGGCGGGCGAGCTCCTCGGCGGTGAGGAAGGCTGCCTCGTCGAGGTGGTCGACGATGTAGCGGGCGACGTCTTTCTGGGAGCGCGAAAACTCGTCAAAACGCTCCTGGATGTAGTCGGAAAGGCTTTTGAGTTGTGGGGACTTCGTCGCGGTCTTGGTCACGGCGGTCCATTTCGCCCTGCCTGCCGCTTTCCCTTCTGGGAAACTCGCGACCGTGACGCTCGCCACCCTGCTCCGCTTCACCAACCGCAACATGATCGCCTTCGACCTGCTGCTCGGCAGCGCGGCGATAGCGGCGCCGTCCGTGACCCTCCGGGCGCTCGGCCACGACGAGCCCTCGCCCGACGCCAAGCACCTGTTCCGGCGCTGCGGGCCGATCTGGCTCACCTTCGCCGCCGCCCACCTGGTCGCCGATCGCCGCGGCAGCGCCGCCGACTGGCAGTCGCTGGCCTGGCTGCGCGGCACCGAGATCGCCACCGACGCGCTCTGGTCGGGCTCGCCGGCGGTCAGCCGCCCCGGCGCCAAGGCGGCGCTGCGCTTCGCCAGCGCCTCGAACCTGGCGATGGCCGCCGGCTTCGCCTGGATGGCGCGGCGGGGAGGCCGTTGAGCATGTCCGAGTTCGACGGCCTGCCGAGCATGCGCTGGAGCCTCCGCGGGCTGACCGAAGAGGGCGACGAGGCCTGGCTGATCCGCGGCATCGCCCGCAAGCGCTACCGCTGCCCGGGCTGCCACGGCGACATCGAGATCGGCGACGAGCACACCGTCGTCCAGTACGTGCGCCGGCTCGGCGGCACCGACCACCACCACTGGCACCGCCGCTGCGCCGAAGAGATCCTGATCCCCGAGCTCGGCCAGCTGCGGCGGGTGCCGGCCGGCGAGTCGAGCCAGTCAAAGCTCGAGCGCCGTGGCCGCTACCCCTCGGGCCGCCGACCCAGGTAGGAGCGGGGCCGTGTTCCGCCGCCTCGGCGCGCTCGCCCGCAGGGTCGGCGGCACCTACCTCCGGATCGCCCGCATCTACCGCGAATGGTGGGGAGCGATCCTGTTGCTCGGAATCGTCGTCTTCGTCCCGCTCGGGCTGCTCGACGCGGCCGCCGCCCAGGTCGATCTCGATGCGGGCGACCTGAACAGCGGCATCAAGGTCTTCGCCCTGCTGGTGACGGCGGGGCTGGTGACGACGACCGGCCTGCTCGGCGAGGTCTTCTTCGCCGGCGCGATGTCGCTCTCGCTGACCCACCCCGAGGGCGAGCGCCCGCCGCCGCTTCGCCATCTCGCCCGCCGGATCAGCTATGGCCGACTGATCCTCCTCGACATCGCCTACGTCGTCATCGTCGCGATCCTCCTCCTTCTGTTGATCGTCCCGGGAGTGGCGGCCTTTGTCCTGCTCGGACTGGCGGGACCGGCGGTCGAGCTCGAGGAGCGGACCGTACGGGGGGCCTTGGCGCGTAGCTTTCGTCTCGTCCGGACCGACTTCTGGCTCGTCTTCTGGGTGCTGATCCCGATCGAGCTGGTCGGCGACGCGGCTGGCAGCTTCGCCGAGGAACTCGCGCACCACCTGCTCGGCGACTCCTTTTTCTCGACCTGGCTCTCGGAGTCGGTCTCGAACATCCTCCTCTCCCCCGTCTTCGCGATCGCCGCAGTGCTGCTGGCGACCAGGCTGATCACCGCCGTCGACGGCTCCGGACCGCAGATAAGATCTCTGCGTGTCCGTCAGGGTGAGGAGCTAGGGGCGACGGTGTGAGCACGACTCTCGTCACCGCGACGTTCATCTCCGACTTCTACGACAACCTGCTCGATAACGAAGAGCAGGGCCTCTTCTGGGTGCTCTGCGGGTTCATCGGATCCTTCGCCTTCATCCGTATGAGCACGCGGCTGATGCGCAGCCCGAAGGTGCCGTGGTGGCCGGGCAGCGTGGTCTCGGACAGCGGCGTCCATCTGCACCACCTGGTCTTCGGAATCATCACGATGATGGCCGCCGGGGCGCTCGGCTTCCTCTCCTTCGGCCGCAGCCCTTCGACCGAGATCTGCGCCGCCTTCTTCGGCATCGGCGCCGGACTGACGATCGACGAGTTCGCCCTCTGGGTCCATCTCGAAGACGTCTACTGGTCCGAGCAGGGGCGGAGCTCGGTCGACGCCACCGTGATCGCCGCCGCCGGCATGGGCCTGGTGCTGATCGGCGCCAGCCCGATCACCTTCGAAACCGGCTCGGCCAGCGCGATCATCGGCAGCATCATCACCAGCGTGCTCGTCTTCGGATGCGTCGCGATCTGCTTCGCCAAGAACAGGTGGCTGCACGGCTGGATCGGCTTCTTCCTCTTCCCGATCGCCCTCTACGGCGCCTGCCGGATCGGCAAGCCGCACTCAGCCTGGGCGCGGCGCCGCTACGGCGAGCGGCGGCCGAAGAAGCAGGCGAAGGCCGAAGCGCGCTTCCACCCGGACCGCCGCACCGACCGCTTCAAGAACGCCTTCCGCGACCTTGTCGGTGGCAAGCCGGAAGAGGCGCTGGAAGCGGCGCGCGACGAGGCAGTCGCTGCGACCCGCGAGGCGAGCGCCGAAGTGCGCGAGCGGGCCGAACGCGTCGCCCGCGCCGCCGACCCCTCGAAACGCGAGCACTGAGAACGCGACGTTTCCGGTCTTCACCCCGCCATAGGGGGGTCAACTCTGGAAACGCGGCAGTTCCAAGCGGTGATGCAGGTTGGCCCGCACCTCGGGCCACTCGGAGTCGATGACGCTGTAGTAGGCGCTGTCGCGCTGGCCGACTTCGGGGACGATCATGTGGTTGCGCATGACGCCCTCGAACTGCGCCGGTAGGGCGGCCATCGCGCCGCGCGAGCGCTCGTTGCGGGCGTCGGTCTTGAGCTCGACCCGGACGCAGCCGAGCGTCTCGAAGGCGTGCGTCATCTGCAGCAGTTTGGTCTCTACGTTGACGCCGCCGCGCCAGACCCGCGGGTTGAACCAGGTCCAGCCGATCTCGACCACCCTGTCGGCGGGGCGCACGTTGAGGAAGCGGCTGCTGCCGACCAGCTCGCCTCCGGTGAGCTCGCGGATCGCGAAGACGCCCTCGCGGTCCTCGCGGGTCGCATCCAGCGAGGTCTCGAACCATTGGTCGAACAGCTCACGACTCGAGTTGAGGCTGACCAGCCAGGTCCAGATCTCCTCCGCCTGCGCCGCCTCCCAGAGGCCCTCGGCGTGCTCCGGCGCCAGCGGCTCGAGCGCCACCCGTTCGCCGCACAGCGACACCGCCAGCGGCGCGGGGAACGCGCCACTCACTCGCCCATCGCCTTGATCACCACCCGCTTGGGCCGGCCGCCGTCGAACTCGCAGTAGAAGACCTGCTGCCAGGGGCCGAGGTCGAGGCGTCCGGCGGTGACCGGAACGATCGCCTGGTGGTGGACGAGCAGGTTCTTCAGATGGGCATCGCCGTTGTCCTCTCCGCCGCGGTGGTGGCGGTAGTCGCCGGGGTCCGGCAGCAGCTCGGAGGCGACCTCGTTGGCTGGCCCGGTCCAGCTCGGCGGCGCCACCTTGTCGAGCCATTCGAGCGTGTCCTCATGCAGCCCCGGCTCGTCGTCGTTGACCCAGATGCCGGCGGTGATGTGCATCGCCGAGGCGAGCACCATCCCCTCCTCGATCCCGGCCTCCTCGACGGCGGCCTGCAGCTCCTCGGTGATCCGGATCAGCTCCCGCCGCTTTTCGGTTTCGAAGGTCAGGTACCTGGTGGCGAACTTCATCGCTCCCCCTTCTATCTCAGGTGCGGCTAGAGACCCAGGCCGCCGACGCCACCCTCGTCCCAGCCGAGATGGTGGGCGAGCTCGTGGCGGAGGGTCTGCTCGACCTGGGCGGCGAGCAGCTGCGGGTCGTGGCCGAAGTCGCGTTCGAGCGTGTCGCGGTAGATCACGATCCGGTCCTCCCAACCATCGCGGGCAACGCCGTCGCCGAAGTACTCACCGTAGGCCCGCTGCTCGGTGCCGAGTTCGGAGACGACCACCGCCACCGACTCGAGGACACGCTGGAATTCCTCCGGCAGGTCGTCGATCGCGTCGGCGACGAGCGCTTCGAAGGAGTCCATCTCGGCTTCTGACGACACCCCTTAACGGTAGAGTCGGGAGCAAGCCGGCGCCACGATCAGGCGCCGAAAAATCGCTACTGGGGAGGCCGAGATGGACGACGAGAAAGCAACGACGCCGATGCCGAAATTGCGTCGGGGTGCCCTCGTGCTGGCGCTGGTCGCGGCGCTGGGCGGCGGAGTCCTCCTCGCCGGCTGCGGCAGCGACGACAACTCGACCTCCACCGGCAGCGCCCAGGAAGAAGCCGAACAGGGCGTCGAAACGGCCGAAGAAGGGATCAAGGAAGGTCGCGAACAGGCGGAAAAGGGCATCGAAGAAGGCAAGGAATCGGCCGAAAAGGGCATCGAAGAAGGCAAGGAATCGGCCGAAAAGGGCATCGAAGAAGCGGAAAAGCAGCTCGAAGGCAGCAACGAGAGCGCCAAGAAGCGGGCTGAAGAAGCGAAGAAGAAGATCGAAGAAGGCGTCGAAGACGCCAAGAAGCAGGCGGAAGAACTGCTGCCCTGATGAGGGACGGCGAGGGATCAGGGTTTGGTGGCCCGCCCAACCCCGATCCCTAGTTGTAGCTACTCACTACGTTGTTCCAGCTCAGCAAGGCGAGCTGCGGGCGGCCTGTGGCGGAGGGAGCCGTGTGGTCTTCTGAAGTTGTAGTGGTCGAGCCAGCCGGGAAGAGCTGCGGTGCGCTCGGCCGAGGAGCCGTAGATCGCTCCGTAGGCCCAGCGATTGGTCAAGGTCTGGATGAATCTCTCTGCCTTGCCGTTGGTCTGGGGGCGGCGAGGGCGGGTGCGCAGATGGCGGATGCCGAGCTCCCTGCAGGCGGCGGCATGGAGATGGGAGCGGTAGCAGGCGCCGTTGTCTGAGAGGACCCGCTCGACGGCGACGCCCATACCCGCAAACCAGGTGACGGCCCGCCGCAGAAAGCCCGCGGCGGTCTCGCCCTTCTCGTCGGCGAGCACCTCGACGTAGGCGAGGCGGGTGGCGTCGTCGACGCAGACGTGGACGAACTCCCAGCCGGTCACCTTCCGGCGCTCGGCTCCTCTGCCGCTTTTGAACTGGCTGGCGCGGTGGCCGGTGACCCGGTGCCCGGCGCCCTTGACGCTGATCCGTCCGAGCTTCTTGACGTCGACGTGGATCAGCTCGCCGGCCCGCTTGCGCTCATAGCGGTTGGGTGGCTCTGGTGGCTCGAGGCGGCTGCGCTTACCGAGGCCGATCCTCGCCAGCCACCGCGAGACGGTCGAGAGCGCCATGCCGAGCACCTCGGCGATCTCCGCTGCGGTCATCCGCAGGTGGCGCAACGCCTCGATCGCCGCCAGGCGCTCGGCTGACAGACGCGCAGGCACTCGCCTGGGCGCCGAGCTGCGGTCCTCGAGGCCCGCCTTGCCCTCGGCCCGCCAACGGGCCAGCCACTTGGCGGCGGTTCGCTCGCTGACGCCGGCGGCCTCGGCCGCCAGCGTCAGCGAGCAGCCCCCTTCGATGCGATCGACGAGCAGCCTGCGGCTCTTCGGGCAGGTGCGGGCATTAGCGTGGAGCTTCATCCGGGTTCTCCTTGATCTGGGTGGGTCGACACCCCCAGCCTTCAAGGAGGCCCGGATGAACAACGTTCTGAGGAACTACAGCTAGGCGTCCCGCGAATCCAGGCAAAGAAAAAGCCCGCCGGGATAGTGTCTGGGGAGAATCCCGGCGGGCTAGTGTGTCTCGTCCAGTTGGGAAATCTAAGTAGTGATTCTTAAGGCTCGCTAAAACTTGGACTGAGTCTTAAGACGCGACCTCGATCGTTTCGGGATCGCGCTCGGCGATTGGGATTCGGGCGCGGAAGAGGGCGCCGCCGCTGGCCGATTCGCCGGCCTCGACGCTACCGCCGTGGGATTTCGCCACCGCGCTGACGATCGCCAGGCCGAGCCCGGTGCCGGTGCCGGCAGCGGTGTCGGAGGGTCCCTGGCCGCGCACGAAGCGCTCGAAGATCTGCTCGCGCAGGGCAACCGGGACGCCCGGTCCGTCGTCGGCGACTTCGACCACCGCTTGGCCGTCGGCTTCGCCGAGCCGCAGTTCGATCGTCGCTCCGGCGGGGGTGTGGCGGGCGGCGTTGTCCAGGAGGTTGAGGACCATCCGGTGCAGCTCGTCTGGGTTGCCTTCGACCCGCAGCGGCCGCTCGTTGTCGATTCGGAGGACCCGGTCGCCCATCAATGGCGCCGCCTCGGCTGCCGCGTCGCCGGCAATTTCGGCGAGGTCGCAGCGGCGGTGCTGGCCGAGCCGGCCGGCGTCGGCGCGGGCGAGGAGCAGCAGGTCGGCGACCAGGCGGCTCATCCGACGGGACGAGCGCAGCGCCGAGTCGACGACCTCGCGGTCCTCCGACTGTTGTTCGGAGTCGAGCGAGGCCTGGAGGAGTTCGAGGTTGGCGAGGATGCTGGTCAGCGGCGTGCGCAGCTCGTGCGAGGCGTCGGCGACGAACTCGCGCTGGGTCTGCATCGCCGCCTCGCGCTCGGCGCGGGCGGCGTCGAGCGATTCGAGCATCTCCTGCAGGGTCAGAGCCAGCTCGCCGACCTCGTCTTCGGTCTCCGGCTCCGGCATCCGCTGCGAGGGGTCACCGGTGGTGGCGATCTCGCGCGCCGTCTGGGTCAGCGAGGCGATCGGTCGCATCGCCCGGCCGGCGATCGCGACACCGGCGAAGCTGGCCAGCAGGGTGCCGCCGAGGATGCCGCCGGCGATCAGCAGCCAGACCCGGTTGACCGTGTCTTCGACGTGGTCGATGCTGCGCCCATATTGGGCGTAGCCGGTCAGTTCGCCGTTGGAGCTGATCACTTCGGTCGCGACCCGCATGTCGCCGAAGTCGGTGAGACCCGGTTCGGGCGGCCCCAGCAGCGCGGCCCCTTCGCTTTCGGTGAGCACGTTGCCGTTGACGTCGAACACTTTTGCCGAGGCGTCGTTGGGAAGCACGAATTCATTCAGCTGGGGGCCTTTGATCGCCCGCGGTTCGCCCAGCGGCGGGTAGACGACTTCGAATTCGTTGGCGAGGATCTGCACCGCGCTCCGCACCTCGTTGTTGAAGTCGTCGCGGATGCGCTGGGTGGCGATCTGGCCGATCGCACCGCCGAAGACGAGCAGGATCGCCAGCGTCAGCCCGGCCGAGGCGGCGGCGAGGCGCCAGCGGACCGGCCAGGAACGCGGGTGAACGAAACGACGGAACCAGGTCCCGAAACGGCTGCGGGCGGCTGCCGCCACGGAGCTAATCCTTCAGCACGTAGCCGGCGCCGCGTTTGGTGTGGAGGAGCCGCGGCTCGCCGCCGTTCTCCAGCTTGCGCCGCAGGTTGGAGATGAACACGTCGATCGTGTTGGTCGCGGCCGTCGGGTCGTAGCCCCAGACTTCGTCGAGCAGGCGCTCACGCGAGACGACCAGGCGCTCGTTGCGCATCAGGAACTCGAGCAGCTCGAACTCGCGGTTGGTCAGCTCGATCTCGCGCTCGCCGCGCCGCACTTCGCGGGTGTCGGGATTGAGCGTCAGGTCGCCGACCTCGAGCGAGGCGGCGCCGCGCGGCGGCCGCCGCCGCAGCAGCGCCCGGATCCGGGCCAGCAGCTCCTTGCGCTCGAACGGCTTGACCAGGTAGTCGTCGGCGCCCGAGTCGAGGCCGGTGACCCGGTCCTCGGTCTCGGTGCGGGCGGTGAGGATCAGGATCGGCACGTCGCCCTCCATCCGCAGCCGGCGGCAGACCTCGACGCCGTCGAGGCCGGGCAGGCCGAGGTCGAGGACGACGAGGTCGGGAACGAAGCCGGCGGCGACGTCGAGCGCCTCGATCCCGTCGGCGGAGGTTCGCACCTCGTATCCCTCGTTACGCAGGGAGCGGCGCAGGACGTCGGCGATGTCGGCGTCGTCCTCGACGACGAGGACGCGACCACCCACCTGGCTCTCGGGGTCGGCAAGCATCATGGAGACGATGTTAGCCGCCGCCGAACCTAAAGAACCCTGCTTTTAGAGGGAATTTAGGCCGGGCCCGGGGGAGGGCCGGAAGCGGTGCACCGGACGCCCGTCGGAGCGGTTCGGAGGCGGCGCAGGGGAAGGGGGGCCGGCGTCGAACCGGGTCCCCATGTTCGTTCGTCAGAAGAGGTCCGCCCCTGCCCGCCGCAAAAAACCAGCCAAAGGCAAGAAAGCCGCGCAGCCGAAGCGCGGGCTGTTGCACCTGCCGGAGGGGATCGAACAGCGCCACCTCGATCTGCTGGGCCTCTTCCTGCTCGCCGCCTCGATCTACCTGATCTTCGTCCTCTTCGCCGGTTGGGAAGGCGGCAAGGTCGGCTACGGCCTCGAAACCGCGCTCTTCTACCTGCTGGGCTCGGTCGGCGCCCGGATCTTCGTGCTGCTGATGCTGGTCAGCGGCTGCATGCTGCTGACCGGGACCTCGGTCTCGGCGCTGGCGCGTGGCATCGGCCGCGGGCTGCGCGCGATCTTCAGCGGCGGAGCCGACGCGACCCGCACCGCCGCCCGCACCCACGCCGACTGGCGCGAGGAACGCCAAGCGCGCCGCGCCGACGAGGCCGAGACCGCTGCCGGCCCGACCGACGTGCTGAAGGACTACCCCGAGGACGACGAGGACTTCGAGCCGACCGTGGCGCTGGCCGACGAGGACGAGATGGACACGGCTGATTTTGCGGCCGCCGGAATCTTTGACCGGGCGGCTGACGACTCGGAGGAGGACGAGGACTCGCCCGGCATGCCCGGACGCGAAGCGGAGGACATGCCGGTTGATAAGACCTCGCCCGGCGACAATCCCTCCCTGACGCCGGGCGAGGTCACCCCGATGGGAAACACCCGCGGCGTGACCGTCGCCGACGAGGTCGACTACAGCCCGCCGCCGATGAAAGCCCTCGAGCGGGGCAAGGGCGACAAGGGCCCCGACCCGCGCGACCAGGAAGCGATCGGCCGCAAACTGATCGAGACGCTCGGCCACTTCGGGGTCGAGGCAAAGATCGTCGGCGTCGTCAGCGGCCCGCACGTCTCGCTCTACGAAATGCGCCTCGCGCCCGGGATCAAAGTCAAGAAAGTCACCGAGCTGGCCAACGACCTCGCCTACGCGCTTGCCTCGACCGACATCCGCATCCTGGCGCCGATTCCCGGCAAACAGGCGGTCGGAGTCGAGGTCCCGAACACGCGCCGGCGGATGGTCCGCCTCGGCGACATCTACGCCGGCCGGCCGGAGAAGACCTCGCCGCTGGTCGCCTGGCTCGGCAAGGGGATCGACGGCAACGCGGTCTGGACCGACCTGGCGAAGATGCCGCATGTGCTCGTCGCCGGCACCACCGGCTCGGGCAAGAGCGGCTGCATCAACGCGATCCTCTCCTCGATCCTGATGCAGGCGACTCCCAACGACGTTCGCCTGGTGCTGGTCGACCCGAAGCAGGTCGAGCTCAACCACTACGAGAACGTCCCGCACCTGCTGACCCCGGTGGTGACCTCGCCGCGGCTAGCCGCCAACGTGCTCTCCAACCTGATCGGCGAGATGGAGAGTCGCTACGGGATCATGAGCCAGGCCCGCTGCCGCAACCTCGCGGAACTGAACACAAAACGCGAACGCGAAGGCGAGCTGCCGCTGCCGCACATCCTCTGCGTGATCGACGAGCTCGCGGACCTGATGATGGTCGCGCCGGCCGAAGTCGAGGACTCGATCATCCGCCTGGCGCAGAAGTCGCGGGCGACCGGGATCCACCTGGTGCTGGCGACGCAGCGCCCGTCGACCGACATCATCACCGGCACGATCAAGGTCAACATCCCGGCCCGGATCGCCTTCGCGGTCTCTTCGCAGACCGACTCGCGGGTGATCCTCGACCAGGGCGGCGCCGAGTCGCTGCTCGGCCAGGGCGACATGCTGTTCCGCGGCGCCGGCAGCTCGAAGATGCAGCGCGTCCAGGGCGCCTTCATCACCGAGGACGAGATCGCCAGGATCACCAAGCACTGGGCGCGCCAGGGCGAACCGGAGTTCGAGGACGAGCTGCTGGAGACGCCCGAGGACGCGCTAGACGAGGGTGGGCGCGGCGACGATGACTTCGATCCCGACGCCGACGACCTGCTCGACGAGGCGATCAGGCTCGTGGTGCAGACCGAAACCGCCTCGGTCTCGATGATCCAGCGGCGGCTGCGGGTCGGCTACACGCGGGCCGGGCGGCTGATCGACATGCTCGAGCGCCGCGGGGTGATCTCCGGCTACGAGGGCTCCAAACCGCGGCAGGTGCTGATCACCCAGGCCGATCTGGCGCGGGTGCTGCAGCCCGGCGGCGGCAGCCCGATTCCCGCCCACGTATCGTCCTCCGGCGACGAGGCGGGCGGCGGCGACGCCGATCCCGAAGCCTGATCCCGCTCTGAACGGGCAAATGCCGGCCTGACCGCGGCCGCCCTCCGGTAGCGTGCCCGGCGTGATTCGCGCCGGCATCGTCGTCACCGGGACCGAGGTCATCACCGGTCGGATCTCCGACGCGAATGGGCCCTGGGTCTCCGAACGGCTGGCCGAGCTCGGGATCGAGGTCGCCCACATCCTGATCGTCGCCGACCGCCCCGACGACCTCGAGGCGACGCTGCGCTTCCTCGAGGGGGAGGGGATGGACCTGATCGTCACCAGCGGCGGCCTCGGACCGACGGCCGACGACCTCACCGCCGAGGTGGTCGGGCGCTTCGCCGGGCGCGAGATGCGGCTCGACCCGGTGATGGAGGAGAAGGTGTCGGAGATCATCCGCGCCTTCGCACGGCGGCGTGGCTGGTCCGACGAGGAGGCGCTGGTCGCCTCCAACCGCAAGCAGGCGATGGTGCCCGAGGGGGCGACAGCGCTCGACCCGATCGGCACCGCACCGGGGCTGGTGGTGCCGGCCGGAGAGCGGGTGGTTGTGGTGCTGCCGGGACCGCCGCGCGAGCTGCAGCCGATGTGGCCGGCGGCGCTCGCAACCCCCGAGGTGCGGGCGGTACTCGACAGGGCGACGGCCCTGCACGGCTTCACGATGCGGATGTTCGGCGTACCCGAGTCGGAGGTGGCGAAAAGCCTGCGCGAAATCGAGTCCGACGGGGTTGAGGTCGGCGCGGTCGAGATCACGACCTGCCTGCGACGGGGCGAGATCGAGATCGACGTGCGCTACCGCGACGAGACCGCCGGCGTGGCGGCGAAGGTGCGCGACGGCCTGGTTGCGCGGCACCGGAAACAGACCTTCAGCGTCGATGGCGAGACGATCGACGAACAGGTGGCGAAACTGCTGCGGGGGCGCCGGTTGGGGCTGGCCGAGTCGTGCAGTGGCGGGATGCTGGCGGCGCGGATCACCGACGTCCCCGGCGCCTCGGACTACTTCGTGGGCAGCGTCGTCTCCTACTCGAACGAGGCGAAGACGGAGCTGCTCGGGGTCGACCCGGAGCTGATCGCGGCGAAGGGGGCGGTCTCGCCGGAGGTGGCGGAGGCGATGGCGATCGGGGCGCTCGAGCGCTTCGGGGCCGACGTGGCGGTCTCGATCACCGGCATCGCTGGCCCGGGCGGGGGGACCGAGGAGAAGCCGGTCGGCTACGTCTGCTTCAACGCGCGACTGGCCGATGGGGCCGTGGTCGCACGCGATCCGGTGATCCCCGGCGACCGCAGCGACATCCGCGAACGCTCGGCCCTCGTCGGAATGCACCTGCTGCGGGTGCTGCTGGGCGGCGGCGAACAGCCGATCTAGGTCAATTCGCGGCCCGCGCGGGCAGGGGACGAGGTTTTGCGGGGAGGGGCCGGGGACAGTACTCGGCTCACCCGCTCGCACTATCCCCGTCCCCTCCACAACGGGCCGCTGCCCGGGTACGAGGGCCGTGAATTGAGGCTTTTGTGAGCTTGTGGGGCGGGAAGATTTTGTTCCGTGTGCTGACTCGTGCGCTCTTGCGGCATAGCGTGGCGGGCATGGCGAAGGAGGTCGGCAAAGGCAAGCGGGTCCGCCTGTTCGTGGCCCTCGACCTGCCCGCGGCGGTGCGGGCCGGGATCGGTGCCTGGGGCGAGCGCGAGCTGGTCGACCCGGCGTTGCGGCGCTCCCACGAGGAGTCGCTGCACGTCACCTTCGCCTTCCTCGGCAATCGCGACGAGGAGGAGGTCGAGCCAGCGGCGGCCGCGGTGGGCGCCTGTGGCGACGCCGCGGCGCCGCTGGTCGAGCTGCTCGACCCGGTGCAGAAACCGCCGCGCGGGCGGCCGAAGGTCTTCGCCCTGCCGGCTGTCTCGCCGGGGGCCGAGCAGATCCAGGCCGAGGTCAGCGAGCGATTGGTCGAGGCGGGGCTCTACAAGGCCGAGAAGCGGCCGTTCTGGCCGCATGTAACGGTCGCGCGGGTGCGCACCGAAGGCAGGCGACCGGCGGCGGTCGAGAGGGTGCCGGGACCGCTCCCGGAGGCGCTTCGTAAGCCTTTTTATGGCGTCCGATTGGCGCTCTACCGTTCCGAACTCAAGCCAACTGGAGCGCGCTACGCGCCGTTGGCCCAATACGAGCTGCCCGGCGCGGGCGGCAGTGAGGTGATCTGAAGATGGCGGACAAAAGGGTGAGCTTGAAAGACATGTCGGCTAAAGAAGTGAAGGCCAAAGACGCGGCGCTCGAGTCCGCCGTCACCGGGATCAGAAGGGAGTTCGGCGAGGGGTCCCTGATGCGCCTCGGCGACAAGGGCACGGTCAAGGTCGAGGCGATCCCGACCGGGGCGCTGGCACTCGACCTGGCGCTCGGGATCGGCGGTGTGCCGCGCGGCCGGATCGTCGAGATCTTCGGCCCCGAGTCCTCCGGGAAGACGACCCTCGTCAACCACATCATCGCCCAGGCGCAGGCCCTGGGCGGCATCTGCGCCTTCATCGACACCGAGCACGCGATCGACCCTGTCTACTCGCGGGCGATCGGCGTCGACACCGATGAGCTGCTGGTCTCGCAGCCGGACTACGGCGAGCAGGCGCTGCAGATCGCCGATCGGCTGATTGCCTCGGCGGCGGTCGACGTGGTCGCGATCGACTCGGTCGCGGCGCTGACCCCGAAAGCCGAGCTCGACGGGCAGATCGGCGACACCACGGTCGGCCTGCAGGCGCGACTGATGTCGCAGGCGATGCGCAAACTCGCCGGCAACCTCAACCGGACCAACACCGTCTGCATCTTCACCAACCAGATCCGCGAAAAGGTCGGCGTCCAGTTCGGCTCGCCGGAGACCCAACCGGGTGGCCGGGCGCTGAAGTTCTACGCCTCGCAACGGCTCGACATCCGCCGGATCGAGACGCTCAAGGACGGCACCGAGGCGGTCGGCAACCGGGTGCGGGTGAAAGTCGTCAAGAACAAGGTCGCGTCACCGTTCCGCCAGGCCGAATTCGACATCGAGTACGGGGTCGGGATCTCGCGTGAGGGCGGTCTGCTCGACTTCGGGATGGAGCAGGACCTGGTGCAGAAATCGGGCTCGTTCTTCTCCTACGGCGAGACCCGCCTCGGCCAGGGCCGCAACAACGCCAAACAGTTCCTGGTCGACAACCCCGAGCTGGCGCTCGAGATCGAAACCAAGGTGCGGCGGGCGCTGGGGATCGACGGCGAGGCGCCGGCGGGCGACGAGGCGCCGGTTGCGGACGCAGCCGAGGGTGCCGACGAGGCACCGATCGCCGAGGCGCAGGCGGCCTGAGCGGCGCCTGCGTGGTCGATTTGCCGGGTACGTCGGGGAAGGGTCGGTGACTGCTCAGCCGGCTGGGCGTCCTGGACCTAGGGCGCCGCGCGGCGAAGTGTCCCGGGCGCCCAGGCGATAGGGTTCCCGCCGGCCTATGAGCAACGAAACGCTTCTCTACGTCTGCGGGATCATCCTCGCCGTTTCGGCGGTCGGGGTCAGTTTCATCGGTCTGAAAGTCAAAGACTTCCCCGGCAAAGCAATGCCGATCGTGGTGATCTGGTTCGCGATCTTCGTCGGCGGCTCCGCCACCTTCGCCGTCCTCCACGCCAAGGACGAGGAGGCTGACAAGGCGAAAGAGGCAAAGTACGAGGAAGCCAACGAGAAAGCCGAAGAAGATGCCGGCAACCTCGGCGAGAACAGCTCTGGGGGGCCGGTCGAGGAGGGCGAAGAAGCCGGTTCTGAAGAAGGCGAGAGCGGCGAAGGCCTGTCCGAAGAAGGCGCGGAAGAAGCCGGCGCCGAAGAAAACCCCGAAAGCGCTGAAGAAGGGGCCGAAGAAGAGACGGAAGGCGGCGCCGCGGCCGGCGAAGAAGCTTCAGGCGGCGATCCAGAAGCGGGTGCCGAAGTCTTCGCCACCAACTGCTCGGTCTGCCACGGCGAGGACGGCCACGGCGGCGCCGGCGGTCCCGATCTGACGACGATGCCGAAAGCGCAGAACGAACCCGAAGCGATCGAACAGGTGACCGACGGCGGCGGCGGGATGCCGCCGTTTGGTGGGCAGCTGAGCGAAGAAGAAATTGAGAACGTGGCGGCGTTTGTGGTGCAGAAAGTCGTCGGGAACGGCTAGTTAGGCTGAGGTTTGGCGTTAGGCCGGTCGCCGGGGTGCCTCCCCAGGAAGCTTCGAGGGACGGACGGTAACCTCGGCTCATGAGCATTGCCGCCAAGCGGTTCCACGTGACGACGTTCGGCTGCCAGATGAACGTGCACGACTCCGAGCGGATGCGCGGCATGCTCGCTGCGCTCGGATACGAGGAGGCACCTGCTCGCGACGAGGCCGATTTGATCCTCTTCAACACCTGCTCGATCCGCGAGTCGGCGGACAGTCGCTTCATCGCCCATCTCGGCGAGGCGAAGCGGTTGAAGGGCGAAGACCCCGAGCGGGTGGTCGGGGTGGGGGGGTGCTGGGCGCAGTCGGTGAAGGAGGAGGTCTTCGAGCAGTTTCCGTTCGTCGATGTGGCTTTCGGGCCGGGCCAGATCCACAAGCTGGCCGAGTTCCTGACTTCGGATTCGCTGACGGCGCAGGGGTACTTCGAGTTCGAGGACTTCTCCGGGCACCTGCCGGCGCGGAGGGAGCGCGAATTCCAGGGCTGGCTGCAGATCTCGCAGGGGTGCAACTGCGTCTGCTCGTACTGCATCGTGCCTTCGACGCGGGGGCGGGAGGTCAGCCGGGATCCGTTCGAGCTGGTCGCCGAGGCCGAGGCGCTCGGCGCCGATGGGGTGCGTGAGATCACCCTGCTGGGGCAGAACGTCAACAGCTACGGGCGTGATCTGCCGAAGGACCGGCGGATCGGGTTTGCCGAGTTGCTGGCGCGAGTCGATGCGGTGGAGGGGATCGACCGCATCCGCTACACCAGCCCGCACCCGAAGGACATGAAGGAGGACGTGGTCCGCGCCCACGCCGAGTTGCCCTCGCTCTGCGAGCAGATCCACCTGCCGCTGCAGTCGGGCTCGAGCGCGGTGCTGAAACGGATGCGCCGCACCTACGGGCGCGAGCGCTACCTCGATCGGGTGGCGCTGATCCGCGAGCACGTCCCCGACTGCGCGATCACCACCGACGTCATCGTCGGCTTCCCCGGCGAGACCGAGGCAGACTTCGAGCAGACGCTGGAGGTGGTCGACGAGGTCGGCTACGACGGCGCCTTCACCTTCATCTTCTCTCCGCGGCGCGAAACCGAGGCGGCGACGATGGACGGCCAGCTGCCGCACACGATCAAGGTCGAGCGGCTGGAACGGCTGGTGGAGGTGGTGCAGCGGCGGGCCAGCGAGCGGGCGCAGCGCTTCGTCGGCCGCACGATGGAGGTCCTGGTCGAGGGCCCGAGCCGTACCGACGAGACCAGGCTGCGCGGCCGCACCCGCCACAACAAGGCGGTCAACTTCGACGGGGTCGCAGCAGCGGGGGAGATGGTCGAGGTCGAGATCACCGGCGCCACCTCGCAGACGCTCGCCGGCGTCGCCGCACGCCCGCTCTCGCACCTGCTCTGAGCTGCGACCGGTGGACGTCGTCGCGATCTTCGGGCCGACCGGGGTCGGCAAGACCGGCGTTGCGATCGAGCTCGCCGCTCTGCTGCGCGAAGGCGGTGAGGACCCGGTAGCGATCAACTGCGACGCGCTGCAGGTCTATGCCGGCCTCGAGGCGCTGACCGGCGCCGCCACCGCGGCCGAGCAGGAGCGGCTCGAGCACCGGCTGCTCTCCTTCGTCCCGGCCACCGAGGATTTCTCGGTCGGCGACTACATGCCGCTCGCCCATGCCGAGGTCGACGCCGCCCTCGCCGCCGGCCGCCGGCCGTTGGTGCTGGGTGGCACCGGCCTCTACCTGCGCGCCGCGCTCGCCGATCTCTCGCTGCGCAAGGTGCCGCCGGATTCCGAGGACTCCGAGCTGTGGTCGCCCGAGACCCGCCACCCGACCCGCATCTTCGGCCTCGACATGGATCGCGCGGCGCTGTACGGGCGGATCGACGCCCGGGTCGAGGCGATCATCGCCGCCGGCGCCCGCGAGGAGGCGCGCCGCGCCGAGCTCCTCGGCCCGGGCCGCACCGCCCGCAAGGCGCTCGGCTTCGACGAGCTGCTGGCCGGCGAAATCGAGCCGATGAAGAAGCGCTCGCGCAACTACGCGCGGCGCCAGCTCACCTGGGCGCGGAAAGTCCCCAACCTGACCTGGATCGACCGCACCGGGCTCGCCGACGCCGAGGTCGCGCGGCGGATCGCCGAAGCCATAGGGTCCGGCTCGTGAACGCCCCGATCCGCTTCGAGAAGTGGCAGGCGCTCGGCAACGACTACCTGATCGTCGAGCGCGAGCAACTCCCCTGGGAGCTGAACGCCGCGCGGGTGCGGCTGCTCTGCCACTCCCATTTCGGCGTCGGCTCCGACGGTGTGCTGCTGCTGGCGCCGAGCGAGGACCCGGAGTTCGTCGCCGAGCTGCGGATCTTCAACCCCGATGGCTCCGAGGCCGAGCTTTCCGGCAACGGCGCCCGCGAGGCGATCCTCTACCTCCGCCGCCACGGCTGGACCGACGCCGACCAGTTCGCCATCTCGACCGTTTCCGGGCCGATCCGGCCGACGGTCACCGGCGAGCTGACCTGCAGCGTCGAGATGGGGAACGCGGCGACGACCTCGAAGGACTTTCCGGCGGGCGGCGAGGACGGCAGGGGGACGCTCACCTCGGCTGGCCGTGAGTGGGAGTTCCAGCACGTCTCGATCGGCAACCCGCAGTGCGCAATCGTCGTCGACGCCGCCGAGCTCCCGACCCTCGACCTCGGCGCGATCGGCCCCGAAATCGAAGCGCACGAGCTGTTCCCGAACCGCACCAACGTCTCCTTTCTCGCCGTCGACGGCTCGCGGGTGCGGGCGCGGATCTTCGAGCGCGGGGTGGGGGAGACGCTCTCCTCTGGCACCGGCGCCTGCGGCGCCGCCGTCACCGCCTACCTCCGCGGCGCTCCCAGCGCGCTCACGGTCGAGCTCGACGGCGGCGAGCTCGAGGTCGAGATCGGCGCCGAGCTGGCGGTGACGCTGACCGGTTGGGCGCAGCCGATCTGCTCCGGCGAGCTCTCGCCAGAGCTCGCCGCGGCGCTCGCCGACGCCAACCAATAGGGTCTCGCGCCGATGCCGATCGCCGAGCCGTCAAAGCGCCTGGGGGCGATGCCGCCCTACATGTTCGCCCAGCTGGAGCAGCGGATCGCCGACAAGAAAGCGCAGGGGATCGACGTCATCAGCCTCGGGATCGGCGACCCCGACCGGCCGACCTACCCCTACATCGTCGAGGCGATGCAGGCGGCGGTCGCCGACCCAGCCACCCACCAGTACCCGAGCAACAAAGGCACGGCGGCCTTCCGCGAGGCCTTTGCCAGCTTCTACGACAGCCGCTTCGGGGTCGCGATCGACCCCGCGAGCGAGGTGATCCCGGCGATCGGCGCCAAGGAGTGCATCTACAACCTCTGCTTCGCCTTCATGGACCCGGGGGACGTCGCCCTCGCCTCCGACCCCGGCTACCCCGTCTACACCGGCGGCCCGATCCTCGCCAACGCCAGCGCCGAGGTGATGCCGCTGGTGCCCGAGCTCGGCTTCGCCCCCAACCTCGACGCGATCTCCGCCGAGACCGCCGCGAAGGCGAAGCTGATGTTCGTCAACTACCCCAACAACCCGACCGGCGCCGTCGTCCCCGAGGGCTTCTTCGAGCGCGTCGTCGAGTTCGCCCGCGAGCACGAGATCCTCGTCGTCCACGACTCCGCCTACACCGAGACCACCTACGACGGCTACGTCGCGCCCAGCTTCCTCGCCACACCCGGCGCCAAGGAGGTCGGGGTCGAGGTCTTCTCGCTCTCCAAGGGCTACAACATGACCGGCTGGCGCTGCGCCGCGATCCTCGGCAACGCCGACGCGATCCGCGAGTACTGGCGGCTGAAGACGAACATCGACTCGGGCCTCTTCGACGCTGTGCAGCTTGCCGGCGCCGCAGCGCTGCTCGGCCCGGAGGAGCCGCTCGAGGAGCAGAACGCGATCTACCTGCGCCGCCGCGACCTGGTGGTCGGCGCGCTGCGCGAGATCGGCGTCGACGTCACCGCGCCGAAGGGCACGATCTACGTCTGGGCGCCGGTCCCCGAGGGCCACACCTCGACCTCCTTCGTCGAGCTGGTGCTCGAAGAGGCGGCGGTCGTTATCTCACCCGGCTCGATGTACGGGCCGAGCGGTGAGGGCTTCTTCCGGATCTCGCTGACGACCCCGGACGACCGCATCGAACAGGCGGTTGCCCGGATGCGCGAGCACCTCAGCTAGCCGCAACTTCGGCGCGCGCCGGTTGTCTCGGCTGTGAATAAGATGACGGCGCTCAACTAATAGGGAAAGGTCTCGGCATGCGACGGATAACGATGGTGCTTGGTGCAACGGTGGCAGCATCGGCGCTGACGGCGGGGGCGGCGGGAGCCGTCACGTACTTGCTTCCCGACCAGGACGCCGGCGTCTCGACCGCCACTTCGCCGGCCACCGCCGCGGTGGGAGACTACGCGCTGCTCTCCTCTCTTGTCACGAATTACGGGCCTTACGACGCGCCGATCGTCTTCACCGACACCGTCCCGGCCGGGCTCTCGATCAACGCGGCCGCCGCCGGATCCGGCGACTGCACCAGCTCGGGTCAGACCGTCGCCTGCCGCATCTCGATCGCTTCAGGCGCTTCGGCGCCCGTCAACATCGTCGTCACGCCGAGCGCAGCTGGCAGCTACTCGAACAAGGCCTCGGTCGCAGTCGGCCAAGGGCAGCACGATCCGAACCCCGGCAACGACAGCGCGTCGGCGACGCTGACGGCTGTCGCGGCGGCTCCGACGCCGACCTGCGCGGTGCCGGCGCTGAAGCGGACGCCGCTGTCCGTCGCCAAGAAGGTGCTCGGCCTCTTGCACTGCAAGGTCGGCAAAGCCAAGCAGGTGCACAGCCGGGCGATCCCCAAGGGCCAGGTGATCCGGACGACGCCGAAGCCCGGCACCTACACGCAGGACAGGGTCGTCGCCCTGACCGTCTCATCCGGCCCGGCGAACGGGAAAAGGCGCGGCCGCTAGGCCGCGCCGCCGAGGCTCTCGGCCCTGAGGTCGATCGCGACCTCGTATTTCTCGACCCCGACCCGCTGCCCCATGCCGTCGCCGGGCGGGCTCATTTCGTTCAGCGTGCGGTCGCCTTCCTCGTAGTCGGCCTCGGTCTCGAACAGGGAGATTGCGATCGCCTTGCCGCCGGCACCGTCGTGGAGCAGCAGCAGGGCTTTCGACGGCACCCCCTCCGGGGGGCCACCGGCATCGGCTGCCTGGTTGCGGATCTCCTCGGCGGTGCGGTCGAGCGTCTCGGCGTCGGCACCCTCCCAGCGGGCAACTCTTGCTAGCACGGCTCTCCTCCTTCGGTCGGCCTACCCGGGCTGGTTCTCCCGGCCTTCCGAACGTACCGCGACGGTGCCTCGTGGTCTAGGCGGGACTAGGCGGCTTCGCGTTCGGCGCGCTTGCGCCAGTAGCGCTCGAGGCCCGCGTACTGATACTCGAGCGGTGCCGCCTGGGCGAGCGCCTGGCGTTCCTCCTCGCCGCTCGAGCGCTCCTCGATCCGCCGCGCCAGATCGGCGCGGTACTCCTGCTCGGAGAGCCGCCGGGCCAGGTCCGCCTCCTCGGCGAGCGCCTCGCGCAGCGCCGCGAGATGCGGCGGCGGATCCTCGATCGGGCCGAAGTGGGTGATCGCGAGTCGCTCGGGCGCCCACTCTTCGAGCTTCGATAGCGACTCGTACCAGACCTCGATGTCGATGTCGGGGGGCGGGGTGGGGGCGAGGACGAGCGACGTTCCCGGGACGAGGACGCCGGCGACGTCGCCGGTGAAGGCGGTGCCACTCTGGTGCAGGTAGGAGACGTGGTGGGAGGCGTGGCCGGGGGTGTAGGCGACCTCCATCCCGAGAACCGTCTCGCCGCCCTGCAGCGCCCGCACGTTGGCGGCCGGTACCGGCAGGAACTCGCCGTAGAGGCGGCCCATTTCGTCGCCGTAGAGGCGCTCGGCGCTGGCCAGCAGCTTCGAGGGGTCGATCATGTGCGGGGCGCCGCGCTCGTGGACGTAGACCTCGAGATCGGGCCAGCGCTCGACCAGCCTGCCGGTCGCGGCGGCGTGGTCGAGGTGGATGTGGGTGAGCAGGACGGCCCGCGGCTCGAAGCCCTCGCCGAGGGCCGTCAGCACGGTCGCCAGCGTCACCTCCGGTCCGGGATCGATGAGGACGCCGTCGACCTCCCAGGAGCAGATCGCGTGGGGGTTGCCGAGGTGAAGGGTGTCGATCGCGCGCACGCGGCCGAAGCCTATTGATACCGGCGCTTCAGGCGGCGGTGGGGATACGCCCTTCGGCCTCGAGCATCGCCCGCAGCCCCTCCTCGAGGCCGCGCGGCTGGTAGCCGAGCTCGCGTTCGGCCTTCTCGTAGCTGGCCCAGAAAGTGACGCCGTCGGCCGAGGAGATCAGCTCGCGCAGGTTGGGCGGCTGGCCCATCGCCTTGCCGACCAGCGGCCCGATCGGGATCATCGCCTTCATCATCGGCACCGGGATCGACCGCTTCGGCGCCTTGCGACCGGTGATCGCGCCGACCGTCTCGATCGCCTCGCGGGCGGTGGTTGCCGGCCCGCTCAGCACGTACGCCTCACCCGGCTTCCCCTGGTCGAGCGCCGCCAGGATTCCGGCGGCGACGTCCTCGACGTGGGTCAGGCAGATGCCGAGCTCGGGGAATGGCATCAGCGGCATTTTCCCCGCCAGGAACTGGTTCAAGAGCTGGGCGATCGAGGAGGTGTCGCCTGGGCCGTAGACGCCACCGGGCTGGACGATCACGCAGGGCAGCCCCTCGGCGATCAGCCGTTTGGCGACCTGGTGGGCCTCCCACTTGGTCTCCTCATAGCAGGAGGTGAAGCTCTCGGCCGGGTGCTCATAGGACTCATCGACGATCCGCCCGCCGGTGTTGCCGAAGGCGCCGACGGTCGAGACGTAGACGACCTTCGGGATCTTCTCCTCGAGCGCCGCACTCAGCACCCGTTCGGTGCCGCCGACGTTGGCGTCGCGCATCGCCGGGCGCTGGGAGGCCGGGATCCCGACCTCGTAGACCGCCGCGGCGTGGATAGACGCGTCGCAGCCGCGCATCCCCTCGTGGATCGCCCGTTCGTCGCCGAGGTCTCCCTTGACGATCTCGCAGCCCAGCTCCTCGGCCTCCTTTGCCTTCTCCGGGTTACGGGCGAGGACGGCGACCTCGTCGCCGCGGGCGCGCAGCTGGCGCACCACGGCGCCGCCGATGAAGCCCGTTCCCCCCGTTACGAAGACCTTCACGGTACCCAAGGATACCCGCCGCGACGGCCGCGTACAATTGACCCGAGTGCAACGTTCGCGAAACGGCCGCAAGGCCCAGTCCCAGAACGGTGCCGCGGGGAGCGGTGCCGGTGTCTCGAACCGCCGTGCCGCCCAGCGGGCGCTGGCGATCGGGATCGTCGACGGGCGCGAGCCCGAGGGCGAGCCCCTGGCCGAGCTGAAGGAGCTGCTGCGGACGGCCGGCGTTGCCACCGCCGGGGTGGCAACCCAGCAGCGCCCGCAGCCGGACCCCGACCGCTACTTCGGCCGCGGCCGCCTGGAGGAGCTGAAGCAGGAAATCGCCGCCAGCGGCGCCAACCTGGTCGCCTGCGACGACGAGCTCGCCCCCCGGCAGGAGCGCAACCTCGAGAGCGCGCTGGGCGTGCCGGTGATCGACCGCACCGCGGTGATCCTCGACATCTTCGCCGACCACGCCCACTCGGCCGAGGGCAAGCTGCAGGTCGAGCTGGCCCAGCTCGAGTACAACATGGCCCGCATGCGGGGACTCTGGACCCACCTCGAGCGCCTCGGCGCAGGCCGCATCGACGGCGGTATCGGCACCAGGGGACCGGGCGAGACCCAGATCGAGACCGACCGGCGCCTGGCCCGCAATCGGATCGCGGCGCTGCGCCGCCGCCTGCAGCGGCTGGAGCGCAACCGCGGCGTGATGCGGGCCCGCCGCGAGAGCTCCTCGCTGCCGCGGGTCGCCCTGGCCGGCTACACCAACGCCGGCAAGTCGACGTTGCTGAACGCGCTGACCGGCTCGGAGGTGAGCGTCGCCGACAGGCTCTTCCAAACGCTCGACCCGACCACCCGCAGCCTCGAGCTCTCCGGTCGCGACTACCTGCTGACCGACACCGTTGGCTTCATCGAGAAGCTGCCCCACCAGCTGGTCGAGGCGTTCAAGGCGACGCTCGAGGAGACCGTCCTCTCTGACCTGATCCTGCACGTCGTCGACGCCTCCGAGCCGCAGGAGCGGCGGGCGCTCGACATGCAGGCGGTCGACGCCGTGCTGGAGGAGATCGGCGCCGGTGAGAAGCCGCGCCTGCTGGTGCTGAACAAGGCCGACCTGCTCGCCGAGGAGGAGCGGCACGAGGTGAGGCTGTGGCACGCCGACGCGGTACTCGTCTCGGCGGCGACCGGAGAGGGACTCGACGAGCTCTGCGAGCGGATCGAGGCGGCCTTCGCCGAGACCCTGACCGAGGTCGAGCTGCTGATCCCTTACAGCGAGGGCGGCCGCCTGCACGAGCTGCACGAGGTGGCCGGCGAGCTGCAGCGCACCGACGGCCCCGACGGCGTCCTCGTCCACGCGCGCGTCCCCTCGGCCGAGCTCCACCGCTTCACCGACCTCGCCGTCGTCTGAGCCCGTCCGGGCGCGCCTGGCGGCGTCATCAGTCGCTTGTGTGCAGAGCACACGGCGCTCCCTGCTTCCTTGCCAGCCACTCCCTGACGGGCTCAGTAGGCTGCCGGGCGTGCAACTGCCGGTCGCCAAGCTGACGGACAACGCGGTGCTGCCGACGCGCGCCCACGAGGGCGATGCCGGTCTCGACCTCTACGCTTGCGAGAGCGCCCACATCGGCCCCGGCGAGCGCTGGAGCGTCGGCACCGGCGTCGCGGTCGAGATCCCCGCCGGGCATGCAGGCCTGGTGCTGCCGCGCTCGGGGCTGGCGCGCAACCACGGCATCTCGCTGGTCAACGCGCCGGGGCTGATCGACTCCGGCTACCGCGGCGAACTGCGGGTGCTGCTGCTCAACAACGACCCGGCCGACATCTTCCGGGTCTCCGCCGGAGACCGGATCGCCCAGCTGGTCCTGGTCCCGGTGGCGATCGCCGCGGCGGTCGAGGCGCCCGAGCTGGCCGACTCGGCGCGCGGCGAGGGCGGCTTCGGCTCCAGCGGGCGCTAGCCGGCGCTAGCGCGCTGCAGCGATCCCGTCGATCAACTCGACCGCCCGCGCCAGGGTGCGGCGGTCCTCGGCGGAGAGCTTCTCGATCTCGCCGGCCAGCCAGCCCTCGCGCTCGCGGCGGCTGGCAAGCAGCACCTCGATGCCCGCCTCGGTCAGCGAGACCAGGGCGCGGCGGCGGTCGTTCGGGTCGGGACGACGGTCGAGCAGGCCGGCCGATTCGAGGTCGGCGACGGTCTGCGCCATCGACTGCGGCCGCACCCGCTCCGCTGCGGCGAGGTCGCTGACGCTCTGCGGTCCCTCGCGGTCGAGGCGGCCGAGGACGGCGCCCTGGGAGAGGGAGAAGCGATCCTGCTCGGCGCGCAGGCGGCGGATCAGCTGGCCGATCACGACCCGCAGCTCGCTGGCCAGTGGGGCGACCTCGGGACTGGACGAGAGGGAGGAGGACATGGGGAGAGTCTACAGGCAAACTGAACAGGTTGCCTGTGTATTATCGAACGAGATGCAAGCTGCAACGCACGAGGACCGCTACAAGTGGATCGCCCTCTCCAACACGACGCTGGCGATCCTCCTCGCCACCCTCGACGCCTCGATAACGCTGATCGCGATGCCGGACATCTTCCGCGGCATCCACCTCGACCCGCTGGTTCCCGGGAACAGCTTCTACCTGCTGTGGATGATCCTCGGCTACCTGGTCGTCTCCAGCGTCTTGATCGTCAGCCTCGGGCGGCTCGGCGACATCTTCGGCCGGGTCCGGATCTACAACCTCGGCTTCGTCATCTACACCGTCGCCTCACTGCTCTTGGCGGTCGACTGGATGACCGGCGAGGCGGGGGCGCTCTACCTGGTGATCTTCCGCATCGTCCAGGGGGTCGGCGGCGCCTGCCTGCTGGCCAACGCGGCGGCGATCATCACCGACGCCTTTCCCCCCAACCAGCGCGGGATGGCGCTCGGGATCAACAACATCGTCGGAGTCAGCGGGATGTTCGTCGGCCTGATCCTGGGCGGCCTGCTGGCGCCGATCGACTGGCGCCTGGTCTTCCTGATCTCGGTCCCGGTCGGGCTGTTCGGCACCGTCTGGGCCTATCTCAAGCTCGAGGAGCGCAGCGAGCCGCGGCCGGCGAAGATCGACTGGGGTGGCAACGTCACCTTCGCCCTCGGCCTCGTCCTGGCGATGGTCGCGGTCACCTACGGGATCCAGCCATACGGCGGCTCGCCGACCGGCTGGGGGAGCCCCCGCGTCCTCGCCCTGCTGGCCGCGTCGGTGGTCAGCCTGGTCGCCTTCTGGATGATCGAGCGGCGGGTCGAGGAGCCGATGTTCCGGCTGCCGCTGTTCCGGATCCGTGCCTTCACCTTCGGCACCCTCTCGACCTTCCTCGCGGCGGTCGCCCGCGGCGGCCTGATGTTCATGCTGATCATCTGGTTGCAGGGGATCTGGCTGCCGCTGCACGGCTACGACTTCGAGGAAGCGCCGCTCTGGGCGGGGATCTACATGCTGCCACTGACGATCGGGATGCTGCTCGCCGGCCCGACCTCGGGTTACCTCTCCGACCGTCACGGGGCGCGGCCGTTCGCGACTGGCGGGATGCTCGCCTCCGCCGCCAGCTTCGGGGCCCTGATGCTGCTGCCGATCGACTTCAGCTTCCCGGTCTTCGCCGCGATCCTCTTCGTCACCGGCGTCTCGATGGGGATGTTCGCCTCGCCCAACCGGGCGGCGGTGATGAACAGCCTGCCGCGGCGCGACCGCGGTGCCGGCGGCGGCATGAACCAGACCTTCCAGAACTCGGCCCAGGTGATCTCGATCGGGATCTTCTTCACCCTGCTGATCATCGGCCTCGCCTCGGCCCTGCCAGGGTCGTTGCAGCACGGGCTGGAAGCGCACGGGGTCGGCCACGCGGCGGCTCACCACGCGAGCCAGACGCCGCCGATCTCGGTCCTCTTCGCCGCCTTCCTCGGCGAAAACCCGATCCAACACCTGGTCGGCGGCGGCGCGCTGGAAGCGGTCGGACCGCACGCCCGGGCGATCCTCGAGGGTCACAGCTTCTTCCCGCACCTGATCTCGGGCGCCTTCAGCGACGGGCTCGACACCGCTTTCAGCTTTGCGATCGTCGCCTGCCTGATCGCCGCCGGCGCCTCGCTGCTGCGCGGCGGGCGCTACCACCACGTCGAGGAGCCAAGCGCCGCGGAGCGGGCGCAGCCGTCGCTGCAACCGGAACTGGAGGGACACCATGCGAGTTGAGTGGCACGGCCAATCGGCCTTCACCCTCGAGGGCAAGGAGGCGACGGTCTTCGTCGACCCGTTCGGCGCGATGGCGGGGCTGCGGGAGCGCGGGATCGAGTGGGGCTACCCGCCGATCGAGGTAGACGGCGTCGACCTGCTGCTGGTCACCCACGAGCACGGCGATCACAACGCGGTCGAGGCGATCGCGGGTGAGCCGGCGACGGTGCGGGCGCTGGCCGGGTCGCACGAGACGCCGATCGGGACCGTGGTCGGCGTCTCGGCCGAGCACGACGATGTGGCTGGCACCAAGCGCGGCCACAACACGATCTTCGTCTTCGCGCTCGACGGTCTGCGGATCGCCCACTTCGGCGACTTCGGCCAGGCGGCGCTGCGACCCGAGCAGAGGGAGGCGATCGGCGAGGTCGACCTGGTCTTCGTCCCGGTCGGCGGCGGGCCGACGATCGGCGGCGCGGCCGCGGCCGGGATCGCGCTCTCGCTGGGCGCGAAATGGGTGGTGCCGATGCACTACCGGACGCCGCGGATCGGCTTCCTCGAGGACGAGGAGGAGTTCGAGGCGGCGTTTGCGCAGGTGCAGCGGCTTGAGTTGCCGGAGTTAGACACCGGCGATCTGGAGGAGGCCGGGAAGGGCGCCATTGCGGTGATCCCGGCTTCGCCTTAGTGGCGGAGCCTTAGGGTACGGGC
>Ga0068862_100000939_pt1 | contig 28091 bp, 27 predicted proteins | sample KBSSwiS52_FD_66598 | JGI IMG/M metagenome (GOLD analysis project Ga0068862, IMG submission 66598) | Switchgrass rhizosphere microbial communities from Kellogg Biological Station, Michigan, USA - KBS Switchgrass S5-2 | ecosystem: Host-associated > Plants > Roots > Rhizosphere > Soil ... | reverse complement strand
ACCTGAACCTGTTCCAGGACCTGCGCCCCGATTTCCTGAAGATCTCCGGCACCTTCTGCCGCGGCCTGGCGCAGGACTCGTTCAAGCAGAACATCGTGCATAGCACGGCCGAGATGGCGGCCCGCGCCGGCACCGCGACCATCATGGAAGCGGTCGAGACCTCCGACGACGCCCAGGTGCTGCGCCGGCTCGGCATCGACTACGCGCAGGGCTACTTCTTCCTCAAGCCGCTGCCCGGCCGCGACCTCGCCCAGGCGCTCCAGGTCGGTCTCCTCCATCCCGCCCGTCCCGCCGCCGAGTCCCCCGCGCTGGGCACCGCCGCCTCGGCCTGAGCCCCTCAAGATCCCCGAACGGTCGTCCTGGATTTTCCTGTCCCGGTTTTTCCGACTGGCCACACTCTAGCCTGGGTGGGCGGTGCAGCCCCAGAGCTCTTCCCCCCTTTTTCTTTTTTTTCTTGAGCTGTTTTAGAGGGAGAAACCAACGTGGATAGATATCCCCCTTGACGCGCCGCGGCGTTCAAGTGCAGTAAATCCGTTACCAACCGCTGCTGTACCCATTCCATCCGGGGAGGACTCCGTGCCTCCCCAAGACGAGGGAGAGTTACGCCTATGTCGATTCATGATTTCTATCAGAAGTTCGTGTCTGCCACCGAGAACAACGCTCTGGTGAGCTCGTTGCGCAATCTGAGCCTCCTCGACAATCCGAAGGCCATGTTCGAGGGGGATCCTCAGAGCGACTGGATCATTTGGCAGGGTGGGGGTAACGAGGCGCTGGCCACCGGCCGGGCCTGATTCCCACGGCAAGATTCTTGCTTATGAGTGCTGCAGCACATTGAGCTCATCGAGGGGGGCCGGGGCTTTACCGGCCCCCCCATTGCCCTGGAGCGGGACATGACTCTGGAGACGCGGAAGGACGCCGTGACATTCGCGCAGATCAAGGAGAGGATGCACGCCGTCTCCGAGGTCGCCGCCTGGCCGCAGATGCTGCGGCTGATGGAGAGGGTAGGTCACCGGGAGTCGGCCTCGGTCTGGGACTATCCGCCCGCGGTCTGTCAGGCGGTCGGCGGGAATGCGCAGGCCGGCCTGCCGGGCGCCGCCGCCGTCTTCTGCTCCCTGATCAGCATCCACCTCGTCGACGACATGCTGGACGAGGACCCGAAGGGGGATTACCACAGGCTCGGGATCGGAAGGGCCGCCAATCTCGGCCTGGCCTTCCAGGCGGCGGGCCACCTCGTGCTGGACGATCCGCAGATCGATCCCCAGGTGCGCGCCGCGCTGCACGCAAGCTTCGCCCGGATGTCCATCGGCACCGCTTTCGGGCAGGACATGGACTCGCAGGAGATCCGCAGCGAAGAAGAGTACTGGCTCACCGTCGGCGCGAAGACTCCTCCCCTGTTCGGGGCGGCGTTCCGCATGGGCGCCCTTCTCGCCGACGCCGACGAAGGCACGTCCGACCTCCTGGAGGCGTTCGGCGGCGCCCTGGGGAGATTCGTCCAGGTCAGCGACGACCTCTCGGATGCCATGGAGACGCCTGCCAAGGCCGACTGGGCCCGGCGCTCCAACAACCTTCCGATCCTCTACGCCATGACAGCGGACCATCCGCTGCGGGAGCGGTTCCTGGAAATGTCCGCCCGTCCGGACGATTCCGAGGCGCTCGCCGAGGCGCACAGGATCCTGCTCAAGAGCGGCGCCGTCAGCTACTGCGTCTTCAAGATGGTCGAGCTGTCGCGGGAGGCCCGGGGCATCCTGGCCCAAGTCCCGCTGCGCAACCCCGAGCCGGTAGAGAGGATCCTCGCCGCGCACCTGCGGCCCCTCCACAAGATGTTGGAGTCAGTGGGGGTGGAGGAGCCGGCGACGCTCGTCCTGGGATGAAGCGGCCATGGACTCCCAAACCCCCGCCCAACAGTGCCCGCCTGGGCCGGACCGGCCGGCCTGGCCGGAGAGCGCATGGCGGCCACCCTGGTGCGAACGGGTGACGGATTCCCCTGCACGCGCAGCCGCCTCTCCCACGCCCGCAGAGACCTCGTCCGGCGCTCCCGCGCCCTCCGATCCCGACGCACCCTTCCCCTGCGATTTCGCTCCCACCCGCCCGTCCCTCCGGGAACGGCGGTATACTGATTTGAAATTCATTCAACGGGTTCCGGTGGAAACCCCGTACTCGACCCGCCGGACCGGCGGGAGGACCCCCAAGTTGCCGACGACCAAATCTCCCCGCGAGGTCGATCGGCTTCCCGAGAAGCCGGGAACGGGCTGCGCCCGCGGCCCTCCGTGCCGCACCGCCAAGTCTGTGCAACAACGTAACGGACGCAGGCGGTTCAACGACGGAGGGGATCTCCCCTCCCAAAACGGGAGGAGGTTGCAATGTCAATCCATGATTTCCACTCGAAGCTGATGTCCGGGAAGGAAGAGGGGAGCTTGATCGGGGCTCTGCGCAGGATGACGGTGGCCAGGAGCCTGGTGGTACTGATGGCGGAGACGAACCCCTGGAGCATCTGGAGCGATGCAGAGGAGGGTGGCGGCTCGCTGTGCGCCGCAAACGCCTGAGCGCTGCTCAGCCATGAGGTCTCGGCGTTGGCTGTAACCGGCGTCGAGGCGCGTCCGCGGGCCACGTTGTCTCTGGTCAGCCGGTTCCATGCCTGACCCGCGGACGCCTCGCTGGCCGGTTCCCCTTGCGCGCCGGAAGACGTATACTCAGGTGGTAAAGCCATTGTCCCTCGAAGCTCGATGCAGAGGCCGACCGCGTTCTCGCTGAAAAAGAACGACCTCCCCTGGGTGGCCCTCGCTCTGGCCGTCCTCGGCCCCTGCCTGTACTACCCCTATCTCAACGTCACCCGCGGCCTGGGCTTCGGCCTCGGCCTCGATTGGAAGGTCATCTCGGTCATCCCGTGCGAGGATCCGGCACTCTGCCCGCAGGTGGGCGAGCAGGTGCTCTCGATCGGAAACATCACGTACAAGGATTTCCAGACCAACCGCGCCCTGAGCCTGCTCGCACCCTTCGAGGGGGCCGACGAGAGCGCGCCGGTGCGCATCATCCGCGACGGCCGGGAGCAGACCCTCACGATCCGCGCCCGCAGGGACGAGGGGCTCCGCAAGCTCCCTCCATCGTTGCTCTTCCCCGTCAGCTTCTGGCTGATGGGGAGCGTGGTGATGCTCTTCCTCCGGCCGCGCGACGAGCGCTGGTTCGTCCTGATCGCGTTCAGCTTCGTCACGGCCCTGTTCTTCGCCTGGGGCATGATCTCCGGCCTCCAGGTCCATTACGCCTCGGTCCTCTTCCACCTGGTGGTCTGGCTCTTCCTGCCGGTGTCGCTCCACCTGCACCTGATCCTGCCGAGCGCGCTCCTCGACGCCCGCTGGCGCCGGTGGCTGCTGATCCCGCTGTACGCCACCTGCCTGGTCGTCACCGTGCTCGACGCCTTCCTGCTCCTGGGCAGGACGTCCGCTTACCTCTGGACGACGGTGGCCGCCCTCCTGCTGCCGCTCCTCCTGATGGCCCTGCGCCTGTGCCTCCCGATGGCGTCGGCGGCCAAGGTCGCCACGCGGATCCTGCTCTTCGGCATGGTGCTCGGCCTGGGGCCGTTCTTCATGATCTACGTCGTCCTGCCCGTGTGGCAGATCGAGCGCCTGTACGAGGTCTCGGACGTCCAGGCCCTGATCCCCTGGCTGATCATGACCGCCATGCTCTCGGTGCCGATCCTGCCGATGAGCTACCTCTACGCCATCTACAAGCACCACATCGGCGCGCTGGAGTTCCGGGCCAACCGCCTTCTCGGCCTGTACAGCTTCGCGGTCCTGTCGACCACGAGCTACGTGATCGCCCTGTTCACGGTCAGCAGCCAATGGGCGCCCATCGACGTCCAGTACCTCGCCGCGGTGCTGGGCACCTCGCTCGTCTTCGTCTTCCTGACCTTCCTGCTGCGCGGCCGGTTCCAGGCCCTGGTGGACCGTCACGTCTTCGGCATCCGGCACTCGCCGGACGAGGTGATCGACCTCGTTTCCGAGCGCATCCCCACGGCCTTCGACCGCTCGGCGCTGGCCCACGTGCTCACCGAGGAGATCCTCCCCTCGCTGCTGATCCGACAGTCGGCCCTCTGCCTGTTCGAGAGGACGCCGGAGCACGGGCTGGAGACGCTCTACGAGCAAGGGGTGCCGCCGGGGGATTCGCCGACCGTGGAAGAGCTGCGCGCGCTGCTCGAGCAGAGCGGGCGCTACCGCCACCCGCCGCGCCGCACCTGGTCCCGCTTCGACTGGGTCCGGCTGGTCACTCCGCTCACCGTGCAGGCCGAGACGATCGGCGTCTGGCTCCTCGGCCGGCGCGATCCCGACGACCACTACCCCGCGGCGGACATCCACCTCCTCACCACCGTCGCCAACCAGATCGCCCCCATGGTGGAGAACATCCGGCTCTACGAGAGGGCGCAGCAGGAGATCGCCCAGCGCAAGGATGCGGAGGAGGAGATCCGGCGCAGCGAGGAACGCTTCCGCACCCTGTTCGAAGCCACCCTCGAGGGGATCACGATCGTCCGCAACGGCACGGTGCTGGAGGTCAACCACGCCCTGCTGGCGATCTTCGGCTACGAGCCCGGGGATCTGATCGGCCGCCAGCTCTCCGACCTCGTGTCCGTGCCGGAGACCGGCCTCGACGACGTGCCGCGAGAAGGGCTCGGCTTCCAGCGCGACGGGTCGGTCGTGGACATCGAGGTCGCGGGCAAGAAATACGTGTTCCAGGGCGAGGACGTGACCGTGGTCGCCATCCGCGACATCGCCCAGCGCAAGCGCAACGAGGCCGAGAACAAGATGCTGCAACGCCAGCTCCTGCTGTCGCAGAAGATGGAGGCGATCGGCCGCCTCTCCGCCGGCGTCGCGCACGACTTCAACAACTGCCTGCTCGCCATCTTCGGCTACAACGACCTGATGATCGACCGCTACCGGTCCGACCCGTTCCTGGTCCGCAACCTGACCGGGCTCAAGGAAGCCGGGCAGAAGGCCGCGGCCCTGACCAAGCAGCTCCTCGCCTTCGCGCGCCGCCAGCCCATGGAGACGCGGGTGCTGGAGCTGAACCCGGTCGTCACCGGCCTGGAGAAGATGCTGCAGCGGCTCCTCGGCGAGGACATCCACTTGGCCACCGAGCTCGGCTCCGACCTCGGCCGCGTCAAGGTCGATCCCGGCCAGATCGAGCAGGTGGTGGTGAACCTCGCGGTCAACGCCCGCCATGCCATGCCCACGGGCGGCAGGCTGACGATCCGGACCGCGGCGGTGCGTTCCGAGCCGGGGAATCCGGCCCCCCATGCCGACGTGCCGCCGGGCTCCTGGCTGGTGCTTTCGGTCGCCGACACGGGCACCGGCATGGACGCGGAGACCCAGGCGCGCGTGTTCGAGCCCTTCTTCAGCACCAAGGGGGAGGGGACCGGGCTCGGTCTCTCCATGGCCTACGGCATCGTCAAGCAGAGCGGCGGCCACATTTTCGTGGACAGCTCTCCGGGCGAGGGCGCGGTGTTCTCGATCTACCTGCCGCTGACCCAGGAGGCCGGCACCGTGGTGATCGCCGCCGCCGCGGGCCTGGACGACAACGGCTCGGAGACGATCCTCCTGGTCGAGGACGAGGCCGAGGTGCGGCGGGTGCTCCACCAGATCCTGGTGGGCAAGGGCTACCGGGTGATTCAGGCGGAGTCCGGCGACGAGGCCCTGGCCATGGCGCGGATGTTCCGCGGGCCGATCCACCTCCTGCTTACCGACGTAACCATGCCGCACATGAAGGGGCCGGAGCTCGCCACGCGCCTGGTGGCCGAGCGGCAGCAGACGCGCGTCCTCTTCATGTCCGGCTACAACGACGAGTCCCTGCCGGCCGAGGAGACCATCCTCCAGAAGCCGTTCGCCGCCCAGACCCTCACCCAGACGATCCGCTCGATCCTCGACGCCGAGGAAGACCTGCCGGCGTCCGCGACCGCCTGATCAGACCGGCGGCTCCTCCCAGGACCGGTCCGTCAGCGGCAGGTCGCCGCCGTCGTAGGCCGCAGGAGGAGGAGGCGGCGGCGGCGGAACGGTGGCGACCGCCGGCGGCGGCACGAACCGCGCCGGAGCCCCGACGCGGGCCAGGAGGACGGCGCCGAAGCCCGCCATCCAGGCCACCAGCTGCAGGGCGCCGCCGACCAGCACGAACATGGCCGCGAAGAGGTGGAGCACGCCCGGCCCGAAATTCAGGAGCTCGCCGATCACCGAGCAGACCTGGATCACCAGCACGCCCACCAGCGCCGCGGCGTAGGGTCCGCCGAAGCTCCGGTTGAAGCGCTGCTCCAGCCACCGGCCCGTCCGGTAGGCCGCCGCGGAGTACCCGAGCACCAGGGCCAGCATCAGGGCCAGCGCCAGCGCCATGGCGAAGAACGGGAAGAGCACCAGGAGCAGGCAGCCGACGAGCAGGATCACGAGCACGAGCGAGACCACGAACAGGATCCCCAGCACCACGACCATCAGCGGCACGGACGCGAGGAACCCGGCCAGGCCGACCAGGAAGGATTTCAACGGCTCGGCCCGCAGCCGGAGGTCCACCTGCTCCAGGGGACGCCGGGCGATCAGCAGGGTGAGGCAGGTCAACAGGGCGAGCGTGACCATCCACACGATGCTGCCGAAGGCTTCGAGCGAGGCGCCGAAGAGGGAGAACGGCCCGAAGTCGGGGTCGAAGTCCCAGCCGTCGTCCCTCCTCCAGGGGCCGGCCCAGGGAGGACTGGCCTCGGAGGTGGAGCCGTGGATCTGGGAGCCCGCGGAGCGCTCGATCGTGCCGCCGACGCTGTTGACGTCCCCCTCGACCACCGCGCCCGGCCCGAGATAGACGCTGCTGCCGACCGAGACCACGTTGCCGCCGACACGGCCGTTGATCCGGACCGGACCGCCGACCGCGACCACGTCGCGGCTCACCTGGCCGTCGACCCGCACGGAGCCGCCGATCGATACGGCCTCCTCGGCCTGCTCCTCTTTCTCGACGAGGATGTTGCCGCCGAACTTCACCCGGCTGCCGGAATGGATCACCGGCTCGCCGGGCGCCTCCGGCACCTCCGGGCTCTCGGGCGCCTCCACCTCGATCTCTTCCGGGCTCTCCAGGAGCTCCGGGCTCTCCGTCGCCTCCGGCGGCTCCGGCACCTCCGGCCTTTCCGGGGTAGAAGCGGCGGGCGGCGCCGTCTCGGCGGTCATGCCGAACAGCTCCCGGCGCGCTGCCGGATCGAGGTCCAGCAGGGGGAGGATCAGCCGGGCATCCTCCCCCAGCCAGTCGCGGGCGATCTGCTTGTTCACGCGCTCGCCGTTGATGGCGACCGCGTCGTCGCTCACCTCGATCGAACGCACTCCCCGGCGGGCCTCGCGCGGCGTGAGCACCACGCCGCCATGGATGGGGAGCACCTGGTACCGCTTCTCGATCTGGCGGCGCAGCTCCTGCCCCTGGACAGCCGGGGCCTCCTGGGCTACGGCCAGGGTGGAAACGAGGGGAAGGCCGAGGGCGAGGAACAGCACTGCGGCCCTCAGCCAGCGGCGATATCCGCGATATCGGTCAACGAATGGAATCGACATATCGTAAGCTCCTGTCACGGGTCATCAGCTCGCGGAGAACGACGAAAGAGATTCCCGAGGTCGCCAGGCAGCCGACCGTGACCTTGAGCGCGGCCGGGCTCGCCAGGGAGACCGCCAGGGCCCCGAGCACGGTGAGGAACCACTCCCCGACGCGCGTCGCAATGCCCATCCAGCGGCCGAAGTCGACCAGGGAGGCCGTCCCGAGCTCCAGCACGTCGCCCACGCTCACCATCCTGGCCAGGGCCATCAGGGCCTGCGGCAGCCAGAGCAGCGCGACGCAGGCGGCGACCAGGCCGGATGCGAGGACCAGGCGGAACCCGGGCGACCGGAACAGCCAGCCGAGCCAATTCTGCCGCCCCGGCATGGCCGGCTGGGCGACCTGCCGGAGGACGCGGTCCGCGAACCCCGCGGAAGGCGCCAGGGGGGGCAGGCTCTCGAACAGCTCGAGCAGAGCCGCCTCCGCAGCGGCGTCGTCCATTCCCCGCTCGGCGTCGAGCCAGCGGGTCAGGGGATCGCGGGATTCAGGTTTTCTCGGGTCCATTCGTCTTCTCCGTGCCCAGCCCTACGAGCCCGCGGCGGTCCCGGTTTCAGCCCCCCAGCCGAGCGCCGACATCTCCGTGGCCAGCTCCTTGCGGGCGCGGTGCAGGTTGGTCTTGACCGTGCCCAGGGGGAGCCTCGTGACGTCGCAGATCTCCTGGTAGGTGGCCCCTTCGAGGTAGAAGAGGACCACCGCCTCCCGATACTCGGGCCGCAGCCGGGAGATCGCCCGTTCCAGGGATCTTGCCATGTCCCGGCGCTCGGCGGCAGCGGCGGGGTCCTCGACGGAGTGGTCCGACAGCACCGCGGCGAGCCCTCCCCGCCCCTCCTCGTCCGGGGGCGCCTCCAGGGAGACGGTGTCCGGCGTGTGCCGCCGCAGGTGGTCGATGGTCGTGTTGTGGGCGATCTTGAACAGCCAGCTCGACAGCTTGCGCGAGTCGTCGTAGGTGTGCAGGCTCCGGTAGGCCTTGACGAACACCTCCTGGGCGAGGTCCTCGGCCGTGCCCGGGTCGTGCACCATGCGCGCGATCAGACTGTAGACCGGCCGCTCGAAGCGCACGACCAGCTCGCGGAAGGCCTCCTGCGACCCGGCCAGGGCGCTGGCCACGAGTTGGGCATCGGTCTCCATTTTGAGGCCGATTCTAGTAGACTTGCCCGATCTTCCCCGGAGGAAAATAACCCGATGAGAACACTGGCTCCCGCAATCCTCGCCCTGTTCCTGGCCCTGCCCGCCGCGGCCGGCACGCTCGCCGGCGTCACCCTGCCCGACAAGGCCGACGTCGACGGCAAGTCGCTGGTCCTCAACGGCATGGGCCTGCGCAAGAAGTTTGTCATCAAGGTCTATGTCGGCGGCCTCTACCTCGCCCAGAAGGAGAAGTCGGCAGCCAGGATCCTGGGCGCCGACGTCCCCCGCCGCATGGTGCTGCACTTCATCTACGACGTGAGCAAGGACCAGATGTGCGAAGCCTGGCAGGAGGGGCTGGAGGCCAACACCCCCAATGCCTCGGCCGAGGTCAAGAAGAATTTCGGCACGCTCTGCAACTGGATGGACGGCGTGGGCGAGGGGCAGAAGCTCGTCCTGACCTACGTCCCCGGCGAGGGCACCCGCGTGGAGGTCGGAGGCAAGGCCAAGGGCACCCTGCCCGGCAAGGCCACCGCCGACGCCATCCTCAGCACCTGGATCGGCCAGGATCCTGCCCCGGGCGCCGACTTCAAGAAGGCCGTGCTCGGCGGGTAGGAAAGCACACGGACACACGGACTGACACGGACGCGCACGGACCGACACGGACCTGCCGGCTTCCGGGAAGCTTGCCGGGAGGCGCCAGGTCCGTGTTCGTCCGTGTCAGTCCGTGCTCGTCCGTGTGTCCGTGTTCCCCACAAAAAAAGAAGGAGCGCGGCCGGCGCTCCTTTTTGGAGGGATGAGAGGAGGTTTTGCCTCCCCGCAGTTCGGTAGTGTAGGGGGCACATCGACTGTTGTCAATATCTTTCGTGCCTATCGTTGAACTTCACAAGCCCAGCCCGAAGATCGCCAGGATCGCCAGCCCCAGGATCACGCGGTAGACCACGAAGACCGTGAGCGGCTGCCGCCTCAGCCAGGCGAGAAGCCCGGCGATCACCAGGTAGCCGGCCACCGCGGAGACCGCCGCGCCCAGGGCCATCAGCCCGTACTGCCCCGGATTCACCTCCCCCCGAATCACGTCGACGAAGTCCAGGGCGCAGGCCGCGGCCGTGATCGGGATGCTGAGCAGGAACGAGAAGCGCGCCGAGGCCGGACGGGAAAAGCCGAGCAGCAGCGCCGCCGTCATCGTGATGCCGGAGCGCGAAGTCCCGGGCACCAGGGCCAGCGCCTGGGCGATGCCGATGATCAGGGCGGTCCCCATCGTCATGCTGCCGATGTCGCGGTATTTCTCCCCCCGGCGGTCGGCCCAGCCGAGGAGCAGGCCGTAGAAGATGGCCGTGCAGGCGATCAGGATCGGGTTGCGCGCCTCGCCCGCGATCCAGTCCTTGAAGAGCAGCCCCGCCACGCCGGCCGGGATCGTGCCCAGCACGATGGCCCAGGCCAGCGGCCGGGGCGCGAAGTCGACGTGCAGGGAGCGCGGCTTGCCGGTCAGGAAGCCCTGGATCAGGTCGATCACGTCGTTGCGGAAGTAGATGAGGACGGCCAGCAGCGTCCCCGCATGGGTGGCGACATCGAAGGCCAGCCCCTGATCGGGCCAGCCGAGGAAGCGTGGGACCAGGATCAGATGGCCCGACGAGCTGATGGGCAGAAACTCGGTGACGGCCTGGACGATCGCGAGAAGGACGGCCTGGAGCGATGTCATGGGCGGCGATTGTAGCTATACTTCCGCCCCGCATGGAAACCCTGCTCGTCACCGGCGGCGCCGGCTTCATCGGCTGCAATTTCGTCCGGCTCGTGCTCGCCGAGACCCAGGCGCGCGTCGTCGTCCTCGACAAGCTCACCTACGCCGGGAGCCTGGAGAACCTGGCCGACGTGCTCGGCGATCCCCGCCTGGTCTTCATCCAGGGGGACATCGCGGACCGCGTCGAAGTCCGCCGCGCCTTTGCCGAGCACCGGCCCGACGCGGTCGTGAACTTCGCGGCCGAGAGCCACGTCGACCGCTCCATCGAGGACGCCGGCGCCTTCATCCAGACCAACATCGTGGGCGCCTTCGAGCTCCTCGAAGCGGCCCGCCGGAACATGACCGAGGGCTTCCGCTTCCTCCACGTCTCGACCGACGAGGTTTACGGCAGCCTGGGACCGACCGGCGCGTTTTCGGAGACCACTCCGTACGCGCCCAACTCCCCCTATGCCGCCTCGAAGGCCGGCGCCGACCACCTGGTGCGCGCTTGGCACGAGACCTACGGCCTGCCGGCGCTGATCACGAACTGCTCGAACAACTACGGCCCGTACCAGTTCCCCGAGAAGCTGATCCCGCTCATGATCCTGAACGCCATGGAGGGGAAGAGCCTCCCCATCTACGGCGACGGCGGCAACGTGCGCGACTGGATCTACGTCGAGGACCACTGCCGCGGAGTCTTCGCGGCGCTCCAGAAGGGCCGGCCGGGCGAGAAGTACAACCTGGGAGGCCGCAGCGAGCGGACCAACCTCCAGATCGTGGATGCGCTCTGCGAGATCCTCGATGCCGAGCGCCCGGCGGCCCGCTCCTACAAGGAGCTCAAGACCTTCGTGCCGGACCGGCCGGGCCACGACCGGCGCTATGCCATCGACGACGAAAAGGCCCGGACCGAGCTCGGCTGGGAACCCCGGCAGAGCTTCGAGTCCGGTCTGCGCGCCACGGTCCTCTGGTACCTCCAGAACCGCGCCTGGTGCGATGCCGTTCAATCTGGCAAGTACGGCCGCGAACGCCTGGGCCTGCTCAAGACATGAAGTTTCTGCCGACCGATCTCGAAGGGGTGATCGTGGTCGAGCCCAGGGTCTTCCCGGACGACCGCGGCTATTTCCTGGAGACCTGGCACCAGGAGAAGTTTGCCGCCGGGGGCATCCCCGACCTCTTCGTCCAGGACAACCACTCCTACTCGATCCGCGGCACCCTGCGCGGCCTCCATGCCCAGATCCGGCACCCTCAAGGCAAGCTGGTGCGGGCGGTCCAGGGCGAGATCTTCGACGTGGCGGTCGACATCCGGCCGGACTCCCCCACCGTCGGACAGTGGGTGGGCGAGCGGCTCTCCGGCGACAACTTCCGGCAGCTCTGGATCCCGCCGGGTTTCGCCCATGGCTTCTGTGTGCTCAGCGAGACCGCCCACGTCCTTTACAAGTGCACCGAGATCTACCGCAAGGAAGACGAGATCGGGATCCTCTGGAACGATCCGGCGATCGGGATCGACTGGCCTATGAAAGAGCCCCTGCTCAGCGACAAGGACCGGAACGCCAGGCCCCTGGAGGCGTTCCTGCCGAAGCTGCGCGAACATGGACCGGCCTGAGGACCCCTTCACCCCTGCCGACCTGGGCCAGATGGCCAGGCTGGGCATCGCTCCGGCGGAGACCCTCCGGCAGATCGAGCTGTTCCGCAATCCGCCCCCGTTCACCCGCGTGCTGCGCGCCTGCCGCGCGGGCGATGGCATCCGCAAGCTCTCCAAGGCATCCGAGCCCTGGCTCCTGGCCCGCTTCGAGGAGGCCGTCCGCCGCGGCCGGATCGCCAAGCTCGTCCCCGCCTCCGGCGCCGCCACCCGGATGTTCAAGGAGCTGCTCGCGGACCTGAACAACGGCGCCCAGGGCGAGCCGCCTCCCGAGGTCCGGATCTTCCTGGACAACCTCCCCCGCTTCGCTTTCTACGAAGACCTTGCCGGCGTCCGGACGGCGGACCGCCGCACGATTCTGGAATACCTCCTTACGGAGAAGGGCCTCAACTACGCCGAGCTGCCCAAGGGGCTGCTCGAGTTCCACCGCTATCCCGACGGGCCGCGCACCCCCTTCGAGGAGCACCTGGTGGAAGCGGCGGACGTGACCCGCAGCGAGGACGGCGTCTGCCGCCTGCACTTCACGGTCTCGCCGCAGCACCGGGAACGGTTCGAGGCGCTTCTGGACGAGGTCCGGGGGCGCTACGAAGGAAAGTACAATTGCCGCTTCGAGGTCAGCTTCTCCTACCAGCAGCGCTCGACCGATACGATCGCGGTCGATCCCGGGAACCGCCCGTTCCGGCAGGACGACGGCACACTCCTCTTCCGCCCCGGCGGTCACGGCGCGCTCCTCGACAACCTGGCCTCCCTGGGCTGGGACCTCGTCCTGCTCAAGAACATCGACAACGTGGTGCCGGACAGCCGCAAGCCCCTGGTGAACGGCTGGAAGAAGGCGCTCTCCGGCTATCTCCTGGCCATCCAGGAGCGGATCTTCCGCATCCAGGAACGGTTGGAGACGGACCCGGCCGCCCTGGAGGAGGCCTCCAAGCTGGTGGAAGAGGAGCTCTCACGGCAGATCCCTGCCGGAGAGGACCGGAGGCAGTTCGTGGTCGAAGCCCTGGACCGTCCGCTCCGGGTGTGCGGCGTGGTCCGCAACCAGGGAGAGCCCGGAGGAGGGCCGTTCTGGGTCGCGGACGCCCACGGACATCTGTCGGTCCAGATCGTGGAGACCGCACAGATCGATCCCGAGGTGCGGCAGGAGATGCTGGCAGGGTCCACCCACTTCAACCCGGTGGACATCGTCTGCGCCCTGCGCGACCGCCACGGCGCGCCGTACGACCTCCACCGTTTCGTGGACCCGACAACCGTCTTCATCTCCGGCAAGTCGCACGAGGGGCGGCCGCTCAAGGCGCTGGAGCGCCCCGGCCTCTGGAACGGGGCCATGGCGGGCTGGAACACGGTCTTCGTGGAGGTGCCGGACGAGACGTTCGCGCCAGTCAAGTCGGTGCTGGACCTGCTGCGGCCCGAGCACCAGTAATCCTGTGCTACCATCCGCCCGGCTCACGATTTCAATGGAGGAGGCATGGAGGCCTTGAAGCTGCCCTCGCTCAAGCTGCCGGATCTACCGCGCCCGACCCGCTGGGACTACTACGCGATCGGAGCGCTCCTCGTCGGACTCGTCCTGGCCGGTGCGACGGTCAAGATGCCGCGTCTCGCCATGACCCTGATGCTCGTCCAGCTCGTCGTCTCCTGCGGCGGCCTGATGCTCCTGGGCAAGACCGCCAAGGAAGGGACGTGGTGGGGGAACCTGGCCGCCATCGGCGCCATGCTCATCGGGATGGGCGGCGTGCTGCTGGCAGCCGCCATCTGGGCCACGGCGTAGCCGGAAAAGGACCACAAGGACACCAAGGACCTCAAGGACAACAGGACGAATTGAGGTCCTTGGAGTCCTTGGTGTCCTTGTGGTCCTTTCCGGACGGGAGCGCGCCGTGAGCAAGGGAAAGCTCGTCCTTTACATCCTGGCCGGCTTGATTGCCGCCACCCTTCTCCTCCTGGGAGGCCGGCAGCTCGGGGTCTACATTCCGCAGTTCCGGGCCTGGGTCGAAGGGCTTGGAGCGTTGGCGCCGATCGTCTTCATCCTCGGCTACGCGGTCGCCACCGTGGCGTTCATCCCGGGATCGGCGCTCACCGTTGCCGCGGGTGCCATCTTCGGAGTCGTGGAGGGGACGGTCTACACCCTCGCAGGGGCGACGCTCGGCGCTTCGGCCGCTTTCCTGCTGGCCCGCTATGTGGCACGGGGCGCGATCGAGCGCCGGACCTCCGGCAATCCCCGGTTCGCCGCCATCGACAAGGCGGTCGGCCGTGAGGGCTTCAAGATCGTCGCCCTGCTCCGCCTGTCGCCGGTCCTGCCGTTCAACCTGCTCAACTACGCCCTGGGACTGACGCGGGTCCGCTTTCTCCACTACCTGGCCGCCTCGGTGGCCATGCTCCCGGGAACGCTGCTCTACGTCTATTCCGGCGCGGCCGTGGGCGACCTGGCCGGAGGAGCCGGCAACCGCGTCCTGCTCGGCATCGGCCTGGTGGCCACGATCGGGGTCACCGCCTTCATCACCCGCCTCGCCGGCCGGGCGCTGCGCCAGGAGATCGAATGATCGAGCCGCGGGACGAGCACAACCTGCGCCTGATCGCGAACGTCCATCCGGCGGACTGGGTCAATCCCGAGCCGGCGGAGCGCTACCACCTGGTCGTGGTCGGCGCGGGCACGGCCGGGCTGGTCTCGGCAGCCGGCGCCGCGGGTCTCGGCGCCAGGGTCGCCCTCGTCGAGCGCCACCTGATGGGCGGCGACTGCCTGAACGTCGGCTGCGTCCCCTCCAAGGGAGTGATCCGCGCCTCCCGCGCCTGGCAGGAGGCCCGCCAGGCGGCCGAGCGCTTCGGAGGACCCGGGACCAGCGGCACGGGAGATTTCGGCACGGCCATGGAGCGGATGCGCCGCCTGCGCGCCGGCATCAGCGTCCACGACAGCGCGGCGCGCTTCCGCGGCCTGGGGATCGACGTCTTCCTGGGGGAAGGCCGGTTCGTGGGGCCGGACGCGGTCGAGGTCGGCGGCAAGCGCCTGCGCTTCCGCCGCGCCGTGATCGCGACCGGCGGGCGCGCCGCCGTTCCCCCCATCCCGGGCCTCGCCGAGGCGCGCCCGCTCACCAACGAGACGATCTTCAACCTGACCGAGCTGCCCGGTCGGCTGGTGGTCCTCGGTGGCGGCCCCATCGGCTGCGAGCTGGCCCAGACCTTCGCCCGCTTCGGCAGCGAGGTCACCGTGCTCGACATGGAAGCTCATGTCCTGGTCCGGGAGGATGCCGACGCGGCCGAGGTGGTACAGAAGGCGCTGCAGCGCGACGGCGTCCAGTTGGAGCTCGGCGTCAAGGTCCTGGAAGGGCGTCGGGGCGCGCTGGTCATCGAGGCTCACGGACAAAGGAAGGAGATCCTTGCCGATGAGATCCTCGTCGCGGCCGGCCGCGCTCCGAACATCGAGAACCTGGGGCTGGAGGCAGCCGGCGTCAAGTACAACAAGCGGGGCGTCGAGGTGGACGACAACCTCCGCACCAGCAACAAGAACGTCTTCGCCTGCGGCGACGTGGCCTCGAGCCTCCAGTTCACCCACCTGGCCGACGCCCAGGCGAGGATCGTGATCCAGAACGCCCTCTTCTTCGGGCGTCTGAAGGCGAGCGCCCTGACGATCCCCTGGTGCACCTACACCTCTCCCGAGATCGCCCACGTGGGCCTCTATGAGAAGGACGCGAAAGAGCGCGGGATCGCCGTGGATACCCTGACCGTCCCCCTCTCTTCGGTAGACCGCGCCATCCTCGACGGCGCCGACGAGGGCTTCCTGCGGGTCCACCTGGAGAAGGGCAAGGACCGCATCCTCGGCGCCACCCTGGTTGCCGAGCACGCCGGAGACATGATCGGCGAGCTCTGCCTCGCCATCACCCACAACATCGGCCTGGGCAGGATCGCGAGCGTCATCCACCCCTACCCCACCCAGGGAGAAGTCATCAAGAAGGCCGCCGACCAGTGGCGCCGTACCAGGCTGACGCCGGGTGTGAAGAAGCTCTTCGAGCGGTGGTTCCGGGTGTTCAAGTGAAGTCGAAGTTCGAGTGGGATGAAGTCAAGGCCGACGAGAATCTCAGGAAGCACGCCGTCAGCTTCGAGGAGGCCACGGCAGTCTTCCTGGATCCTTTCTCCATCACCAGGTTCGATCCCGACCACTCCATCGACGAACACCGGTACATCGACATAGGCCTTTCCCAAAGGAGCGGGGTTCTCGTCGTGGTATACACTGAACGCGCGAGGAAGATCAGGATCATCAGTTGCCGCAAGGCGACCCTCGCGGAACAAAGGCACTATGAAAAAGCCCGACGCTAGGCAGGTAGAACCACAAGACGACGAGATGCGAGCTGAGTACGACTTTACGGGTGGGGTCCGGGGAAAGCACTACAAGGCAATGCAGGCGGGGTACACCATCACCATCCACAAGGCGGATGGAACGAAGGTCGTGAAAGACGTACAGCCGGAAGGTGCAATCGTCCTGGAGCCGGACGTGCGCGAGTACTTCCCGGATTCGGAATCCGTCAACAAAACGCTCCGCTCACTGATCACCCTCATCCCAATGCGCAAGAGCGCCGCAAAGAAACGGCCCCGGAAATCTTCCCGGGGCCGTCAGCAGTCTTGAGCTACCTTTTCCTCTAGAACAACACCCGCACCCCCAACTGTATCTGCCGCGGGTCGCCGGCGCCGCTGCGCACCGTGCCGTCGAAGTTGAAGGCGAGCTCGGTGACCTGTGGGCGCAGGAAGTTCTCCTCGTCGAAGACGTTGAAGACCTCGAAGACAGGCTCCAGCGTCACGTCGCCGAGGGAGAACGCCCGCGACAGCCTGAGGTCGAGCGAGTTGAACTCGTTGTCCTTCCGCCCCAGGTTGCGGCGCGTCACTGAGCCGTCGGAGTTGATGCGGTCCGCCGGCGTCGCAGCGTCGGTGCCGTCGGCCTTGATCGACTTCGGCTGCGCCGAGCGGTAGGCGTAGCGCAGGTTGAGGTCGAGGCTGGCGGGCAGCCGGAAGAACGCCCAGGCATTCACGCGATGCCGCTGGTCCCGGTCGGAGTAGCTGAACTCGCGGTCGAGCTGGGTGATGTCGGCATAACGGAAGGTGAACGGGTCCCGCTCGTTGTCGTCGTCCGACTTGTCCTTCGAGTACGTGTAATAGAGCTGGTAGGCGTAGTTGCCGGTCAGCCGCTTGTCGGCGCCAACGGTGATGGCGCGATAGCGGCTTTTCGCCGTCGACTCGACCGTGGTGAGCGTGGTGAGGCCGTTGATGCCGCCCGGCGGCAGGCCGGACGACCAGGGCGAGCCTAGCCGCGGGTCGTTGCGGTTGGTGAAGCGGGTGATGTGGTCGGTCTTCGCGTAGTTGAGCTTGACGAGCAAGGCGAGGTCCGTCGTCACCTCACGCTCGTAAGAGAGGCTGGTCGCGATGGTCCGCGGGGTCTGCCAGTCCTTGTCGTAGACGAAGATGTCGGGGAAGAACACGGCACCACCCTGGAGGAGCTGCGTATAGGACGGCGGCGCACCCAGGACGGGGATCAGGGCGGTGCTGCGGAAGAGGGTCTGGCCGAGGCTGCCGTTGGTCGACCGCGTGGAGGCGAGGTTGAGGGCGGGGAGACGGGCGTGGTAGATGCCCGCCGTGGCGCGGACGACGGACTTGCCGGACTCCCCGGGTGCCCAGGAGAGCCCCAGGCGCGGCTGCCACATCTCGTAGTCGTCCGGGATCTCGCCGTCGGAGGGGAATTCCTGGCCGTTGCGGGTCTGCCCGATGAAGGGAGCGAAGAAGACCTGGTTCGGCGGCGTGCGGACGTCGGGATTGTCGAGCGCCTCCCAGCGCAGGCCGTAGTCGATGGTCAGGTTCGGACGCGGCTTCCAGGAGTCCTGCACGTAGACGGCCGGCTCGCGCTGGCGGATGGTCTGCGTCCCGGCCTCCTCGGCCGAGGTGTCGCCGACGCCCGCCTGCTGCAGGTAGAGCAGGACAGTGCCGGTGGCGCCGTTGCTGTTGACGTAGTTGATGAAGTCGCTGGTGGTCAAGAACACGAAGCGGCCGTTGGCGAAGCCGATGAAGGTCTGCGACGAGGCGACCTCGTTGTACTCGACCCCGGCCTTGAAGGAGTGACTGCCGCGCAGGTACGAGAGGTTCTCGGTGAGCTGTTTGCGGTCGTCGTCGTACTTGACGGGGAGGAAGAACGGCATCCCCCAGCGGGCGCCGTTGGGAGTGAAGTCGTCGTTGAAGAGGATGGCGGTGTCCGGGAAGGGCCGGTCCTGGCCGGGAATGTTCGGTCCCTCGTAGGGTCGCGGCCGCCACTCCTTGGCGTACTGGGCGCGCACCTCGTTGAGCAGGTTGCTCGACAGCGTGGAGATCACGGTGGCGGTGCCGCCGTGGGAGTAGTCCTGCTCGATGCCGTTGGCCGAGCGGCCCCACTGATCGACGTCAAAGGTGCCGTTGACCTGTTCGGAGTTGGTGTAGCTGTAGCGGAAAGTGACGAGATGGTTGGCGGAGGCCTGCCAGTCGATCTTAGCCAGCGCCACCTCGGCGTCATCGGTACGCTCGATCGGCCCGTTCTCGTTGGGCAGGCCGATGGAGGCAAGGAAGCTCACCAGCCGCGGGTCCATGCGGTTGGGATTGGTCTGCTTGGTGCGGGTGGCGCGCTGCGCGTCGGCGGCGATGAAGTAGAAGACCTTGTCCTCGACCAGCGGGCCGCCGAGGGTGAAGCCACCCTGCGCGCGGTCGAAGTCGCCTTCCTCGGCGCTGCTGCCGTCGGGGTTCTTCGGTGTCTGCGACAGGCTGTCGTCGGTGTAGAAGACGTGGGCGCTGCCCTTGATCTCGTTGGTCCCGGACTTGGTGATGACGTTGACGAAGCCGCCGGAGGAGCGGCCGAACTCGGCCGGGGCGCCGTCGGCGACCACCACCACCTCCTGCACCGCCTCGAGGTTGAAGGTGAACGGGGGCCGCTGGCCGCCGCGCTGCTCGCCGAAGAAGGGGTTGTTGAAGTCGGCGCCGTCCACCGAGATGTTGTTGGCGATGCCCTTCTGGCCGTTGATCGACAGCTCCTCGCCGTCGGGTCCCTGCACGATGGTGACGCCTGGCGTGAGCTTGGTGTAGTCGAGGAAGTTGCGGCCGTTGTTGGGCAGGTTCTCGATGGCCTGGGTGTCGATGCGGACCGCCCCCTCGGTGCGGCTGGTCTCGATCACCGGCGCCTCGCCGGTGACCGTGATCTCCTCCGCCACACCCCGCTTCAGCTCCAGCGACAGGTTGATCGTCTGGCCGACCGCGAGGTCGATCCCCTCGCGGATCAGGGTGGAAAAGCCGTCGAGGGTCACCGTGATCCGGTAGGGACCGAGCGGCAGCAGGACCCCGCGGAAGCGGCCCTCCGCTCCCGTGGTCACCACCTGCTCATAGTTGGTCGCGGTGTTGCGCAGCGCGACCGCCGCTCCCGGCAGCACGCCGCCCTCCTCGTCCATGACCGTGCCTTCGATCACGCCGGTCGTGGCCTGGGACTGGGCGAAGACGGAGGATGCAGCGAGCAGCAGGGCGAAAGCGAGGATGCAGGACCGCCACGACTGGGACATATCGGGACCTCCTTGAAGAGGTAAAGAAGGCGAGATGCGCGAATGGGATGTTATCCCCCTGTCATGAGGGGGTCAAGGAGTCGCCCAAAGAGTCGCGATATAGTCCGCACAGGGACCGTCCCCGGGCGATGGCGAACTTCCTGCGCAGACTCCACGAAGCCGTTCTCCGCCATCGGGTGGCGGTCTGCCTGAGCCTCGGGCTCCTGCTCCTCCTGCCGAGCCTCTCCGCCGGCTTCTACTTCGACGACCTCTGGCAGCAGGCCCTGCTGGACGCCCATGCCCGCGGGCAGGACGGCAAGAGCACGCTCGAGCTCTGCCTCGACCTCTGGTCCTGGGACACGGGCCTGCCGGACCGGAGCTACCTGCGGATCGGCGCCCCATACCTGCTCACCTGGTTCGCGGATCTCGATCTCTCGGTCCGCTTCTTCCGGCCCCTGACCGCCTGGACCCTGCTGGTCAATCACCGCCTCGGAGGGTCGGATCCGTTCGGCTACCACGTGCTCAACCTGGCGCTCTGGCTGCTGCTCGCCGCCGCCGCCCTGGAGCTCCACCGGCGGCTGCTGCCGGCTCCCGGCGCCCGCCCGGCCCTGCTCCTGGCTGGGCTGTTCTTCGCCCTCAACGATGCCCATCAGAACAACGTGGCCTGGATCGGCGCGCGCCATGGGCTCCTCGAGACTCTCTTCTCGCTGGTCTGCATCCTGCTCTACGACCGCTTCCGGCATCGAGGAGGACTGCGCAACCTCGTGCTCGCCGTGATCGCGCTGGCGCTCGGGCTGGCCGCGGGCGAGATGGCCCTGCTCGCTCTCGTCTGGATCGTGTCCTACGAGGTCTTCCTTGCCCACGATCCGCTCCGCCTGCGGCTCGCCTGCGCCTTCCCCTTCTTCGCCCTGGCCGGCGGGTATCTCGCGTTCTATGTGTCGGCCGGCTACGGTGCCTACAGCTCGAGCTGGTACCTGAACCCCATCGACCGGCCGCTCGACTTCCTGCAGGCCGCCCTCACCCAGCGCCTCCCCGGCTACCTGATCGGAGCGCTGACCGTGCTCCCCGGGGAGATCTTCCAGGCGAACTCGCCCGCCGTCCTGGCCGTCGGGCTCGTCCTGATCCTCATCGTCGGCGCGGTCATCCTCCCGTCCCTGCGCTGGCGGCCGGAGATGCGCTTCGCCGCGGGGGCGGTCTTCGGCTCGATCCTCTGCCTCTGCGTGGTGCCGCCGTTCAGCTACAAGCTGCTGCTGCCGGTCGCCGCGGGGTCCCTGATGCTGGCCCTCGGCGTCACGGACACGCTGCGGCGCCTGCGCAACACCGCTTCCCCCGCGAAGCGCGGCGCCGTGGGAATCGTGCTTCTGATGCACGGGATCGGCGCTCCGCTGCTCGGAAACTACCTGCTGCGCAACTTCGTCCACGTCTCCCAGCCGGAGCGCCGGCTGGCGCTCTGGCGCGCGATCGACTGGCCGGAGGACCGCGAGACGTCCGAGGTCTACCTGATCAACACCCCGGGCTCCTGGACCGGTCTCTTCCTGCCCTACGAGGACTACCATTTCACGGGCCGCTGGGTGGGGAACTACTTCCCGGTCTCCTTCGAGAGCGTGAGCTTCGACATGACCCGGCTCGATCCGACCACCGTGCGCCTGAGCTCGCCGCAGGGGCTGCTGTCCGGCTACTTCGCGCAGGGCCTCGCCGCGCTGGTGCGGCGCGATCCGGCCCTGCGGGCCGGGGAGGACTTCGCCCGCGAGGGCTTCACGGTGGTGGTGGACCAGTCGCGCAACGGCGTGCCCACGGGGCTCCTGGTCCGCTTCCCGCGCAACCTGGACGACGAGCGGGTCCACCTGCTCGCCTTCGACGGCACCCGCACCCGCCGCATCCGTGCCCCCCGGCTCGGGGAGACGCTCTCGATCCGCCTGACGAGCCCATGACGAAGTGGCGGACGGTCGGCCTCCTGGCCCTGGCCGAGCTGCTGGCCATGTCGGTCTGGTTCTCGGCCTCGGCGGTCGTGCCGCAGCTCACGTCCGAATGGGGTCTCACCGGCGGCCAGCAATCCTGGCTGACCATGAGCGTCCAGGTCGGGTTCGTGACCGGGGCGCTGCTGAGCGCGGTCCTCAACCTGGCGGACCGGCTGCCCGCCCAACGCCTCTTCGCGGTCAGCGCCGTCCTCGCCGCCGGCGCCAACGCCGCCATTCCTCTCTTGAACGTCGGGCCGAACGCCGCCCTCGCCCTCCGCTTCCTGACGGGCGTGGCCCTGGCGGGCGTCTACCCTCCGGGGATGAAGCTCGCGGCCTCCTGGTGCAAGGAGGACCGCGGGCTCGGGATCGGGCTGCTCGTCGGCGCTCTCACCCTGGGATCGGGGGTGCCGCACCTGCTCAACGCGCTCGGCAGCCAGGGGATGCCCCCGTGGCGGGGCGTGCTCCTGATCACCTCCATCCAGTGCTTGGCCGCGGGACTGATCGCGGTCGTGGCGATCCGTCCGGGGCCATTCCTGGGCAAGGCGCCGCCGTTCGACTGGCGCTTCGCCGGGCGGGCTTTCGCGGACCGGCCGACGCGGCTGGCCAACTTCGGCTATCTCGGCCACATGTGGGAGCTCTACGCCATGTGGGCCTGGGTGCCGCTCTTCCTCCTCGCGAGCTACGAGCGCGCGGGCTGGAGGCCGGAGTCGGCCCGGCTGGCCGGCTTCGGAGTGCTGGCCGCCGGGGCCGCCGGCTGCGTCCTCGCCGGTCTCCTGGCCGACCGGCTGGGGCGGACGCGGATCACGGTCTGGAGCCTCGCCGTCTCCGGAGCCTGCGCGCTCGGCGCCGGCTTTCTCTTCGGCCGTCCCCTGCCGCTGACCATCCTCTGCCTGGCCTGGGGCTTCGCGGTGGTGGCGGACAGCGCCCAGTTCAGCGCCGCGATCAGCGAGCTGGCCGATCCGCGCTACGTGGGCACGGCGCTCACGCTCCAGACGAGCCTGGGCTTCCTCCTGACGCTCTTCACGATCCGGATGATCCCGCCGCTGGTGGACCGGATCGGCTGGGAGTGGGCCTTCGCAGTGCTGGCGCTCGGCCCCGTCTTCGGGATCGTGAGCATGCTCCGCCTCAGGCGCCTGCCCGAGGCGGAGCGGATGGCGGGCGGGCGGCGGTGAAGGGAGTAGACTCACTCATGCACTCGATTCTGGCCAAGGCAGTCGAAGAGCACCGGCGCCAGCGCTTCCTGGAGGATGTCAATGCCGCCTACTCGGTCTTGAGAGAGGACCCGAAAGTCTGGGAAGAGGTCGAGGCGGAGCGGTCCGCCTGGGATGTCACAATGGGAGATGGCCTGCCGGCTGAGAACTGGACGATCGGTGGTGCTGTAGACCTCAGGGAAGAGGGCAAGGAGGAACCATGAAGGCCATGATGAAGGCAATCGCTGCCGCCGTCGTTTTGCTCGCCGTGAGCGCCGTCCTCCGGGCGGACCCCCGTCCGGACCTCGCCGACTTCGAGGAGCTGCTGGACTACGCGTCCTGGCCGGAGATCACGAGCGGTCCGCACAAGGTCCCCCAGCGATCCGTGTTCGATTGCATGGCGCCCGACTTCCCCCATCCCGGAACGGTCGACGACTGGGACAAGGACCGGTATGTCCGCGTCTTTGCCACCTCCGAGGCCGCTCCCCTGATACGGGCTCCCCGGCTCCCCGCGTGGAGAGCTATCCCGTGGGCTCGGTCGTGGCCAAGGTCAAGCTGATCGAGGGCTCCTCCGAGCCGACCGGCGTGGCCTTCATGGTCAAGCGCGAGCCCGGCTACAACCCGGAGAGCCGGGACTGGGAGTTCTTTGTCTTCGAAGGCAAGCCGTTGCGCCTCGCCGCCCGCGGAGCCATCTCGACCTGCCAGAACTGCCACGGCGAGCTGGCCTATACGGACGGCCTGTACCGCAGCTACCTGTCCGACGGCAACGTCGCCTCCAAGAACCAGTAAAACGCCGCTAAAACCTGGAGGGGCGCCGCGACCACCTGGAAGAGGATGGCTCCCCTCGTGCAATTGGCGGCACGGAACCAGATTTCGGCGGCCCCCTGGCATCACTTCGCCGCGAGACACTTTCATGACGCCGCCTATCCAATCCTTCAAGCCGCCTATTGACTAAGCAGTGCCGCCTCTACGCAGAACTGCACCGCGACAAGCCATCATTTACCGGCTCCGATGACGATCTACGCCGCTACAAACAAGCCAAAAGCCGCGAATGATGCTCTTTGTCTCTCCTGCTGCGGGGTCTGTGCCGCCTATTGCTGGATTGTCGCGGCGCCGAAACGGTCCGTCGACGTCGGACGAAGAGGGGAAGGGGTGGGTCAGCCGGGCTGGGTCTTGTCCTGCGGCACGGCGGTTCCGTCCGGGTAGAGGGCGACCACGCGCCCGTCCCTCCAGACGTGCACGGGTCGTCCGGCGCGCCAATGCTCGGCGATGGCGGCCGCCACCGCCTCTTTCATGGCGCGCTCCGCCTTGGCAACAAGGGGAGGTAGCTCTATCTGCTCGTGCTCGCTCACGTTATGGCCTCCCGCTCGATCTTATCCTTATCGAAGACTTGCCGTCACCATTCAGCCATTCCGCTCCCCATGCTATCGTTCCGCCGCTGCCAGGACCATATGACCGCGGACGCTCTCTTTCCCGAGATCGAGCAGCCTTACGACGCAGGGCATCTGCGCGTCAGCGAGCTGCACCGCATCTACTACGAGCAGGTGGGGAACCCGTCGGGCAAGCCGCTCTTCGTGCTCCATGGCGGTCCGGGTGCCGGCTGCTCTCCCACGATGCGCCGGTATGCCGATCCGGAGAAGTTCCGCATCGTCCTGCACGACCAGCGGGGAGCCGGCCGCAGCATCCCGTTCGGAGAGATCCGCGAGAACACCACGCAGGCCCTCGTGGAGGACATCGAGCGGCTCCGGCAGCACCTGCGGATCAAGCGCATGATCCTCCTCGGCGGCTCCTGGGGCTCGACGCTCGCCCTGGCCTATGCCGAGGCCTATCCCGATCACGTCGCCGGCCTGATCCTGCGCGGGATCTTCCTCGGCACGCGGGAAGAGCTGGACCTCTACTTTCCGCGGAACGTGGGCGACTACTTCCCCGAGATCTACGAGCGGCTCTGCGCGCAGCTCCCCGAGGTGCCGGGCAAGAGCCTGCCGGAGCGCGTCTTCGCCCTCCTCCAGAGCCCGGACGAGGAAGTCCGCCGCAAGGCCGCCCGGGCCTGGCTCGAATTCGAGCTGAAGACGGTGGTCCTCCAGCGCACGGACGAGGAGGTCCGGCAGGAGATGGAGACCTTCGATCCCGAGGCGCTGGCGAAGATCGAGACCTTCTACATCGTCCGCGACTGCTTCCTGGAAGAGGGCCAGCTCCTGCGCGACATCGGGAAGATCCAGCACATCCCCGCTCTCATCCTGAACGGCCGCTACGACCTCATGACCCCGCCCGTGGTCGCCTGGAGGCTCCACAAGGCGCTGCCGAAATCGGAGATCTGGTTCATCGAGGCCGTTGGCCATAGCGCCGGGGAGGCGGCGACCCAGGAGGCGATCGTGCGGGCGGTGCGGCGGTTCGAGTAGGCCTACGCCTCCACCGGCACCTTCATCTCGCCCTTGGCCTTCGCCTTGAGGTAATCCCGGTTCATGCGGGCGATGAAGTCGATGGAGATCTCCTTGGGGCAGACGGCTTCGCACTCGGCGAAGTTGGAGCAGTAGCCGAAGCCCTCCTGCTCCATGGCTTCCACCATGGCGAGCGCGCGGTCGTACTTCTCGGGCTGGCCCTGGGGCAGAAGGTTCAGGTGCGAGACCTTGGCCGAGGCGAAGAGCTGCGCGGCGCCGTTCGGACACTGGGCCACGCAGGCGCCGCAGCCGATGCACTGGGCGGCGTCGAAGGCGCGGTCCGCGATGGGCTTCGGGATCGGCGTCAGGTTCGCCTCGGGCGCGCTGCCCGTCGAGACCGAGATGAAGCCTCCGGCCTGGACGATGCGGTCGAAGGCGCCGCGGTTCACCATCAGGTCCTTGACCACCGGGAACGCCTTGGCGCGCCAGGGCTCCAGGTGGAGGACGTCGCCGGTCTTGAAGTGGCGCATGTGGAGCTGGCAGACCGTGGTCGCCGGCTGCGGACCGTGCGCCTCGCCGTTGATCATGAAGCCGCAGGAGCCGCAGATGCCCTCGCGGCAGTCGTGATCGAACGCCACCGGTTCTTCTCCGCGCGACACGAGCTGCTCGTTGAGGATGTCCAGCATCTCCAGGAAGGAGCTGTGCTCGTTGACGTCCCTGACCTCGTACTTGACCATCTTGCCCGCGGCCGCGGGGCCGGGCTGGCGCCAGATGTAGAGCGTGAGATCCATTACTTGTAGCTCCTCTGAGTCGGCTTCACGGCTTCGAACGCCAGCGGCTCCTTGTGCAGCGTGGCTCCCTTCCCGGATCCGTTCCACTCCCAGGCCGCCACGTACATGTACTTGTCGTCGTCGCGCAGCGCTTCGCCGTCCGGCGTCTGGTACTCCTCGCGCAGGTGGCCGCCGCACGACTCCTCACGGTCGAGCGCGTCGAGGCACATCAGCTCGGCGAGCTCGAAGTAGTCCGAGACGCGGCCGGCCTTCTCCAGCTCCGGGTTCACCCCGCCCGGAGCGCCCACGAGCTTCAGGTTGGCCCAGAACTCCTGGCGCAGCTCGGGGATGAGCTGGAGCGCCTTCTTGAGACCCTCGGCCGTTCGGGCAATACCGCAATAGTCCCAGACGATGCGGCCGAGCTGGCGGTGGAAGCTGTCCGCGGTGCGCTGGCCGTTGACGGACATCATCAAGCCGATGCGGTCCTGGACCTCGGCCTCGGTGGCGCGGAAGGCGTCCGTGTCCGTGCTCACGACCTGGTTGAGGAAGGGGGCCAGGTAGTCGCCGATCGTGTAGGGGATGACGAAGTAGCCGTCCGCCAGCCCCTGCATCAGCGCGCTCGCGCCGAGCCGGTTGGCGCCATGGTCCGAGAAGTTGGCCTCGCCGAGCACGAACAGGCCCGGGATGTTGCTCATCAGGTCGTAATCCACCCAGAGCCCGCCCATGGTGTAGTGCGGCGCGGGATAGATGCGCATCGGCACGACGTACGGGTCCTCGCCCGTGATCTTCGCGTACATCTCGAACAGGTTGCCGTACCGCTCTTCGATGGTGCGGCGGCCGAGGCGCTGGATGGCCGCGGAGAAGTCGAGGTAGACGCCGTTTTTCTGCGGACCGACTCCCTTTCCTTCATCCACCACGGCCTTGGCGTTCCTGGCGGCCACGTCGCGCGGCACCAGGTTACCGAAGGCCGGATACTTGCGCTCGAGGTAGTAATCGCGGTCGGCCTCGGGGATCCGGTCCGGCGAGCGCGTGTCCTTCGGGTCCCTGGGCACCCAGATGCGGCCGTCGTTGCGCAGCGATTCGCTCATCAGTGTGAGCTTGGACTGGTAATCGCCCGAGGCGGGGATGCAGGTCGGGTGGATCTGCGTGAAGCAGGGGTTCGCGAAGAGCGCGCCGCGGCGGTGGGCCCGCCAGGCCGCGGTGACGTTCGAGCCCTTGGCGTTGGTCGACAGGTAGTAGACGTTGCTGTAGCCGCCGGTCGCGAGCACCACGGCGTGGCCGGCGTGGCGGTCGATCTTCCCCGTCACCAGGTCGCGCGTGATGATGCCGACGGCGCGGCCGTTGTCCACGACCAGGTCGAGCATCTCGGTGCGCGGGTACATCTCGACCATGCCGGCGCCGATCTGGCGCTCGAGGGCCTGGTAGGCGCCGAGGAGGAGCTGCTGGCCGGTCTGGCCGCGGGCATAGAACGTCCGGGCAACCTGGGCGCCGCCGAACGAGCGGTTGTCGAGCAGGCCGCCGTACTCGCGCGCGAAGGGCACGCCCTGCGCCACGCACTGGTCGATGATGTTGACCGACAGCTCGGCGAGGCGGTGGACGTTGGCCTCCCGGGCGCGGAAGTCGCCGCCCTTGACCGTGTCGTAGAACAGCCGGAACACGCTGTCGCCGTCGTTGTGGTAGTTCTTGGCGGCGTTGATGCCGCCCTGCGCCGCGATCGAGTGGGCGCGGCGCGGCGAGTCCTGGAAGCAGAAGCACTTCACCTTGTAGCCGAGCTCGCCGAAGCTGGCCGCGGCCGCGGCACCGGCGAGCCCCGAGCCCACCACCAGGATGGTGAACTTGCGCTTGTTGGCCGGGTTCACCAGCTTCAGATGGTCGCGGTGCTCCAGCCACTTGGCCTCCAGGGGACCGGCAGGGATCTTCGCGTCGAGGGAGCCGATCATGGCGGGAGTCTCCTAGAGGTGCACCAGGCCGGTCAGCACGGCCAGCGGGAACGAGATGTTGCCGAGGGTGATCAGCCAGGCGAAGCCATGGGCGAACCAGCTCCGCCAGGGGTTGAACCGCGGGTGGTTCCATCCCAGGGATTGGAACAGGCTCCACAGCCCGTGATAGAGGTGAAAGCCGAGCGCCACCTGGGCCACGATGTAGAACAGCGACACGTACCAGTAGCGGGCGCTGAAGCCCGTCACCACGTTGTGGTAGACGTTGCC
>Ga0068862_100000931_pt1 | contig 28241 bp, 12 predicted proteins | sample KBSSwiS52_FD_66598 | JGI IMG/M metagenome (GOLD analysis project Ga0068862, IMG submission 66598) | Switchgrass rhizosphere microbial communities from Kellogg Biological Station, Michigan, USA - KBS Switchgrass S5-2 | ecosystem: Host-associated > Plants > Roots > Rhizosphere > Soil ... | reverse complement strand
GAGGTTTCTCCTTCCTTCGTTGAAGAGTCTCCGATACCCTCAACGGTTTACGTGTAGTTTTCAACATCGCATCCGTAATTCTCATCGTTGCATCCGCTCTGCGTTGCGGAGTCCGTAAATTTTTTGACGATGTGCGCATCCTGCGTTGAGATGTTCGCGCATGTAGCGCCGTTGCGCGCCCCCTGTGTTGCGAGGTATCGGGATTTGTCTCCGTAGAATCCATGCAACCTTGAGATGTACGCGCCATTCGTTGAGAGTTGGCAAGAGAGCGTTGCGGAGTGTGCATCCAGCGTTGCGCTGTATCCGTTCAACGTTGAGATGTAGGAAGTCTTCGTTGAAAAGCTCTCGGACCTTTCAATGAAGGATGGACGGCGAGGTGCTCCCTGCGGTATTCTGGAAGGCAGACACCCCTGCTCTGCAACGTAGAACCGGCGCTCCGCCGCGGAGAGTGCCTTTGCCGTGACCCTGGAGGGACCTGGAATGGGCTCGAACCTGTCCATCGCCGAGGCGCTCGCGCAGTTGGAGGCGAAGATCGCGCACCACGAGCGGCAGCAGGAGCACCACACGGCGCAGGAGGCGCATCACGCCGAGCAGCAGGCATACCACGCCGGGCAGAAGGTGGTGCACGAGGCCGAGCACCGCAAGGCGATCGAGCGCTATGAAGCCTTCAAGGCTGCCTCCGCGGGCATCGGCGAGATGCTCGCGGACGTCGAGCCGGCCGCTCCTCCTCCGGCCCCGCCGGCCGAGGACGTCGCCACCAAGGGCTGGCGCTGGCTGAGCCACCTGATGAGCCGCGTGATCGAGGGCAAGAAACCCGGCGAGGTCTTCGGAGCCTCGGAGATCCTCGCCGAGATCTACGAGCGCTGGGGCGACAAGCTGAAGCGCAACATCGAGCCGCGAAGCGCTTCGGCCACGCTCCGCCGCTGGGCCGCCACGGGACGCCTCCGCCTCGTCCGCGACGGCCGCTCGTATTCCGAGTCGCTATACACGCGGGAAGAGGAAGAGACGCCGCCTTCCGGCGGCGCCGGTCAGTCCGAGCTTTTGTGATGGATAAGCATCGCGGCCTTTCCGTTGCCGATCGGGCGAGAAGCCTTCCTAGGAAATGCGTCGCAAGTCCTTGTCTCTTCTACGCTGAGCGAGGCGGCGCTACGCAGCCATATCGGCCTATGATCAACTGTATAAGCGTCCGCTCCCCCTGCTGCGAACATCCTTATCGGCCGGAGCGTATATCCGACCTGGCCGTAAGTCTCTCCATATCAGGGAGATGCTCTGGGCAGGCAAAGCCGGATTGGCAGAAGCTGCCGATCTCCGGCAGGGAAGGTCGAGCTCCTGGCTTGGAGGCCTGGATTGACTCGCCATCAGCGCGGGCTTAAACTCTTGAAGTTGTTGCACTCCGGACTGTTGCAGAGGGTTACGACCAGGACGCTCGGTGGCCGGCGCACTGAGAAGCCGGCCTATAGGCAGGACGGAGACGCGAAGCTACACCAAGGTTGAACAAAACCGCTCCGCGGCGGTGCCTTTCGTCGTCATTTCTCTCACTTTTTAGCCGTTGTAATCAACAGGGCGACACTTATCTCTGAGCGGTCTACCTTTCGGGATGTGTTTCTCGAAAGGAGGACCCCATGACAGAGATGCGTCGCCGGATGGAAGAAGAGCTGAACCTGCGCGGCTGCAGCCCGCGCACGAGCAAGGCGTACCTCGGCTGGATGACACGGTTTGCTCAGCACTACCACCGCCCGCCGGAGGAGTTGGGCAATGAGCAGGTGCGTGCCTTTCTGGTTACTCTGCTTGCCGAGGGCAAACTGTCACGCGCCACGTTGGTTCAAGCCTTCAGTGCTCTGAAGTTCTTCTATGTCCGCGTTCTGCACCGTTCGTTCGAGATCGAGAATATACGCTTCCCCAGGAAGCGGGGGGCATTGCCCAGGGTGCTGAACGGATCAGAAGTCAGGCGGTTGCTGGAGGCCGCGTCCGAGCTCAAAGAACAGGCGATCTTGATGACGCTGTATTCCACGGGACTGCGCCTGCGAGAGCTGACCCATCTCCAGATCAAAGATATCGACAGCAACAAGATGCAGATTCGTGTCCGTCAAGGCAAAGGTGCCAAGGATCGCACCGTCATGCTGTCGCGGACTCTGCTCGATGCTCTGCGGCGCTACTTCCTGAGCTACCGGCCTGAAAGCTGGTTGTTCTACGGCGAGACGCGCCAACAGCCGCTGTCGGACCAGACCGTGCAGCGGACGGTGCGTCGGCTCAGTGCAAAGGCCGGCCTGGGCGCAGGGGTTACCACCCACACTCTGCGCCACAGCTTCGCCACTCATCTTCTGGAACAGGGCACGGAGCTGCCCTACATCCAGGAGCTTCTCGGGCACAAAAGCATCAAAACCACGATGTTGTATGCCCGCGTCAGTCCCCCCGCTTTGAGAAAGGTGATCAGCCCTTTGGACCGGCTGGACTGGAAAGCTCCCGAGCTGAAGTAGGCCCGCCGTGGCGGGCTCCTCCGACCTGGAGGTGGCCCACATCTTCCGGCTCTACGGCGAGGCGTTTCGGCAAAAACACCGGCTTTGCCGTGTGCAGCTGCAGGCCATGAGGGCCATCGAAGACTGCCGCACAGCGGTTTTAGGTGGACACCTGTACCGCTGTGACAAGTGCGGCTCGGAGAAAAACGTCTACAACTCCTGCCGCAACCGCCACTGCCCGAAGTGTCAATCCCTGGACAAGGAGCGCTGGCTGGAGAAGCGGCGCAATGAGCTGCTGCCGGTGCCGTACTTCCACGTCGTCTTCACTCTGCCGGAGGAGCTCAACATCCTGGCCCTGGGCAACCCCGAGGTGATCTACGATCTGCTGTTTCACAGCGTGTCTGAGACGCTGCTCGAGATCGCAGCCGATCGCAAGCACCTCGGGGCTCGCCTGGGTATCCTGGCGATTCTGCACACGTGGGGTCAAACGCTCGTTCTGCACCCGCACCTGCACTGCATCGTGCCCGGGGGAGGGCCGTCGCTCGACGGCGAGCGCTGGAGGACCGCCTCCGAGAGATTCCTTTTACCGGTGCGGGTGCTGGCCCCGGTGTTTCGAGGCAAATTCCTCGCCGGTCTCAAACAGCTCTACCAGGAGGGCCGGCTGAATCTGACAGGTGGGGCCGACAAGTTGCGTGATCCTTGTGAATTTCTCAACCTCCTCGACCGGCTGTACAAAAAGTCCTGGTGGGTCTACAGCAAGCCTCCCTTCGGTGGCCCCGAGCAGGTGCTCAAGTACGTGGCTCGCTACACCCATCGAGTCGCCCTGTCCAACCACCGGCTCGTGCGCCTCGCCGACGGCAAGGTCACCTTCACCTACAAGGACTACAGCCAGAATGGCCGGCGCCGGGAGATGACACTGCCGGTCGAGGAATTCATCCGCCGCTTCCTGCTCCATATCCTGCCCTATCGATTCGTGCGCATTCGTTACTACGGCTTGTTTGCCAATCGCCATCGGGATCGGCAGCTGGAGCGCTGCCGGGCTTTGCTGGGTGTCGCGCCTCCTGCTCCAGGGCCAGGCTCTGACGAGCGCGAGGACTGGGAGTCGGTCTATCAGCGGGTCACGGGCAAGGATCCGACGCTCTGTGCCGAGTGTGGGCACGGCCACCTGCGCCGGGTCCGGAAACTGCCCGCCCTGGCGCGGAGACCGCCGCCATGACCCGCCCGGCTCGCTGCGGCTCCCTCTCTGTCCTTCTCCCGCAGGTCTGGGGTAGGTGCGTCCTGCTTGCGAATCTGAGGTACAATCGAGCAAACGAAACTGCTGCGGAGGGCTATGACGGGAACGGCGGTGGCTTGGAGGAGGCGTCAATGAAGCGGGGAGATCTCGTTTCGAGGCGTTCGCGGCAGAGCCGGCGGCTGTGCCCCTCCTCTCTCCTGCGGATTGAATCTCCATAGGCACCAGCCGTAGCCTCCCCCGCGGTTTCGTTCAACCTGGGTCTATCCAACATCCTCCGCGTCACGCCGTGGATTCCGGAGCGGCCTTGCCAGGAGGATGTCGGATAAACCCTAAGCGTTGTGCGTCTCGTAACGGCGATAGCTCCTCGCATCAAGGGTGAAACATGAACCCAGACTTAAGCCATCTGCGAGTCACCGTAGTCGACCTCATGGGAGTCTTCCTTCCAGGTGTTATCTGGACGGTTCTAATTGCAACCCTGAAAGAGAGTTTCGTCCAAAGCTCTGGCGAGAATAGCCCGATCTTGGTAGCCCGTGAGCTTCTTGCGCCGGGTAGAAGTGCTGGGTTCTATGTCGTTAGTTCTGTTCTAGCGCTTATAGTTGGGTATGTGGCCAAGACTATAGCAATACCTCCGTCCGAAATTCTTGCTAGGCTACTCGATGCGCCAGTGACTCGCCTTCGCCGGCCTCCAAATCCTCCATCGGATCAGCATTTGCAGGTCGCGGAAGAGAACGCCTGGACAAAGGCTTTGGGATTAACCTATAAAAGTTTGGGGCCATCCGACTACCGTTTTCCTTATCATGCCATTCATTCGAAACCAGAGAATGCCCACTACTATGGCAAAATTATACAGCTTGTGGAAGCGCGCATCGGTTTGAAGTGGTACTTGATACCAAGAAGCCAAGTCTTTGCAACGTGCAAGCGCATGTTGAAACTTCATGCTGCCCCCCTTTGGGAAGAGGCGGAGTATAGGGAGGCAGAGGTTCGAATGCTTGCGTCCCTATTTCTGGCTGCTCTGTTTAGCTTGGCGCTATCTATTCTACAGTCGGCTTTTGTGGGCGTGCTCAACTTAAACTGGATACTCGCTTCCTTGGCGGCTACCTTCCTCCTGTGCTTCGCATTCCGAGCAAGAAGACGCCGGGAAGTAGAATCGGTCTACTTTTCATTTCTTTCTGCGCTACCCATTATACCTATAACAGCTGAGGAAGCAGGAGTAATAAATAGTCCTAGTTCTACTCAAAGCTCTGTTGAGGGCAAAGGGAGAAGCCGCACAACCCAGGGCCTGAAGCGGACAGATACCGCGCTATCGCGCGGTCCTGCCGCTTAGGCCCAAACCCGTTCGGCGCGCAGTAGAGTTTATGGCTCTGGAGAGTTCTAGATGGCAACTAAGCTTTCTGTCTGCCAGCACTGCACGGGCTTTGGCCTCCTAAGCTGCGATGTCTGCTACTGCAAACAATGTGGGGGGAGTGGAACGACTCAATGTAGCCAATGTGCTGGAAAACTCACCTGCTCAAAATGTAATGGAACGTGCAAGATCCAAGTCAAGAAGACTTGGCTGTTCTTTTCGCATATCGTAGAGGAAGATTGCAACGCATGTTCAAAGGTATGTCCATCGTGTCAGGGTAGCCAGCGCTTAAAGTGCCGCGGGTGTGATGGTGCAAAGTACATGAAGACGTGCTCACAGTGTTCAGGTACTCGCCAGCTGACTTGCCCAAAGTGTAATGGCTCTGGGAAAGTCGAGAGCGACTTACCATCTGCACCTAAATCTGCTAGGGAGTTGCGGCACGAGTGGTGGCAGGATTGGAAGCAAACAGTGGCTTCGATGTCCAATAACGATCTTCGATTTGAGCATGATAAATACAGGTCAATACGCACTAACCTAGAAATTAAACTATCGCGGCTCGACAACAATTACAATCGGGCGTATGATAACTACCAGAGCGCTATGGAGCAGGCACGTAGGGAGAGATATCTGGATTCCTTCAACTATCAGGCGCATCAGAGAGACCTTGATGCTTGGCAAGCTCAGATAGCCGATTGCCAAGCTGAAATTAAGTCTACTGAGGAAGCGCTCAGGCTTCTCGAAGATAATTTGCGGCGCCGTGGTGAATCTGCATCGGAAATGAGGAGCTAGAGACCTATATGGTAGAAAGAGCCGAACCAAGCCCCTGCACGCGGACGGCTGACTTCGTCATCCGCCGGTGAGGGGCAGCAGCGTTGGCCGTCGAAGGTATAGCGTGCCGAATACCGACCACAAGTTGCTTGCACAGTTTGTAGAGCACTTCCAGCCGCCCGCGATCCGGGTAGATCTGGGGGGCGCGACGGCGCTCGATCGCATTTATCAGGAGTTGCCCGCGCGCCTACCGAGGCTCTACGAGCGGCTTCTCCTCACCTTCATGTGGGACGATGTCGAGCTTCCGAGTCTCCTGCTCCTAGGGAATCCTGGCCTTGACGAGCTATTGACGAGTCTACTCTACGATCGCTACCTAGCTGAAGCTCTTCTGCCAAATGGCTTTATACCCTTCGGGCGAGCTCCGGGTGGAGGCTATGACCCCATCTGTTTCAATACACGGGGACGCGCCGGTCGGTACGATTGCCAGATCGTACAAGCTGATCATGAGGATATCCTCTGTCACGGTCGTCTGAGAATTAGGGAGATTGTTGCGCCCAGTTTCCGTGCCTTAGTCCAACTCATGATCGAGGCACCAAGTGACAAGCTATGAGAACGCCTTGGGTTCACGGCGGACTTTCCGGTGTACAATAAAGAAAAGGCAGAGCGGTGAGAACACAGCCATATGCGCGAGTCGGAAAACTTGGTTCGGCCAACCCAGGGCATCAAGCGGACGGCTCCGCCGCCGCTTATGCCCAATCACGTTCGGCGAACTAACCCGTCAAGAGTACCGTGATGCCTGTTCGTTATTATTGGGTCGATGACAAGAATGGTATCCACAGGGTTCCGGCATCCCGGTTTATCCGTGTGTTTGCGGGTGAAGAACCAGCGCCGGAGTTTTCGGGGAGACAGGTTCGTTTTGTGGAAGCTGCCATCGAGGCCGAGGGCCGCAAGCCGGTTTCGATCTTGAGACTGATTTACCCGTTGATCTCCTTCAACGAGGCGGGGCCATTGACGAAGAGGCCAAAGAGCGGGAGAGACGATCCTCGGTTGGCTTGATGGATTCACAATTCGAGAGCCGAGCCGAGGGAAATCTCCTGCGCTCAGGAGGACGATTCGAGAGGAAGCAGTTCGAGTCGAAATTTCGTTGGAGTCCAAGTCAAGAGCTGGAAAGTCTGATCGTGAGGCAGATTTTCGCAAGCTGAGCACTGGCCATCATAAATACGAGCACGTACCCGGAATCGGCTGAACCAACCGGCCCAACGGGCCGGCAGAGCCTAGCCCAGGGTTGAGGCCGAAGGCCGATACCCTGGGTAGTAGAGAGGCGACAAACGGGTGCGGCCTGAAGGGCCGCGAGAATCTTCCTACCACCCTCTCGCGCCCTTGCAGGGCGCTCTGCGGTGACGACGTTCCTTTCCCAGGGCATCGCTTCGCTCAGCCCTGGGCTCCGTTCTGCCGGCCCGTTGGGCCGGCTGATTGAATACCCTTAAGTCACAGTACTTACGGTGGGAAGTACTAAGGTAACCCGCTAACGCGTGCGGACTTCTCCTTTGCTCGCGCTCGATCGCCTGCCGTGGTATCCTCTAAAAGTCTCCTGTTTGAGCTGAGCCTGTATGCGAAGCGCCCGCGTCTTCCTGCTGCTCGTCGCCTTGCCGGTCCCGGGTTCGGTATCCGCTTGGGCCGAGGAGGTGCCGGCGTACCTGGCCTCGTGCGGGCCGGGTTCCGGGGAGCTCACCTGCGTCTGCGGCTGGTTCGAGGACCTCACGGGCCTGGGAGTGCTGATCGACGGCCGGCCCGCCGGCCCGCCGGTGTCGGCGTCGCGGAGCATGCTCTGCTTCCAGCTTCCTCCCGGCCTTCACCGGGTCTCCGGCGATCCGGCGCGGTTCTCCACGGTCGAGGAGCACGAGGCGAACGTGCTCGCGGTCCGGAGGCAAGCGGCCCGGACCATGGAGCGCGGCATGGTGAATCAGGTCACCTGGACCGTGGCCGGCACCTCCGAGCCGGTCTGGCTCGAGCTGCGCAACCGGACGCCCTCGATCGCCGATCTCGCGGGAGGCAACGCGCAGAGGGCGATCACCTCGGGAGGCCCGGTCAACGCCGTCACCCGGGTGCTCACCGCCCGCAGCGCCGGGTCCGTGCGGCTGTCGGCCCGCGTGGTCGACGGACCGGGCGGCCCCGCCGGCGAGGAAGCCCCCTCGCCCCGGGAGCTGGCGCGGCAGGCTCTCGTCCAACAGATGTTCGAGCTCGGTCTGAAGGCCGCGTCGCAGCGCTTCGAGCAGGGCGTGCGCGAACTCCCCACGACCGACGGTGGCCGGTTCTATCGCCGGGAAGACGTCGCGCGCCTGCTCGAGCGTACCCGCGACGACGTGCTGCGGAGCCTTCCCGCGCCGGAGCTCGCGGCGTTTCGCGACTCCACGGAAGATTTCTTCGCCGAGGTCCTTTCCACGGGGCTTCGGCTCCTCTTGCAGATCGTCCGGTCCGCCGCTCCGGGTATCCGGCTCGCCTCGCTGCAAGAGGGAGGAGCCGCACAGGTGGAGGCGACCGGCGTCGAGAGCCTCTTCGCGAAGGTCCGCAAGCTCTTCGCTCTCGGCGGCGAACAGGCCGTGCGGGCTCTCTGCGTGCGCACCACTCCCGAACAACAGGCGGCGGTTCTCCTCTATCCGCGCAGCTACCCTGCCGACCGGCAGGAGACGGCGACCACCTCCGTGCTTCATCTCTTCATCGGGAAGTATCGATACGAAGTGAGGAAGCAGGGGTTCAAGGCGATCGAGAACGCGGTGGGCCTGGTCTGGAATCCCCAGCCGGTGCTGGACTGCTCGCTGATCCGCTTGCGCAAAAAGGGTGACGCCGTGCCTTGCAGGCTCATCCCCGCGGCCAAGGACTGCCTGCTGCCATGATGGAGCCTGCGGACGCCAAGCCGAAGATCCCGGCGCCACCGTCGCTGAGCCAGACCCTGGTGAAGCGCATCCTCGGCTTTGGCGTCTGGATCGCGGTGGGGCTGGCACCGTTCCTCGGAGCGCACAAGCTTCCCCTCTTCCCGGCCCTGCTGGAGCTCTATCCCGCCTCCCTGCGCCCGGTGTTGCTGCCGCTCTCGGGTTTTCTCATGGGTGTGATCGCGCTCAAGGTGGAAACCGCGGGCGTCGGGCGCCTGACCCGCAAGTCGCTCGACCGCTGGTTTCGCCGCGCGGAGGTCATGCTGGCCGCCAGCTTCCTCCTCCTCGTGGTGCTCTATCTGCTGCTGGTGGCTCGAGTGCAGTATCAGCGCCTGCCGCCGCCGGCTCCGACCGAGACGATGGCCTTCGTGACCGGGGCCCCGACCGTGCCGGCCCATCCGGGGGAGTGCGAATGTCGGCAGGGCCAGAATGCGGATGCCTGTATCGAGGACATCTCGCTCAACGAAAAGCTCGTGCCGACCTGTTTCGGTCCCTGGCGGGTCAAGCTCGCCAGCCTGGCCCTGACCCTCCTTTATCTCATTCTGACCGGGAGCTTCGCGGCAGCGGTGGGCGTGTTCGTCCTGCGGCAGAGGATGGAGAGGGACAGGCAGCAGGCGCGTAGAGGCAACCGCCCATAGCCGGCAGTGCCGGACATCCCATGGCAGCGACTGACATCCGGCGGCAAAGCCTGCCGGCCTTGGGCAAGCCGTAAAATTCAAAGGCATGGATTGCCAAGCGACGGCAAGCATGGCTGTTCAAAGGCATGGATTGCCAACGGAAAGCAAGCTTGGCAATTCAAAAGCATGGATTGCCGCCGAAAATCGGCGCCAGCTATTCAACGGCATGGATTGCCCGCGAACGGCAAGCCCAGAAATTCAAAGGCTTGGATTCGAACAGGCTTTCCGCCCGGCCCGCTCCCGTGTAATATGGACGCCTACCTGTTGAGGTTACAGCGCTGCTGCGAAGGGAGAGTCCGGTGCGTGGGAAGTCGCTTCTGGTCCGCGGGGTCTTGCTGGTGGCGGGCATGGTGTGCGTCTCGGTGCCGGCCTCGGCCCAGTTCCATCTCGGTGCCTCCGCGGGCCTCTATCAGCCGGAGGACCAGGAGAAGAGCGCCGAGCAGGTCCTCTCCGTGCGGGGCGGCTATCGCATCCGTCCGCAGGTCGGGTTCGAATGGAGCTTCAGCCGGCTGACGCTGGAGGAGACCGTCGATGCGGCGAGCCTGCCGTTCGACTTCGACCTGTTCGACCTGAGCGCCGACCTGTCCAACTTCGACCTTTCCGTGCAGTGGTTCCCGAAGCAGGGCAGCTTCGTGGTCTTCGGCGGCCCCGGGGTGGCCATGATCGACGCCCGGCTCGACGTGGTCTTCATCGGCGTGCCGTTCCAGGCCAACGACGTCACGAACATCTTCACCGTGCACGCCGGCGCCGGCTACGCGTGGCAGCTCCGGCGCGGCTTCTTCGTCCAGCCCGAGATCCGGGTGCGGCGCTACTTCGGCGCCGACCTGAGCGAGCCGAGCGCGCTGGAAGGATTCCGATTCTCGTACCGGGCCACTGACTTCGACGCCGGCCTGGCCTTCGGCTGGCGGTTTGGTTCCTGACGTTTTGCCTGACGTTTTGCCTGAGATACCAGGGAGGAAACCATGCGAACGAGACACAAGGTGCTTCTGGGTGCGCTGGGGACTTCATTGGCTCTGGGGCTGCCGTCGGCTCTGTTCTTCCAGGGCGGGCCCGAGCCCGGCCGGCGGACGGGCCTGGCGAACGCGTCCGCGCTCAACGCCGCCTTCCAGTCCTGGTCGGCCGACCATGCGGCGCGCGGCGGCGACCGTCAGGTCTCGTTCTCGCTCGGCGGGTCGAAGGGCTTCTCGAGCGAGGAGACCCGGGCGCGGGGGATCGTGCGGCTCGACCTGCTCGGCGGCAACGCCCGGGTGGACCTCCAGGGCCTCGAGCCCGGCTCGCAGTGGGACGTCTGGTTGGTGGACAACGAGCCCGGCGGCAGCTCCATGCCCGAGCCCGGAGACCGCTCCCACCGGCTGGGCCGGGTGACGGCCGGCGGTGCCAAGGGGGGCACCGCCCGCCTGGCGGCGCAGCTCGATCCCGGGTTCTTCGATGGCTTCGAGGTGGACGTGATGGCCGTGTCGCGGGCGGGGAGGAAGCCGGAGGAGGGCGTGCTCTTCGGATCGCCCGACCTGTTCCAGAGGCTCTACAGCCAGGGACGGCGGAAGCCCGCGCTCCAGCCCGCGCACGGTCTGGCCAGCCTGGCCGCGTTCCTCGGTCCCGAGCCCGCGTTCGCGTCGCCGTTCGACTCGCTCGACCCGCTGGTCGCGCTCGGCGCCGAGGTCTTCCAGAACGAGAAGTTCGACGGCAACGGCAGGACCTGCGGCACCTGCCACCCGGCGCGCAACAACTTCACGATCGATCCCAAGTTCATCGCGTCGCTGCCGGCGAACGATCCGCTGTTCGTCTTCGAGACCAATCCGGACCTGGCGCGAAATCTCGAGAACGGCACGTCGCTGCGCGAATTCGGGCTGGTGCTGGAGAACGTGGACGGGTTGAGCGACCTGGACAGGAAGTTCGTGCTGCGCGGCGTGCCGCACACGCTCGGGCTGATGAAGTCGCGGCTGCCGCAGCCCGGCTCGGCGCAGGAGCCGATCCCGCCCGTCGAGCGGCTCGGCTGGGGCGGCGACGGCGCGCCCGGCAGCGGCTCGCTGCGCGAGTTCGCGCTCGGCGCCATCACCCAGCACATGACGCGCCGGCTCGACCGCAGGGCGGGCGTCGACTTCCGGGTGCCGACCGACGAGGAGCTCGACGCCATGGCCGCGTTCCAGCTCGCGCTCGGCCGGCAGGCGGACCTCGACCTCCCGGCCATGCGCTTCCGCTCGCCCGTGGTCACGCGCGGCCAGCAGATCTACCTGCAGGGCGATTCGGTCAAGGGCACCGTGGCCGCCGGCAAGTGCAACCGCTGCCATTTCAATGGCGGCTCGAACGTGTCGATAGGGGACCAGAACCGGAACTTCGACGTCGGCATCGAGAAGCTCCCCGATCATCCCTTCAACCTGATCGCGCCCGGCGCCATGCCGATCGACGGCGGCTTCGGCACCGATCCGCGCTTCGACTCGAACGGCGGGGCGGTGGGCTTCGGCAACGGCCGCTTCAACACCGCGGTCGTGGTCGAGGCCGCGGACACCGGTCCGTTCTTCCACAACAATTCGGTCGCCACGATCGAGGAGGCGGTCGACTTCTACAACAGCACGGCGTTCAACACCTCGCCCGCCGGCCTCGGCTTCAAGGGGCAGGACAGCGGCGGCATCGGCATCCACCTGGAGACCACCCAGGTCGAGGCGGTGGCGGCGCTGCTGCGCGTGCTCAATGCGCTCGAAAACATCCGCTCGTCGTCGGAGCTCGACGAGGCGGCCCTCGACAGGGAAACGCAGGAGGCGCGGATGCTGGTCGACATCGCCTCGTTCGACACCGAGGACGCGTTCCAGGTGCTGGAGGAGAGGAGCCTGCACCTCCCTGCCGTGCGCAAGCTCAAGGAGGCGTTCGTGCTCGAGCGGCAGGTCTATGCCAACCCCAAGAGCAAGAAGCGCAACGACCTGCTGCGGCGCGTGCTCAGCCTCAAGGAGCAGGCGCGCGGCGAGATGCTCGCGCCCTGACGGCGCTTCAGCCGGCGGACGGGCGCTGGGCCTCGCACCACTGCTGGAACGTGGTCGTGGGACGCCCGAGCGAGGTGTCGGCCTGGCTCGGGTCTCCCGGCTCGCCGTACTTTTTGTACATGCGTACGACGCGCGTGCCGTACTGCCGATTTTTATGACCGATCAAATGGTGATAGAGGATCGAGACCCAGAGAGGCAGAGAGATGATCCTGGTGCCGGGCCGCACGATCCGGATGAAGCGCTCGGTGAGCTCGTGAGCGTCGATCGCCTCGGGCCCGTAGACGTCGAAGCGCCGGTTCGGCGCCTCGGGAGCCTGAAAAGCTTTCGCAACCATCGCGGCGTAATCCTCCGCGGCCACGTAATGGAAAGGACGCCTCAGCACGGGAACGCGGATGACGTCGCCCTTCTCCAGGTGATGGCAGCCTTCCATGAAGAAGCAGCAGGCGAAGACGGCGTAGCCGAGGCCGCTCGCGCGGATCGCCTTCTCGGCGTCGAGCTTGGCCTTGAGGTGCGGCAGGAACGTGTACTCCTCGCGGGCGTGGATGCAGGAGAGATAGGTCATGCGCTCGACGCCCGCCTCCCTGGCGAGCCGCGCGACGTTGGCCGCGCCCCGGTGCTCGAGCCGGTCGTGGCTGTTGTGCTTCCACCAGCCGCGCATGTTGAAATGGACGCCGTAGCAGCCGTCGAGCGCCGCGCGCAGGGACGCATCGTTTTCGATGTCGCCTTCGAAGATCGGGAACGCCTCGCCAAAAAATTTGATCGCTTTCTCGCGCTTGCGGGTGAACACGCGGACGTCGAAACCGTCTTTGCTCAAAGCCCGAACGACGAACTGCCCGTAATTCCCTGTGGCGCCCACGACGAGAATGCTCTTGGACATCGGCTCTCCTTAAGCAAGTAAAGGATTCTGACAGCGGCTCACGCCCTCTTCAGAATGGAAATCCATGTTATCATTTATCTCTCGGGGTTAAGAGCTGGTTTGGGCATCAAGTAATTTGTCGTCGGGTCATACGGGTTCGAGGAGCGTCCTTGAAGGTTCCAGCGCGTGGGAGAGGCGCCGCAAGGAGATTCATGATCCCAAAAGGGGTTCCGTTGCGTAGATCCTCCGGGAGGCATCGTGGCCGGAGGCTGCTGCCGGTCCTGCTCGCCGCGGGTCTTGCTGCGGCGCGGCCGGGCGCCGCGCAGCATGACAAGCCGTTCCTGACCCTGGAGGCGCTCGCGGTCTCCGAGCCTCTGCAGGTCGACGGGCGGCTCGACGAGGAGGTGTGGTCGCGGGCCCAGGTGGGGAGCGGCTTCACGCAGCGCGAGAAGCCGGAGCAGCCCGCCACCGAGCCCACCGAGGTCCTGGTGGTCTACACGCCCGCGACGCTCTACATCGGGCTGCGCTGCTTCGACTCGCATCCCGAGCAGATCGTGGCCAAGGAGATGGAGCGCGACGGACGCCTGTTCCGGGACGACTCGGTGATCGTGGTGCTCGACACCTTCCACGACCACCGCAACTCCTATTTCATGGAGGTCAATCCCACCGGCGCGATCCTGGACGCCCTGTCCACGGAAGAGGGGCGCAGCCTGAACAGCGACTGGGACGGGGTGTGGACGGCCGCGGCGAAGATCACCGCCGACGGCTGGACGGCGGAGATGGCGATCCCGTTCTCCACGCTGCGCTTCGATCCGAGCCTCGACACCTGGGGCTTCAACGTCCGCCGGCTGGTGGCGCGCAAGGCCGAGCAGTCCTACTGGGTGCAGGTGGGGCGCGACGCCTCGCTCCTGCGCATGTCGCGCGCCGGCCACCTGACCGGCCTGAAAGGTCTGGAGGCCGGTCTGAACCTGCAGCTCAAGCCGTTCGCGGTGGGATCGCGCACGGAGTTCAACCTGACCGGCCTGGAAAACGACAGGTCCGACCTCGGGCTCGATCTCAAGTGGGGCATCACGCGCGGGCTGGCGCTCGACCTGACCTACAACACGGATTTCGCCGAGGCCGAGGCGGACGACCAGCAGGTGAACCTGACGCGCTTCTCGCTCTTCTTCGACGAGAAGCGGGAGTTCTTCCTGGAGAACGCCGGCATCTTCGAGTTCGTGCCGCCGAGCCAGATCGGCGGCACGCCGCCGCTGGAGATCTTCTTCTCACGCAAAATCGGCATCGCCGAGAGCGGCGTGCCGGTGCCGATGCAGTGGGGCGCCCGGCTCACCGGCCGCGCCGGCGACTGGAGCATCGGCCTGCTCGATGCGTCGACGGAGCCCCTGGACCAGCCGACGAGCGGCGTCCTGGGCGGCGTGCCGGAGGACAACTGGGGCGTCGTGCGCGTCAAGCGCAACGTCGGCGAGCGCTCCGCGGTGGGGATGATCTTCACCAACCGCGACTCGCGGGACCTCGGTACCAACCAGGTCTACGGCCTCGACGCCAACCTGAACCCTCTGCCGAAGCTCAACGTCAACACGTTCTTCGCCGTGAGCCGCAGCTCCAACCCGTTCGTCGACTCGATCGGCGTCGTGGACGCCCACTCGGACGAGGCGGGCGGCGCCTCGATGGTGTGGAACGGGCAGGACTGGCTGTGGGCGATGGAAGCCATGGAGATCGGCGACAGCTTCGATCCGCAGGTCGGCTTCCTGCTGCGCAACGGCGTCCGCCGCTACGCGCCGACCCTCGCGTTCAAGCCGCGGCCGAAGGTGCCGAACCTCCGCAGCCTGCTGCTCGACGCGCAGGCCGAGATCATCACCGACCTCGACGACCGCCTGGAGACGTTCGTGACCCGGCTCGACTTCTTCGGCTTCATCCTCCAGTCGGAGGACCAGGTGCAGTCGTTCATCGACATCAACCGCGAGCGCCTGGTCGAGCCGTTCGCGATCCGCCCCGGGATCGTCATCCCGCCCGGCGAGTACGACTTCAACGATTACGGCGTGACCTACACGACGAACCCCTACCGGCGGGCCTTCGTCACCGGCTCCGTGCTCACGGGGCAGTTCTACGACGGCGAGCGCTTTTCGAACGTGATCACTCTGGGCTGGCGCGCCAGCCGCTACTTCCGCGCCGAGACCCGGTGGACCCGCGACGAGGTCGACCTGCCCGCCGGGTCGTTCACGGCCAACGTCTGGCGCCAGCGCCTGAGCCTGTCGCCCACGCCGCGCCTGTCCACCAACGCGTTCATCCAGTACAACGATACGGCGAACCTGCTTTCCCTCAATCTGCGTTTCAACTGGATCTACAAGCCGGGCTCGGACATCTTCCTGGTCTACAACCACAACTGGATCGCTCCCGGCCTGAGCGATCTCGGCACGCGGGAGCGGCAGGCGATCCTGAAGTTCACCTATCTGCTGTCTCTATGAAAGGTTTTCATCGGCCCCCATCCGTCGAATTTTCGACTCTGATCGAAATGCTGCGGATGCGGGCGCGGGAGAGCCCCGCGGCGCGAGCGTTCACGTTTCTGGGCGAGAGCGGCGGTGCGACCGATCAGGTTTCCTATGCCGGGCTCGACGAGCGGGCGCGGGCGATCGCGGCGCTCCTCGTGGAACGCGGCGCGCGCGGCGAGCGGGTGCTGCTGCTCTATCCGCCGGGGCTCGAATACATCGCGGCATTCTTCGGCTGCCTCTATGCGGGTGCCGTGGCCGTGCCCGCGTATCCGCCGCGCCTGAACCGCAGCCTGCCGCGCCTCCGCGCCATCCTGGACGACGCGCGGCCCCGCGCGGCGCTCACCACGGCCGCGATCCTCGGCCGCGTCAAAGGGTGGAAAGAAAGCGAATCCTGGCTCGGGGACGTCCGCTGGCTGGAGACGGACCGTCTCACCCTGGACGGAGCCGCGGCCTGGCAGGACCCGGGCGTGGAGCAGGAATCGCTCGCTTTTCTGCAGTACACCTCGGGCTCGACGGGCACGCCCAAGGGGGTGATACTCTCCCATGGCAACCTGCTCCACAACTCGCGCGAGCTGCGCCGCTGCTTCGGCTACTCGGCCGACTCCCGCGGCGTGATCTGGCTGCCGCCCTACCATGACATGGGGTTGATCGGCGGCATCCTGCAGCCGATCCATGGCGGTTTCCCGGCCACGCTGATGGCGCCGGTCACGTTCCTGCAGAGCCCCCTGCGCTGGCTCGCGGCGATCACGCAGGAGCGCGCCACGATCTCCGGCGGACCCGACTTCGCCTACGACCTGTGCGTGCGTCGCATCCCGCCGGCGCAGCGCGAGGGGCTCGACCTGTCGAGCTGGGAGGTGGCCTTCAGCGGCGCCGAGCCGGTGCGGGCCGCGACCCTGGAGCGCTTCGCCGAGGCGTTCGCTCCGCACGGCTTCCGGCGGCGGGCCTTCTATCCCTGCTACGGCCTCGCCGAGGCGACGCTGATCGCGAGCGGTGGAACGCCGGGGGCCGGCGTGGTGGAGCGGCCATTCGAGGAGAAGGGGAAACGGCTGGTCGGCAACGGGCAGTGCCTGGAGGACCAGCAGCTGGAGATCGTCGATCCCGAGACCGGCGTGCCCTGCGCTCCGGGCGCGGTGGGGGAGATCTGGGTGGCCGGTCCCAGCGTGGCGCAGGGCTACTGGAACCAGCCGGAGGAGACGCTCGCCACGTTCGGCGCGCGGCTCTCGGGCGACGGGCCGTTCCTGCGCACGGGCGATCTCGGATTCCTTGATGGCGGCGAGCTGTTCGTCACCGGCCGGCTCAAGGACCTGATCATCCTGCGCGGGCGCAACCACTACCCGCAGGACGTCGAGGCCACGGTCGAGGCGGCGCACCCGGCGTTACGCGCCGGCGGAGTGGCGGCCTTCTCTGTAGAGATTGCGGGCGAGGAGCGGCTGGTCGTGGTGGCGGAGCTCGAGCGCACGGCCCGGGACGGCCACGAGCGGGTGGTGGAAGCCGTCCGCCAGGCGGTCGCCGAAGAGCACGAGGTGCAGGTGCACGAGGTCGTGCTGATCCGCGCGGCGACGCTGCCCAAGACCTCCAGCGGCAAGGTCCAGCGCCGCGCCTGCCGGCAGAGCTATCTCGCCGGCGAGCTGGTGGTCGTGGCCCGGAGCGCGGTCGATACCGCCGAGGAGACGGAGACGCCGGCCGAGCCCGGCCTGTTGCCCTTCCTGCGCCAGGAGGCGGCGCGCGCCCTTCGCATCCCACCTTCGCGGGTCGATCCGGACCTTTCCCTCGCCGCCCACGGCCTTGACTCCCTGGGTGCGATTGAGCTCAAGGGCGGGCTGGAGGCGGCCCTCGGCATCGAGCTGCCGCTCGCCGATCTCCTGGAGACGGTGACCCTCAGCCGGCTCGCGGAGGAGATCCAGGCGCGGACGGCCGGCCCGCGGGCCGGCCCTGTCCCGCGCGGAGTCGGAGGGGACCGCCCGTCCATGGGGCAGCGAGCCCTCTGGCTGCTCGACCGCCTGGCTCCAGAGAGCGGGGTCAACCACATCGTGGCTGCGGCGCGCGTCCGCTCAGGGCTGGATGTGGCCGCCCTCAGGCGGGCGTTCGCCGGCCTCGTCGAGCGCCACTCGGCGTTGCGGACGACCTTTGTGGAAGTGCGCGGCGAGCCGGTGCTCCGCGTGCACGAGAGCCTGGAGATCGAGGTCCTGGAGCAGGACGCGACGCCCGAGACCCTGGACGAGCGCATGGCCGAGGCGGCCTGGCGGCCTTTCGATCTCGAGCGCGGTCCGCTGTTGCGCGTCGTCCTCTTCCCCTGGGCGCCTGCGCGCAACGGCGAGCGGGTGCTTCTGCTGGTGGTCCATCACCTGATCGCCGACTTCTGGTCGCTCGCGGTGCTGGCGCGGGAGCTGGGCCGGCTGTACGCGGGGAAGGAGCTGGGGCCTGCGCCTCTCGACTTCCGGGACTGGGTGGCCTGGCAGGAGGAGCGGCTGGCGGGACCCGAGGGGGAGCGGCTCTGGAGCTACTGGCTGGAGCGGCTGGCGGGAGAGCTGCCGCACCTGGACCTGCCCGCGGACCGGCCGCGCCCGCCGCTGCAAGCCTTCCGCGGCAGCTCGCTCTCCCTGCTCCTGCCCGCGGATCTCGCCGAGGGGCTGCGGCAGTTCAGCCGGGAGCGGCAGGCCACCCTCTATGTGACCCTGCTGACCGCCTTCCAGGTGCTGCTCCACCGCTACACCGGCCAGGACGACGTGCTGGTCGGCTCGCCGACCGCCGGGCGCCCGGTGGCGGAGGTCGAGGGGACCGTCGGCTACTTCGTCAACCCGGTCGTGCTGCGCGCCGGTTTCTCCTCGGCCTCGACGCTCGATGGCGTGCTGGCCGAGGGCAAGCGGACCGTGCTCGGCGCGCTCGCGCACGCGGACCTGCCGCTCGCCCTCCTGGCCGAGCGGCTGCAGCCGGTGCGCGATCCGAGCCGGCCGGTGCTCTTCCAGGCGATGTTCGTGTTGCAGCAGGCGCGGAGCGCGGACGACGAGGCGCTGGCCGCCTTCGCGATCGGAGCCGAGGGGGCCGGGATGGATCTCGGCGGGCTCAAGGTCGAGCCCTGGCCGATGGAGCAGCGGCGGTCGCAGTTCGATTTGACCCTGGTAACGGCGCAGGTCGCGGACGGATTGGGGCTCAGCCTGCAATACAACTCCGACCTCTTTGACGGCTCGACCATGGCGCGGCTGGCCGGGCACTACGCGAACCTGCTCGCCGGCATGCTGGAGAGCCCGGCGGCCGGGATCTACGACCTGCCGCTGCTCTCGCCGGCCGACCGGGAGCAGGTGCTGCGGAGCTGGAATGACACGGGCGAGGCGCCGCTCGCCGGGCGGTGCCTGCACCAGCTCTTCGAGGCGCAGGCGGCGCGAACGCCGGAGGCCGAGGCGCTGGTCTGCGGCGAGGCCCGGCTCACCTACCGCGAGCTCGATGCCCGCGCCGGGCGGCTGGCGCGCCGGCTGGCGGCGCTGGGGGTCGGGCCGGAGGTGCGGGTGGGCGTCTTCGGCGAGCGCTCGGCGGAGATGGTGGTGGCGCTGCTCGCCGTGCTCAAGGCCGGCGGCGCGTACGTGCCGATCGATCCGGCCTATCCGGCCGAGCGGGTGGCGTTCCTGCTGGAGGATTCGCAGCCGGCGGTGGTGCTGACCCGGGAGCGGATGGTCCTGTTGGAGGACGAGGCGGGGGAGGAGGGTCCAGTCATTCAGACTGGTCCTGGCAACCTCGCCTACCTGATCTACACCTCGGGCTCGACGGGCCACCCCAAGGCCGTGGCGATCGAGCACCGCAGCGCTGCCGCCATGGTCGGTTGGGCGCTCGGCCTGTTCACGCCGGAGGAGCTGGCGGGCGTGCTCGCCGCGACGTCGATCTGCTTCGACCTCTCGGTCTTCGAGCTGTTCGTGCCGCTCGCCAGAGGCGGGAAGATCGTGCTGGCCCGGAATGCCCTGGAGCTGCCTGCCCTGCCGGCCCGCAACGAGATCACCCTGATCAATACGGTGCCCTCGGCCATGGCCGAGCTGGTCCGCCTGCGCGCCCTGCCCGCTTCGGTGCGCACCGTCGCCCTCGCGGGCGAGCCGCTGCCGGCGGCGCTGGCGGAGCAGATCTATGGGATTCCTACGGTCGAGAGGCTGTTCAATCTCTACGGCCCGTCGGAGGACACGACCTATTCGACCTGGTCCCTGGTGCCGCGCCACGGCCAGCCTGCGATCGGCCGGCCGGTCGCGGGGAGCCGTGCCTATGTCCTCGGTAGGAGCTTCGAGCCCGTGCCGCAAGGAGTGGCGGGCGAGCTGTACCTGGGCGGCGCCGGCCTGGCCCGCGGTTATCTCAACCGGCCGGAGCTGACGGCGTCCGCGTTCGTGCCGGACCCGTGGGGCGGGCCGGGGGAGCGGCTCTACAGGACGGGCGATCTCGTGCGCTGGCGGGCTTCCGGCGAGCTCGACTTCCTGGGCCGGATCGACCACCAGGTCAAGGTGCGCGGCTTCCGCATCGAGCTGGGCGAGATCGAAGCGGCGCTCGCCGCGCATCCCGATGTCGAGGAGGTCGCGGTGCTGGCCCGCGAGGACCGCCTGGTCGCCTATGTAGTCTCCAGCGGCACGGCGGATCTGCGCAGCCATCTGCGCGAGCGGCTCCCCGAGTTCATGGTGCCCTCCGACTTCGTGCTTCTGCCGGCGCTGCCGCGGACCCCCAACGGCAAGCTGGACCGCAAGGCCCTGCCTGCGCCCGAGCGTGCCGCTGGAACCGGGCGGCAGCCGGGCACGCCGATGGAGGAGCTGCTCGCCGGCATCTGGACAGGGCTGCTGGGCGTCGAGGCCCCGGGGCCGGAGGACAATTTCTTCGCCTGCGGCGGCCACTCGCTGATGGCGGCCCGGCTGGTGGCCCGCGTGCGCGACCTGCTGGGTACGGAGCTGCCTCTGTCGGCCGTGTTCGAAGCGCCGACGCTGGCCGGGCTCGCGGCGCGCATTGAAGGCGCGCGCCGAGCCTCTCTGCCGCCTCTCGCGCCCGTGCCCCGGGCGGGGGAGATCCCGCTCTCCTTCTCCCAGGAACGGCTGTGGTTCCTGGATCAGATGGAGCCCGGCAGCGCGGTCTACAACATGCCGTTCGCGGCGCGGCTCGACGGTGAGCTGGACGTCGAGGCGTTCCGCCGGGCTCTGGAGGAGATCGTGCGCCGGCACGAGATCCTGCGCACGACGTTCGTGCCGGGCAGCGACGGCCGGCCGGTCCAGATCATCGCGCCGCCCGGGCCGCTGGAGCTGCCGGTGATCGATCTTCTGCCCGCGGACGTGCAGGACCGGCTGGAGGCCGAGGCGCGGCGGCCCTTCGACCTGTCCCAGGGACCGCTGCTGCGCGCGCTCCTCCTGCGGCTCGCGCCGCGGAGCCACGTGGCGCTCGTGGTCCAGCATCACATCGTCTCGGACGGCTGGTCGATCGGCGTCCTCCTGCGTGAGCTGTCGGCGCTCTACGAGGGCGCGCCGCTCCCCGGCCTGGCCGTGCAGTACGCGGACTACGCGGTCTGGCAGCGGTCGTTGCCGGCCCTCGACGCCCAGCTCGCCTGGTGGCGGGAGCGGCTCGCCGGCGCGCCGCAGGTCCTGGAGCTGCCGGCGGACCGGCCGCGCCCTCCGGTGCGGAGCCTGCGGGGCGGCGAGCGGGCCGTGCGCCTGCCCGCCGGCCTCGTCCACGAGCTTCAGTCGCTCGGCCGCCGGGAGGGAGCGACGCTATTCATGGTGCTGCTCGGGGCCTTCCAGGCCCTGCTCCAGCGCTACACCGGGCAGGACGACCTCCTCGTTGGCTCGCCGGTCGCCGGCCGCGGGTCGCGCGGGCTCGAGCCACTGATCGGCTTCTTCGTCAACGACCTGGTGCTGCGCGCCGATCTCTCGGGAAACCCTTCGTTCGCGGACTTCCTGGCGCGGGTGCGGGAGGGAGCGCTCGCGGCCTATGCGCACCAGGACGTGCCGTTCGAGCGCCTGGTTGAGGAGCTGCGGCCCGAGCGCGACCGCTCGCGCCCGCCGCTCGTGCAGGTGATGCTCGCCCTCCAGAACGCGCCGCTGCCCGAGCCGCGGCTGGGCCCGGTGACCATGACCCAAGTCGAAGTGGGGACCGGCACGGCCAAGCTCGACCTCGCGCTGTCGTTGCGCGAGACCGCGGAAGGTCTCGTTGGCGGCCTGGAGTACAACGCCGACCTGTTCGACGCCGTGACGGTCGACCGCCTGCTGGCCAACTTCGAGACCCTGCTGCGCGGGATCGTCTCCGGTCCGCAGCGGCGCCTGTCGGACCTGCCGCTCCTCACCGGCGCCGAGCGGCGGCTGCTGGCAACGTGGAACGACACCGCCTCCGGACCGGCGGAGGCTCCCGTCCATCGGCTCTTCTGGGAATGGGTGGAGCGGACGCCGGAGGCGCTCGCGGCGAGCGCGGGCGGTGAGCGGGTGACATACGGCGAGCTGGGCCGGCGCGCCCGCCGGCTGGCGAGCCGCCTGCGCGCCCTTGGCGTCGGCCCGGAGAGCGTGGTCGCGCTCTGCATGGAGCCGGGCATCCCCGGCCTGACCGGTATGCTGGGCGTGCTCGCGGCCGGCGGGGCCTGGCTGCCGCTCGATCCCTCCCATCCTCCAGCGCGGAAGACCTTCATGCTGGCGGATGCCGGCGCCGGGATCGTGCTGACCGGGGACGAGCCATGGGGCGCGGAAGAGGCGGACGTGGTCCTGGGCGACGGCCTTGCGTACGTGATCTACACCTCGGGCTCCACGGGCCGCCCCAAGGGCGTGGCCGTCCCGCATCAGGGCCTGGCCAACCTGGTGGATTGGCACCGGCGGACCTACGCGGTCACGCCGGCCGACCGGGCGAGCGTGCTCGCGGGGCCAGCCTTCGACGCCTCGGTGTGGGAGGTCTGGCCCTACCTGGCTTCGGGAGCGAGCCTCCACTTCCCCGACGCGGAGACCCGGGCGAAGCCGGACGCGCTGCTGCGCTGGCTGGCCGACGAAGGCATCACGCTCTGCTTCCTCCCCACGCCCCTGGCCGAGGCCTGTCTTGGCGAGGAGCCGCCCGCGGGCCTCGCCTTGCGTGCCCTGCTGACCGGCGGCGACCGGCTGCGCTTCCCGCCGCCGCCCGGCCTGCCGTTCACCCTGGTCAACCACTACGGCCCGACCGAGAGCTCGGTGGTGGCGACCTCCGGAATCGTGAAGGCTGGCGGGAAAGCGGTGCCCACGATCGGCCGGCCGATCGCGAACCTCCGGGTCCACCTGCTGGACCGCTGGCTGAACCGCGTGCCCGTGGGCGTGCCGGGCGAGCTGCACGTCGCCGGCGCGGGGCTCGCTCGGGGCTACCTCGGGGCTCCCGGCCTGACCGCGGAGGCCTTCCTCCCCGATCCGTTCAGCACCCGGCCCGGCGCCCGGCTCTACAGGACCGGCGACCTCGCCCGCTGGCTGCTCGATGGGGAAATCGAGTTCCTCGGCCGCCTCGACCACCAGGTCAAGGTTCGGGGCTTCCGCATCGAGCTGGGGGAGATCGAGGCCGTGCTGTTGAGCCATCCCGAGGTGCGCGAGGCTGCCGTCCTGGCCCGGGACGGCCGGCTGGTGGCCTATCTCTCCGGGGGCGATCCACAGGAGCTGCGCGCCTGGCTGGGCGCCCGCCTGCCGGACTACATGGTCCCCTCCGCGTTCGTGATCCTGCCGGCGCTGCCGTTGACCGCCAACGGCAAGATCGACCGCCGCGCTCTGGAGACGATCGAGGCGCTGCCGCAAGCGGAGACGGGGGCGCTCCGCACGCCGGTCGAGGAGCTACTGGCGGGCATCTGGGCGGAGCTGCTGGGCGTCGAGCGGATCGGGCCGGACGACGACTTCTTCGCCCTGGGCGGCCACTCCCTGCTGGCCGCCCAGCTCGTGTCGCGGGTGCGCCGGGTCTGCGGCGTCGAGATCCCCCTGCGGGTGCTCTTCGACGCCCCGACCGTGCGCTCGCTGGCGGCAGTCCTGGAGAGCGCGCGGAGGCCGGCAGTGCCGCCGATCGTGCGGGTGCCTCGCGACCGTGATCTGCCGCTCTCGTTCTCCCAGGAGAGGCTCTGGTTCCTCGACCGTCTGGACCCGGGCAGCCCGGTCTACAACATCGCGGCGGTCGTGGACCTCGCCAGTGCACCGGACCCGCGGAGCGTCAGCGAGATCGTGCGCCGCCACGAAGCGCTGCGCACCGTGTTCCCGGAGCGCGGCGGAGCCCCGGTCCAGGAGATCCTGGCGCCTTCGCCGGTCCCGCTGCCCGAGATCGACCTGACCGGCCTCCCCGAGGAGAGGCGCCGGGAGGAGTCGGAGCGGCTCGCTCTCGCCGAGGCTCGCCGGCCCTTCGACCTGGCCCGGGGTCCGCTGCTGCGGACGACGCTGCTGCGCACCGGGAGCGGGAGCTGGACGGTCCTCCTCGCCTTGCACCACATCGTGGCCGACGGATGGTCCATGGGGGTGTTCCTGCGGGAGCTTTCGGGCCAGCCACTGCCCGAGCTGCCGGTCCAGTATGCCGACTACGCGGTCTGGCAGCGCGCCTGGCTGGAGGGCGGAGTGCTGGACGCGCAGCTCGCCTACTGGCGCGAGAAGCTGGTGGGCGCCTCCGAGGGCCTGGACCTGCCCACCGACCGGCCGCGGCCCGCGGTGCAGAGCCTGCGCGGCAGCCAGGTGCCGGTGCGCATGCCGCTCGAGGTGGGAGCATTCAGCCGCCGGCTCGGGGTGACCCCGTTCATGACCCTGCTCGCCGCATTCCAGGCGCTGCTCGGCCGCCTGGCCGGCCAGGAGGACGTGCTGGTGGGCGCGCCCGTCGCCAACCGCGGCCAGGCGGAGATCGAGGGCCTGATCGGCGTCTTCATCAACACCCTGGTGCTGCGCGGCGATCTATCCGGCGATCCTACGGTGGCCGAGATGCTCGTCCGGGTGCGCGATACGACGCTGGAAGCGTACGCGCACCAGGACCTCCCCTTCGAGCGGCTGGTCGAGGAGCTGGCGCCGGAGCGCGACCTTTCGCGGCCTCCGCTCGTGCAGGTGCTGCTCGCCTATCAGCCGGGCCTGACCGTGGAAGCGCGTCCGGTGCCGACCGGCACCAGCAAGCTCGACTTGACCCTGTCGCTCTCGGAGGAGCTGGACGGCTACCTGGAGTACGACTCGGCCCTGTTCGACGAGGCCACGGCCTGCCGGTTCCTGCGCCGCTTCGAGATGCTGCTCGCCGCGGCGCTGGCGGATCCCTCGCTGCGCTTCTCGGAGCTGCCGCTGCTCGACCCTGCCGAGCGCCAACAGCTCCTCGAATGGAACGACGGCGGCCGGCTTGTCGATAGGCCGGTCTGCATCCATCAGCTCTTCGAGGCCCAGGCGGCGCGCACGCCGGAGGCGCCGGCCCTGGTGCACGGCGATCTGACCCTGAGCTACCGCGAGCTCGACCGCCGGGCCGGTTTGCTGGCGCGCCGGCTGCGGGCGCTGGGAGTCGGACCGGAGCAGCGGGTGGGGATCTGCATGGAGCGGTCGCCGGCCCTGGTGATCGGCATGCTCGGCATCCTCAAGGCGGGAGGCGCCTACGCGCCCGTCGATCCCGCCTACCCGCGCGAGCGCCAGGCCTTCCTGCTGGAAGATGCCGGCGCGCCCGTGCTGCTGACCGAGGAAGCCCTGCTGGAGCGCCTGCCTCCCTTCGCGGGACGCATCCTCCTCTTGGACGACGAGGATCAGGATGTAGGGGAGGGGCTTGTCCCCTCCCGGGAGGGGGCAAGCCCCTCCCCTACATCCGGCCCTGAGAACCTGGCCTATGTGATCTACACGTCGGGCTCGACCGGCAAGCCCAAGGGCGTCGCGATCGAGCACGCGAGCGCCGCGGCGCTGATCCGCTGGGCGGCCAGCATCTTCCCGCGGGAGGAGCTGGCCTCCGTCCTCGCCTCCACGTCGGTCTGTTTCGACCTGTCGGTCTTCGAGCTGTTCGTGCCGCTCAGTGTCGGGGGCACGGTCGTGCTGGCGGCCAACGCCTTGGCGCTGCCCGGCCTGGAGGTAACCCTGGTCAACACCGTGCCCTCGGCCATGGCGGAGCTGGTGCGGAGCGGCGGGCTGCCGGCCTCGCTCCGCGCCGTCAACCTGGCCGGCGAGCCGCTGCCGCGCGATCTGGTGGACCGCATCCACGAGCGCGCCCCGGATGCGCGGGTGCTGAACCTCTACGGTCCGTCCGAGGACACCACCTACTCGACGTTCGCCGTGATCCCGCGCGGGGAGGCCCGGGCTCCCGCCATCGGCCGGCCGGTGGCCGGCACCCGCGCGCTGGTTCTGGACCGTTGGCTGCGGCCGGCGCCGGCGGGCGTGCCGGGCGAGCTCTTCCTCGGAGGGGCCGGCGTGGCTCGCGGCTACCTGCATCGCCCCGATGTCACGGCCGAGCGCTTCGTGCCCGACCCCTCCAGCGCGGAGCCCGGCGCGCGTCTCTATCGCACCGGCGACCTCGTCCGCTACCGCACTGATGGCGAATTGGACTTCCTGGGACGGATCGACAACCAGGTCAAGGTGCGCGGCTTCCGCATCGAGCTGGGAGAGGTCGAAGCGGCTCTCGAAAGCCATCCGGACGTGGAGAGCGCAGCGGTCCTAGCCCTCGACGGTCTCCTGGTCGCCTTCGTCGTGCCGGAGAGGGCTTCCGGGCTGAGGGATTACCTGAAGGCCCGCCTTCCCGAGTTCATGATCCCTTCGGGATTCGTGCCGCTCGCCGCCCTGCCGCTCACTCCCAATGGCAAGGTGGACCGGAAAGCTCTGGCCCGGCTGGGCGTTCCGAGGCCGGAGCCGGCGGAGGTTTTCACGGCGCCGCGCACGCCGGCCGAGGAGCTGCTGGCGGGGATCTGGGCGGAGGCGCTGAAGCTGGAGCGCGTCGGCGTCGAGGACGACTTCTTCGAGCTGGGCGGCCATTCGCTGCTCGCGACGCGCGTGGTGTCGCGGGTGCGGGAGGCGTTCGGCGTCGAGCTGCCCGTCCGCGCCCTGTTCGAGGCTCCCCGCGTCGCCGCTCTGGCGGCGCGCATCGAGCGCGAGCGTGGATCGGTGACGGCTCCCATCGTGCCGATCCCGCGCGGCGGAGAGCTGCCGCTCTCCTTCGCCCAGGAGCGGCTCTGGTTCCTGGAGCAGTTGGACCCCGGGAGCCCGGTCTACAACATGCCGTTCGCCCTGCGCCTCGCCGGCCGGCTCGACGTGCCGGCGCTCTCCGCGGCGCTGGCGGAGATCGTGCGCCGCCACGAGGTGCTGCGCACCACCTTCGTGCGCAACCTGGCCTCTCCGGTGCCCGTGGAGCTGCCGGCGATCGACCTCGCGGGGTTTCCCGGGGAGGCGGAGCGCCTGGCAATCGAGGAGGCGCGGCGGCCGTTCGATCTGGCCAAAGGGCCGCTCTTCCGCTTCCGGCTCATCGCGCTGGAAGAGGAGCATCTGCTCCTCGTCAACCTGCACCATGCCGTGTCCGACGGCGGCTCGATCGAGGTCTTCCTGCGCGAGCTGGCGGCGCTCTACACGGGCTCTCACCTCCCGGAGCTGTCCGTCCAGTACGCCGATTACGCGGCCTGGCAGCGCTCCTGGCTGGGGACGCCGGGCGTGCTGGAGCCGCTGCTCGCCTGGTGGCGCGAGCGATTGGCGGGTGCGCCAGCCGGCCTCGATCTCCCTCTCGACCGGCGGCGGCCGGCCGCGCAGACGTTCCGCGGAGCGCAGGTGGAGTTGGATCTCCCGAAGGACCTGACCCGGGAGCTGCGGGCGCTCTCCGGCCGCCAGGGCACGACGCTGTTCATGACGCTCCTCGCCGGCTTCCACGCTCTGCTCGGACGCTTGGCGGGGCAGGACGACGTCGTGGTGGGCTCGCCGGTGGCGAACCGCAACCGGATGGAGACCGAGGGGCTGATCGGCTTCTTCGTCAACACGCTGGCGCTGCGCGGCGACCTGTCGGGCGAGCCGGGATTCCAGGAGCTGCTCCAGCGCGAGAGGGAGGTGAGCCTCGGCGCCTACACGCACCAGGACCTGCCCTTCGAGCGGCTGGTCGAGGAGCTGCGGCCGGAGCGCGACCTGTCCCGATCGCCCGTCTTCCAGGTGATGCTCGTGCACCAGAAGGCGGCGCCGGGCCTCGAGATCCCCGGGCTCGCGGCCAGTGCCCTGCCGGTGGCGAACGGAACGTCCAAGTTCGAGCTGACCCTGGCGCTGGTGGAGACTGGCCCGGAGCTCACGGGCGCGCTCGAATACAGCTCCGACCTGTTCGACGAGGCCACGGCGGTCCGCTTTTGCGGGCACTTCGCCAACCTGCTCGCGGCGGCGGCGGCTGACCCCGCGCGCCCCCTGCCGGAGCTGCCGCTGCTCTCCGAGACCGAGCGCCTGCAGCTCGTCGTGGCCTGGAACGAGACAGCGGACGTTTCCAGCGAGCCGGTCTGCCTCCACCAGCTCTTCGAGGCCCAGGTGGAACGCAGCCCCGACGCCCCGGCGCTGGTCCACGGCGAGCGAGTACTTACGTATGGCGAGCTGGACCGGGCGGCCAACGGCCTGGCCTGGCGCCTGCGCGAGCTGGG
>Ga0068862_100000928_pt1 | contig 28369 bp, 27 predicted proteins | sample KBSSwiS52_FD_66598 | JGI IMG/M metagenome (GOLD analysis project Ga0068862, IMG submission 66598) | Switchgrass rhizosphere microbial communities from Kellogg Biological Station, Michigan, USA - KBS Switchgrass S5-2 | ecosystem: Host-associated > Plants > Roots > Rhizosphere > Soil ... | reverse complement strand
CAGCTTTGAGCTCGTAGAGCAAACGATAGAAGCCTTCGAACTGATCACGGTTCTCCCGCTCGCTGATATTCTTCATAGGGGAATCGATAATCAGCAATTCGGGCAGCGGCGCCTTCAACTTAACGGCAAGCCGATGCACGGCGATCGCAAAGCAGCATTTGAAGAGGGTTTTCTTGCCTCCGCTACTAATCGTCGCGAATGTGGTGACTGCGTGCTGGTGAGGACTTGGGCCAAAGACTTCCGCATAGAATGACGGAGTTGGTATTTCGACGCGATCGTTCTCTGTTATGCCGGGCACGCCTGCGCGAACCAAGCAATCAAGGAAAAACGCTTTGAGTTGATCGAGGTTGGTCGCGTCGCTCTCTGCGGCCTCTCGGGTTCCCTTGAGTTCCGCGCGAAGGCGCTGTTCCTTGCCTACGATCTCAGCGAGACTTTCACGCTGGACCTCGACCATGCGAGGCAGGCGGATCAGAGATCCAATATTCTCGGCCTGCTGTAACAGCGACGCTGCCTCGCGCTCAGCCGTGATCATGGTCGACAGATAGGCCGTGTCGTACCGATGCATCACTTCATTGCGCTCGCGCTCAATGCGAGCTTTTGTCGCGAGCAATGATTCCCTTTCGCTTCGGAGTGTTACCAACTTGGCGTCGTGCAGCGCGAGAATGCCGTTGAGTTCTGCGATTCGGGCTTTCGCATCTCGCTCGATCACCGCCAGTTCGACTGGATCGGCAATCTGGACATTGTCGGACTGGCCGCAAACCTTACAGCAGCCGATATCCCGTTTGGGCAGATCCTGCGCGCACCGAGGGCATGACTCAAAGGCGACGCCGTTTAGCACCGCCTTGGCAGACATAGACCTCCGGAACTTGAGGGAAAGCGTCTCGATCTCGTGTAAATGCCGCCGGTCCCGCTCCCGGGCCTCGAGAATGTTCGTGATCGCTTCGTCCAAGCGGCCGAGCTCTACCCCCATCTCACGTGCCTGCGCGCGCAGGATGTCGGCAGCATGGTCGGTTCCCTGGTCCCGTGTCGTGCGCTCTCGGGCTGACTCGATCTCCGCGTAGAAGCCTGCGGCCTGATCCCGCAGCCCCGAGACGCGCTGCAGGATCTGCATTTCGGATTCGACCCCGACTTCCTTGAGTACCTTGACCAGACCTTCGATCGTCGCCGTTAGTGCGAGACGTTCTCCGCGTAACTGGTCCAGCTCAGCTTCGAGCTCGGCGACCCTCTCATCATGGAACCCGATGACGTACCGCAGCACGTCACGGCTCTTGTACCGTTTGTAAAACGGGGCGCTCTCGTCCAAATGAAAGAAGGAGCTGTCGATCTCGTCTTGGTCGAGATAGCAGTACCAGAGCAAATCCCGCATCGAGAGCCGGGCGGTGTCGCTATCGTCACGTGTCTTGCTCTTTCGCACACGGGGCGGGCGAATGTCGGATAGCCAAAAGAGCAAGTCCGAGAGTTGTTCGACACCGGTCCCCGGCAGCACCTCACCATCAGGACGTCGCGCCGGAAGGCTCAGCTCGAAGCCCTCGTCGCCTTCGCCCCACTTGGCGATTACCCGGTCCGAATCGCGCGGGCGTTCGATCGTGATCTCACCGTTCAGAAGCGACACGCCTAGCGTCGCCGAAACGAATTCATCCTGCATTGCGGGGGAAAGCTGGATACTGCCGCCCAAGCAATAGTCGATTAGCCGCAGGATGCTCGTCTTGCCGGCACCCATCTGGCCCCAAAAATAGCTGACGTCGGCGAAATCGATCTGAACCGCGCCACGCCGAAGGTTCAGGACAAGGGAGGTGAGCCTGAACTTCATGCTTGGACGCCGACAATGACGGGGCGAGACAAGAGGTTTTGCCTCATAGATCGATTTCCCTTCCCCACTTCATATCGACGATCTCGGGGATCGCGACATACACGAAATCCTTCAGCCGCGTGGCCGACATCGGTCCAACCGCCTTCATGACCACATCGGCACGGCGGGCGAGGTCGGCGAACAGCGGATCCGCTTGAAACTCGGTAGCCAGCACTCTGCCTGCGTCGGAGAGGCCGATCTGCACCGTATTGCCCTGCAGGCCCAGAATGACGAGACCCCGCGCCGCGAGAAGACCCAGCCAACGCCGATAGCGTGCATCCCAAGGTCCATAGCGAAATCGAACCATTTTCGCCTCGATCGACGACCGTTCGCGCGGTTGCACCTTTGCGTCGGCCGGGTCACGACCGAGTTCGATCAGCGCCCGCTCCAAGGCCGTGGGGTAGCGCAGCAAGAAGTCGAGTTTGGCCAGTTTGGTGATGCCTTCGACCGCCTTAGCCTTGGTAGCCGGCGTCGATTTCCGAGCATCCGCACTCGCCAGCAAAACCAGCAATCGGCCGAGGTGGAAATCGTCGAGATTTTCGGTTTCGGCTACCGCTTGAATAAGGCGAAGGCTCATGTGGCCACCGGTGGATTGAGCGGAAATCGCGGGCTCCACCACACACGGCACTCGCCGGTGAGCAATCCCGCGACACCCACCAAACAGTCATAGGAATGGCCGCCGACTATTGCCGCATCATCGGCTGCTACCCGGCGCAGCCTGTCCTGCGCGTCGATGAGCATGGCGGGGCCAAATGGGGCGGTCTGCTGACGCGCGCGCAAATAGGCTTCGGACAATTCTCCATGCACCCGCTGCTCGATTTGCCGTAGCAGAGCGGGAAAACGCTCCGGCCGCCGCATGACATCTTCGAGCAGGTTATATTCCGCTGCTCGGGCCCTTTCGCTGACGTATTCGATATCCTCTTTTAGTCCGGCAGCGTCAAACTTCTGTTCGAGGACGTCCGATTTCAGCCCCGCGCCGAGATCAAGCTTCGGATCGCCGGGATAGCGAAAATCGGGCGTTGCAGAACCGCCGTCATATCGAAGCGCATCCGCGATCACGATTTTCTTCGCAGCAAGCGCAGGATCGCCATCGCGCGGCGCGACGAGGGGGCGAAGATGTCGGATCGGGTCGGTCACTTGCAACGAGGACGCCCGGTGGATGAGCGCCACGAGGTCGTCCCGGAAAGCGTTGAGTTGGTCGGGCGTGAGACTGTGACAATCGTCGAGCTGAGGGAGGTGCTCATTGGAGATCGTCGCGTCGAACTCACCGCGAGAGGGCCCCAAGACTAAGTCCATCCGATGCAGGACATCGATCAGCTGCTCCGGGCTGCAACCGCATGTGGCCTGGAGCTCATCGAACGCACTGTCGAAGGGCGCGGCGATCTCGCTGCGGGCCGAGCAGGCTTTCACATGCTCGAGGAAGAGACCCGGACAACGTCCCCTCTGGCGTTCATTCTTGCTCTCCGGCGTGACGCGGTCGAAATCCTTGTTCGAGACGAAGAACAGATCACCGATCTTGTCACCGAACGCTTCGACCAGATCGAGGAAGCGACCGATGGATTTTGTCAGTTCGCCGTCAGTGAGCTTCCAAGCTCCGCTTTCGGGCCGCGAGGTCTTGATTTGGTAGCCGTCGAAGACATCGTCGCTGCGTTGCGCGAGGAAGTCTTCGTGATGCTCACACCAGATCGCGACATAGGGCCGCACGCCACGATTCGCCGCGACCATGATGATGATGCCATAGGCGTGCTGATACCGATAGTTTCGACTGGTTGCGTCGCCGGGATCGGTCGTGTTTCGCCGTTGCGTCGGATCCGCAACAACCGGTGCGGTATCTTCCCTCGATTCTGACGACGCGTCAGCTGGCTCATCCATGCGCAGCGGTCCCCCTAGACCTTGCAATAACTGAACCGTTGGGAGACCGCGAGATTACATTTCAATGGGCCTATCAGCGGCGGTGGCGCGGTGAGTGGTAACAGATGTGCGACTCGCAGGTGACGCGACTAAACGGGGGATATGCGCGCCATGCATGGTCAATGGGCGACACAACCTACTTTTGGGATCTCGGAGATCTGGAGGACTGGATTGCCAAGATATCCGGCATGGACTCCGATGATCGCCAAGCGGACGCGCCACGCGGCTGAGCACGGATGTGCGTGCCGCGAGGAGCTTTGGTCCAAGTCAAAACCGCACAGGGTTCGGCGCCCTTCGATCAAGAGATCGAAGGGCGTCCCGGCGACGACCGGGGCTGTGGATCTGGGCTGCTCGCCATGTCGGCAACAGCTGAATGGCTCGCCCAAGTAGGGCGGATGTCGCATATTGCCCCAGATGACGACCGATCGACCCGAGACTGACCTTGAGGCGCTGGAAGCGCTCGCCATAGACGACTTCTCGCGCCGGGTGATCCGCGGCGCCGCCCGTGTCCTGGCGGACCGCGAGAACCCGCTGCGGCTAAACCTATTCGCCACAGCCTCCCGCATGATGCTTGAGCATCTGATGGGAACACTCGCCCCAAGGGATCAGGTCGAGGCCTGCTGGTGGTACGCGCTGGAAAAGGGCACCGAAAAACCCACAAGGGCGCAACGCATCCGCTACTGCCTGCGCGGCGGACTTACCGACGAGTTTGTCCATGACAAGCTGAGGATCGACCTCGGGCCATTGGAAGCTTCGCTGGTGCGGGCCTATTCGCGGCTCAGCAAGCATGTCCACGGCCGCGCCGAGACGGTGGTCGAAGACGAAGCGAAACAGGATACGGAGGCCAAGGAGATCGTCAGCGCGATCGGCGCTTTCCTGTCAGGCTATCGCGACGCGCGCGCGCAATTGCTCGATCCGTTGGCAGAGAGTCTCGACTCCGGGGCCATTGACGCGCTGCTATCGGAGACGATCCTCAGCGTCGACGAACTCGCCAGCCATCACTCGGTGGAGGACGTCTATGTCCACGAAACCAAGGTCGAATCCATCGGGGCGGAATGGGTGCGCTACCGCACCACCGGCTGCGTCGACGTCGTGTTGCAATGGGGCTCGAATTCGGATCTCCGCAACGGCGACGGCGCCGAGAGCGAGCAGAGCTTCCCGTTCGTCTGCACGTTTGAGGTGCCGGTCGAGCGTCCGCAGGACATCGAGGATGCACAGGTCGAATGGGCCGTGGACACGAGCTCCTGGGGAGACATGTTCGGCGAGGACGAATATGACGAACTCCCGGAGGACCCCGATCGGCCGGGGGAGCGTGAGGATCTCAGCGTGCCGCCCACGACCTACGATCTGTAGCAGGATCGGGCGGCGAAGACCGGGATGCGGGCCGATCCAGCCAGGCGCGCCGACCAGTTCGTTGAGCGCTGGAGCAAGCTGCAGAAGCAGTCTGACCGCGCTTATACGGTGGGCGACATCGCGGGCCGCAAAGCCATCCAAAGCGAGATGGCGGGAATGGCGAAGAGCCTGGAACGAGACCCGCAGATTCAATCGATCCTCGCAGGCCGCAAGGCGCAGCTCGGGACCACGATTGACACTGGTCGCCCGCTTGGAGCGGAACTGGCGTTCAATCACGGGATTGACCTCGGGCGAGGACGTGGGCTTGGGCGCTAAAGTGGTGTCATTTTTGCGCCCTAAGAGCCGTCGTTCAGAGTACCTTCCGCGACTCTGAAAAGCAGTCGTTCGCCGAGCGCCCGTTAACGTCTGGTGTTGGGGAAAGCCCTAAGTTACCGACGATGTGCTCGCGCCGCACGCGCATCAGCACAAGGTTCTTCGCCGACTGGAACAGATAGTTCCTGCCCGATCGGATATGCGCCACGCTGTCGAGGCGGGCGATCGAGACATAGGCGTCCTGCACGATGTCGTTGATCTCCTCTTCGGACTGGCCGGCCTTGCGGAGCCAGGCGCGCAGCGAGGCCTCGTGGGGAACAATATGGCTCCCCACCCAGGCAATCACCTCGGCTCGGCTCTGCGCCAATGCCCTCCTAAATGGACCTCATATGGAACGTCATCATAGCGCTAGATGCGCGGGCTTCAGAGTTCCGACGGCGCGTGTCGCGCGTCGCCGAAAAGTTCGCGGCTCCGGGCATAGCGGCCTCATTCAGGCCCGCCTCCAATGATGACTTTATGAGGACAATCCACTCATGTCGATTGCAATCGGCGGATTGCTGGCCTATGTCGAGGCTTGCGCGCTTCCAACCCGCGCAGCGGATCAACCATGCAGCTGCTTCCACAACAGCCGCGAAACAGGTCTCGGGCGCCTGCGATGGCGCGCAGTCCTGAGCAACCAAGGAGCAAATATGTCCATGAACCACGAAAACGGCCGAGGCCGGGACTGCTGATCAAGGAGCGCATCACTCGCAGTTAGTCCGAATAAGGGTCTGCATCGCAAGATGGAGATCTAGTCATTCCGAGACAGTGCTTACTTGTCTTGGTGCAAGCAGCCTTAGTGATCTGGATCACATCTTGGCGAAGCTCGGAATGACTGTTTGAGTAAGCACTGGTTTCGCGAAGCTGTGGTCCGCGTCCCACAAGGGAAGCGGGAATGGCGAAGTATAATGTGTCCATCGGCGATGACTTAGTCATCGATGCGGTGGAGGTTGAAGAGATTGACGCGGTCGAGAAGCTCGCCGCGATCGCTGACCGTCGCGTGGCGGATAAGCGCGAGACGAAGATCGCCTATGCAGTCCTCGCTTTTATCGGGCTTGCCATCACCCTCTCGGCGATCATCGGCTTGTGCGATGGCAGCTACAATGAGCTGGCCGGCGTCTGGGCGACGGGCAGCATCTGGGTCGGCGTGATCCTCGGCCGCTACTTCAAGAAGGAATGATCGAGGCGATGCCGAGTGCCCGTGATCCCGCAAATGGCGGCCTGAGGCGTGTTCAGATGGACTTGCCCGCCAGGTCCTTCGAGCGGCTCGAACGACTGCGCGATGTCACCGAGGCTGCATCCTATGCCGAAGTCATGCGCAATGCGCTGCGTCTCTACGAGGCGATGATCACCGAGGTGGAAGCGGGCAACGCGATCCTGATCAAGCGCGGCGATGTCACCGCGCCGCTCACGATATTCGCGGCGTGACGATCGCTGCCGTCTGCAGGCCAGATCTGGCCGAACCCGACCCCTGCTTGCCCTGAAGGCCAATGCGACATGGCTATCTGGCTCTCCCGACAGTCGATGATCGACACCTTGCTTGAAGTGGCTGCATTCAAGGCGGGCGTCGTGCTGACCGAGGCGGATGTCGTCGAGCTCACCGCCGACACGTCGATTGGACAATGCTTGCTGGCGACCGGCAAGCCAGGCGGGCGTATCGGCTCGGAAGAAATGGACGAGGCGGTCGCCCAGCTCCTGTACGGCCTCGGGAACATCGCGTCACCGAGCACCCTGCCGATCACAATCCAGCTCTATCACCGCTTCAGGGGCGACCCCGAGAAGCTCGAAATCTTCCTGGGCGTACAGCGCATCTACAATGATGCTCTGCGAAAGTTGCTCGCCGATGCAGTCGCAGCCGGCGCCCCGCACGGGACCCGTCTCGACCCCGAGCCGATCATGCGGCCGGTCGCCGAGAAATTTGGCCGGGCAGGCCTTGATATCGTGATGGAGATCATCTCGGGCACGAACAATGACCTCCATCGCTCGGCCTGGGGCAGCGTGCGCAATGTGGACTGGAAGGACGAAGTCGAGCTCAAGGCGTTGTTCGAGAGCGAGAAGCTGGATGCGTCGCACGGCCGCTTTCTTGATCAGCGCTTTATCGACTTTCTCGACCGCAACTTCGACAAGATCGACGAGATGCACTGGCGCAAGTTCGAAGGGCTGGCCGGCGAGTTCTTCGAGCGCGAGGGGTATCGTGTCGAGATGGGTCCGGGCCGGGGCGACGAAGGCGTCGACCTCCGCATTTTCCCCAAGGACGCCGCCGAAGGGGATGCGCCGTTGATCATCGTCCAGTGCAAACGGCAAAGGGCGAAGATCGACATGGTTCTGGTCAAGTCGGTCTATACCGATGTCGAATGGGAAAAGGCGGCGTCCGGGCTGATCGTGACGACGTCGACTTTCTCACCCGGCGCCGAACGAATCCGAACGGCGCGCGCCTACCCGGTCGAGGCCGTGGACCGGCCCAAGCTTCGCGAATGGCTGGCGATGATGCGGTCGGGGAAGTAGCCCAACCACTTCTGACCCGCCATTTGCCGCTTGTCACAGGCACCCTTCGACATATTCGATGCTGGGCGTCCCCACCGAGATGCCGGTGACCTTGCCGCCGTTGATCGAGAATTTGATCCCGCGTTCGCCGCCGGGCTCATAGTGAAACAGCTTCTTGTCGGGCGGCTCGGAGTAGATGTCAGGCAATTGCTTGAGCCCCGTATACGCCTTGCGCACCGCGGCCTCTGGATCGCCGAGCTTGACGCCGCGATCGGTCATGAAAATGGGCGCCTTGGGATCGAGATAGGCCTCGACCGTGGTGACTTCTCCGCTCTCGACCAGCATCTGCAGGTTCTTGGGTCCGCCGATCACTTCGAAGGCGAGGCACGATCCATCGCCAGCCTCGGTATAATGGCCATCATCGCGGATCTTCATGCCCGATCCGGCCTGGGCGCTGTCGGTGGATGCCCCGGCCTCGATCCCGCCCCAGCCGAACGGCGTCATCACGCGGCAATCCATGCCCCGGCAGCCCGCGAGAGTCGTAGGCGTAGGCGTCGGCGAAGGCAAAGGCGACCGGGGCGGTATCGCGACTGGCTGAGCCGGCGCAGGCACGGGCTGCGCCTCCGCCAAAGCGCTTAGGGCGGGCGGTGGCGGACTGTCGGGCCGCGTGGAGAAGAACAGGATCATGGCGATCGCGGCCGCACCCACTCCAAACGCTGCCAGGCGGCGGATCGACGAGCGCGGTCCGTCCGGGTTGGGCAACGGCCGATAGGCTGCAGCGGGAGGCGGCGCGACCGGCCCCAGCGTCTCGTCATAGGCGCGGCGACGCGTTGGATCGCGCAACACCGAGTAGGCCTCGTTCAGCTGCTTGGCGCGGCGTTCGGCCTCGTCCTTGGGTCCGGCAAAGGTGTCCGGATGGTAGCGGCGCATCATCACGCGGAAGGCGGCGTCAATGACCTCCTGCTCCGCTCCGCGATCCACGCCGAGAATCTCATAGTAGTTCATCGCGTTCCCCCCGCTTACGTCGATGCGATGGGAGCATGGTTCGCGCAAGGCACGCTTGGCCTATTCCCGACTGCACTTTGCGCCTCGTCGAGTGCAGGTCGCTCGGTGAGGCATAACCCGCTCGTACTGACGCACAGGACCGTCACCAACGGCTAAGCTAGTCAGACCTACAGGAGGTTGGCCTTGGTGTGCACGCCACATTGCTGTTGGAAACCGGCAATGCTGCTCGAGCAAGCCGGGGTGTTCCTGTATACATAAGAGAGGGATCGTCGACCCTCACCCAGTTGTTCCGGGAATTCCATGACACCGGTTAGTCCTTGGCCAGATGCCCACCATTTGAGCCCTGATCCGAAAATTGGCGGCGACGTCCCCAATGCGCCCGCGCCATGAGTCCGCGAACGCCCGTCCTCGCCGACCACAAGCGGGTGCGGTCGCGCCTGATCACGCCGTTCAACGCTTCATTCGGGCCAACGCACGATGTTTCGTGGATCAACACGATGATCCCCGAACTGCTCTGGATCGCGCTGCTGCATGATGCAGTCGGTGATCATCGCGCAGTGGAGATCGTGACGGCGTTCAGCCGGGATGTGCGGGTGACCTCGCCGGAGCATGGCAGAACGATCTGGGCGGCGGCGGGAAAATTCGCGCACATGCGCCGCGAGGTTCTAGGCCCGATCCTGAACAAGGCCGAGCGCACCTATGCAGCGGAGCTGCGTGCGGCGCTGGAGCCGCTTGCCGCCTGGTATCCCGACCACCCGCTCAGCATCGCGTCGGGCTGGCCACCCGGCCCCACCCGGCCGGCAGCACTCGCGCAACTCAAGGCGATCGTTGCTGGCATGTTCGACCGATCAAGCCGCGCCTCGATCATGGTTCAGGCGACTGCGCTTTGGCTGGCGTTCGACGCCGACCGCCTCAAGGTCGCGCCCGACCTCTCGCTGGCCCAATTCCCGAGGATCGAAGACTATCCCGCCACCGAGCTTTCGCAGCGCATCGGGGCATCGATCCGAGCCAGCCTGAACCAGATGTTCGGCTCGCAGGATCTGATGGCATCGAGCGGCGCGTGGCCGATCGCATTCTGGAACCGGGGCATCGCGCTTGAGCCATGTGAGACGGGTGATGACTGACGACGCGCAAAGGATCGATCTCGAGCCGCTGATCGTCGCCTATCGCGACGATGTCGATGCGGAGTTCGCCGCCCGCATGGCGGCGTGGCGCCCCGACTTTACTCATATCCAGGTCCATGAGGTGATCGGCGGCTTGCTGGGGCGGCAAGCGACGCTCGCCAAGGAGATCGCCAGCGCGCCGTCATTATGGAATGGGCATGCCGCGCCCATCATGCTGCGCGCGATGGCCGATGTGCATATCAATTTGGCTTGGCTGCTGCTCGACGCGCCGATGCGGTGCCTGAAATATATCTCCTTCGGCCTGGGTCAGGCAAAGCTCGAGCTCGAACACCGGCGTGCCGAGCTCGGAACTCGCACGCCGAGCGAAGAAGAACGTGCCTCGCTGGACGCGCGCGAGGCATGGATCAATGCGCAGCGTGCGACCTTCCTGCAGGACGTCGATCTTGGCAAATGGTCAGGCCTCTCGGTGCGTCAGATGGCGGAGGAGGCCGGTTGCCTCGACTTCTACCATTATGTCTACACCCCGTTCAGCGGCTGTGCGCACTCCATGTGGCAGCATGTAGCCATCTACAACCTCAAGCCATGCGACAACCCGCTCCACCGGTATCATCGCTTGCCAGACAGCCCGCCGCTCTCGCCTGACCTCGACTATCTGATGTTGGCCGCCAAATATTGGGCGAAGTCGCTCGGCGCCTTCGACCAGGCCTTTTCTCTCGCGTTCGAGAGAGCGTCCGCGCGTACTCGGCTGCACCAGGCGCTGGGCGCGCTACTGCCAGTTCCGCCGGCGATCCCGGGTTCGCAGGCCAGCGGGTTCGCGGATGGCTGACGATCTGCTCGCCTATGATCCGGACAAGCCGGTTACGCTTCCAGGCCGCAGATGCGCCTATTGCGGGACCGATCTGGAGCGGCGGACCACAACCCGCGATCATGTCGTGGCTCGAAATTTCGTCCCCGAAGGCACGTTGGCCAGTGGCTTCTTCCTTCAGGTCAAAGCGTGCCGACCCTGCAACGACCGCAAGGCCGCACTGGAGGACGACATCTCGATCATCACCATGCTGCCCGATACGCTCGGCCGCTATGTGCGCGACGACGCGCGGCTCACGCGAACGGTAGCCCGCAAGGCGCGGGGCGCCGTCAGTCCTGCGACCCGTCGACTGGCAGCGCAAAGCTATAACAAGATCGATGCAACGTTCCCGATCGGCGGCGGCGCATCGCTGACCTGCCGGGGCGTTGCTATGCCGACGCTGGACGAGCAGCGCGTCGCCCGGCTCGCTTATTATCACGTCCAGGGGTTCTGCCATTTCCACTCATTCGATGCGGAACGCGGACACGGTGCATGGCTGGAGCCCGCACAGTTCCTCACATTCGGATTCCTGACCAAGGAAGACTGGGGCAATCCCCATATCGTCGCGTTCACGGCCGCAACACGCGCCTGGGAGCCGGTTTGCACGACCGTCCTCGCCGATGGCTATTTCCGGCATGAGATGCGCAAGATGCCCGGTGCCGATCTATGGAGCTGGGCGGTCGAGTGGAATGGCCGTCTGCGGGTATACGGGCTCTATGGGGCGCCAGCGCTGCGCGGCCCTTTCGCCGCGGAGTTGCCCCGCCTTTCTGCCGATTTCAGCCATGGGGATACGACCAACGGCTTCTTCATGCGCTACGAGACACCGCTCGCCGATGAGGATGATCAGCTGTTCGAGCTGCCTGATGATTTTGCAGAGCGTCCGTTCGCTGCGCCCCACTGGCGCGCCGCACGTCCTGCCACCAGTGGCGGTGATGGCTCGCGCCCAGGGAACGCGGATCAGCCGGTGGGCGATCCCGGCCGCGGCACCGCGACCGGCACGTAAAGATAGCGCAGCCGCCCCCCGGGCCCGCCGACATCCGCATAATCCCACCACCGCAGGGCGTAGCTGCCCGAGACGATCAACGGGTCGGCACGACCTTTCATCGTCCCTGCCCCGGCATTGGCCGCCCAGCCGAGCGTTCCGGTCAACTGGCGCAGGTCGGCGAGGTCGAACGCGGCATCGATCGTGTCCGCCCGGCGGCGGCTCGACCAGTAAGCGGGATCGTTGCTGAGGATGAGTACTGCGGCCCCCGCTGCGAAGCGCGCCGCGAACCGTTCCATGCGGACGATGTCCTTGACAACGTCGTAGCGGCGGATGTCGTGGGCGCTCTGATGCTTGAGCGCGAAGCGCTCGCCCGCGAGCGTCACGTCGCAGGAACGGCAGAGATATTTGAGCTCGAGCCCGAAGCGGGCTTCGCCCTTGCGCAGCAGGATGTCGAGGCTGGCGCGGGTGTCGGTGCCGATCGGATATTCGAGCCGCAATTCGAGTTCGGGATCATGCGCGCGCAACGCGTGAGCCAGCTCATGCTGGAGGTCGGCCTCGCTGTGGAAGATCGGGCGGCGCTTGCCAAGGGACGCCAGTACCCGTTCGATCTCGATCATGTTTCGCCGTCCAGGATGGCCGGGTGCGCCTTTGTTCCGACCCCATCTGACCGATCGCGCATGGTCACACCCGCTTGATCTGCGGCTTTTTGACGAAGGGGTCGAGGACGAGCACATCACGCCCGGCAACATCTTTGACGTTGCGGGTCCTCAAGCAGACCGGCTCCTACGAGCAGGCGAGCTACGCCATCCAGGACACGCCGGAGATCGTCGCCAAGCACTACGGGCGGTTCCTGCCGCAGGACAAGGCGGCGCTCGCGGCGGACATCCTCAATCGAGTCTGGCAGGCGGCGTAGCTGGAGCCGGGATCTGACTGAACCGGCTTCTCGCGTCATGGCGGGGAGTCGGGCAGGTTGAAACAGAGCGGGGCGAGTCCCGCGATAGTCCTCGACCAGATCCTGACCTGTTCTACTTTTCTCCGCCTCATCATAAGCAGAGTCGGTTGATTGGGTGCCCCTCGGGACGGTGTGGCGCAACCCGCTTGGTAGCATCGGCGGGCGTCAGCCCGCCGATCTCGCTGCGCGGCCGCACATGGTTGCAGTCGTGGCGCCACGCGCTCAGCATCAATGGGACGTGCGAGGGCGCTGCGAACTGCGTTTCGTTGAGGCATCCGCCCGTCCACGATCTCATGCTGGCGCAGCTTCTGCGGGAGGAGTACGAGCCGAAGCCGCTCTGAGACTTGGACGGCGGCCCCTGGGACACCGCGTAATTGATGTAGCCACCCTCGCGCATGGTACGAAGTCGCCTTGGCGCTTCAATGCAGGAGGGTGACCGATGTCGATCTATGCAGGATTAGATGTGAGTGACAAGACGACGCATATCTGCGTGGTCGATGCCGATGGTAAGGTTTTGCGGCGCGATGTCGTCGCGAGCGATCCCGATGTTTTGGCCAAGTGGCTCACCCGGTATTGTCCGGATCTCGTGCGCGTGGTGCTGGAAACCGGAACGCTATCGACCTTCCTCTACCATGGACTGGCAGAACGTGGTGTCGCGGTCGAGTGTATATGTGCGCGGCACGCCAAGGGCGTCCTCTCTGCACGTGTAAACAAGAGCGATGTGCACGACGCAGAAGGACTTGCTCAGTTGGCACGCACCGGCTGGTTCAAGCGTGTCCACATGAAGGCGTCCGCCACGCATATCGACAGGGCCGCTCTGCGTATCCGCGCCCAGCTCATCACCGCGCGGACCGCCATGGCCAACCAGCTGCGTGGACTTTTGAAGCTGTTCGGCCTTCGTATGGGCACAGCCAGAACACCTGGCCGGCGTGCCGAGCGCCTGACTGCCTTCTATGCCCAGCGCCCTGACCTGAAGGCGCTGTTCGCCCCACTCATTGCATCCATGGAAGCCATTGAGGAACAGCTGTGCGCATCCACGCGCAGCTTCTCCGTCTTCTCGGCCTCGGGATCCGCTTCGACAGTATCACCCAATATGGCGACAGCGATGGGGCTTGGGGACGTTGCGGATGACTCGCTCTCGGCTTTGCAGTCTCCGGCCGGGCCGGACACTCGGAGGATATCGGCGGCGGAGCGCGCCGATAATTTCCAACCAAGTGGCAGGCCGAGTTCTTCGATCGGAAGTTGATGCGGGAAATAGCCGAAATTCGCGTTCATGCCCTGCGCGAAGGTCGGATCGTCGCTTCCCGCAAAGGATGTCCGCGCCCGATCGATCGCGACCCAACCGCGCGTGGTGCGTGCCATCATCATCGTGGCGAGTGGATCGCCGAGATAGGATTGCGCCGGGTTCGGGCTGTCCTCATAGACATAGCCCAGAAGTTGCTCACTCCAGACGGTCACGCGTCACCGAGCGGAGCGACACCTCGGTCGGGATCATGCCCTTGATGTGGGCAAAGTCGAGGATGGTGCCGATGCGCTGGAGGATCCGGCGCGCCGAGTCGGGGATCGTGAGCCAGATAGGCTCCAGCACGGAAAGCACATCGGCACTGCAGATCGCATCGATCCGCTTCGTACCGATCTCGGGAAAGACGTGATTCTCCAGGCTCGCCAGCCAGGAGGCATGGCGTCGGTCCTTCCAGCCTCCCTTCATCGACTCATAACAGCGGCGGACGACCATCTCGAAAGTCGGTGCGCTTGCCCGGCGGAGACCTCGCTCCTTCACCGGGTCGAGGCCGGCTCGTACCATCTTGCGGAGCTCGGCTGCTCGGCACCGCGCATCGGCGAGCGAGACGCCATGGACCGGCCCAAGCCCGAAGTCGCGGCGCCTGCCCTTGTACTGCATACGCAGGATCCAGGCGCGTGATCCGGTGGGTCGGACCACGAGGTACAAACCATGGATGTCGGCGTATCGGCCCGGGCGCGCGTTGCGGACCTTCATCGCGGTGAGAGGCAAAGTTGCGATTCCTTCTGATTCGAGTACCTCCCTCGGACCATCAATCGATGCGCGATTGTGCGAACGATCATGGAACAGGTTGGTACTCACCCAGCAGGACCGATCCTGATTTCTCAATACGTTGAGACGATTGGGGACCTCCTGCTACAGAGGTATCTTGCCCGTAGGGGTCACCATTCTGGAGTTGGCAGCCTCCGGCGCTTGAATCGCTGGTGAAGCCGGTCGGCATCTTCGGACCTCCTGCACGACGGTCTTGGCAGCGCCTGCTCACCTTCGTGCCGGTGTGATATGTCGGGGCGATGCTGCACGCGGATTTCAGCGATGGCGCCGGCACCCGACCCGGTGAAACCGGCTTTCGCTCGCGATCCGGAGCGGAGGCTCGTGAAGAGCGTCTTTTTTTCAAGGCTGAAAGCGAACGTGGGTCGTTACGGCCGGTGCCGGGCCGATGCCCGCGTTTCCCGCTAATCTGCCCTGAAATCGCAGCCGTAACGTCGGCATTGCTAAGCGAGGCTGTCATAGCGAGACAAGTCATTGCTTCAATGCAATAAAATCGTCACCTTCTCTTAAGCTAAAGCGGATCAAACCTGCTCGGCAATCCCATCCCGGGAACGAAACCGTGATCGACGTTCGTCAAGTCATCTCCACGCTCAGCTATGTCCAACGTAAGGCGATCCTAGAAATGGGTGAGGCCGAACGGCTGCTGCACGAGATTCGGGTCGGGTCGCGCGGCGATGCGATCCGCACCATCAAGTCGCTGTTCTTCCTGGTCGACCGACTGCCCAATGCGAAGCTGACCTGCTTTACCTACCGGCTCAACGCGGCCGGGCTCGAGGTGCTGCGCCTGCTCCGCAGTCAGCCGGCCGAGGCCTTCGGCGCGATGCGCCACGCCGCCGACGGTGTCACCGCCGCGCCCTGGCTGCCGGCGGGATCGCGCAGGAGCGCGGCGTAGTCGCGCGCATCGTATCCGGGCCGCAGGCCCGGCGCTCCATCGTCGCTGCCGCCGTCGCCCGACAGGGCGGCAACGCCATCGGCCCGGCGCATGATCTCGCGTTATCTCACACCCGTGTGACTTACCCCGTCTTCCGACCCTCCTGAAAGGGCGGGAGACGTGAGTCTCCTCCCGAAAGATCCGCGCCGCGATCCGCTGCACGGTTGCGGGAACCGGCCCTACGCCCGCGGCATTGTCCCGCCATGGCCGCCGCGCGCCTCTTCCACGTCAGCGACCTCCATTTCGGCCGTGAGGATCCGGACGCGCTCGCCTGGTTCGCCGGCGTGGTGGCTGCCGAGCGCCCGGACGCAGTCGTCGTCACCGGCGACTTCACTTTCCGGGCGCGCGCGGCCGAGTTCGCCGCGGCGGTGACCTATCTCGAGCGCCTCGCCGTGCCACTCTCGCTGGAACCCGGCAATCACGACCTGCCCTATTATTCGGATCCGCTCCGACGGATGTTCCGGCCGTACCGCCGCTTCGCTAGGTTCGAAGCGCGGATCGAGCGTCCACTGGCTTTGCCCGGCGTGATCGTGGTGCCGCTTCACACCGTCAGCCGCTTCCAGTGGCGGCTCAACCAGTCGCAAGGGATCGTCCGCCCCCGCTCGCTGCGGCGCGCATTGGCGACGATCGCGGCGGCGCCGGCGGGGGCGACGGTCGTCGTCGCGTGCCACCACCCGCTCGCCGACATTGCCGAAATCGCCCATCCGCAGCGCACCCGCGGCGGCGGCGGGGCACTCGCCGCGCTGGCGCGCGTCGGTGCGCGGGCGGTGCTGAGCGGCCATGTCCACGATCCGTTCGACCGCGACTGGACCGCGACCGACCCGCCGGTCCGGCTGATCGGCGCGGGCACGCTCTCGGCCCGGCTCCGCGCGACCCCGCCCTCGTTCAACGAGATCACCGTGCACGACGGCATTCTCGGCAGTCGCCTCCGCGCGATGCGGTAGCGATTTCGTGCCCGCAGACCTATCTCGGGCTCTGGCGATTCCTTCCGAACAGAAGTAGAACAACCTTCATGCTGACCCAGATTTCGGTGCGCGGCGCGCGCGAGCACAACCTCAAGGGTGTCGACGTCGACATCCCGCGCGACACGCTGACGGTGATCACCGGCCTGTCCGGCTCGGGCAAGTCCAGCCTCGCCTTCGACACCATCTATGCCGAGGGGCAGCGCCGCTACGTCGAGAGCCTGTCGGCCTATGCCCGCCAGTTCCTCGAACTGATGCAGAAGCCCGATGTCGACCATATCGAGGGCTTGTCGCCGGCGATCTCGATCGAACAGAAGACGACCAGCCGCAACCCGCGCTCGACGGTGGCGACCGTTACCGAGATCTACGATTATATGCGCCTGCTCTGGGCGCGGGTCGGCGTGCCCTATTCGCCGGCGACCGGCCTGCCGATCACCGCCCAGACCGTCAGCCAGATGGTCGATCGGGTGATGGCGCTGCCCGAGGGCACCCGGCTCTACCTGCTTGCGCCGGTCGTGCGCGGCCGCAAGGGCGAGTACCGCAAGGAACTCGCCCAGTGGCAGAAGGACGGCTTCACCCGCGTCCGCATCGACGGTGAATTCTACGAGATCGAGGCCGCGCCCGCGCTCGACAAGAAGTACAAGCACGACATCGAGGTTGTCGTCGACCGCCTCGCCGTACGCGAGGGGATCGAGGGGCGCCTCGCCGACAGCTTCGAGACGGCGCTGAAGCTGGCCGAGGGGCTGGCCTATGTCGACCTGGCGGATACGACCGTTGCCGAGGCCGGCAATATGGCCTCGGCAGGGGCGGCCAGGACCGCCGACGGCAAGGCGATGAAAGGCGCCGGCGTCCCTGACAACCGCATCGTCTTCTCGGAAAAATTCGCCTGCCCGGTCTCCGGCTTCACCATCGCCGAGATCGAGCCTCGGCTGTTCTCGTTCAACGCCCCGCAGGGCGCCTGCCCGACCTGCGACGGCCTGGGCGAGAAGCTGCTGTTCGATCCCGCACTCGTCGTCCCCAATGACAATCTGTCGATCAAGAAGGGCGCGATCGTGCCCTGGGCGAAGTCGAACCCGCCCAGCCCCTATTACATGCAGGTGCTCGCCAGCCTCGCCACCGCGTTCAAGTTCAGCCTCGACACGCCGTGGAAGGACCTGCCGGAGGATATCCAGTCGACCATCCTCAGCGGTACCAAGGGCAAGCCGGTCACCCTGCGCTTCGTCGACGGCAAGAAGACCTACGAGGTGGTGAAGCCCTTCGAAGGCGTGATCGGCAACCTCAACCGCCGCATGCTCCAGACGGAGAGCGCGTGGATGCGCGAGGAGCTGGCGCAGTACCAGACGCCGAGTCCGTGCGAGACCTGCGGCGGCGCCCGCCTCAAGCCCGAGGCGCTGGCGGTGAAGATCGCCGGGCGCGACATCAGCCACGCCACTCGCCTGTCGGTGGTCGACGCGCTCGCCCTCTTCTCGACGCTCACCGAAACGATGACCGACCAGCAGAAGGCGATCGCCGAGCGGATCCTCAAGGAGATCGTCGAACGGCTCGGCTTCCTCAACAATGTCGGGCTCGACTATCTCAATCTCGACCGCACCAGCGGCACCCTGTCGGGCGGCGAGAGCCAGCGCATCCGCCTCGCCTCGCAGATCGGCTCGGGCCTGTCGGGCGTTCTGTACGTCCTCGACGAGCCCTCGATCGGCCTCCACCAGCGCGATAACGACATGCTGCTGGCGACGCTCCGGCGGCTGCGCGACCTCGGCAACACGGTGCTGGTGGTCGAACATGACGAGGATGCGATCCGCACCGCCGATTACGTGATCGACATGGGGCCGGGCGCCGGCCGCCATGGCGGCACGGTGATCGCCGCCGGCACCCTCACCGAGGTGCTCGCCAACGAGAAGAGCCTGACTGCCGACTACCTGACCGGTCGCCGTGCGATCGCGGTGCCGGCCACCCGCCGCAAGGGGAACGGCAAGAAGCTGACGGTGAAGGGCGCGCGCGCCAACAACCTGCGCAATGTCAGCGCCGCGATCCCGCTCGGCACTTTTACGTGCATCACCGGCGTCTCGGGGTCGGGCAAGTCGAGCTTTACCCTCGACACCCTCTATGCCGGCGCCGCCCGCGCGCTGAACGGCGCGCGCGTCCTTGCCGGGCCGCATGATTCGATCGACGGCTTGCAGCATCTCGACAAGGTGATCGACATCGACCAGTCGCCGATCGGCCGCACCCCGCGGTCGAACCCGGCCACCTATACCGGCGCCTTTACCGCGATCCGCGACTGGTTCGCGGGGCTCCCGGAAGCCCAGGCCCGCGGCTACAAGCCCGGCCGGTTCAGCTTCAACGTCAAGGGCGGCCGCTGCGAGGCGTGCACCGGCGACGGCCTCCTCAAGATCGAGATGCACTTCCTGCCCGACGTCTACGTCACCTGCGACGTCTGCCAGGGCAAGCGCTACAACCGCGAGACCCTGGAGGTGACCTTCAAGGGCAAGTCGATCGCCGACGTGCTCGACATGACCGTCGAGGACGCCGCCGAGTTCTTCAAGGCGGTCCCGCCGATCCGCGACAAGATGGCGATGCTGGCGGAGGTCGGCCTCGGCTACGTCCATGTCGGCCAGCAGGCGACGACGCTGAGCGGCGGTGAGGCGCAGCGCGTCAAGCTCGCCAAGGAACTCGCCCGCCGCGCCACCGGCCAGACCCTCTACATCCTCGACGAGCCGACCACCGGCCTCCATTTCGAGGATGTGCGCAAGCTCCTCGAAGTGCTCCACGCGCTGGTCGAGCAGGGCAACAGCGTGGTGGTGATCGAGCACAATCTCGACGTCATAAAGACCGCCGACTGGATCATCGACCTCGGCCCGGAAGGTGGCGTGAAGGGCGGCGAGATCATCGCCGAGGGCACGCCGGAGGCGGTTGCGGAGGTCGCGGGGAGCTATACCGGGCGGTATCTGAAGCCATTGCTGGCGCGGGGGCCGGCGCCCGAGGTGGCGGCGAAGCCGGTCAGGAAGGTACGCAAGGCAAAGGCGGCCTAGCGCTGATCATGCGTCGTTCGGTGCGGGCGCCGTGACGAATGGGAAGGATGAACCCGTGTCACCCTTGCGCGGTAGCGCAGCACGTATGGCGACACGATGGTCGTTTCGCGCCGCCCTTCTGTCGCGCCGCGTTCTCCCGAGAGGTCGGCAAGGCTGTCGGCCACGGCGCGGCTGCAGGCAATGATCGACAGGCCCAAGGTCTGTAGTCCTGCCGGTTATCTGGCACCTGAAGGCACTCGACGGAGCCGGGTCGACACCGGTCGCCCGCCACCCCAGATTGGCGGCCCAACACACCGGAGAACGCCATGACGACTCGCACCGCCACCGCCCGCTACGAAGGCTTCGGCAAGGACGGCAAGGGCCATCTCTCCAGCCAGTCCGGCGTGCTCGCCGATACGCCCTACAGCTTCAACACCCGTTTCGGCGATGAGAAGGGGACCAACCCCGAGGAACTGATCGCGGCCGCTCATGCCGGTTGCTTCACCATGGCGCTCAGCTTCGCACTGGCCGGGGCGGGTTTCGCCGACGGCACGCTGGAGACGACCGCCAAGGTCAAGCTGGAACAGGAGGGTGCCGGCTTCAAGGTCACCCGCTCCGACCTCGACCTCACCGCCAGCGTGCCGGGCATCGACGCCGAGCGGTTCGCCGCCATCGCCGCCGACGCCAAGGCCAATTGCCCGATCTCCAAGCTGCTCAATGCCGAGATCACGCTGACGCACAAGCTGGCCTGAGCCGGGGGCCGCGGCCGGCGCAGGGCGGGCGGGTCGGCACTCTCCGCCGTTGAGCGCCGGCCCGCCCGCCCCTATGTGGCGGCCATGTCCGCACCTGTCCTCTCCTACGAAGATCTCGGCCTCGTCCAGGGATCGGGCTGGCTGTTCCGCCATCTCGACATCCATATCGGCGAGCGCGACCGCCTCGCGCTGATCGGCCGCAACGGCGCCGGCAAGACGACCCTGCTCAAGCTGCTCGCCGGGCGGATCGACGATGACGAGGGGCGGCGGACCATCCGCCCCGGCACCCGCGTGATCCTGCTGGAGCAGGAGCCGGACCTGTCCGGTCACACCACCCTGCGCGACTATACCGCCGCCGGTGCCGACGCGCCGCTGCCGCACGAGGTCGCCGCGATCGCCGACCAGATCGGCATCGACCTCGACCGCCCCGCCGCCACCGCCAGCGGCGGCGAGCGCCGCCGCGCGGCGATCGCCCGCGCGCTGGCGCTGGAACCCGACGTCCTCCTCCTCGACGAGCCGACCAACCATCTCGACATCGCTGCGATCGACTGGCTGGAGCAGTGGCTCGGCCGCTATGCCGGCGCCTTCGTCGCGATCAGCCATGACCGCACCTTCCTCACCCGCCTGACCCGCCAGACGCTGTGGCTCGACCGCGGCGGGATCCGCCGGGCGGAGATCGGCTTCGGTGGGTTCGAGGCGTGGACCGAGAAGGTATACGAGGACGAGGCGCGCAACGCCCAGCGGCTGGACGCGCGGCTGAAGCTGGAGGAGCACTGGCTGCAGCGCGGCGTCACCGGCCGCCGCCGCCGCAACCAGGGCCGCCTCGCCAAGCTGCACGAAATGCGGGCGCAGCGCGCCGCGATGCTGGGGCCGCAGGGCACCGCCAACCTCGCCACCGCCGCCGACGACGTCCGCACCAAGACCGTCATCGATGCCGAGCACGTCACCAAGCGCTTCGGCGACCGTGCGGTGATCAAGGACTTCACCCTGCGCATCCAGCGCGGCGACCGCATCGGCATCGTCGGCGGCAACGGTGCCGGCAAGACCACGCTCCTCAAGCTGCTGACCGGCGAGATCGCCCCCGACGAAGGCCAGGTGAAGCTGGCCAAGACCCTGGACGGGATCATCATCGACCAGCAGCGCAGCCTGATGGCGCCCGACAAGCGGGTTCGCGACGTTCTCGCCGATGGCGGCGACTGGATCGACGTGCTCGGCGAGAAGAAGCACATCATCGGCTATCTCAAGGAGTTCCTGTTCGAGCCCGCGCTCGCCGATGCGCGGATCGGGACGTTATCCGGCGGCGAACGCTCCCGCCTGCTCCTGGCGCGCGAGTTCGCGCGGCGGTCGAATCTTCTGGTCCTCGACGAGCCGACCAACGATCTCGATCTCGAGACGCTCGATCTGCTGCAGGAGGTGATCGCCGATTATGACGGCACCGTCCTGATCGTCAGCCACGACCGCGACTTCCTCGACCGTACGGTGACGGTGACGCTCGGTCTCGACGGCTCGGGCAAGGTCGACATCGTCGCCGGCGGCTATGAGGACTGGGAACGCCGCCGCGCGCCGCGGGCCGAGGCGAAGCGGCCGGGTGCGGCCAAGGCCGAGCCACCATCGCCGCCCAAGCCGGCGAAGAAGCTCAGCTACAAGGATCAGCGCGACCTCGACCTGCTGCCCGCCGAAATCGAGGAGCTCGACGCCGCCATCGCCCGCGACGAGGCGGCGCTTGCCGACCCGGCGCTCTACAGCCGCGATCCGGTGCGCTTCCAGGGCCTGATGACCGGGCTGGAGACGGCGCGGCGCCGCAAGGAGGAGGCTGAATTGCGCTGGCTGGAACTCGCCGCGATGGCGGAGGAACTGGGGTAAGCGAATGCCCTCCCCGGGGCGGGAGGGGGGAGGTCCCTACTCCACCACCAGCGTCTTTCCCGCGCGTCCGGCCATCTCGACCACGTACTGCCAGGCCACCCTTCCCGAGCGGCCGCCGCGGGTGGTGGCCCAGGCGATCGCGTCCTGCGCGTCGAACGGCAGATCGAAGCGGGCGGCATAGCCGGCGACCATCGCGACATAGGTATCCTGATCGCAGACGTGGAAGCCGAGCGAGAGGCCGAAGCGATCGGCCAGCGCCAGCTTGTCGTCGACGACGTCTCGCGGATTGATCGCGCTGTCCTGCTCGGCGAGGTCGCGTGGCACGAGGTGGCGACGGTTCGAGGTGACGTAGAGGCGGACATTGTCGGGCCGCGCCTCGGCCCCGCCCTCCAGCAGCGAGCGCAGAATCCGCGGCGCCTCGGACCCCTCGGCGAAACCGAGATCGTCGAGGAACAGGACGAAGGCGCGGTCGACCCCGGCGAGAAGCTCGAACAGCTGCGGCAGGTCGCCGATCGCATCGCCCGCCGCCTCGATCACCGCGAGCGCGCCGCCCTCGCGCTGGATCGCGGCGACCACCCCCTTGACCAGCGCCGACTTGCCGGCCCCGCGCGATCCCCAGAGCAGGATGTCGTGCGCGGGCAGGCCGGCGGTCAGGCGGCGACTGTTCTCGAGCACGGCCGCCTTCTGCGGATCAACCCCGGCGAGGAGGTCGAGCGGCAGCGCGCGGAAATGGCGGACCGCGGCGAGCGCGCCCGATCGCCAGAGATAGGCCGGGTGCGCCATCGGGTCGGCGCCGGCGGGCGGCGGCGGGGCAAGCCGCTCGAGCGCGGCGGCGATGCGGAGCAGGGAATCGTCGGTCATCGCATCGCGCTTAGCCTATGGCAGAGGCCGGGTGAATTATTGCTAAGCGGCACAAAGCCTGAAACATTGGCGCAAGTACGGCGTTTTACCGGGACGATGGCGTCCGCCCTCGTGAATGGGGAACCGGAAATCCGATGAGCGAGCGACGGCGGATCACGCCCGTAATCCTTTCCGGCGGGTCGGGCACCCGCCTCTGGCCGTTGTCGCGCACCAGCACGCCGAAGCAGTTCCTCAGCCTGACCGCCGAGGCGACGATGTTCCAGCTGACCGTGGCGCGCAGCCACGATCCGGAACGGTTCGATCCGCCCGTGGTCGTGTCCAACACCGCCCATGCCGACCTGATCGAGGAGCAACTCCGCAAGGTCGGCGTCGAGGGCGGGCGGATCATCCTGGAGCCGATGGCGCGCAACACTGCGCCCGCGATCGGCCTTGCCGCGATTTCGCTGCCGCGCGACGCCGTCATGCTGGTGATGCCCAGCGACCATGTCATCAAGAATGTCGAGGCGTTCCGCGCCGCGGTCGACCGTGCGCTCCCCCTGGTCGAGCAGGGCTGGTTCGCGACCTTCGGGATCAAGCCGGACTCGCCCGAGACCGGTTACGGCTACATCCAGCGCGGAACCGCCATCGCGCCGGGCGTCCACCGCGTCGACCGCTTCGTCGAGAAGCCGGATCTGGTCACCGCCAAGAGCTACCTCGACCAGGGCGACTATTCCTGGAACGGCGGCATCTTCATGTTCACCGCCGGCGACTATCTGGATGCCCTGGCCGCGTTCCAGCCGGCGATGCGCGATGCCGTCGCCCGCGCGATGGATGGCCATTACGAGGAGAAGGACCGCGTCTACCCCGATGCCGCGGCTTTCGCCTCATCGCCGGCGGAATCGATCGACTATGCGGTGATGGAAAAGGCCACGAAGGTTGCCGTCGTTCCCGTCGTCATGGGCTGGTCCGACGTCGGCAGCTGGGATGCGCTCCACGCGCTCGCCACGCGCGACGACCATGGCAACGCCCATCAGGGCGAGGTTCATGCCATCGACACGGACAACTGCCTGATCCGCAGCGATGGCCCGATGATCGCCGCGATCGGCATATCCGACCTGATCGTCATCGCTACCGACGATGCGGTCCTGATCATGCCCAAGGGGCAGAGCCAGAACGTCAAGCGCGTCGTCGACCGGCTCAAGGAGGTCGGTCATGCCACGCTCGACCTCTTCTCGCGCCGCAAGGCGGGATGAGCGGGTGAGGAGCACGCGCTGGCCGGCCACCCTCTGGCTGGTCCGCCATGGCGAGAGTGCCGGCAATGTCGCCCGCGACGCCGCGACCGCCGCGGGCCATCACCGCATCGACATCCCCACCCGAGACGTCGACGTGCCGCTCTCCCCGCTCGGCGAGCGGCAGGCCGATGCGCTCGGCCACTGGTTCGCCGCCGGCCGGGGCGACGGCCGCCCCGACATCATCCTCGCTTCCCCGTATGTCCGGGCGATGACCACCGCCGAACGCTTTCGCACCGCCGGGGGCGCCGCGGCGGATACCGCGATCTGCTGCGACGAGCGGCTGCGCGAGAAGGAGTTCGGTATTCTCGACGGTCTGACCGGCGCGGGCATCAAGGCGACCATGCCCGACCAGGCCGAGTTCCGCCGGCTGCTCGGCAAGTTCTACCACCGCCCGCCGGGCGGCGAGAGCTGGTGTGACGTGATCTTCCGGCTGCGCTCGCTGATGGACACCGTCTCGCTGCACTATGCCGGGCGCCCGGTGATGATCGTCGCCCATCAAGTCGTCGTGCTCTGCCTGCGCTACGTCATAGAGAACATGAGCGAGGCTCAAATCCTGGCGATCGACCGCGCCGGCGACGTCGCCAATTGCTCGATCACCGAATATCGCTTCGACGAGACGATTGGCGATCACGGCAATCTCCGCCTGATCCGCTACAACGTCACCGCGCCGATGGAGGCGGAGAACGCGCCGGTCACCTCGGCGCCCGATCCGATGGTCGCCGCGCGGGGATGACCGACCCGCTCGACGCCGCCTGGCGGGCGGCGCATCCGCTGCCCGGTGTCGACCCCGAAACCGACAAGAACAGCCGCGGCACCGTTCTGGCGGTTGGCGGCTCGCGCATCGTGCCCGGTGCGCTCGCGCTGACTGCCGAGGCGGCGTTGCGCGCCGGCGCCGGCAAGGTCCGCCTCGGTCTTCCAGAGGAGGCGGCGCTGGGCATGGGCCTGCTCCATCCCGAATTCGCGGTGACCGGGTTGCCGACCGGGCCGTCCGGCGAGCTCTCGGTCGACGGCGCCGAGACGATCATTGGTTCGCTGGAGCGAGTCGACACGCTCGTGCTCGGGCCCGGCATGGGCAAGCCGGAAGCGGTGCGGCCGCTGGTGCGCCGTCTGCTCGCCAGCGCCCGCGACGGGATGTCGATCGTGCTCGACGCGGCCGCGATTTCGTGTTCCGCACGGCTCGGCCGCGCGATCGCCGCGCATCACGGCCGGGTGGTGCTCACCCCGCACCATGGCGAGATGGCCGCGCTGATGGCCTGCAACGAGACCGATGTCAGCGAGGATGACGAGCGGCTCGCGATGGATGCCGCGCGACGCTTTGACGCGGTCATCGTGCTGAAATCGGCGCGGACCGTCGTCGCCGGGCCGGACGGCACGCTGCTGCGCTATGCCGGCGGCGGCCCTGGCCTCGCCACTGCCGGGTCGGGCGACGTGCTCGCCGGAATCATCGGCGGCCTGCTCGCCCGTGGTGCGGATCCGCTACGTGCCGCTGCCTGGGGGGTGTGGCTGCACGGTGAGGCAGGGCGGCTCCTTGCGCGCCGGATCGGCAAAGTCGGATTCCTTGCGCGCGAGCTTTCCGGCGCGATTCCATCGCTGATCGGCCATCCCGCAGAGGACTGAGCGATAGGCGCCCATGGCCGTGCCGGCGTGCTGGTCGGCGCGGCACTGGTCGCGGCGCTGTTCCTGGGCTCCTGCTTTCGCAGGGGGCAAGCCCCAAACGAAAAGGGCGGGGCCATCGGCCCCGCCCTTTCACTCGATCCGCCCGGACCGAGCAGCTCAGACTTCAGCCACCGCCGCGGCCTCCCCGCGCGGGCGCCGGCGGCGCGGGCGGGGGGCTTCCTCGGCTTCGGCGTCGTTGGCCTGAACCGGCGCCGGCTTGGCCTCGCTGCGCACGGCAGGGGGCAGTCGATCGGCATCGATCGTCTCTGCGGGAGCGTCGCCCACGGTTTCGTTCGTTTCGCGGACACGCGGCGGCCGACCACGACGGGGGCGCGGCGCTGCCTCGGCGACGGGCTCGGGTGCGGCGACCGCCTCGGCCGCCGACGACGGGGCGACGGGCTCGCCCGGGCGCTCCATCGGTGCGCTCCAGTCGAGCTGGTCCTGACGGGTGGCGCGCTCGGGACGAGGGCCGCGATCCTGGCGGTCGAAGCGGTCCTGACGCTCGCGGCGCGGCTGGTTTTCGCCCCGATCGTCGCGATTGCCGCGGTCCTCGCGCGCGGCGCGCTCGTAGCGGTCCTGGCGCTCGGGCTGGTCCTGGCGATCCTGACGGTCGCCACGCTCAGGCTGCTCCTGATAGTCGCCGCGCTCGTCGCCATCGAACTCGTCGTCGCCGATCTCGTCGCGGCTGCGGCGCGGCTGCTGATCCTCGAAGCGGGCGCGATTCTCGGCCAGGATGCGGAAGTAATGATCGGCGAACTGGAGATAATACTCCGTCATCACCCGATCGCCCTGCATCTGCATGTCGCGGGCGAGCGACTTGTACTTCTCGTGAAGCTGCACCGCGTTACCGCGGGCGCGATTGTCGATCCGGTTGCCCTGCTCGGGCCGATTGCCGGCTCCGCTGCCGTTCTGCGGCCGAGCGCCGCCACGGCCACGACGACGGCCGTTCTGACGATTGTTGATCAACGCTTCGCTGTCCTCGTCACTGGTGGTCGGTTCCCGCCACTCCATCGTCCGGGCCATTCCCGGTCGTTACGTCACGCGACCCCGGCACGCAGCACTCCGCATGGAGGCGGAGCCAGCTCCCGATCACGTCGGCCGCGCGTCAGCGGCAGAGCAATATGGGGTCGGTACACGCGGGGTATCGAGCAACGCTGCCGAAAATACCCCCGTCCCGAATTCGCATGTAGGGCGTCGCGGGCGGCGCGCCAAGGGGAAAGATGTTGCAATCCCAGGACCAGGGCTAATTTCTCGCGCGGGAAACGATCAGGCAACGCGCATGGCCGGAAAGGTCGTCGCGGGTGGTGGCGGCAAGGCCTGCCGCGCCCATCAACGCGGCGACCGCAGGCGCCTGGCCCGCTCCCAGCTCCAGGCAGGCGATCCCGGCTTCGGGGAGGCTGCCGGCGATGATCGGCGCGAGGCGGCGGTAATCGTCGAGCCCGTCGGGGCCGGCGAACAGCGCGCTCGCCGGCTCGTAACCGGCGACGTCGCGCGGGAGCGCGGCATCGTCGCGGATATAGGGCGGGTTGCACAGGATGAGGTCGAAGAGCCCCGGCGCCGCATTCCAGCCGCCTTCGACAAAACGTGCCCGCCCGCTCATCCCGAGCGTGACGGCATTGCCCGCCGCGATCGCCAGCGCCGCGGGCGAGCGGTCGACGCCGGTGCCGGTCGCCGTCGGCCACTCGGCGAGCGCCGCGAGCAGCAGTGCGCCCGATCCGGTGCCGAGGTCGAGCACGGTGGCCGGCCCGGCCGCGCCGAAATGCGCCACCGCCGCCTCGATCAGCGTCTCGCTGTCAGGCCGGGGGATCAGCACGCCGGGCGCGACCGTCAGTTCGATCGTCCAGAAGGCGCGTGTGCCGGTGATGTAGGCGACCGGCTCGTGTTGCGCGCGGCGGTCGATAAGCCCGGCGTAGGCGGCGGGGGTCGCACGGTCGCCGCCGAGCAGCAGCGCCTCGCGCGAAATGCCGAGCGCATGGGCCATCAGCAGTTCGGCATCGAGCCGCGCCGTATCGCTGACCGCCGCCAGCGCCCCCGCCGCATCGCGCAGCGCGGCGGCGACATCACCGCTTCGCATCACGAATCGAGGGCCGCCAGACGCTTGGCCTGGTCCTCGGCGATCAGCGCGTCGATCAGTTCGCCAAG
>Ga0068862_100000922_pt1 | contig 28414 bp, 31 predicted proteins | sample KBSSwiS52_FD_66598 | JGI IMG/M metagenome (GOLD analysis project Ga0068862, IMG submission 66598) | Switchgrass rhizosphere microbial communities from Kellogg Biological Station, Michigan, USA - KBS Switchgrass S5-2 | ecosystem: Host-associated > Plants > Roots > Rhizosphere > Soil ... | reverse complement strand
AGGGGGATCTCCGCATGAAGACCGTACAGATGACTCTCGAAGAGGCCCTGGTCGAAGAGGTGGATCGCGCCGCCCAATCGCTGGGGACCACTCGGTCCGCCTTCACCCGGGATGCTCTCCGGGACGCCTTGGTCCGCCTTCGGGAAAGAGCCCTGGAGGAACAGCACAGGGCGGGCTACGCGCGCCACCCTGTCCGGGAGGGCGAATTCAGCGGATGGGAAGATGAGCAGGTCTGGGTGGACTGATGCAGAGGGGGGAGGTGCGGTGGTATCCGTTCGCCAGTCCTGACAAGAAGCGGCCCGTCCTGATCCTCACCCGGGACTCGATCCTCGAATCGCTCGGGGAAGTCACGATCGCACCCGTCACCTCCACGATCCGGGCCATCCCGTCCGAGGTGGTCCTGACCGAGGAGGACGGCATGCCCCGCGCCTGCGCGGTCAACCTGGACCACGTCCAGACCGTCGCCAAGAGCAAGCTCGGCGCGCTCATCACCACGCTTCCCATGGTCCGGATGCAAGAGGTTCGAGCGGCCCTGCTGTTCGCGCTGGGGTTCCGCTGATCTCCCCTGCCTGCGCGCCGAGTCACAGATCCGTGGCGTCGGCGGCGGTCAGTTTGTCGTTGAGCAGGTAGTCGTCGCTCAGGTATTTGAGGATGACGCGGCCGACCTTGGGGTCGAAGCGTTCCGCGACCGGCCGGACCACCACGCCTTCGCGGATGTGCTGGTCGGGCAGGGTGGTCTGGCCACGGCTCAGCTCGGCGATCCATTCGAGCGCGAACGGTCCGCGGTCGAGAATCGGCACGGTTTCGACGCCGTGGCGGCCGCAGAGCACCGCGAAGTCGTCTTGGTCGAGGTAGTGCTCGCCCACCAGGACGTCGAAGACGGCGAAGCCGAGCCCGTCGCGCCGGCCGTAGTGCAGGCTCTGGACGCGGCTGCCGTAGACCTCGCCGTAGAGGATCGCCACCGGATGGCCCTGCTGCCGGAGCTCTTCGAGCAGGCTCTGCACCGGCTCCAGGGTGGCCGGGAACCAGTAGGTGTTGGTGGCCATCTCGCCGGGCTCTGGACGCTTGCGCTGCAGCCCGTGCGAGCCGGCGAGAAGCTCGCCCTCGACCCAGCCGATGCGGGCATTCGTGCCGTGGATCTTCTCGCTCACCACGACCTCCTCGCCGGGCGCGAAGACCTCGGGGAAGTTGCGCAGGTTCTCGATGTCGGTGTACCTCTGGAAAAGCGGATGGCTGGGCTCGGCATCGCCGGCCGAGAACTTCACCGGCGGCCGGAACTTGCCGATGCCGTAGTGCTCGCGCACGTCGGTCCCCACCGGCCAGCCCGGATCGTCGGGCCGCACCACCAGCCCGAAGGAGGGCTCGCCGCGCAGGCGCACCCGGCGGACGACGAGGTCGCGCCCGCCCTCGACGTTGGTGCGCTCGGAGAGGTAGCTCACCACGCCGATACGCTCGGCCATCTCCCGCGGCAGGGTGCTGTCCGGCGGGATGAAGACCACCCGCTCGCCGGGCGCGAACTCGGGCGAGCCGTCCTCGCGCTTGCGGATCACCGCCTGCCAGCCCTTGATGCGGGCGAGGAAGAGACGGTCGGCGTTGGGGTGCGGATGGACGGCTTCGATCTCGACGACGTCGGCGATCACGGACGACATAGGGTCACCTCTCCGCTTCCGGCGCAGGAGACGTAGCAGCGCCCCGGAAGCTCAGCATCAGGAAGACGAAGGCCACGGCGGCTCCGGGGATCAGGATGGCCGCCGGCCAGCCGCCCAGGAAGCCGGCCTTGCGCGAGGCCATGTGCGCGAGAAAGGCGATCGTCAGGGAGGCCGCATAGATCAGGAGCGGCAGGAGCCCGGCCAGGGCGAGGAGCGCGCGCGCCCAGAGGCGCTTCGGCGGGAAGGCGGCGATCAGGGTGGCCGGGAAGAGCAGCACGGCGAGCACCGGCGCCAGGAAGAGCGCGAGCAGGAAGAGCCAGCGGAAGGCGAACCCGGGCGCGTAGCGCTTCCCTTCCCGGACGCTCTCCTCCCGCGACCGGAAGCGCCAGCGGCCGGGCCGGCCGCGGAAGAGCAGCAGCACCCAGAGCGCCAGCCCCATCCAGTAGAGGTCGCGACGCAGCCAGACGCGGTGGAAAAGGACCAGGTACTCGTCCTCCGACCGCGGCCGGCCGGAGAGCCGGTCCAGCCGGCGCACCGCCGCGGCCGTCGCCTCGGTCCAACGGTCGAGGCGGGCCGGATCGAGCCGGGACGCCTTGTCCGTCGCCTTGTGAAAGGCGGGATCCATGGCCAGGAGCCCGCTGTCCGAGACGGAGAGAGCAGGGATGCCCTGCTCCTGGAAGGAGTTGGCGTCGGCCCCCAGCCGCATCCTCGCCGTGCGCAGGACGAGCTGCGCGAGCAGGGAGAGCTGGTTGTCGGTCATCTCGTAGCGCACGCCCACCGCCTCGCCGCTGCGCAGCAGGGAGTGCACCAGCCAGCCCGGCGCCAGGGTGCGCTCCCCCCGCACTTCCACGGGGAAGGAGTGGATCGTCGGCCCCCGGCTTCCGGCCCAGCCCACCATCTCCACGTTCAGGTTGGCGAGGATGCGATCCCGCCGGGCAGGCGGTAGACCCGCCACCCAGCCGCGGCTCCCGTGCAGGCCCGTCTCCTCGGCGTCGAAGAGGACCACCCGCACCGTGTGCTCCAGGGGAGTGCGCGCCAGGTCGGCGGCGGCCGCGATCACCACGCCGCAGCCCGAGGCGTCGTCGCCGGCACCAGGGCTCGGCGGCACCGAGTCGTAGTGGGCCGAGAGGACGATCTCGCGGTCGGACTTGCCCGGCAATACGCCGGTGAGGTTGACCCAGCCGGGATGGGCCGCCACCGGCGCGGTCCGGACCTCCCGCAGGCCCGCCCGCCGCATGGCATTCAGCAGGAAACCCGCCGCCCTCTCCTGCGTAGTAGAGCCGTCCGGCCGCGGTCCCAGGCGGGCCAGCCCCGCCGCGACCCGATGGGCGAGAGGCTCCTGCGCACGAGCGGCTCCAGAGGCCAGCAGGGCTCCCAGGATCAGGCAGCGGACGTGGCTTCGCATCGGGCCGCTATCCTATTCCGAATCGGAGGCCTGGATCGATCCGGGCCGCTCGAAGCACCTTCTTAGGTAGGAAGGGCGAAGAAGGTGCTTACATCGGGAGCGGACTTGAAGTACTATTCAACTACTGCTCAAAGGACGATGCTGGAAGGCTGAGGGTCGCGCACTTGTCTCGACACACCCGGGTGTACCTGTTCATTGGAGTGATCACGGCGGCGGTGTCGCTGATCGCCATGCTGCTCGTCGAGCGCCTGGTCGCGGTGTCGGCCGATCCCCAGCTCGCGCGCCAGATCGGATGGAACCTGCTGGCCATCGCCCTGTCGTCCGGCGCCCTGTCCGCGGTCCTCGCCTGGTTCGTGGTCTGGCGCATCCACCTCCCGCTCCGGCGCCTGGCGCAGACCATGTCGTCCATGACCCGGGCCGGGGAGCTCCAGAGCGGGTTCGCGGCTTCGGGCGGCGGCGGCGAGGTGCTCCTCATCGAGGAGTCCTTCCGCGGGCTGGTCGTCTCCCTGGAGGAGTCGCAGCGCGCCCGGGAGCGCTCCTACGTCGAGGCGGTCGGAGCGATCGTGACCGCGGCCGACGCCCGCGACCAGGAGACGACCGGCCACTCGTTCCGCGTCGCCCTGTACGCGGTCGAGCTGGCCCGCAGCCTGGGCGTGTGCGGCGAGGAGCTGAAGGCGATCGAGTGGGGTGCGCTCCTCCACGACGTGGGCAAGATGGTCGTGCCGGACGACATCCTGCGCAAGGGGAGCCCGCTCGACGAGGACGAGTGGCTCATCATGAGGCAGCACCCGAGCTGGGGCTACGAGATGCTGGCCGAGGTCAGCTTCCTCCAGCCCGCGTCGCTCGACCTGATCTACAGCCACCACGAGCGCTGGGACGGCAACGGCTATCCGCGCGGCTTGGCCGGAGTGGAGATCCCCCTCGGCGCCCGCATCTTCGCCGTGGTGGACACCTACGACGCCATCACCTCGGACCGGCCCTACCGGCGCGCCTGCCCGCACGGCGTGGCCATGGCCGAGCTGCAGCGGGTGGCGGGCCAGCAGCTCGACCCGGAAGCGGTCGCGGCCTTCCGCGAGATCCCCGAGGTCGAGCTGCGGCGGCTGCGCCAGCTCTGCAAGCGGGTCCATCCCGGCCTGCAGCTCCCGGCCGACCTGCTCGACCGGCTGAGCGAGCCGGAGGCGCGTCCCAGCGCCCTCCCGAATTAGACTTTCGGCGTGCCGGAACGCCGGATCCTCCATCCCGACCTCTCCCCCGCGGAGCGCCGCCGCCTGTTCCAGGAGGGGATCGACCTCTTCAATCGGGGCAAGTTCTTCCTTGCTCATGAGGCATGGGAGGAGATCTGGCGCTCCACCACACCCGAGCCGCGCGAGCTGTTCCAGGGGCTCGTCCAGGTCGCCGCCGCGCTGCACCAGTTCCTCGACCTCGGGAGGACGGACGGTCCGCGCAGGACTTTCGCCAAGGCCCGCACCCGCCTGGAGCCCTTCGCGCCGGCCGCGTGCGGCCTGGACGTGGCGGGGCTTCTGAAAGCGGTCGGGAGGTGGCAGGAGTGGCTGGAGAGGGAGGGGGAGAGGCCGGAGGTGCCGGCGATCCGGGTGATCGATCCGGAGAAGGTCGGATAGGCCCGCTTCCGGCGGACCGCTCAGGACTGCGGCGCGCGCCGCAGGCGGTCCAGCTCCTCGGCGAGGACCCGAGCCCGTTCCTCGGCCTCGGCGGCGCGTTCCTCGGCGGCTTGACGTGCAGCAGCTTCCGCGGCGGCGCGCTCCTCGGCGGTCCGGCGCGCGGCAGCCTCCGCGGCAGCCCGCTCCTCGGCGACTTGGCGCGCCGCGGTTTCCAACTGGCGCGCCACCTCGAGCTCGTCGTTCCACAGGAGCTTCTCTCCGCTCGCCGTGTCCACCAGCCGCAACCGTGCTCCTTCGGGGCGCGCCGTCACGCCGGCCGTCCGCAGGTCCAGCGAGCCGTCGCGGTTCGGAGAGATCTCCCGATACCGGCCCCGTTCGAAACGATAGCCCTGGAGCCGCGGCTCCAGGTACTCCCCGAACGGGTCGAAGAGGACGAGCTCGGCCACGCCGAGCCGCTCGTAGAGGCTCTTCTTGGCGCGCGTGTCCTCCCGCCAGGTCCGGCGGGAGGTGATCTCGAAGATCAGGGACGGCACCGTCTCGTCCCAGAGCTGATAGGTGTCCCGGTTCCTCTTGTCCACCCCGCGGGCGAGCAGGACGTCGGGCGCCACCGACTTGTCCAGCTTCCCCCTTTCGTAGTAGAGGAAGAGGTTGCCGCCCACCCACACGTCGGGCGTCCCGGCGTAGCGCCGTTCCAGTCCTCCGATCACATCGGACATCACCACGCGGTGAAGCGTCGTCTCGGCCATGGGCTGGCCGTCGGAGGTGGGGTACTCGATCTCCTGTTCGAGCGGCAGCGCGCACATACGTGCCTTCCCTCTTGAAACGGTCCCGACGGGTCGCGCCATCAGATCACCAGGAGGCGTCCCGACGCAACCTCTTCTATGGTACCACGCTCCCGAGCGTCTCGGTCACCCACTCGCGGACGCTCTTCTCCAAAAGATCGAGCGGCAGCTGGCCGTGCCCCAGGACGCGGTCGTGGAAGGCGCGGATGTCGAACCTCGGGCCCAGCTCCTTCTCCGCGTACGCCCGCAGCTCGCGGATCTTCAGCTCGCCAATCTTGTAGACCGGCACGCTCCCGGGATGGGCGATGATGCGGTCCACCTCGTTCCCGATCTCGTGCGCGCTCTTGGCGCTGTTGGCCAGGTAGTAATCGATCGCCTGCTGGCGCGTCCAGCTCCTGGCGTGCAGGCCGGTGTCGACCACCAGGCGCAGGGCACGCCAGATCTCGTTGCTGAGCCGGCCGAAGTTCGAGTAGGGATCCTGGTAGAGACCGAGCTCGCTCCCCAGGCCCTCCGCGTAGAGCGCCCAGCCCTCGGCGTAGGCGGGATAGAGGTCCCACTTGCGCCACTCGGGCAGGTCCTCCAGCTCCTGGGCGATCGAGTACTGGAGGTGGTGGCCGGGCACGGACTCGTGCAGGGTGAGCGCCTCCATCTGCCACTTGGGGCGCGACTTGAGGTCCCAGGTGTTGACCAGGAACCAGCCCGGCTGGCCGGCGGCGAACGATCCGCTGTTGTAGTAGCCCGCGGGCGCCGACTTCGCGCCGCTGCTTTCCAGGGCCTTGACGCCGTAGGGGAGCCGCGGCAGCCGGCCGAAGAGCTTGATCAGCGCGGGATCGATCCGTTTCGCGATGTCGCGGTAGCCCGCGACCAGGTCCTCGGGCCGGTCGTAGTAGAAGCGCGGGTCGGTGCGCAGGAATTCGGAGAACTCCGCGAAGCTCCCGCGGAAGCCGGTCGAGGCGATCAGCGCGTCCATCTCGGCGCGGATGCGCCGGACTTCCGAGAGACCGAGCTGGTGGATCTGCTCGGGGCTGAGGTCGGTGGTCGTGGAGGTCCGCAGCTTGAAGACATACCAGGCCTCGCCGTCCGGCAGGGCGCTCATGGCGATCGACTCGCGGGCCCGTGGAACGTAGGTTTCAGAAAGATAATCGCGGAGCTTGCGGAGGGCGGGCTCCACCTCCCCTGCGAAGACCCGGGCGGCCTCGGCGCGGAGAGGCTCGGGCGCCGTCCGGAACGGCGCCAGGACCGGGCTCTGGTCCCCGAGCAGGCTCCCGACCCGCTCGGGCACGTCGCGCAGGGTCACCTTCGGCGGTGTGATCCCGGCCTCCAATCCCTTGGCGAGCAGCGCGAGGGTCTGGTCCACCGCCCTGGGGAAGCCGCGCAGGCGCGCGAGCATGAGCTCAGGGTTCCCGGCCGTGTAGTCCAGGAGCTGCACCAGGTCCAGGTCGATGCCGCTCATCTGATCGATCTGCAGGTACGACCCGTGGAAGCGCCGCCCTTCGATCTGCATCTCCAGGCTCCGGCGGAAGAGGTCGTAGTCGACCTGCTCGGCCGGCGTCAGGCGCGAGCGGTCGATGGCGGAGAGGGCCGCCAGCTCCTGGCGGACGGTCTCGTACGCCCGGGCGGTGGCCTCGGGCGAGAGGTCGGACCAGCGCTCGTTCGGATGGCCGATATAGGTGGCGAATTCCGGGCCCTCGCGCAGGCTGACTTCCCAGTGCTCCTCGAAGAACCGATTCAGGCGGGCGCTCTCGGTATCCGCCGGGGCGGGCGCCAGAAGGAGAGCGATCAGGACGAGGGCCTTCATGGAATCCCGTACCTCTTTCTCTTCTCCCACAGCGCCTTGCGGCTGATGCCCAGGAGCTCGGCCGCCCTGCCCTGGTGGCCGCGGGTGTAGGCCAGGGCATTGCGGATCATCTCCTTCTCCACCTCCAGGAGCGGACGCGGCCGGCCTTCGGGCATGCCCTCGGGCGGCGGCGGGTCGATCCGTCCGCCACCGGCGAGGATCAGCCCGCGCTCCAGCACGTTGCGGAGCTGCCGGAGGTTGCCCGGCCAGGGATGGTCGAGCATCCAGGCGCGGGCGCCCGGCGCGAGCTCGAGGTCCGGGCGGCCGAAGCGGACGGCGAGGTCCGAGAGGAGATGATCGAGGATCGCGGGCAGGTCCCGCCGCCGCTCGCGCAGCGGGGGCAGGAGGAAGGCGAGCACCTCCAGCCGGTAGAAGAGATCGGGGCGGAAGGTCTCGCGGGCGACGCGGACCGGCAGGTCCTCGGAGCCGATCGCCAGGAAGCGCAGGTCCGCGGTCCGCTCCGCGTCGCCGAGCGGCGCGTACCGGCGCTCCGCGACCAGACGGAGCAGCTTGGGCTGGGTCGCGAGCGGCAGCTCCTCGACGTGGTCGAGGACGAGCGTTCCCCCCTCGGCGCGGCCGGCCCGGCCCTCGTTCGACGGGCCGGCGCCGGTGAAGGCGCCGGCCCGGTAGCCGAAGAGCTCGCTCTCGAAGAGGGTGCTGGGGACGGCGCCCACGTCCACCTCGACCAGGGGACCGGCGGCGCGGGGGCTGGCATCGTGGATGGCGCGAGCCAGGGTGGAGCGGCCGGTCCCGGGCTCGCCCAGGATGAGGACCGGCGCATCGGTGGCCGCGGCGCGCTCCGCTCCCTTCAGGCTCTCCGACAGGACGGGAAAGTCCCGGGCCAGCCTGGAGAGGGAGAGCGGGGCTGCCGTCACGGACGGAAGTCGCGGGTCACGTCGGGAGCGTCGCCCCAGAGGCGCTCCAGGGAGTAGAAGCGGCGGGGCTCCTCCTGGAAGATGTGCACCACGAAGTCGCCGTAGTCGAGGAGCACCCACTGGCCGCGGCTGTAGCCCTCGACGTGGAGCGGGCGCACCTGCTCCTCCCGCATCCGCTCCTGCACCGCATCCGCGATCGCCTGCACCTGGCGCTCGTTCGTGCCGCTGCAGATCAGGAAGAAGTCGGTGAAGTCGCTGACCTTCTCCAGGTGGAGCACCCGCAGATCGACCGCCTTGCGGTCCTCCGCGGCGGCTACGGCCTCGCGAACTCGGGTAGGCGTATCGACGACACTGACGATGGTTTGAGTGGGTTCGGTGGGTTCGGGTCTCATCTGTATAAGCCGTATTTGTGCACGTATCGTACCACCGACTCGGGCACGGATCCCGGCGGCGGCTGCTCTCCGCGGGCGAACATCTCCCGCAGGCGGGTGGACGAAACATCGACCGGCGGCTGGCCCAGGAAGACCACCCGGCCGCTCCGCGCCAGGTCGGCCAGGCCGGGTGACAGCGACGCCTCCTCCAGGGTCCAGCCCGGCCGCGTCAGGACGACCAGGCGCGCCGCCTCCACGATCTCACGCCAGCGCACCCAATGGTCGAGGTCGGCGTAGGAGTCGCCGCCGATCAGCAGGTGGAGGTCCACGCCCGGCATCGCCTGCCGGAAGTGCTCCAGGGTCTCGATCGTGTAGGCGGGACGCCCCAGCGTCAGCTCGAAGGTGGAGGCGTAGAGCCCCTCCTCGCCGAGCAGGGCCATCTCGACCATGGCGTAGCGCGAGTGGGCCGGCGCCAGCACCCGCTCGGGCTTGTGCGGCGGCACCGCCGTGGGCAGGTAGATCACCCGCTCGAGCCCCAGCGCCTCGCGGGCGGCCTGCACCGGCTCGATGTGCCCGCGGTGGATCGGATCGAAGCTGCCCCCGAAGAGACCGAGCTTCATGGTTTTTGCAGCCGCCGGGAGAGCTCCGCGATCAGGGTCTGGATCCCCTCATGGCTCGCGGAGCTGATCTCCATGTGGAAGAGCCCGCGCTCGGCCGCGGCGCGGCGCAGCTCCTCCCGCCGCTCGGGGAGAGCCGAGTCGAGCTTGCTGCCGACGATCAGCCGCGGGCGCTCCATCAGCTCCTCCTTGAAGGCGGCCAGCTCGCGCTCCACGGTGGCGAGGTCCGCCGCCGCGTCCCCCTCCGGCTTGGAGAGGTCCACGAGATGCAGCAGCACCCGGCAGCGCTCGATGTGGCGCAGGAACTGGATGCCCAGGCCGGCCCCCTCGGCCGCGCCCGCGATGAGCCCGGGCAGGTCGGCGATGACGAAGGGCTCTTCGAGCGGGCCTTCCGCCACCACGCCGAGCTGCGGCACCAGCGTGGTGAAGGGGTAGTCCGCGATCTTCGGCTTCGCCGCCGAGACGACGCTGATCAGGGTCGACTTGCCGGCGTTGGGCAGGCCGACGACGCCGACGTCCGCCAGCAGCTTGAGCTCCAGGCGCAGGCGCCGCTCCTCGGGCTCGCCGCCGGGCTCGGCGTGGCGCGGGGCCTGGTGCGTGGCCGTGGCGAAGCGGGCGTTGCCCTTCCCTCCCCGGCCGCCGGAGCAGACCCGGAGACGCTCGCCGTCGGCCACCACTTCACCCAGGAGCTCGCCGCTGTCGTCATCGTAGACCACGGTGCCCAGGGGCACCACGATGTCGAGGTCTTCGGCGCTCTTGCCGCTCCGGTTCGAGCCCTCGCCGTGACGGCCGCGGTCGGCCGCGTAGAGCGACTGGAAGCGCAGGTGGTAGAGCGTGTTCTTGCGCGCGTCGCCGAGCAGATGGACCGCTCCCCCGTCGCCGCCGTCGCCGCCGGACGGGCCGCCCCGCGGCACGAACTTCTCGCGCCGGAAGGCCACGCACCCGTTCCCGCCACGCCCTCCGCGGACGTGGATGCTGGCTTCGTCGATGAAAATCACGGGGTCGGAAGATCCGTGGGGAGCCGGGAGGGCCCGGCTCCCGGGGGGTTACGAAGCGGCGGTCTCTTCGGACGGAGCGGGTTCGGCCTGGGCAGGCAGGATGTGCACGAACTTGCCGCGCCGCCCCCGGTCCTGGAACTTCACCACGCCGTCGCGCTTGGCGAAGAGGGTGTCGTCCTTGCCGCGGCCGACGTTCTGGCCGGGGAAGAAGACGGTGCCGCGCTGGCGCACGATGATCGTGCCGCCCGTGACGTTCTGGCCGCCGAAGGCCTTGACGCCCAGGTGCTGCGCGTTCGAGTCGCGGCCGTTGCGGCTGGAGCCCTGTCCCTTTTTGTGTGCCATGGCTTAGTCTGACTCCTTGAAGGCCGCCTTACGGCAGCTCGATGCCCTCGATACGGACCCGGAGGAGGTCCTGACGGTGCCCGCGGCTCTTGCGGTACGTCGTGCGCTTCTTCTTCTTGAACACCCGGATCTTGGGTCCCCGCACCTCGCCGACCCGCGAGGCCTTGACCAGGGCGCCCGCGAGCACGGGATCGCCGAACTGCGCACCGTTGTCGCCGGTCACCATCAGGACCCGGTCAAACCGGACTTCGTCGCCGTCATTGCCCGAAAGGCGCTCGACGTCGATCACGTCGCCGGGCGCGACGCGGTATTGCTTGCCACCCGTTTCGATCACTGCGTACATAGAGAATGCTCCGAGAGTCGTCCCACCGGACGCGTGGACGGCGGAAAGTACCACAGGCGGCCGGCCCCGTCAACACGACGGGCACGCATCCTGCTGTATCCTGACGCCGTGCTGAAGCTCTTCGCCCTCGCGACGCGCGCATTCCTGCGCCTGACCGGCGCCCGCCGGCAGGTGCTGGAGGACGGCCAGGTCTCCCTCGTCTATTACACCCTGGGACCGGCCGAGGGCGAGCCCTGGGTCCTGCTGCACGGCCTCGGCGCGGTGGCCGCCACCTGGGCGCCGGTGATGCGCGCCCTGGGCCGGGGCTGCCGGGTGATCGTGCCGGAGCTGTCCGCCCTGGGCGGCACCCGGGCGCCGCGGGCCGGCCTGAGCGTGATGCGCGGCGCCTGGATCATCGCCCGGCTGATCGAGAAAGAGCTCGGCGGCCGGCCCGTCACCCTGGCCGGTATCAGCCTCGGAGGCTGGACCGCGGTCCGCCTCGCCCTGCGCCGCCCCGACCTCGTCTCCCGCCTGGTCCTGATCGACGCCGGCGGCTACCGCGAGCAGGACTGGAAGAAGATCCAGGAGCTGGTGCGCGTCGAGGACCTGGAGGGCATCGACCGCCTCTACGACGCCCTGTTCGGCGAGGTCCCCTGGATCTTCCGGGTCTCCCGCAAGGGCTTCCTCCAGACCTACATGTCGCCTTCCGTGACCGAGATCCTGGACGACCTGGAGGAGATCGACACCTTCCGCGACGAGGAGCTCGCCCGCCTGCGAGTGCCCACGGCCCTGATCTGGGGCGAGCGCGACGGCCTCTTCACCGTGGAGGCGGCCCGCGCCATGGCCGCGGCCCTGCCCAACGTCCACCTGGAGGTCATCCCCGGCTGCGGCCACGCCGTCCACATCGAGTGCCCGGGCCGCATGATCGAGGCCATCCAGCGCTTCCGGCGAGCCACCTCGGCTTCGGCTAGAATCCAGGAATGTCCAGCCCCGAGTACCTGATCTGTCTCGACTGCGAGACCCCCTGCTACGTGTTCGAGTGGCATGACGGGGAGCTCAAGGAAGCCCTGTGCGAAGCCTGCGGCAACGACGACCCGGACCAGTTCGCGCTGCCGGAGGACTACGACGAGATGTAGGAAGAGAAGGACACACGGACGATCACGGACTGGCACGGACCATCACGGACGAACAGCCCGGTCCGGGTCCTTTTCGTCCTTTAAGTCCTTTAAGTCCTTTACGTCCTTTCTTCACTCGTCCCCGAAAGCGATCCCCAGCGCCCGGGCGCTCTTGAGAAGCGGCCCTTCGGGGTCGACCAGCTTGACCTCCCGCACCGCCTCGTCCATGTCCACGTCCTCGATGCAGCCGGCGGCGAGCCGGATCATCCGGTTGAAGCGCCCCGCCATCACCACATGGACGGCGGCCTCTCCGAACCGGGTGGCGAGGATGCGGTCGAAGGCCACGGGGCTGCCGCCTCGCTGAAGATGCCCGAGCACCGTGACCCGCACGTCGCAGCGGGTCAGCGCCTCCAGCTCCCGGGCCAGCCGTTCGCCCGCCCCGCCGAGCCGCTTCACCCCCGTGGTCGGATCCACCGCCACCACCGCCATCTCGCCGCCGCGCGGCATCGCCCCCTCCGCCACCACCAGCAGCGTGGACGCCCTCCCCCGCTCCTGGCAGCGCACCACCGTCTCCGCCAGGGACCGCGGGTCGTAGGGGATCTCGGGGATCAGGATCACGTCCGCCGCTCCGGCCATGCCCGCGTGGAGGGCGATCCAGCCCGCGTGCCGGCCCATGACCTCCAGGAGCATCACCCGGTGGTGGCTCTCGGCCGTGTCGCGCAGCCGGTCGAGCGCCTCGGTCGCGGTGTCGATCGCCGTCCAGAAGCCGAAGGTGTAGTCGGTCGAGGCGAGGTCGTTGTCGATGGTCTTGGGCACGCCGACGACCTTCAAGCCCCGGCGGCCCAGCTCGGAGGCGATGCGCAGGGTGCCGTCGCCGCCGATGATGATCAGGGCGTCGAGGCCGGCCTTGCGGGCGTTGTCCAGCACCTCGGCCGAGCGGTCGATGGGGCCGTCGTCCCCTGCACAGGCGAACGGGTTGTCCCGGTTCGTGGTCCCGAGCACGGTGCCGCCCATCCGGATCAGCTCCCGGACGTCCTGCCCGCCGAGATGGCGGAACCGGCCGTCGAGCAGCCCCTTGAACCCGTCCAGGACGCCGATGACCTCGGCGCCATAAACCCTCTCGGCCGTCCGCACGACCGCCCGGAGCACGGCATTGAGCCCCGGCGCGTCGCCGCCCCCTGTCAGCACTCCGATCCGCTGCGCGATCATGGCGCCGATTCTACCGCAGCCCGAAATCTTATAACGATCTGCTAAGATCCGTTGATCTCAAATTGGCCGGCTAAGATTTTTCGGCCAGGGACTTGACAAGATCTAAGCTATCGTGCATCATATCCCTTGCGTGGAGGCACCTGACGGTCCCGCCGGGGCCTGACAAGACATAAGGAGAAGGAGAACAAGCCATGATGAACAACGTCACCCGCTGGAACCCCACCACCGCCTACCTGACCACCCGCGAGCCGTTCTACCGCCTGTTCGATTCGTTCTTCAACGGCGACGTCCAGGGCGAGGAGACCCGCGCCTGGGTGCCCCCCGTCGACATCCAGGAGAACGCGGACGCCTACCTCTTCCACGCCGAGCTGCCCGGCCTGACCAAGGAGGACATCCACATCACGCTGGAGAACAACGTGCTGCGGGTGAGCGGCGAGCGCAAGTTCGAGAAGGATGCGAAGAAGGAGAACTACCACCGGGTCGAGCGCACCTACGGCAACTTCACCCGGACGTTCACGCTGCCCACCCAGGTGGACGCGGAGAAGGTCCTGGCGGCCTTCGAGAACGGCATCCTGACCATCACCGTCCCCAAGGCCGAGCAGGCCAAGCCCCGCCAGATCGCGATCAGCTGAGGTTGATCCCATCCCCCCTCTCCCCATCCCTCTCCCCCGCCTGCGCGGGGGAGAGGGGGCCGGGCGGGCTCCCCTCTCCTACTCCTGTCCGTGTTGGTCCGTGATTGTCCGTGTCAGTCCGTGAGATTCAGGCCGGGCTTTCGACCGCCGTCCGAGGTGACGGCTCCGGCGTGGCCACCAACGGCAGCTCGACTGTCACCAGCGTCCCTTCGCCGACCGCGCTCTCCAGCTTGACGCGCCCGCCATGGGCGCGGGCGATCCGGTCCACGATGGCGAGGCCGAGGCCGGTGCCGCCCTTGCGGGTGGAGTAGAAGAGCTCGAACACGCGCTCCCGCTCCTCGGGCGGGATGCCCACGCCGTTGTCGCGGACCGCCAGGGCGACCGACGGACCGTGGCGCGTCACCGAGAGCTCCAGCGCCGGCTTGCGCCCCGCCTCCTCCGCGGCATCCATCGCGTTGCGGGCCAGGTTGAGCAGGAGCTGGCCGATCTGCGCGGGATCGACCCGCACCCGCGCGCCGCCGCTGCGGTCCTCGACCTCCACCCGCGCTCCCCGCTTCTGGATCTCGCCCGCGAGCAGGTCGCGCACCCGTTCGAGCGGCCGCACGGCCGGCATCTCCTCCATCTCCAGCGGACGCGGCTTGGCGTAGGCCAGGAAGTCGCTCACCAGCCGCTCCAGCCGGCTGATCTCCGAGCGCGTAATCGCCAGCAGCCGTTTCCCAGTCGGCGCCGAGCCCCCGTCCTGGATCTCCTCCTCCAGCATCTGCATGTTGAGGTTGAGCGAGTTCAGCGGGTTGCGGATCTCGTGCGCCAGCCCCGAGGCCAGGGTGCCGATGTAGGCCATGCGCTCGGCCTCCACGGCCTGCAGCTCCAGCCGCCGCGAGCGCCGCACGAGCAGCCAGACCGCGCCGTACGCCGTCAGGAGGAGCAAGGTCGAAAACACGCCGATCCAGGCGGCTTGGCGGACCAGGTCCTGCCGCAGCACCTCGATGCGCTCCGACAGCTCCACCGGGCTGATGCCGATCTGGAGCCTGCCGAACTGCCCGATCGGCACCTCGATGTCCGGCACCTGGTAGGTGGTCGCGAACTCCTTCGTCTTCGTCTCGACGGGGAGCTCGAGAGCTTCGAGCTGCAGCTCCGGCGAGCCGGCCGGCGGAGTCTGGTCGCCGATCGGCGGCCTCGTCTGGCTGTGCATCTGGAAGACGAGCATGCCGTTGTTGTCCACGATCTTGACGTCGCGCACGATCTCCCGCTCGCGCAGGTTGGAATCGATGTAGGACTGGGTCTCGCGCTCCACGGCCATGGCCGTGTAGAGGTCCCCGCCGCCCTGCTCCTCGGTCCGGCGGGCGAGCTGCTTCGCCAGCGTCTCGGCCTCCGCCCGCGTCTCCAGCAGGACCCGCTCGATCTCGCGTTGCGAGAGCGAACGGAAGATCAGCCAGCCGAAGAGGGCGATGTCGAAAAGGACGAACAGCCCGAAGACCACAGAGGCGATGAAGAGGCGGCGCGGCAGCGCGTTGGAGACCCGTTCCATGCTCCGTAAGGATACACCCCGGGTTTGACCCCCGTCCGGGAGTCGCAGTACGATGGCCGCGCCTTTCCAGGAGGCCCCGGAGAAAACATGCGATCCCGATCGGCTCGACCGCTCTTCGCCGCTCTTTTGGTCCTGTTCCTCACGGCCGGCTGTGATGGCGGCAAGGGCGGCGGCGAGGATGGCGCCGCCACGCCCGCTCCCAGACCCGCGTCCGCCCTGGGGCCGCAGCGCGGCGGCACGGTCGTGATCGGCTGGACCGCCGCGCCCACCGGCGTCAACGAGCTGATCACCCAGGCCACGGCGATCACCACCGAGCTGGTGCGCCAGCTCTTCCCCCAGCTTCTCCAGGAGCAGCCCGACTTCGAGGAGCACCCGCCGACCTTCCGGCCGCTCCTCGCCCGCTCCTACGAATGGTCCCCGGACCGCAAGACCCTCACGTTCCACCTGCGCGAGGACGCGGTCTGGAGCGACGGCGTGCCGGTCACGGCCGACGACGTGCGCTTCACCTGGCAGGCCGAAACCCATCCCGACGTCGCCTGGGACTCGGCCTACATGAAGGAGCACATCACCGACGTCGAGGTCGTGAACCCGAAGACCGTGCGCTTCCACTTCGCCAAGGTCTATGCGAAGCAGCTCGAGGACGTGAACGAGGGCGGCATCCTCCCCAGCCACGTCTGGGGGAAGCTGCCCTTCCCGCAGTGGCGCGGCAACGCCGACTGGTTCCGCGAGCACCTGGTGGTCAGCGGCCCGTTCAACGTCTCGAGCTGGGATCCGCAGCAGCAGGTGGTCCTGGTGCGCAACCCGCGCTACTTCGAGAAGGACCTCCCCCACCTGGACAAGGTGGTCATCCGCAACGTGGCCGATCCGGCCAGCCTGATCACGCAGCTCTTCAGCGGCGAGGTCGACTTCGTCCCGCAGGTCCAGCCGTCGGAGATGAAGAGCATCCAGGAAGACCCCCGCCTGCGGCTCATCCCCTACTGGTTCCGGCTCTACGTCTGCGTCATCTGGAACGAGCGCAACCCGCTGTTCGCCGACGCCGACGTGCGCCGCGCCCTGACCCTGGGCATCGACCGCCAGACGATCGTGGATACGCTCTTTCCGGGCGATATCGCGCGCGTCGCGGTCTCCCCGATCGTGCAGAGCGTCTGGGCCTTCGACCGCAGCCTCGGACCGCTGCCCTACGATCCGCGGGAGTCGCGCCGCATCCTCGAATCCAAGGGCTGGAAGGACTCGAACGGCGACGGCATCCTCGACAAGAACGGCAAGCCGTTCTCCTTCGTGCTCCTGAGCAACGCCGGCAACCAGCAGCGCAACGACGCCTCGGTGATGATCCAGGAGCAGCTCAAGCAGGTGGGCATCCGGGCCGAGCCCCGGGTGGTGGAGTTCAACAGCCTGGTCAACGACGCCACCGGCGGCACCTTCGACGCCATGGTCTTCGGCTTCACGATGGACACGAGCATGGACCTGACGGCCCAGTTCGGCAGCGATTCGGTGGAGGAGGGGAACTTCGGCGCCTACAAGAACCCGGAGATCGACCGCCTGATGGTCGAAGCCATGGCGAAGCCGCAGGCCCAGGACGCCAAGCCGATCTTCGACCGCATCCAGCAGATCCTGCACCGCGACCAGCCGGTGACGCTCCTCTGGGAGTCGCAGCGGCTGAGCGCGATCAACCGCCGGGTGCACGACGCGCGGCCGAACGTGCTCTTCTCGCTGTACAACCTGGAGGACTGGTGGGTCGATGCGGACCGGTGAGCCGTGATCCGTTTCATCCTGAGACGGCTCGCCGCCTCGCTCCTCCTGCTCTACCTCGTCCTCACCGCGACCTTCTTCCTGCTGCACCTGGCGCCGGGCTCGCCGGCCACGGTGATCCTCGAGGACCAGCGCATCTCCGCCGAGCAGCGGGAGAACCTGCGGCGGGTCTATGGGCTCGACCGCCCGCTGCCCGTGCAGTACGCCCGCTGGCTCTCCGCGGTGGCGCGGGGCGACTGGGGAACCTCCTTCTCGCAACAGCGGCCGGTGAAGAGGGTCGTCCTCGACGCGGTGCCGGCCACGATGATCCTGGCCGTCGCGGCCCTCCTGGTGGAGCAGGCGGCCGGGCTCGTCTTCGGCATCGTGGCGGCGCGGCGCCCCGGCTCGGCCGCGGACCATGCGATCCGCGTCGTCTCGCTCCTGCTCTTCTCGCAGCCGGGCTTCTGGCTCGGCCTGATGGCGATCCTCCTCTTCTCGCTCGCCTGGCCGATCCTGCCCGCCGGCCACATGTACTCCGTGGGGGTCGACGAGATGGGGTCCGGCGCCCGCTTGCTCGACCTGCTGCGCCACCTGATCCTCCCCGCCGTCGTCCTCGGCCTGGCCGAGGCAGGCTCGGTGGTGCGCTACGTCCGGAGCAGCCTGCTGGATGTCCTGGGCCAGGAATACATCCGGGCGGCGCGCGCCAAGGGGATCTCCGAGCGGCGGGTGGTCTGGGTCCACGCCCTGCGCAACGCGCTGCCGCCGCTGATCCAGGTGATGGCGATCTCGCTGATCTCGCTGCTGAGCGGCGCCCTGGTCATGGAGGTCGTCTTCTCCTGGCCGGGGATCGGGCGCCTCACCTTCGACGCGATCCTGAGCCGCGACTACCCGCTGGTCCTCGCCGCCACGGCGTTCAGCGCCGTCATGGTGCTGGCCGCGAACCTGATGGCGGACGTGCTCCATGCCCTCGCCGACCCGAGGGTCCGCGATGAGTAGCAAGCGGCTGCCGGGCAGCCTCCGCTGGGGCATCGGGATGACCGGCCTCGTCCTGCTCGCCGCCCTGGCAGCGCCGCTGCTCGCCCCCTACAGCCTCTCCGAGCAGCTCGATCCGGTGGCGGCCCGCTACCGGCCGCCGGGGACGGTCCTCCAGGCCGTGCACCTGGCCGACGGCCGCTGGCGGCTGGCCGACCGGGTCGAGCGCATCGCGGACGGCTTGGAGGGAAATGGCCTGGTCCTGGAGCGCCTCGGCCGGCGCGAGATCCTGCCCGAGGCGCAGGTCCTCAACCTGACGGCTGGCGGCGTCGCCGACCGCCGGGTCTTCCTGCTGGGCACCGACAAGTTCGGCCGCGATCTCTGGACGCGGATGCTCTACGGCGCCCGCGTGTCGCTCGCCGTGGGCATGCTCTCGATGGCGCTGGCCCTGACCCTGGGTGTGGCCGTCGGCTCGGCCGCGGCCCTGGGTGGGCCGCTCGCGGACGCGCTGCTCATGCGCACGGTGGACGCCATCATCTCGTTCCCCTTCCTCTTCCTGATGATCCTGCTGTCCGCGCTCTTCGCCCCGGGCACGGGGGCCATGATCCTGATCCTGGGATCGGTCACGTGGACGGGGATCTGCCGGCTGACGCGCGCCGAGGTCCGGGGGCTCGCCCGGCGAGAATTCGCGGTCGCGGCCCGGGCCATCGGCCAGACGCCGATCAAGATCCTCCTGCGCCACCTGCTCCCCAACGCGCTCACGCCGATCCTGATCCGGGCCACCCTGCTGATCGGCAACCTGATCCTGCTGGAGTCGTCGCTCTCGTTCCTGGGGCTGGGGATCCAGGCCCCCACGCCGACTTGGGGCAACATGATCGCGGAAGGCCGCGAGGCGCTGAGCCAGGGCTGGTGGATCGCGACCTTCCCGGGCGCGGCCCTGGCCGTGACCGTCATCGGCTTCAACCTGCTGGCGGACGGCCTGCGCGACTTCCTCGATCCCCGTCTGGATCTGGCACGGCTGGACCTGGAAACCCGCTCCGACCGACCTGCTATGCTCCCGCCCTCGTGAGCGCGCCTGCCGGCCGCCGGGCCTCCCTCACCGTCTTCGTGACGATCCTTCTCGACCTGATCGGGTTCGGGATGATCCTCCCGCTGCTGCCGTTCTACGCCCAGAAGCTGCACGCCTCGCCCGCCGAGGTCGGCCTGCTCTTCTCCTCGTACAGCCTGGCCCAGCTCGTGTTCTCGCCGCTCCTCGGCTGGCTCTCCGACCGCATCGGCCGGCGGCCGGTGATGCTCGCCTCGATCTTCGGCAGCGCCGCGGCGCACCTCATGTTCGCGCAGGCCGGCTCGTTCGCCATGCTGGTGGTGGCGCGCTCGCTCGCCGGAGTGGCCGCGTCGAACTACAGCATCGCCCAGGCCTACATGGCGGACGTCTCGACCGCCGACAGCCGGGCGAAGGCCATGGGCTTGGTGGGCGCGGCGTTCGGCATCGGCTTCGTGATCGGCCCGGCGCTGGGCAGCATCCTGTCGCTGACGCCGTATGGCCCGCGGGCCGTGCCGCTGACCGCCGCGGCTCTCTCCGGGATCAACTTCCTGTTCGCTCTGCTCTGGCTGCCGGAGTCGCTGCCGCGGGAGGTCCGCGAGCGCCGCCAGTCCCAGCCCTGGGTCGACCGCGCCAGCTTCGACCGCATGTGGCGCAACGCGCCGCTGCGCGGGCTGATGGTGCTGTTCTTCCTGGTGATGTTCTGCTTCTCCCTGTTCGAGGCGACGCTGGCCCTCTACTGCCAGCACCGGCTCCACTTCGACGAGCACCGGACGTCGCTCCTCTTCGTCTTCGTGGGCGTGGTGCTGGTGGTGGTGCAGGGCGGGCTGCTGGGCCGGCTGATCCGGCGCTTCGGCGAGCGGCGGCTGATCCTCGGCGGTATCGCCTTGATGGCGGTGGGCCTGGCCGCGCTGCCCGCCTGGCCGAGCCTCGGCCTGCTGCTGGCGAGCCTGCTGTTGCTCGCCGTGGGCTCGGGCGTGCACAACCCTTCGACCCTCTCCCTGCTGAGCCAGATCACGGACCCCGAGTCCCAGGGGAGCACCATCGGCCTGTCGCGCTCGTTCGGAGCGCTCGCCCGCACGCTCGGCCCGGTCACCGGCACCTGGATCTTCGGCAGGGTGGGTGCCTCCTGGCCGTTCTGGACGGCCGGCGCGCTCATGCTGGTGGCGCTCGCGGTCGCCCGGGGAGTCCTGAGCCGGGTGACGCCCGCTACTACCTAGAGCCGTCTAGAGCCGTGCTGACCCGCGACTTCGACTACCACCTGCCCGAGGAGCGCATCGCCCAGGAGCCCGCGCCGCGCGGCGAGAGCCGCCTCCTGGTGCTCGACGCCCAAGGGCAGGACCGGCACCGCCGGGTCCGCGATCTCTCCACGCTGCTGCGCCCCGGCGACCTGCTCGTCCTCAACGACACGCGGGTGATCCCCGCCCGCCTCTACGGCCACCGCGGCGAGGGACGGATGGAGATCCTCCTGGTCGAAAAGCTGGGAGACCGAGAGTGGGAGGCCCTGGTCCGCCCCGGCCGCCGCGCCCGTCCCGGCGCCGAGATCACCTTCGACGGCCTCTCCGCCGAGGTCATAGCCAAGCGGGAAGACCGCTACCGCCTGCGCTTCTCCGAGCCCGTGGAGCCGCACCTCGACCGCCTGGGGCACGTCCCGCTCCCACCCTACATTCACCGTCCGGATGAAGCCTCGGACCGCGAGCGCTACCAGACCGTGTTCGCCCGCACCCCGGGCGCCATCGCGGCCCCCACCGCCGGTCTGCACTTCTCGGAGGAGCTCCTGGAGGAGATCGCCGCCGCCGGCATCGGCATCGCCCGGGTGACCCTCCACGTCGGGATCGGCACCTTCAAGCCGGTGTCCGCGGAAAAGGTGGAGGACCACCGGATGGACCGAGAGCGCTACGAGGTCGGGGAAGAGACGGCGGAGGCGATCCGCCGCACCCGGGAGAGCGGCGGCCGGATCGTGGCCGTGGGAACGACCGTGGTGCGGACGCTGGAATCGTCCAGAGGGGAAGCCGGCAGCGGCTCCACCGAGCTCTTCATCACCCCCGGCTTCCGCTTCCGGATCGTGGACGTGCTCCTGACCAACTTCCATCTCCCCCGCTCGACGCTGCTCATGCTGGTCTCGGCCTTCGCCGGCCGCGAGCGCGTCCTGGCCGCCTACGAAGAAGCGATCCGCGAGGGCTACCGCTTCTACTCCTACGGCGATGCCATGCTGGTCACTTTGAAGGCTTGACGTCCAGGGGAGACATCCCCATCCCGTCCGGCTCCTTGCCGGCGGTGAGGAAGCCCACCCGCCTGCCCTCGGCGAGATCGACGATGGAGATCTGGTCGGCGTTGGCGTGGGCGACATAGGCCCGCTTGCCGTCCGGCGCGATCTCGATCCCGACCGGGGCCGAGCTGTCGCCGAACTGGAGGAGACGGCCGGCCTTGTCGGCCACGGCCGTGGCCTCCAGCTTCACCCGCGTCTCCAGCGCCAGGCGCGAGGTGGAAAACACCGCCAGGTCGCCGGACTTCGCGAGGCTGACCAGGACCCGCTTGCCGTCCGGAGTGGCCTCGGCGCGGATCGGGAAGGCGGCAGCCGGGATGGTCTTCACGATCTTCAGGCTGGAGCTGTCCACGACGGCAACGGTGTCGGCCTCGCGGTTCGTGACCCAGACCTGCCGGCCGTCGGGAGTGACCGCGATCCCCTCGGCCCCGGCGCCGGTCTGGACGTCCGCGATCTTCTTCCCCTCTTTCAAGTCGAGGGCGGTGATCGAGCCCGACCGGATGTTCGCCACGAACGCGCGGGAGCCGTCCGGGGTCACCGCCACCATGTGGGAGAGCTCCTGGCCCGTGAGAATGGCCCGCAGGACCTTGCCCGCCTCGACGTCCACCTCCAGAAGGGCCTGGCTCGCCTCCGAGGTGACCAGGGCCCGGCCGTTCCCCAGAAAAGCCATGCCATGCGGCCGGCGGTGCTCGCCGAGGTCGATCGTCTTCACGACCTTCGCGCCAGGGATGTCGATCAGGGTAAGGGAGGAGCCCGGCTGCGGGCCGGTGCCGTAGTTGGCGATCAGGGCGAGGCGTCCATCCCGAGAGATGGCGACCTCGTGCGGCCCGGTACCCACAGGCAGCGTGGCGGCGACCTTGCCCGACGCGAGGTCGATCAGCGAGACCGTGGCCTCGGCCTTGTTCGCCACGACCAGGGTGGCGGCGTGGAGGGGGAGGGCGAGCAGAGACAGGGCGGAGACGAGCGTACGCGGCGTCATTCCCGTCACTCTAGTATCCAAGGAAAAAGGAGGGGCGCCTGGCAGCACGCCCCCCCTCGCTGACGACGGACAGCTGACGGGCTACTGCGCAGAGTCGGGAGCGGCCTTTTCCGGAGCCGGAGGCGGAGGCTCCGTCTTCGCGGTCCGGGCCTTGCTGCGGGTCGGCTGCAGCCCGAACTCGACCAGCTTCTCCTTGCCCAGGCCGTAGTGCTGCCGGACGCCGGTCTGGATGTAGTCGAGCAGCGTCTGCCCCTCGCGGAACAGCGTCTGCATCTCGGCGATGACGACCTGCTTGCGGGCCGTGGGCAGGGCCTGCTCCGCGCTCAAGGCCCTCATCCGCGCGGCCTTCGTCCCGAGCTGCCCGTTGTGGTCCAGCAGGTGGCCGAGATCGGCCAGGTTTGCGGACACCGACGTGTTGACCTTCTCCCAACCATTCACTTCGTTCATGTACAGCGGTACGCGTGCCATCTGAATCTCTCCTTCCTCTTTCTAGGATCATACGGAGCCGTAAGTGGCTTCCGTTGAACTGGAGGTATTCTAATGGACCAGAAATCTGGTTGTCAAGGGGTCAATTTCAACTTCTTTGGGAGCCAGGGTAGCCTCAGCCTCTGCGGATGAGCCAACCCATGGAAGTCTAGGGAAATTCACCAATTAGACCGAACGAACTGAGCCAAATATGTACTATATCGGTACCGGTTGATTCTTTTTTTGAACCGCTTGAAAAGCGCTTCAAGGCGGCGGAACCACGACTCTGGCCAAGACGGTGGCCCCGCGTGAGCCCCGAAGGGGCGGAGGCATAAAGCCTGGGGCTTCAGCCCCAGGTTGGGTGCCCCCCATTTTCCAGAAGCCCCGAAGGGGCGTAGGCATGGCCCAGGGGCGCGAGCCCCGCAGGAGGGTGGTGGGGCTCCCGGGCTGATCGCCTATCGCGTCCTGCGCGAGAACCAGCTCACCTACGACGGTCAGGACTTCTCTGAAGAAACTCGTGTCTCGCGACGCTTTAGCCGTGAGTCACGCAGCTTCTTGTAGAGCCACCGTATAGCCGAGGTCATGGAGGCGCTTGACCAGGCGTTGCGCGGCCCGCTTCTTGTCTCGCCGATCGAAGTAGTCGCCGCCGAGATCCTGATAGACGACCCCGTCATCCTTCAGGATGTGGTAAGCGGCCGTCAGAATGGAGGCCGCCACGGCGACGGCCGCCTTCTTCGGTCCGCGGCGACTCTTCAGGCGCAGAAATTGAGCCTGCAGGTAGGTGCCCTTGCTACGCGCGGCGGGCCATGCCGCGTGAACGAGCGTGCTCCTTAGCCATCGTGCTCCCTTTCGCGTTCGCGTGTTGCGGCGCTTGCCAGCGCTCTCATCCATCCGAGGGCACAGACCGGCCCAGGAGATGAGATGACCAGCGCTAGGAAATCGGGTCATGTCCGTCCCGATTTCGGCGATCAGCACGCTGGCCACGAAGTCGCTGACCCCAGGGATGGTGGTTAGCCGCTTGAGCTGCGATTGAAAGGGCTCAAGGTGTCTCGCGATCTCCGCGTCCAGATCAGCCAGCAGACGTTCGACAGACTCGATCTGCGACAGATGCAGACGCAGCAGAAACCGGTGATGGTCGGTCACCGCGCCGCGCAGTCCCTCGATCAGCCGCTCGCGCGGCGCCTTCAGACGTCCTGTCGTGCGCGCCAACAGCCGTTCCGGGTCGGTCTCGCCCTCGACGAGAGCTCGTAGAACCGCTCGGCCGCTGCGCCCGAGCAGGTGCGTGATGACGCTGGTGACCTTGATATTGGCGTCTTCGAGCACCTTCTCGATGCGCTGCGTCGCCTGAGCCACCTGCCGGGATAGCTGCTTGCGTGTCCGCGTCAAGTCTCGCAGCTCCTGGATCGGGCTCGGCGGGACGAAGCTGCCACGGATCAGACCATGCGCCAGCAGGTCGGCCAACCAGGCGGCATCGCTGACGTCGCTCTTGCGGCCAGGGACGTTGCGCACCTCCATCGCATTGGCCAAGGTCAGCTCGATCTGACTCTCCAGGATGTGCCATACCGGCTTCCAGTACACCCCAGTGGCCTCCATTGCAGCGTGGGGACAACCCTGAGCCAGCAACCAGTCCAACAGCCGCAGCAACTCGCTCGTGGTGGTCCCGAACTGCTCGATGACGTGCTCCACGCGGCGACCGACCATCAGCCGCGCACAAACCACCACTGTCTCCTTGTGCACGTCCAACCCTGCGCAGCGCTCCAACAGCACCTCCATGGCTCCGCTCCTTCAGACAGGGCACCGGCGTAGAGCCTTGAAGTTGGGAAATTCTCTGAGTCGTGCTCCCGGTCTTGCGACCTTAGCGACACTCCAGGGTGCTTCGACGGCTCCGGGTCAGACTTTGACACGGGCTATCCGCGCCATTAACACAACGACCTCGACGCCAGCGCCGGTCTTGAACCACTCTAACCCCGTTTCATGACTCAGGGTCGCGGCTGAAAGCCGTCGGTGGGCGACTTTGACGACGCGCACCAGCACCCGGACGGCACCCTCGCCTCCAACCTCGTCAACGTCATCCGCGCCGACCCCGCCACCCCGGACGTGATCGAGGTCCGCGAGGAGCTGTCCGCGGCCGTGGACCGGCTCATGGCCAACTCCATCCTCCGTGACGAGCTGGTGCGCAGCGATGAGGTCCGCAAGGGCCTGGTCGTCTTCGTCCGCTCGCAGAAGGTCTGGTCGGCCTACGAAAAGCTGCGCACCGAAAAGAGCTTCGGAGCCGATCCCAACCTCTGGCAGAACGCCTTCGAGCTCGTCCGCGACTTCAAGCCGAAGGTGGGGACGGAAAACACCGTGGACGTCGTCCTCGCCACCCCCAACGGCCCGCGGCCCGCAATCTTCGTGGTTTCCCGCGAGCCGCAAGGCCTCAAGTTCGATCAATCCAAAGAGTTTGCGTCGCGTTACATCCCGTTCGGCATGGATGCCATGTACGGCGTCACACCGGCCTTCTGGCAAACCGCCGTGCGGGTTCTTCCAACGTAGTACGAGAGAACAAGGAGCAGAGAGATGAAAGAGCAGAACGTGTACAAGATCCGTGTCACCGGCGACGTCCTGGAGACCGCCAATGCCACCCGCCGCGTCGACCTGGGCGGTCAGGTGCTGACGTTCGGCCGCGAGCCGGTCTACGTCCGCGCCGCCGAGCTGCCGCCGCAGCTCGCCGACGATCGCTATCTGCGGATCGAGAAGGTGGACTCCGCGCCCCCGGACATGGAGGTCATCGAGCTTCTCAAGCCCGAGCGCGTCCAGGAGCCCGAGACCGCCTTCGTCGAGCCGGCCAAGAAGCGCCGCTGATGCTCTTACCCGCCCGGCGCGCCTTCGGCGTCGGGCGGGTCTTTTTCCCCAGGAGACCGCGATGCAAGTCAATCTCTCCCTCACCCCCGGCTACCGCCTGAAGATCTCGCGGGCCTCCCGCATGAGCGAGCTCATGGACCGCGCCATCACAGGCTTGGCCGCCCTCGGCGGAAGCGCCGCCTTCCTGGAGATCCTCCGCCGCTGGCTCCAGCGCCGGCAGGAGAAGCGCCAGGAGCAGCTCCAGCTCGACGTCCGCATCATGGAAGAGGGCCACGCCCTGCGCCAGGAGGCCTACCAGCGCGAGCGAGAGGCCCTGAAGGCCCTCGCCGAAGAGCGCGAGCGCCGCCACAAGGCCGAGCTGGCCGCGCTGGAAGCCCAGATGCAGGCGAAGCTGGAGGCGCTGACTCGAGTTAACGAGGCCCTAACCCGAGACCTCGAACAAGCGAAAGCTCCTCGACCCTCAGAGCAAGAAATGGGCTGTGGGTAATGCTCAAAAGTCGCCTGTAAGCTCAGGTCAGGAGCACGTCTGCTCCTAGTAATTCCAATCCGTGCGACTACCTTTCAGACGAGGCGCGAGCCGATATCCGCAAGCACCTCGCCTGTAATGCGAGTCCCGAAGTTCCGCTGATTGGTGCCGTAACGATGAACTCCCACTACGTACGCTACACCTTCACGATATGCGAAAATTGGGGCGCCACTATCTCCAATCTCAGAGTCAATATCATAGAAAAGTTCAGTTGAAGCAACAGCGGTAATTCTACGAGTGTCGTACCACTGGGTACCTGGGGGCTTATCTAGGGGGTAACCTGAGATGAATACTTCGAGGCCACGAAGCTGCTCATCATTCAGGGCTACTGTTCTCATAACGCCCAGGTCGACCGGAAGCGGAGGAACGTAGACTAACGCATAGTCGTGCGCAATCGAGGCGCTTGCCCACTGTTGCGGCACATAAAGGTTCTGCGGGCCCACGGTATAGTGCCCAAATGGAAACCCGTTTAGGCCCATACGGCCTGGAATTACAGTCACCTCCCGCACCATGCCCTGGCGTTGGGGGTTGTCGGTATGAATGTATAAGGCATGGGCTGCGGTTAAAAGAGTTTGAGGAGCAACGAAGCAGCCAGTTGCGGCGAACTCTGCGCCGTCGCGTGTTACAGTCACTAGCTGCGCAATGACTCTGGCCGGGTAGTTTCTTGTATCGCCCGCTGGCTTCCTATCGTCCGCACCTAGTACGACCTTGAACAAGGATTGATCGCCCGCGGGAGGGAGACGCCGTCCAGCATGTCTAGCATCAGGCAGAACTCGATTGAGACGATCCTCAAACGCCACGGGGAATTCCTTTCTAACGTAGCACTAAGGCATGTTTACTGTTATACCGACGTACCATCCACCGGTAAAATGAGGCTCTGTCTTAATCTCATCTAGTGCGCTTATGGTGTCACCAACGTTAACACCGTCTTTCAAGCTCTTAACCTGTTGATAAACATAGCCCAAGCCTAGTGAGGCGATGTTTACAAGCCGAAGCTGAACACCGCCGAAAAGCCCAATTTTGTCTTTGATAGGACTAACGCCAACTTGGAACGCACCGCGAATGGGCGATTCGGCCCAAGGTCGGGGAGTAATAGTTAACATGGCCGCCGCATTCAAGCCCACATAGTCCGAGTCCTTGCGGGCTATTTTGAACGTGCCGTCAGGTTGTTTCTCAGGGGAGAATTCAGGAGCGTCGATGAAGCTGTAAACTGCCGCAGCTCCAAGCTCGAGCACAGCAGGATAGTGTGGAACTATGGGGAAGCGTAAATCCCCGGTAACTCGATCCGTAGCAGTTGCGATTGCGGAGTACTTCGCATTCGGCGAAATCTTCACGGTAGCTACAGCGTCGCGTGCTGCGTCGTAAGACACTGTTCCCAGCACCTTTTCCCGGTTGATGCTATTGACCGTCGTTCTGAAAGTCTTCGCGGTTTCCAACATGTCTTTGATATCACTTCTCAAAAGCGCAAGCCGAGTACCCTCACGAACAGAAAGATCTTGGCCGCCGACAGGGTTCGCAGGAGCATTTCCCTGCGGGAATGGGTTTGCCCCTCCTGGTGGTAGACCTCCTAAAGGAACAGAGGAGGTGCCGGGCGTTTAGAGAGGAAGAGGGCGTAAGTTCGGCGGCAGCCTCGCGCCAGTGGGCTCGGCGAGCAGGTCGCCAACGTCGCGCAGCCATCTTCCCAGGGGAATCGCTCTCCGTCGGCCTCTTGAACATGCTCTTGGAGGCTCGAGCCGCCTTCCGCGCCCGGCACCTTCTCCGGGCGCTCGGGGAAATGGTTGGCCCGGAACGTTCCGCTGGCACCTGTCCGGCCCGAGCTCGGCCATGCGGCGCGCCAGCTCGGCCCATTCCGCCGCCTCTGCCGGGTTGTCCGATTCCAGCTCGCGGCTCTTCGCCTCCACGAGCTCGCAGAGCGCGGGGCTCTGAAACTCTTCGATCTCCTCGACCATCACCAGCGGGATAGGTGCCAGCCTCTTCCTCGGGCGGGCTATAGGGCTACAAGAACCGAGAAGAGTTCTCCCGGAGGAGGTGCCGGGCGTTTCGAGAAGAAGAGGGCGTAAGTTCGGCGGCAGCCTCACGCAAGCGGGTTCGGCGAGCACGTCGCCAACGTCGCGCAGCCCTCTTCCCAGGGGAATCGCCGGGAATCGCCTGGCGTCGGCCTCGTGAGCGCTCTCTTGGCGGCTCCCGCAGCCTTCCGGCGGACCTCCTCGTGGCCAGGAGGACGGACCTCTTCCCTTCCTTTCCCGATCGCGAGCTCGGGAAGGCCGGTTGCCGGCGAAGCTGAGGATCAG
>Ga0068862_100000917_pt1 | contig 28561 bp, 27 predicted proteins | sample KBSSwiS52_FD_66598 | JGI IMG/M metagenome (GOLD analysis project Ga0068862, IMG submission 66598) | Switchgrass rhizosphere microbial communities from Kellogg Biological Station, Michigan, USA - KBS Switchgrass S5-2 | ecosystem: Host-associated > Plants > Roots > Rhizosphere > Soil ... | reverse complement strand
CATCGGCGAGGACGCGATGAACTCGGCGTTGCGCGCGTTTCTCGACACGTGGGCACTCAAGGGCCCGCCGTACCCCACGGCGCGGGATCTGTACGCGGAGCTCGACAAGGTCACGCCCGATACCCTCAAGTACGTGCTGACCGATCTGTTCAACGAGATCACGTTCTACGAAAACAAGGCCGATAGCGCCACGAGCACGAAGCAACCCGACAGCGGTTGGGCGGTGCATCTCGTGCTGCGCTCGACGAAGCTCAAGGGTGACTCGGCCGGGAACACGAGGAACGTGCCGGTCGCGGACTACGTCGACGTCGGCGTCTTCGGCGATCGCGTTCCGGGACAGAAGCTCGGCGAGCCGCTGCTGGTGAAGAAGGTGAAGATCACGCAGGCGGTGACCACGCTCGACTTCGTGGTACCGAAGGAACCGAAGAAGGCGGGGATCGACCCATACAACAAGCTCATCGACCGGACGCCCGAGGATAATGTGGTCGCCGTCATACGACGTTGAATCAGGCGCTCACATGGCGAGGGCGGTCGAGAGGTCACGCAACGCGGCGACCTGCGCTTGCAGGTCAGCGATACGCTGCTCCGCGATAGCGATGGAATCGGAACCAGCGATGAACCGCCGCGGCGGCGGCTGCATAGCGGCGATCGCGATCAGTGCCCTCGCGAGCTTCGCGGGGTCGCCTCCCTGCTTGCCATTCTGCGAGCGCCAGAACGCGCGTTGCGCGGCGGACTGCTCCGCGTAGTCGGCGATCGACCCCTCCGCGTACTGCGTCGACTCATCTGTCAGCAGTTCCGTTCGGAAGAATCCAGGATTCACCACCGTCGTCGTGATGCCGAAGCGCGCGATCTCCGCGTGCAGCGCATCCATCCAACCCTCGAGGCCGAACTTCGACGCAGAGTAGGCCGTGCAGAACTCGAATCCAGCGAGGCCAGCGCTGGAGGAGATCGAGACGATGTGACCGGAGCGCTGCGCACGCATCACCGGCAACACCGCGCGCGTGACATTCATCGGGCCGATCAGACTCGTGGAGAGCTGGCGATCGACCTGTTCCGGTGACAGCTCCTCGAAGAAGCCAGCCTGGAAGTTGGCGGCGTTGTTGACGAGCACGTCGACACGGCCGAATCGCGCGAGCGCAGCCTGTGTCGCAGCCTCGGCGTCCGCTCGGTTGGTTACGTCCAGCTTGCACACGAGGAGGTCATCGGACGGACCAATCGCCTTGGCTACCGCACTCGGCCGTCGGCCGGTTGCCACCACCGCGTGCCCTGCTGCAAGCGCGGCCTTCGAGAAGTCGACGCCCATTCCTCGGGCCGCGCCGGTGATCATCCACACTTGCTTTTGACGCATAAAACTCCCGCACCCCGCTCGAGGTCTATTGCCTAGTACTTCTTGGATTGCGAGAGCAGGATAGCCAGAGCGGATGGCAGTGTACCTGCCGATTCCTCGGGCAGTGTTGCCTATTCCTCCGCATCGCTGGAGGAATGCGTAGCGTTGCTATAGTCTGAGTACAACGCGACACCTGACGGACACACGGCACACCAAAGGCATGCGAAAGGGCGGCAGCGATATCGACACCTTGGCACGTGCACAACACGGTGCGGGCATTGAGTCACTGCGGGCGGAGTTGGCTCAGCGGCTCGAGCGCCGAACGCAATCGGATGGCCGACACGAGACCGCCATTCCGACGCTCCGGTTCTATCGGTTCTCTCAACCGACGGAGCCGGCTCACGTGCTCCAGGAACCAGCCGTCTATGTCGTGGTCCAGGGTCGGAAGCAGGTGATGGTCGGCGATGAGACCTACGTGTACGATCCGTCGCAGTACCTCGCGGTCTCCGTCGACCTTCCCGCCCTCGGGAACGTCGTTCAGGCGACGCCGAACGAGCCCTATCTCTGCCTCACGCTCAGCGTCGATCCACGCGACCTCGCGGCTCTGATTGTCGAGGCTGGACAACAATCCCCTCGCGACGATCACGACGGCCGCGCCATCTATGTAAGCCGGTTGGATGCGCCGCTGCTCGACGCGCTCCTCAGGCTCGTGAAGCTGCTCGATACGCCGCGAGATGTTCACGTGCTGGCGCCACTCGTCCTTCGCGAGATCAACTACCGGCTGCTCGCGACGGAACAGTTCGGGCGCCTCGCTCAGTTGGCTATCGGCGACGGCCGGTTGCGTCGCGTTTCAGGAGCAATTGCGTGGATCAAGGAGCACTTCGCCGAACCGCTCCAGATTGACGCGCTCGCGAAGCGCGTGAACATGAGTCCCTCCGCACTGCACACTCACTTCAAAGCGGTCGCGGCGATGAGCCCGATTCAGTACCAGAAGCGTCTGCGCCTGCAGGAAGCGCGTCGTCTGCTACTGACCGGCGCGACGAGCGCGGAGGGGGCGGCATATCAAGTTGGCTACGCGAGTGCATCGCAGTTCAGTCGCGAGTACGCGCGGCTCTTCGGTCAACCACCGCGTCGTGATGTTGATCAGCTTCGGGACACGCGTTTCGAATCCTGATGTGATTCCGCGCCGCACGGCGACGATGATGGCCGCGAAATCCTCATTGGACGCGCCACGTCCTCGGGTTGGAGTTACGTTGGTCCCTGTTGCTTAGCCGTTTCCACCCGCAGTCCCGAGGCATCCCATGCAAGTGCTCCCGCGCAACGTCCGTCTGACCGGCCTGGCCGCGTTCGCGACGATCATCATCGCGGTCTCCGCGTTTGCCCCCGCGAAGGAGGCGCCGCTCTCACCGCGCTTCAATCACGTGATGCTTGTCGTCACCAACCTCGATTCGTCGATCACGTTCTACACTGCCGCCTTCGATGTCCAGGTCGCACAGCGCATCACCGAGCTGAACGTGACGGGCGCGAACGGTGTGCCAAGCGCGCGTCCCGTGAAGATGGCCTTCCTCAAGTTCCCGGGGCAGGAATTCGTGCTCGAGCTGGGCGAGCGACCGGCGCCACCGTCCACGGGTCCGGCTCCGTACTACCAGCACCTTGGCGTCGACGTCCGCGACATCGAAGCGGCCGCCGAGCGCGTGCGGAAGGCAGGAGGGCGGGATCCCTCTCCCATCCAGACCGTCCGTACGTCGAGTGGATTCGTCGCGAAGAACATGTTCTTCCGCGGACCCAGTGGAGAGCTGGTCGAGCTGATGCAGATCGTCTCTGGCGAGTTCTGATCGTCGCGGTCATCGCTCCATCACGCGAATCACGCCGTCGCCTTTGTTCAACACGAAGATTCGTCCATCCGCCGTCACGTCGAATCGCAGATCCGCACGCTGAGCAACGGTCCGCGTTAGGCGCGCTGCCCGCGCCGCGTCACGAGCAGAACGAATGGCGTCGCGGCGAGCGCAGCGACGAGCGCGAGCGTCGGATATCCCGACGCATCCACGATGACGCCGGAGAGTGCGCCCGCGGATGCGCCGGCCAGTCCCATGATTGCGTCGGACAGGCCTTGCGCGGACGCCCGCAGGTCGACGGGGACGGACTCGCTGAGAAGTGTGGAGCCGGCAACGATGGTGCAGGACCACCCCATGCCAAGCACCATCAGTCCGATCGCGAGCCGAGCGGTGCCGTGGCCGGCGGTGCCAGCGAGCGCGCACGCGCTGATGAGCAAAAGAAGTCCGACGCCGATGACCGGACGGCGGCCGAGACGATCGGTGAGCCAGCCGATCGCGGGCGAAAAGGCATACATGCCGGCGATGTGGATACTCAAGACGATGCCGACGATCCGCAGTGTGTCGGCGGCGCCGTGTCCGGCACTGCGAATGTGCACTGGTGTCATGGCCATGACGCCCACCATGACCAGGTGCCCTGCAGCCATTGCGGCGACGCCGACGCGAGCCGAAGGCTCGGCCGCCACCGCACCTAGCGCCGCGCGCAGCCCAACGCCCGTCCGCCGAGCGTCCGTCGGCTTATTCGGCGCGGCTGCCCGGCGCGCAATGATTGCGGGGTCTGGCCTCATCAGCGTGATGAGCGCGACGGCGGCCAACGCGAATAGCGCGGTGGAGAAGACGAACGGCCCCGCGAGTGTAGGCACACCATGGTCGACCAGCGATGCCCCCGCGACCGCCGCGAAATGTGGCCCGGCGACCGCGCCCAGCGTCGTAGCCCACACGATCATGGACAGCTGCCGGCCGCGCAGCGACGCCGGCGCGAGGTCCACCGCTGCATAACGCGCCTGCATGTTCGCCGCCGTAGCGCCACCAAACAGAAAGAAGCCCGCGAACATGAGCGCGATGGACCCGCGGATGGCCGCCATCACGATGATCGATGACCCGATGGCGGCGACGAAGTAGCTGGCGGCGAGGCTCGGTCGGCGACCGCCGCGCCGCACGATCGCGGTAGCCGGCAGCGCCAATAGCGCGGCGCCGACCACAGCGGAGCTCTGCGCGAGACCGGAAACACTGGTGCCTGCGATATCCGCGGCCAGCAGCGCTCCCACTGACAAGCCGACCGTCACGCCGACGCCACCGACCACCTGCGTCGCGAAGAGCAGGCGCAGTGTGCGGCGCTGCACCGCGGCCACGTCGACGTTGGCGTCGATCGTGGTATCGGCGTGGCCAGTAGCTCGCGTCAACTCATCGGAGACGGTCATAGGCGAGCCGAAAGATGGCACGCGACGGCGTGTAAGAGCAGGCTCACGTGTCTCTTGCTGGACGGCGGCGCCGACCCGAATATCCGGGCGTCGCTTCGGGCGCGCGGGTAGTCCGTGACTATGGAGGACGATTGAAGCGGATCATCGCCGTCGTGTCTACGTGAAGTTTCTCGGGGAGGAGGGGCAGGACCGGGTGCGGGCGGCCTATGGCGAGGCCAAGTACGAGCGGCTCCGCGCGCTCAAGCGCACGTACGATCCGACGAACTTCTTCCGGCTGAACCAGAACATCCGACCGTAGATCGGGAAACCTCCGACGGCGTGCCTAACGCGGTACAGGAGCCGGTCGCGGCTCGACGTCATGGTCGCGCCGTCGGTTGGGTCGATACGCGTCGGAATCGTTAGGTGCTCGTATCACGAGGCGGTTTCGGCGAAGCGGCGTCGGCTCGTTCTGCCACGATTTTCGCGGTAAAGCGCTGCGCCTCGCCGATGCGCTCCACCTCGAGCCCGATGTCGTCCAGCGACTGCTGAAGACGCTCGAGGCGCGGAACGGCCTCCTGCTCGGCCAGCATCTCCTGCTGCCGCGCCCGTGGCGCGAGCCGCCAGACGAAGTACGCTCCGAGGAGCGAGAGCCCGACATGCGCTGCAGTATGGAGCACTTCACCCGCCACGGCGGCCACCGCTGCGCCACCGAGATTGATGAGCGTGAAGAGCGCGGCAGCCACCAACCAGAGCCTGGCGCGTTGTCGGGTCATGGCGAACCTCCACATTGATGCTGATCACCCTACGTCCAGGATGAGTCGAGGTTCCATGAACCGGATGGGCACCCGAAGCATGCCCAGGAGACCCGACCATGCGGGATTCGACTCGCCCGAGCAGATCGCGTACGACATGCTAGTGTTCGTGTCGGCCTTCGCCGGTGGTTACGGTCAGGTGCTCTCGATCGATCGCGGAAAACGAGCGATGCTGGTCGATGGCTGGTGGACGATGCGGACAGGGTGTGAGGCGTGAATCAGGACTCGGTCAACGGGCAAGTCCGGATGAGATTTCCAATTCTCTGGTGTGCCGTCGGTGCGATCGTCGGTGCGAGTGGCTCGCCTGGCGTGTTGCTGGCGCAATCCGTGACGTCCGGGGTCGTGCTTGGCGCCGAGGCTCGAGTGCGCGAGGATCTTGCTGTGCTCGCGAGCACGCGGCTCGAGGGTCGCAGCGCCGGAACCCCTGGAGCCGACACCGCCGCGAACTTCATCGCTCGACGTATTTTGGAGCTGGGGCTGCGCGCTCCATTTCGCACGTCGGAGTGTGACGCGAACGGTGCCTGTCGCCCGTCGTACCTGCAGGCCTTTCACGCACCGGGCTTCGTCACGGCCAACATCGGCGCGATCATCCCCGGGACCGACTCATCGCTCCGCAATGAGTATGTGGCCATAACCGCGCACTACGATCACATCGGCCGAATGAGCGCCGGACCGGCGGACTCGGCCCCGCCGAACACAATTCACCCTGGCGCCGACGACAACGCGTCAGGCACAGCCGCAATGCTCGAGTTGGCGCGACGGTTCAATGAGCGCCCACTGAAGCGATCGGTGATCGTGCTCGCGTTCGGTGCCGAGGAGCTCGGACTCGTCGGCTCACGCGTGTTCGTCGAGAACCCGCCGTTCGACCTGCACCAGATCGATGTGGTCCTCAACTTCGACATGGTCGGACGCCTTCGCAAGAACCGTCTCGAGATCTTCGGCGCGGACGGCAAGCTCAAGTCGCTTGTCAATCGCGCCAATACCGATCCGCGGTTCTTGCTGGCTACGAGGCCGAGGAGCAGTGGGAGGTCAGACGACTTCTCCTTCGAGTCGCACCGAGTACCCGCGTTGCATTTCACGACCGGCGAACACGTGGACTATCATCGTGCGACCGACACGGCCGACCGGGTCAACGTGGTCGGCCTGGTTCGCGTGATCGACTACGTGGAACGAGTCGCTCGCCTGGTGGATCGTTAGGTATCGCTGTCGATCGAGTTGACGGTGGAGCGTGATCAGCCCCTGAGCTTGCCGCCTTCGAGCATCGTCACCATCTCGGCAATGCGCGCTGCGCGCGTCTCCGGTCGCTTCGCCTGATCGATCCAGCGGAGGAAGTTCTTTCGGTAGAATGGGGCGACGGACTGAAAAAACGTCTCCGCTTCCGGGGAGGCATTGAGCGCCGTCGTGATGTCGGCGGCGAGCGCTTCGGACTGCGGGCCGTCCGGCTGGAGCACGACCTCGATGGTCGCCGAGCTCGGAATGAGGTTGTCGCGAAGCCAGGCGGGGCCGAGTGGGAGGGCGTAGCTCTCGCCCTCGAGGCGAAGGAGCCCGCGGATCGAGCAGCCGCCAACGGTGCCCTTGACGTAGTGCCGGACCTTCCAGCCCCACTCGTCGTTGGGATCGAAAGGAACGGGGACCGTGGTTTTCGTCCTGGTTCGCACGATGTTCGACTCGAATCGCTTTGTGGTCATCGGGCGCCTCCCGACATAAAGGGATGCGACTAACGACTAGCGACGAGATCTAGACTCGAACATCCGCCTCCCTGAGCCGGTCCCCGAGATGCGGGTGGGTGATCTTGACCCGCCATGCCATCGCCGCGATCCCGATCAGATTGCCCAGACCGATAGCCCACCAGCCGATCGATCCCATGACCCACTGGCCCGAGGCGCCGGCCATGCCGAAGAACACGCCCTCCGCCATGATGAAGGCCAACAGCCAGATGAGCCACATGCTGGGCATCCGCTGGAGCCGTTCGGCGCTCCAGGCAAACACCACCCCGACCAGGGCGAAGCCCACCAGGTGGACCACGGTGTAGGCGGCGACCACGCCGAAGGAGATCCGGACCTGTTCCGGGCTGGAAGCTCCCAGGAACAGGAACGAGCCCAGGGCGGCCGGGGTCTGGAACGGCACCCGGGTGAGCGCGTCGAACAGGAGGAACGCGACTGCAACCGCCGCCGCACCGTACAGACCGGTGATCAGCCCCTCGGTCAGCAGCCGGTGATGCCGCAGGACCTCGGGGCCGAAGTCCGCCAGCGAATGGGTGGCCCGGTGCAGATACAGCATCAGCACCACACCACCTGCCACGTTGGCGCCCAGCACGTGCGGCGCTGGGAGCACGTTGAGCACATCGCCACCGGTGATGAGCAGCACCACGTAGTACACCGCGCTCAGCACCCCTACCCCGAAGGCCGCCCCCAGCAGCACGCTGGGCGCGACCTTGATCGCGGCCAGGAACATCGCCATCACCGCCCCGAGGAAAGCGAAGATGGTGAAGTGAATGACGGTATAGCCCAGCACCAGCTGCGGGCTGGCTAGCGCGGCGACGCCATCGGTTGAGTCGAGGCCGAGGATAATGTGGGCGAGAAGCACCGGGGTGCGAAGCACCTGACCGGATACCACGTCGACCAGGAAGAACCAGAGTGCGACGACGAATCCCGCCGCAAGTCCCCCAACCATGCCATGCACGGCATGCGAGCGCAGGTGTAACATGAGGACACCTCGCGTGATGACCCTGCAGAGCTACACCATGGACGCGGACGCGCAATTCTTATGCTAGTCGCGAGTCACGAGTCGTGAGCGTCATGCTTGGCGAGATTCGGTGACTTCACGCGGCAGCGCCGGTGAGTGCTCTTGCGCGTGTGCCAGGAGTCCCACACCCTTGACGTCGCCACGGCTCCGGCGAACGACGCCCGGTCGCCGGCAGAACGGATCGCTCAGCGCAGACGGCGATGACGTCGTCGGGACACCGAGGTCGCGCCCGTTCTTGTGAATCCCACTCGTCTCTCCGCCGAGAGACTCCTGCGATGCCGTCGAGTCTCGGTCTCATTCGATGGTCCACCCGCCTCATCGGTCGGAGCGAATCGACCGGCGCACCGCTCACCGCGCGAGTCGCGGCGCTCGCGCTGCTCGTTGCGTTAGGCACCGCCACCGCGGGCGCTCAGAGTAATCGACCGAGCACCACAGTGTCGCAGCCCACGGGCGCTGCGTCGGGCCTCGCCACGCTGCGCAGCCCGCCCGTCCTCGAGAACGTCTCCGGCGATCCGCGAACCGTGGAGGTGCGCCTCACCGCGGCGCCCACCCGGCTCTCGCTGCTGCCCGGTACCACGACGGACGTCTACGCGTACAACGGCCGCGTTCCGGGCCCAACGCTCGAGCTGCGAGAAGGCGACCACGTGATCGTGCATTTCAGAAACGAGCTGCCGGTGCCGACCACCATCCACTGGCACGGCCTCCACATCCCGGCTGCGTCGGATGGAAGCCCGTTCCATCCCGTCGGACCCGGAGAGCAGCACGATTACGTGTTCACGATCCTGCGCGGCTCGGCTGGCACGTACTGGTACCACCCGCACCCGCACCACCAGACGGGATACCAGGTGGCGAAGGGGCTCTACGGCGCGATCGTCATCAGCGCCGCTGACGATCCGCTCTCGGCCTCCCTCCCTGAGAAGCTGCTGATCCTGTCCGACAACCGGGTCCTGGCGGACGGCTCGATCGACCTGCCTGACGAGAGCTCGCTCCAGGGCGGTGTGGATGCGGAGAACGGCCGCGAGGGGGATTTGCTGTTCGTGAACGGCCAGTCGAACGCGACGCTGACGATCCGGAGCGGGGAAGTCCAGCGTTGGCGCGTGATCAACGCGTCAGCCGCGCGAGTGTTCCGGCTGGCGGTTACAGGACACACGTTCGTTCACGTCGGGAGCGACGGCGGGCTGTTCGAACGACCGGTGGAGGTCAGCGAGATCGTGCTGGCCAACGGGGAGCGCGCGGAGCTGCTCGTTCGAGGAACGGGTCCTCCCGGCAGCCGATCGATGCTCCAGACGCTGCCGTACGACCGATACATCCCGCAGACGCGCCCGAGGGATTGGAAACAGGCCCGCGATCTCATGGTCGTCCAGTACACGCCGGATGCGCCCGTGCCGCTTGCCGCGGTGCCTAACGTCTTGCGGCGCGTGCCCGCGCTCGACACCCTGGCCGCGTCGGCCACACGGGTCATCGCCCTGAGCCAGGGGCTCATCAATGGGAAGATGATGGACATGAGCCGCGTGGACGTGAGCGCGCGGCTCGGCGCGACCGAGATCTGGCAGGTGGAGAACCTCGTGGGCATGGACCACCCATTCCACCTGCATGGCTTTCAGTTCCAGGTCATCGACCGCAACGGAGTGCCAGAGCCCGTCCGACGATGGAAGGACACGGTGAACGTACCGAAGCACGAGACGGTGCGGTTCATCGTGCGGTACGACGACTATCCCGGCAAATGGATGTTCCACTGCCACATCCTCGCCCACGAGGACCACGGGATGATGGGCGTTCTCGAAATCCGATGAGTCGAGTCACGCGGAGGCGAACATGACACGATCATGCGGTGGTTCCTGCCGATACGCTGGTGCGCTGGTCTCCATCCTCGCCGTCGTCGGCTGCTCCCGACCGAGCGCGATGACGGCATCGAGCCGCGTGGATATCCCGGCCGGCCGCGGCGCCGACCCGACTGACGTGGGCGCACAGGACATGCGCGCGCGCGTGCTGCGCGGTCGCGCACTCGTGCTGGACCACGCGTGCAGCGCCTGCCACAGCGGTGTGCTCGACCCGGCCGGGCAAGGCTTTCTGGCAGGGATGCGAACGACGGAGGAGGAGTTCACCATCGACGGGTTCAAGACGCGCCCTCGAAACCTGACGCCGGACAACGAAACGGGAATCGGCCGGTTCAGCGAGCGACAGATCTTCAACGCGATGCGATTCGGTCTGCGGCCCGGTGAGACGGCGGACGTGGAGATCACCTCCACTACACCCGGCCAGGGCAACTTCCCCGCGCGCCCGAAGTATCTCGCGCCGCCGATGCCCTGGATTGCGTGGCGACACATGTCCGATCAGGACCTCTGGGACATTGCCGCTTACCTGAAGCACGCCGTCAAGCCAGTCAAGAACAAGGTGGCCGACAGCGACGGCCCGCCCGACTTCTGGGCGAGCTACTACGCGACCCGGATCGGGCCACGCCCAGCCTTGCAATACCCGACCGCCAATGAGGTCGGCGGCACCGCGCCTAACGAGCAGGTCCTCCGCGGGCGCGCGCTCGTCATCGAGCACGCCTGCGGCGATTGCCACAATGGAAGAGACAATCCGGCGGCGGGCGACTGGCTCGTCGGTGCGCTCACCCCGACCGATACGTTCCAGCTGGGACCGTTCACGATCCGCCCGCGCAACCTGACACCCGACGACGAGACGGGTCTTGGTCGCTTCAGCGAGCGGCAGATCTTCAACGCCCTGCGATTTGGTCTGTCCCCGCGCGAAACACCGGACGCGGAGGTCACGGCGACGGTCCCGGGTAAGGGCAACCATCCGGCGCAGCCGAGATACCTCGCACCGTCGATGCCCTGGGTGGCATGGCGCCACATGACCGATCAACAGTTGCGCGACATCGCGGCGTATCTCAAGCGCGGTCTCAAGCCGGTGAAGAACAAGGTGCCCGAGAGCGACAGGCCGCCGGACTTCTGGGTGAGCGGGTTCACCGTGGACAAGATCGGCCCGTATCCGGCATCGCCGTTCCCGACGGCGAACGAGAAGGTGCCGTAGGTGCGGGCCACGTATTGGATGCTTTGCGGCTGAACTTGATGCGTTAGGCCGCGACAGAGCTCCCGTCTCGCAGCTTCAACCCAACGTGGCGAGAGCCTCTCCAACCGCGCGTCCGAGTGCTGGCACAGCGTTGCTCGCCGTTGACCAGACGATTTCTCGGTCGGTCGCCCAATACCGATGTGTCACGCGGTCTCGCATCCGTGCGACGGGCGACCAGTCGACTGCGGGATAGGCCGCCTCAAGGCGCGGATCTGCGCCGAGCGCGGCCTTGGCCGCTTCGCCGAGAACGATGATCTGATACAGAATCGCGTCGCGAATCGCAGGGTCGCTATCGAACATCGCCCGGCCCCGCCCCACGTAGCTAGCGATGGCATCGGCTGCCTCCGACATGTGGCGCAGCCGCTCGATTGCGGCCGCACGGGCACCATCAGACACTGATCGCCTCCCGTAATGCCGCCGCGCGGACCGGCTCTCGAAGTCCCGCCTCGGTTACCACGTCAACCCGGCGACCGAGCAGTTGCTCAAGCCGCAGTTCCAGACGCGCAAGGTCCAGCAGCGATCGCCCTGGCTCCACGGCGACAAGAAAGTCGACGTCGCTTCCCTCACGCTCCTCACCGCGGGCGACCGAGCCGAACACCCGGACGTCACGCGCGCCGCTATCAGCGGCGGCGCGACGGATATCGTCCCGCAACTCGAGCACTCTGTCGCGAAGTCTCATGGGGGCAGTAAGTTAGCACGGGCAGCGCCCGACCGACAGGAGGCCCGCATCTCGCCGGAGGCCTAACGTTCGTTGGAACCACGGGCCGGCCAAGGATGCTCGTTACGCCGCCTAACGGTTCGAGGGAGCTACCGATCGGTCTGCGGAGGCTCATTTCGCTCGCCACTGTTCCATCGGAGCGCAGCTTCTTGCGGGCGTTAGGCGAGCGACAACATTCCTGGAGGGCACGATGCCCTCGAACTCGCCGCAGTCTTCGGTGCCCGCATCCTCATTGACAGCGCGTACGCCCCATTCCTGGTGAACGAACGCACCGTCGATACTGGAGGTGCCGCGCACCGAACAGGGTGAGCGACAAAGCGTCCGGTGGCGCCTCGGCGGATCGACGCGAGAAATGCACGGTCAACGGGCCGGCCACGAACCAGTCGGACGCGACTTCCGTCAGCCTGGTCGGACCGTGGCTCTCCGTGAGAACGATGCTGACGGTGGTGTCGGTCGTCGACACGACCACGTCGTGCAGAAGCTCCTCGCTCCAATATCGCCCGGCGAGCGCCGGATCCGGATGATGCCTCGCCGGTACGACTCCACGACTGTACCGCGTCCGCGGCGGAAGGCCGAGGTGATCGACCTCGAGGCGCGTCGGCCTGGTCAGACCGTCGTCCGCGAAGCGCCAGACGGCCCCGTCGCTCGTGAAGCTTCCGTTGCTCGGGATCAATCGCGTCGGCCGCGCTCCCGACTCCGCCTCGAGTGAACCGTCCGCCCCGACGCGAATCCGCACCCACGGGTCAGTGCTCGCGCTCAGGTAGATCCCGGTCAGGGCAGAGTCAGCTTCGCGGTGGGTCGCGTCGAGGCGCGGGCCGTGTCCGCCGTCGCGCTCGCACTCCCCGCACTGTCAAGGAAGACCGCCAGCGTTCGCTCGGCCAGCCCGGTCGCTCCCGGGGTCCGACGATTACAAAGGGTCGCTACCGCCAGCCGCTGGTCGGGCACTCGAATCAGGTCAGTGCTGAAGGCGCGCAATCCGCCGCTGTGCGCGATCGTTCGGTGGCCGAGCACGGAGCCGCGGAGTAGTCCCATGCCGTAGGTCAGTTCTTCTCCATCGGCCATCACGACACTCCGCTCCATCTGGGCGAGGAGTGTCGAGTCTCCGATTCGGGGCTCCGAGAAATTGCCGCTCCAGCGCGCGAGGTCCTCGACCGTCGACATCATGCCGGAATGCCCGAGCCGGCGAGAAGCACAGTGAGCAGCAGAAACCGCATCGGCCCTCCGAAAGGGTGATCTTGCGCCAGATCTGCGAAATCACCCTTTCTGGCGATCCCGCAATGACACTGGCGTGCGCAGTATCATGGCGTTTCACGCCAACGCGCGCTCTCGGATGAATCACGAAGAGCGGCATCGACGATGAACTGCGCCATCACCCTCCACCCGGAGCATGACATGCAGCAGATGCAGCTCGGCGCTTTCTCCTGCAGCCTCGCCGTCAAAGACATCGACGCGTCCCGACAGTTCTACGAGAAGTTCGGCTTCGCGGCCACCATGGGAGACGCATCGCAGGGATGGCTGATCCTCAAGAATGAACGCATCGTGATCGGTCTCTTCCAGGGCATGTTCGAGAAAAACATGCTCACCTTCAATCCGGGTTGGGACCAGAACGCGCAGCCGCTCGACCAGTTCACGGACGTCCGCGATCTGCAGCGCCGGCTCAAGGCGCAGGGCGTGGTGCTGGTGACGGAGGCGGACGAGAGCACGACCGGCCCAGCGAGCTTCATGGCGGTGGACCCTGACGGAAACCCGATCCTGGTAGACCAGCACCGGTGAGTGGCGCGACGCGATACCGCTGACGAACGATCGGCCTCAGTCTCTGTTGCGCGATTCGCGCGCCGCGTTCGTGTCTCGAGCGGATGCGGTCGAGAGCGCGTGGTCGCGCCAGGCCGACGGGCGAACGCCGTGCATCTCGTTGAACGCGTTCGAGAAGTGGGCGACGCTCTTGAACCCCACGCCATACGCGATCTCCGCCACGGAGCCGGCGCCCGACTCGAGCAGCTCCGCCGCGCGCTCCAGCCGCATGCGCCGAATGAGATCGGACGGGCTCTCGCCGATCAGGTCTCGGAGCCGCCGATGGAGGTTGCCGCGACTCTGCGCCACCTCGGTTGCGAGACGCTCGACACTGAAACCATCGTCGCCGACGTGGGCCTCGATGGCCGCGCGGACCCGATCGAGAAAGACTCGGTCCGCCGGCTCCGCAACGACGCGAGTCGGATGGACCGTCAGCGGCGCGCCAACTCCAGCGAAGCGTTCCCGCAAGCGACGGCGCATCGCCACGATGTTCGCGATGCGCGCGAGCAGCTCACGCACGTCGAACGGCTTCGTGACGTAGTCGTCGGCCTGTTCCGTCAACCCCGCGAGCTTGTCCTCCGCTTCGGCCCGCGCGGTCAGCAGGATGACCGGCAGGAAATCGGTTTCCGGGTCGGACTTGAGCGCGCGGCAGAGTGCGTAGCCATCCATCACGGGCATCATGACGTCGGCGAGCACGAGGTCAGGCAGCAGGCGACGCGCCGTCTCGAGGCCCTGCTGGCCGTCCACCGCCTCGAGCACGCGATAACGCGGCGCGAGGTGCTGCTTCACGTAGGCGCGCACTTCGGCGTTGTCGTCGACGACGAGCACCGTCGTGACGTCATCATCGACCGCCCCGGCCTCGACCAGATCGTTAGGCACATCTGGGGCGGACGCGAGCGATGGCCCGAGCTGCCGGATTCCAGCGTGCGACACCCATGGAGCGGCGGTATCATCGTCGACGATCTGCTCTGGCGCGAGATGCGCACGACCGCGCTTGAGCGTGACGGTGAACGTGCTCCCGAAGCCCTCCTCGCTCTCGACGGCAATGGTTCCGCCGTGCAGCGCCACGAGCTCCTTCGCCAGGGCGAGGCCGATCCCCGTTCCCGGCTGCGCGCCGGCGGTACGAGCGCGATGAAACCGGTCGAAGACCAGGGTCAGCTCGGCCGCGGGTATTCCGGGACCGCTGTCGCGCACCGTTATGCGGGCCGAGGCGTTGTCGGCGACGACGGTCACGCGCACGGTGCCACCGTCAGGCGTGAACTTGAACGCGTTGGAGAGCAGGTTCGACAGCGCACGGTCGAGATGGGCCGGATCGCCATGGATGTCGACTTGCTCCGCCGGGGTCTGCACGTCGAACGCGATCGCCTTTCGTTCGGCCAGCGGCAGGAACGTACGAGCGATGCCGCTGACGAACACGCCCAGATCGATGGGCCTCGCCTGCAGTGTCACGCGTCCCGATTCCGCGCGCGCGAGGTCGAGGATCTCGTTGATGAGGTCGAGCACTCGGCCCGCATTCCGGCGCGCCAAATCGACCTGCTCGGCGGCCTCCGGTGACAGCGGCCCGTGGAGCCCGGCGCGGAGATCGTCGAGTGGCCCCATCGTCAGCGTGAGCGGCGTTCGGAACTCGTGGCTCACGTTCGCGAACAACCGGCTGCGTGCTCGGTCCAGCTCGCGAAGCTGTTCTGCCTCCACGTGCTCGATCTCGAGGCGATTCTCGAGTCGCAGCCGATTCATCTCTGAGCGCCGCACGCCGTACACCGCCGCGAGCACGACCGCGCCGTAGAGCGCGTACGCCCACCATGTCCGCCACCACGGCGGCAGGATGACGAGCGCGAGCGACGTCCCGCGCTGATTCCACACGCCGTCGTTGTTGCTTGCCCGCACCTGAAAGGTGTACCGGCCTGGTGGGAGATTCGTGTACGTCGCCGCCCGAACCGCGCCCGACTCGAACCATTCGTCGTTGAAGCCGATCAACCGGTATGCATAACGATTCTTCGCCGGGGCCGAGTACTCGAGCGCCGCGAACTCGAACGTGAGCACGGCGTCGCGATACGACAGGCGCAGAGTATCCGCCTGCGAGATGGTCGTGGTGAGGACGGTGCCCGTATCGCGGACGGTCTCGTAGCGATTGCCGCGACGGAAGCCCGTGATGGCCACGGCGGGGACGTTCGGATTGTCGTGGATGTCCTCCGGCCGGAAATAGTTGAAGCCGTAGATCCCGCCGAAGAAGAGCTCACCACGGCGACTCGCGAACGCCGCCCCGGAGTTGAATTCGTTGCTCTGGAGCCCGTCGTTCGCGTCGTAGTTCCGAAATCGCTTCGTGGCCGGATCGAACCGCGACAGTCCCTTGTTCGTGCTCACCCACAGGGCACCGCTCGTGTCCGCCAGGATACCGTAGACGACGTCGTTAGGCAGCCCATCGCGCTCGGTGAAATGCGCGAACGTGCCGGAGTCGATGTCGAAGCGATTGAGCCCGCCGCCCGCAGTGCCGATCCACAGAAACCGGCCCGGTTGGCGTGGATCGGCGAGGATCGACCGCACGGCGTCGTGACTCAGGCTCCCGGGCTGGCGCGGGTCGTGGCGCCAGCGCCGGAACGTCCCCGTCGCCGGATCGAACCGTGCCAACCCCTGATCCGATCCCAGCCAGAGCGCGCCCCGCGCATCCTGAATGATCGACGGAAAGATCCACTGCCCCGTGGTGGGGCGCTCCTTGTGCCGCCAGGCGTCGAATCGCCCCCGCTCCGCGTCGGCGAGCCTAACGAGAAAATTCTCCGTCGCCGCCCATACGACGCCGTCGCGGTCACGAAAGACGTCATAGGTGGTCTCTTCGGGCAGACCCGCGGAGTCGGCGGGATCGTGCCAGTAGTGCCGGTACTGCCCGGTGGCGATCTCGTAGTGATAGAGGCCCTGATAGGTGGCCGCCCACAGAAACCCCGGCGGGTCCTCCACCATCGCCCACACGCCGGTGTTGCCGAATTCCTGAGGTCGCGAGGAGCTGGACTCGAAGCTGCGAAACGCTCCGGTCCTGCGATTCCATTGATAGAGCAGGCCGGCATCGATCCAGAGCGTTCCGGATCGGTCCTCGAATATCGTGTAGACGCTGAACCCCGCCATGCGCGACGGTCGCCCCTCCGGGCGGCGAAACGTTTGGAACCGATTCGCCTTCGGATCGTGGACGTTGATCCCGTAGCCGTTCGTGCCGATCCAGATCACGTCGGAGCGATCCCGGTACACGTCGGTCGGGAGATCGCTGTTGATGCTCTCCGGGTTCTGCGGGTCGTGGCGGAGATACGCGAAGCTGCCGGTCGACGGGTCGAACCGCATGAGCTCCGAGCGGGTCGACAGCCAGAGCTGGCCCGATCGATCCTCGACCAGGCTGACAGCCTCGCCCCAGCCGTACCGGTACGTGCGGTATCTATGGTAGTAGTGCCGCACGCCGGCACGCGTCGAGTCGAACATGCTCAGGCCGGGCACGGATCCGACCCAGAGCCGGCCGCGCGAGTCCTCGTACAGAGCGCTGACGCGAGCGTCGATCAAGCCTGACGGCCGATCGGGCCCCGCCGTGTAGTGGGCGAACACCCCACCACTGCGGCCGGTTGCTTCATGTCGGTCGAGGCCGGTCTCGGTGCCCACCCACACCACCCCACGCCGGTCGACGAGCACGGCGCGGACGCGGTCGTCGCCAAGGCTCGCGGAGTCGGCGGCCGAATGGCCCCACCGTTCGGCCGACACCTCCCCGGCAGCGTTCGTCGTTAGGCGGAAGAGTCCTTCGCCGAATGCCCCCACCCAGATGCCGCCCGCCGAATCCTCGGCGATCGCGGTGACGCTTCGAGCGGGGCCCCCGCGCACCCGCTCGAACCGTTCACGGGCGCGGTCGAACCGGTTCACGCCGCCACCCTGTGTGCCGACCCAGAGCCGGCCGCGGCTGTCCTCGAACACCGCCGTGATCTCGCTGTCCGAGATCGACGTCGAGTCGAACGGGTTGTGGCGAAAGACGACGAACTGATAGCCGTCGTAGCGATTGAGCCCGTCCTTCGTGCCGAACCACATGAACCCGCGCCGGTCCTGCACGATGGCGGAGACGGCGTTCTGGGAGAGCCCGTCGGCGATCGTCAGGTGGCGGAACGCGACATGGTCCTGCGCCGCAAGTGGAGCGGTGCCTATCCCAAATGACAGCAGCAGGGCTCCAGCGCACAACGTTCGGGCGCCGCGATCGCCGAAGCGGAGGCGGGGTGGTGGATCGGACATGCGCCATGAACGTACGCGTGCGGGCGTCGCGTGGTGAGATCCACGTCGCGCCCTGCTGGCGCCTCGAGGGCGGTGTCGCCATCCTTCGCCGCGTCAAGCCCCCGACTGGAGGATCGTCGATGCTGGATCGTTTCGCCCAGATGCTCGGAGTCTCGACCGGCGTCGCGGCGATCCTGCTCGGACTCATCGTCCTGCAGCTCGCGACGCAAGTGTACGCGTTGGTGGACCTCGTGCGACGGGACTCCGTGCGAGGCGGCAGGAAATGGGTGTGGGCCATCGTCGTCGCGTTCGGCAACCTGCCGGGCGCGATCGCGTATCTCGCCGCGGGACGCATGCCGCCGACAGTTGACACGTCGAGCGCCGGATCCGGCGCGAGCACGGCGGGCGGCGACACCGCCCGGCGCGCGGTGGACGCACTGTACGGTCCGCGCGATCAGCGGTGAACGCACCTCCCGCGATCGAGCTCCGCGGCCTGACGAAGCGGTTCGGCGACACGCTCGCGCTTGACCATGTCCATCTCGTCGTCCGGCCCGGCGCCGTCTTCGGCTTCCTCGGGCGCAACGGCGCCGGAAAGACCACGGCGCTGCGCATCCTCTCGGGACTCGCCCGGCCCACCGAGGGCACTGCCCACGTCCTCGGCCACGATGTCACGGGCGCGACCGACGCGGTCCGCGCGCAGATCGGCTTCCTCCCGGACGTCCCCGGCTTCTATCCGTGGATGACGGCGCGCGAGTACCTCGACTTCGCGGGGCAGTTGTTCGCGCTCGATCGTACGACGATCGATGAGCGCGCCAACGCGCTGCTCGAGATGGCCGGCCTGGCCTCGGTCACCACGCGCGTCGGCAGCTTCTCGCGAGGAATGAAGCAGCGACTCGGCATCGCACAGGCGCTGATCAACGCGCCGAGCCTGCTCATGCTCGACGAGCCGACGAGCGCGCTCGACCCCATTGGCCGGCGCGAGGTGCTGGAGATGGTCGCGTCGCTCCGCGGTCGGACGACGGTGTTCTTCTCGACGCACATTCTCGCCGACGTCGAGCGCGTGTGCGACGCCGTGGCGATCCTCGAGCGTGGCCGCATCGTGGAGAGCGCCGACATTGCGGAGCTCACCGCGCGCGCCCCGGCGAACAGGCTGGTCGTGGAGTTGGAGGATGATGGCGCCGCCGCGTTGGTCGCGAGCGAGCTCGCGGGGCGAACGTGGCTCAAGTCAGTCGATACCGCCGAGCGTACACTTCGTATTGCTGTCTCCGATCTCCTGGCGGCGCAGCGGGAGATTCCCGCCGCGATCACGTCTGCCGGCGTCGCGCTCCGACGGTTCGAGATCGAGGAGGCGAGTCTGGAGGACGTATTCGTGGAGCTCGTCGGCGGTCCGGCACGATGACGGGATTCGGCGCGTTCCTGCACAAGGAGCTCACGGAGATCCGCCGGACGTGGCGCCTCTGGGTGGTCCCGGGAATCCTCGTGTTCTTCGGCCTGACGAGCCCGATCATCGCGGCGCTCACGCCAGCACTGGTGCAGTCGATGAGCGCGTCGCAGCCGGGCGTGGTGATCCGGATTCCGGCGCCACGGGCGCTCGACGCCTATCTGCAGTTCCTCAAGGGCCTCAATCAGTTCGTCCTCATCGCGGTGGTGATCGCCGGAGCCGGGGTCGTATCCGGCGAGCGTGCGTCGGGGACGGCGATCCTCGCCCTCACGAAGCCGCTCTCGCGGGGGGCGTTCGTGGTGGCGAAGATCCTGTCCCAGACTGTGCTGCTCGTGGCCGCCACGGCGTTAGGCACCGCGGTCTGCCTGGGAATGACGGCGGTGGTGTTCGGCGAAGGGAACCGTGCCGGGCTCGTCGCGGCGGTGGCGCTGTGGCTCCTCTACGCCACGCTGCTCATCGTGGTGATGACGCTCTGCTCGGCGGCCTTCCGCTCGCGCGGCGCGGCGGCGGGTGCGGGACTCGCCTTCTACTTCCTCACACTTCTCTTGTCGGCCTGGGGGCCGGCGGCACGGTACGGCTTCGTGGGTCTGTGGCCGGCTATCAGCGGGGCGCTGGTGGGGAAGGGACTGGCGTTAGGCTGGCCAGTGGCGACGGCGGTGGTCGCGATCGGGGTAGGAACGGTGGCGGCGGTACGCATCTTCGAGCGTCAGGAGCTGTAGGGGGAGACGGGTAGCGGGAGACGGGTAGCGGGTAGCGGCCTCGTTGTCATTCCGAGCGGAGCGCGCAGCGCGGAGGCGAGGAATCGCGATCCTCCCGGTAGAGGGACCACCCGGTCGGGACGAGTGCGATTCCTCGCCTCCGCGCCTCCGGCGCTGCGCTCGGAATGACGGCCGCCATCAGAAGCTGTCGAGCGGCGTCGGGCGAGCGAAGGGGCGACAGCCTGGTCGCGGGTCGGTCGGCATCGGATCGACCGGAAAGCGCTCGGCGGTCGCCGCCTGCAGGCGCGTCGCGTCGCTGAGATCGAAGAGCTCGAGCGTCGCCTCGCCGCGGATCGACCGCAGCGACAGCGAATCGCGCTTGACGCCAACGGTCGTGAGGTAGCGGCGAACCGCCGATCGTGCGCTGCGGAATGGCGGCACGAAAGAGGTCAGCACCCAGAGCCGTGCCGTGCCGCGGTACCGGTCCACGTCGCGCAGGTACGCGCGCGTGTCGTTTCGATCGCATGCCGCGGTGGTCCACTCAGTGGGCTGCAGACCGTAGCGCGGCCCATAGAACAGCATGCCGATTCGTGAGAGTGGAAAGACGTACACGACGTCGCCGGGCTTCCGATGCTGCTGGAGGTACCGAAGCACGTCACGGGTGTGCTCGATCTCGTACGGCGGGAAGTCGAACGCAAGGACCGGGACCACGAACAGCGCCGCCATCGCCGCACCGCCAACCGAAGGGTGCAGACGTGAGGCCGTCCGCCGCACCAGCTCCGCCCCCGCCGCCACGGCCAACACGACGATCGGCATGAGGTACAGGATGAGTCGCCCACGGAACGGGTACTGGTGCGCCGCGGCCGCAGCCATCGCCGCCACCACCGGCCCGAGAAGGAGCAGGGCGACCTCTCGGCGCCAGCGCCACAGCGCGACGAATCCGGCCAGCATCGTCAGCGTGAAGACAACCGGCAACTGGTAGCGCAGCAGGGTCGGGTCGCTGAACATGGACGTCAGCTGCCGCCAGAACCATGTCACTGTGGCCAGCCCGGGTGGGAACGGGGCGAAGCCACCGCGCCAGAAGTCGTCCATGAATTCGCGCGTTGCCGGCGTCATGCTGCGGAGCCCCATGACGATCGCGACGAGCGATGCGGTCGCCCACATGGGGATGGTGATGACCAGTGCTCGCCCGGTGGCGCGATCGCGGGATAGCAGCCACTCCACGGCGAGCGCGACACCGATCCCTCCCATGACGAGGACGGAGGCCTGCGAGAACCAGATGATCACGAAGCCCACCGCGCCGGTGAGCAATAGCCGTCGCGTCGTCGCGTCCGCCCTCCGAAGCTCGAGGGCGAGCACCAGGAGCAGGATCGTGGCGGTCACGTCCACGGAATACTGCTTCACCTGCGCGCCGTAATTGATGAACGGCACGCCGATGGCGAACAGCGCGAGCGCGAACGGAGCGGCGAGGCCGTCGAGCGAGCGCTGCGCGAGGCGCCGGAACAGGAACACAGCGGCCACGGCGCAGAGGACCGGGAACAGTCGCAACGCGAGCTCGTTTCGTCCGAACGCTTCGACCGCGGCCTTCTCGACGACCAGAAACCCGCGGGGCGCAACCTGATCGAGCTGGAGGGGCTGCGTCGCCAGCTCCCGACTCGTTAGGCCGAGGATGTTGCGGGAGAGGAGAATCTCGTCGAGCCAGAGGGAGGGATTCCCGACGTAGGCCCACACCCGCAGCGCCACACCGAGCAGGACGAGGACGCTCGCGAAGCGCGCGCTCCGGAGCGCATGTGCGACGCGGCCGGGCGATGTCGAGGTTTCGGGCATATGCGTCGCAGCGTAGCTACCATGCCGCGTTTTAGGAAGACTCGTTCCGCTTCACTGTCTCTCGAGCCATGGCCGGCTCCGATACTCTTTGCTGTCCGGATGGTAGTTACCGGGTAGAGCGATCAAAGATGATGATTTCGCAGAACGGCGGACGCAGATGGCGCAGACGCGCTGCGCGCGGCGCAGAAGGCCGCAGAAACTGCGGTCAGATTCGAGTTACCGCCCCGGGATGCTGCGGCTGAGACCCGGCTGTTCAGTCGCGACCCATAACCAGCGCTTGGCTTAGAGCTGGGGTATCTCCGGCCGAATCTTTGCTCACCTTGCCGAACTAGGGAAATGCATTAGCTTCCCCAGTCGAACTAGGTAAGGAGCTCAACGATGCGCGTCGACCTCCCGCAGGGCACCCTCGAAACAATGGTCCTCAAAACCCTGAGCTGGGGACCAATGCACGGTTACGGAATCGGAAAATGGATCGAGCGCACCAGTAACGCGCTCACCGTGGAGGAGGGCTCGCTCTATCCCGCGCTCCATCGCATGGAGATGCGAGGCTGGCTCGAGCCCGAATGGCGCACGACCGAGAACAACCGGCGCGCCAAGTACTACCGGTTGACCCCCGAGGGCCGCAAACAACTCCGGGCGCAATCGAAGAGCTGGTCGCACCTCGTGGCGTCGGTTGGTCTGGTGCTCGAGGCGACCGAGCCATGACCGAGCCATGACCGAGCCACCGACCCAAGCCGCGTGGCGCCGGTACCTGCGCTTCTGGCGAACGGACGCGCGCGCCGACGTCGACGACGAGCTGGCCTTTCATCTCGAGCAGCGCGTGCGCGATCTCGAGGCGACAGGCATGTCCCGCGCGGCGGCTTGTGACGAGGCGGCGCGCCGAATCGGGGACGTGAGCGCGCTCAAGAACGTGTGCGTGCAAATCGACGAATCGGGAATGCGGCGGCGCGAGCGCGAGGAGTGGCGCGACGCCCTGCGCATGGACGTGCGCACCGCGCTGCGACAGTTGGCGCGGAGTCCCGTCGTGACCGCGGTATCGATTCTCACCCTCGCGCTCGGCATCGGCGCGAACACGGCGATCTTCAACATCGTGTACGCCGTGCTGCTGCGGCCTTTGCCCTACGCCAACGCGGACCGTCTCGCCGTGGTCGCCGAGACGCAGCGCGATCTCCGCACGGGCGTTGGGCCCGGGCAATTCACTGAATGGGTCGCGCGGAACCGCGTGTTTGAGTCGCTGTCCGCGGAGAGCGGCGCGACGTTCAATCTGTCGGGCGTGGGCTTCGCCCAGCGGGTCACAGGCGCCATGGTGACTCCGAGCAAGTTTCGAACGCTCGTCATGCCGCCGGCGGCCGGCCGGTATTTCGTCGACGAGGAAGCCACACCGGGCCGCGAGCACGTCGTCGTGCTGAGTTACGCCCTTTTCACGCAGCAATTCGGTGGCGACGCCGGCATTGTCGGCCGGACGATCTCCCTCAGCGAGACGCCCTACGTCGTCGTGGGCGTGGCGCCGCCGGATTACGCGCCGGAGTCGTACGGCGAACAGCTCTGGGTTCCGCTGGCACTCACCGCGCAGCACAAGACCAAATTCAACGAGCACTGGTTGCTCGTGTACGGCAAGCTCAAGCCGGGGGTGTCGCTGGCCGCGGCGCAGCGCGACATGGAGCGCGTGACGCGCGAGATCGCCGCGCTGCAACCCGCGGCGATGATCGATCGATCGGTTCGCGTCGTCGGCATTCGCGAGGACTTGGCCGGCGACTACGAGCGCCAGTTGGGTGTCCTGTTCGGCGCTGCGGCGCTCATCCTGTTGCTCGCGTGCTCGAACATCGCGGGCCTGATTCTGGCCCGGCTCACCACGCGCCGAAGGGAAATCGCGGTTCGCCTGGCTCTCGGCGCGGGGCGTGCTCGCGTCGTGCGACTGCTCCTCACGGAGAGCGTGGTGCTGGCGGCGATGGGCGGCGTGGCCTCGCTGGCCGTGGCCTCCGGTGCGACGACGCTGCTGCTGCGTATCGCGCCGGCCAGCGTTCCGCGCTTGGACCAGGCCGACGTCGGCGCGGCGACGCTCCCCTTCGTCATCGTCGCGACGCTCGTGGCCGGGTTGGTGCTCGGCATCTTCCCGGCGCTGCGCAGCACGCGCGGCGACGTCCAGCAGGCGTTGCGTGAGAGTGGGCGGACGTCCAGTGCTGCGGGTCCGCGCGATCACGCGCGAAGCGCACTCGTCGTGGGCGAGATCGCGCTCGCGCTGGTGCTGATGACGGGTGCCGTGCTGTTCGTGCGCAGCGCGCGCAATCTCGCCGACATCGACCCTGGCTTCGATCCCACCGGCCTCCGATCCGTGCGCGTCTCGCTGGCCGGCTCGCGATATCAATCACCGGCTCAGATCGCATCCGGAATCACGCGGTTGCTCGCGTCGGTGAGCGCACTCCTGCACGCGCGCGCCGTCGCGGCCACCACCGGCCTGCCGATGGGGAATGGCGTGCCGGACGTCCAGCTCCACATCGCGGGGCGCGAGTTTCCGCCCGGGCAGGAACCTGCAGCGAACTTCCTGGGTGTCTCGCCGACCTATTTCGAGACGATGAGAATCCCGATCGTGCGCGGCCGCGCGCTCACCGCGAACGACCGCGCCGGTGCGCCGCCAGTCGTCGTGATCAACGAGGAGCTGGCCCATCGCCTCTGGCCGAATGAGAGTCCGCTCGGCAAGCGCTTCTACTGTTGCGGCGATGACAGCGTCCATGTCTGGCGGGAGATCGTGGGTGTGTCGCGAAACGTGCGCCACTGGCTCACCGCGCGGCCGTTCGACGAGATCTACGTGCCGTATGAGCAGGCGCCGGCAGCCAGTTGGGTGTGGTTCAGCAATACCGTAACACTCGTGATGCGCACCGAGCGGAGCGACGCGATCCTTCCCATGCGACTCCGCACCGCCATTGCGGCCGTCGATCCGTCTCTGCCGCTCTTCGAGCAGTTCAGCTACGACGACCTGTGGCGGCGGTCGACGTCGACCAACCGGTTCGCGATGCAATTGTTCTCGGCGTTCGCCGCGCTCGCACTGACGTTGGCGGCCATCGGCATCTACGGCGTGCTTGCATATCTGGTGAGCCATCGCACGCAGGAGATCGCCGTGCGTATGGCGCTCGGCGCCACGCGTCCGCAGGTCTTCGCGCTGATTCTCCGCCAGGGCGGTGCGCTCGCGGCAGGCGGAATCTTCATCGGCATCGCGATCGCCGTCGTCGCGAGTCGCGCGCTTCAGCAGTTGCTCTATGGTATCGAGCCGACCGATCCGATCACGTACGCCATCGCCGGCTTCGCGCTTGCCGCCGTGGCGCTTGCCGCCTGCTATGTCCCGGCACGCCGCGCGGCGAGCGTGGAACCGTACAGTGCGTTGAGAGGGTGACGGTCATGCGAATCCGCGTTCCTGTCGTCGCCGGCCTCCTCCTCGTCGTGTCACTCGGCGCCGCGTGCGGACGATCCGGCGCGGGAGGTCGGCAAACCGGAGGGCCGGAGCCGGCCCGCGCCGCAGCCGCGCCGCCTATCGCCGCGTCAGGGTGACTCGTGCAAATGGTCTGCGCACTCCGGAACTGTCGTTGTCCATGTGCCACTGCCACGAGTCCTTCGCACGATCGTAGACGAAGGTCGTGTGAAAGCTCGTCGTCGCGGTGTAGTGGAAGAGGAAGGGAATGGAATCGCCGGCGACGGAACCGCGGCCGGTGCCCTCGGGAGGGAACGCCGCCGCGGCGGTGTTATCCATCCACAAGCAGGCGTACGCGCCGGTCCTGGGATCGCGACCAAAGAGTACCACCGCTTCATAGGCAGGAGTGCCATTCGGCGCTCGCTCGCGAGATACTTCGCGCATCTGAAGGTACTCGCGGCCCAGCAGCCACTCGAAGGTCACGTCGTGGACGGTCTGTTGGCGGGCAATGGTGCCGCGCAGCACCCAATGCCCAAGAAGGCGTGGGAAGAGCGAGTCAGGATGTAATGCCTGGCCGTACAAAACTGCCGGGGCGCACAGTAGACCGAGGGCGACTATCGCGACCTTGCGCATTTGCCACCTCCTCGCGGATAGTCGGGAGCCGCTTACCACCTAACGCCCCAGCTCAGCGATCGCTGGGCGGCGGCGCGAGGAGCTTGCTGGACAACGCCCCAGCCAGCGTTCGTTAGGCGGCCGGTCGTGAAGCAAGCGGAGTGAGCCAGCCGCGTCCAAAGCGACGTGCGCCGTCAGGGACAACCCCCGTTAGGGACAGCACGGAAATGTGACGCCGACATCGTTGCCGCGCACTCAGAAGACGTCCAGGTCGCGGGCGACGACGACCTTGCCGCGATAGGCGCGCTGGATCTGCTGCAGAATATCTCGCAGTCCGTCTTCGCCGGCCGCGTTGTGATAGGCGACGAGCAGCCCAGCTTTGGCCCGGTTCGCCAACTCCGCCAACTGAGCGGTGGTCGTGTGATACCGCGCGCGATAGGCGGGCCAGTCCGGCACCGACTCGACATTGTATGACGTCAGCTGCACCTCGTGGATGAGAACATCACACGGTTGACAGTTGGCGACCACCTCGTCGCTGGGACTGGTGTCGCCCGAGATGACGATGACACGATCCGGCGTCTCAAAGCGATAGCCGAACGCTTGAGCCCAGTCGCCGTGCTTGACGGCGAACGCTTTGACAGTGACGCGGTCGTCCTTGTACACAACTCCAGGTTGGACGTCATGTGCGCGTACCACCAGGGGAGCGGCGTGCTGCAACCCGCGTGTGCGGTTCTCGATGTCGCGCCGGTACGCCATCAGGAGGTGCTGGGTCATCTCCTCCGTCCCTTCGGGACCGTAGACATCGAGCTCCTTACGACCGAAGACCCAGGGCATGAGTAGAAGGTCCGGGTACCCGACCGTATGGTCGGAGTGGTGATGCGTGAGAAACGCGACGGCGATCTTCGTCGGCTCGAGCGCGGAAAACCCCTTCGCGGCTGCCGCCGCGGCGCGGCGGACGACACCGGGACCGAAGTCGACGAGATAGGCGCGATCGCCGACGACGATCGCGGTCGCCGCCCCGGAGCGATCCGGATTCGGTCTCGGTGTACCGGTGCCGAGCATGACGACTCGCGTCTGCATTTGTGCTTGAACGGGCGTCGCCGGCGACAGGACGGTGGCGGCGAGAGCGATAACGAGGCAGGAGCGCATGAAAGCCTCTGACGGGTCCGTTGAGATCAGCATGACCACGATTGCAATTCGATGATGTTTCCTTCGGGATCAGTTACGTAGACCCAAGTCACGTTCGGTCCGGTCGCGGTCGCCAGTGTCACGATCTCGCCGACTGGCTTCCCGCCGGCGCGCAATACGGCCTCGCGTGCCGTCGGCACGTCATCGACGACGAACGCAATGTGGCCGAACCCCGGTCGGTTCACGCCGACCCCGGGTCTCTCGCGGAGAATGTTGTAGGTGAAGATCTCGAGCGTAGGTCCGTTCTCCCCATGACCGGGCAAACGCAGATGCACTCCACACAGGTGCGCGCCCGTGATACCGGTTCCGCGCTCGAGGTCCGGACCCTTGAAGTCTCGCTCAGGCGGCACCGGAACGCAGCCGAACTGCTCCTCGTAAAACCGTGCCAACGCTCTCCAATCAGCAGCGATCAGATTCGTATGGCCGTATCTCGCGCCAGGGATCATGATGCGCTTTGTATGGGCTCCCATACTTGTGCGGTGCGGGTCAGGAGCGCAGGTGGAGAACAGCCACCTGCACTCCGTCGCGCCTACCGCTCGATGGCGGCCAGCAAGCCGATATTTCGATCCAGCGCGATCGTGCGGCGTGCCACGTTGACGCCGAGCTCCTTGCCGGCGGTGATGTCGAAGCGATAGTGAATCCCGGCGTACATGCGCGACAGCCCCGCCTCGGTCAGCCACGCGTCGACCTCACTGGTCTTCTTCGGGAACAGATGACTCAGCGCCGTGGCGGCGGCCGACGACACGCAGGAGTGCCCTGACGGATACGACGGGTGATTCGGCAACGCGAAGCTCAGCGTGATGGCGGTGTTCGCCTGGGACGGCCTGATGAACCAGTAGTAGTACTTGGCATCCCAGCAGCCGATGAGCGCTTCCATCATCGCGACGCCCGTCAGCGCGAAGGCGTGCGTGGCCGCGCGCTCGTCCCGCCGGAATTCCTGCACGTAGCTCCCCGTGACGAGATTCCAGTAAGTGTGCCATCGATCAATTCCGCCGCAGGATCGAGATCGCGCCCACGTGGGGGCCGGGCCACAATAGCCTGGCGATGGGGCTCGCACAGAAAGGGATGCTCGCGGAGGCTTTTGCCTCCGTGCGGACGTCGATCCAGCTGTCGCCCGAACGTCCCGATTTCGTGGCGGATCTTGCCTGGATCCAGGCATTGATGGGACAAACGACAGCTGCACGAGCGACGCTGCGCCGCGCCAAGGTGATGCCCTTCGAGCCGTACAACATCGGGCGCGCGTACGTGGCGCTGGGAGAGCCCGACAGCGCCTTTGCGTGGCTGGAGCGAGCGACTTGGAATTTTCCGCATCGCGCGGACCGTCGCGATCCGGCGCTGGACGGTGTGCGGAGCGACGCGCGCTTCGCGCGCCTGGTATCGCGTATCGACCGTGAGATGGGGCTGCGGGGGACGCACTAGGGCAACGCAGTAGAGATTCTTGCCGCGCGCAGGTCGCGATTGCTTC
>Ga0068862_100000914_pt1 | contig 28609 bp, 35 predicted proteins | sample KBSSwiS52_FD_66598 | JGI IMG/M metagenome (GOLD analysis project Ga0068862, IMG submission 66598) | Switchgrass rhizosphere microbial communities from Kellogg Biological Station, Michigan, USA - KBS Switchgrass S5-2 | ecosystem: Host-associated > Plants > Roots > Rhizosphere > Soil ... | reverse complement strand
GCAGCTCTTCCCGGCTGGCTCGACCACTACAACTTCAGAAGACCACACGGCTCCCTCCGCCACAGGCCGCCCGCAGCTCGCCTTGCTGAGCTGGAACAACGTAGTGAGTAGCTACAGCTAGGGACCAATCCAGCAAATGAGCCGCTCGCTGCTCATCCACGCGAATCGGTCGATCGTGATGCTAGCGAAGGCTCGGGCAGAGCGACCTCGGCGGCGCCGGTCAGCTCGGCACCCATGTTCCGCTCCATCATCCGCAGTGCGGCCTCCGCCAGGTCTTCGTGGATTGCGGCGACGGCGTCGACCGCGATCACCGGCCGGAAGTGCCGGACATAGGCGTCGAGGGCGCTGTAGAGGACGCACTGCTCGGTGACCTGGCCGGCGAAGACGATCCGGTCGACGCTCATCTGTCCAAGCAGATACTCGAGCGGCGTCTCGTAGAAGCCGTTGTGGCGGGCCTTGATCACGAAGGAGTCGCCATCCCGCGGCAGGATCGGCGCGACCAGCTCGGGATGGCGACCAGCTAGCGCCTGCTTCGAGAGCTCCTCCGAGCTCGAGTTCCAATCGCCGTGGTTGTCGTTGACGTAGACGACGGGTGTCCCCGCTTCGTGTGCCCGGTCGAGCAGGGTCCGCACGCCGTCTAGCGCTTTCGCCACGTTCGCGGCGAGCTCCTCGGCTTGATCGTGCTCGTAGCGGTTCAGCATGTCGAGTAGGACCACCGCCGTTCCGGTCGATCTGCGTTTCGCCGCCACTGGGGTGCCCTACCCGGCGGCACGGGTGTCGAGTCTGGTGCCGAGCGGGTAGAGAGATCGCACGTCACGCCGACGTTTCGACCAACAGCGTGACCAGCAATCGGATCCGCTCACTCTCTCGCTTCTCGGTGAGGGCCTCGGGGAACGGCTCGCAAAGACCACCTCGCCACCGAGCGGAGGAAGAGATGAACTTCAGCCTCGCCACCGATCGCAAGTTCCACCGTCAGCTCAAGGCGGCGATCGCCGCGCTCGACGCGGGCGCCCAGGACGGCTTCTTCCAGTTCTACGAAAGCGAGATCCTGCCGGCCTTTCGCTGAGGCGAACGGTCGCAGGCCAGATCACCAACCGAGAGGAAGACATGGCACAGCAGACGAAAGCCCAGCGCAGCGCCGCCGCGAAAAAGGGGGCCGCCACCCGCAAGGAAAACGAAGCCAAAGGAAGCGGTAAGGACCTGAAGAAAGCCGCCGCCACCGCCGTCGGGGCGGCAAAGAGCCTCGGCAAATCCGCGGCGAAGGCTGGCAGCGACGCTGCCAAGGCGGCAAAACGGCGAGCTGGTTCCTAGAGCCGTGGGCGATCTCATCGATCTCCCCGTCCTCTGGCCCGGCGCCGCGATGCAAACCGGCTCGGCCGGGTAGAGAGCCCATAACCAAAACCACTCGCCTCCAGGGAGGCCGCAGAGCGGACCTCACGGGCAGAAGGAAACGGAGGAACGAGATGGCTGATGTCACGCACTTGGAGGAGAAGCTCGGCGAGGTGATCGGGCTGGCCGAAGCGGCGCAGGAAGCGAGCGAGAAGGTTGCCTCGCTGCTGGAGGACGATTCGCAGGCCGAGCTGATCGAGAAGCTCAAAGGCGAGTCCGAGGAGACGGCGAAGCGAGCGCGCGAAGTGGCCGAGAGCCGCGACGGCGATTCGAGTGGCGTGCTCGAGAAGGCCGAGGAAACGAAGGAAGAGGGAGTCGAGATGATGCGGAGCTACCTCGATGAGGGCTCCGACGGCCTCGACGGCTTCGAGTTCCTGACCATGGCCGAGGCCGGAGAGGCCGGGCACTGGGCAATTCTCGGCAAGCTGAACGAGAAGGCCGGCGAGAAAGAGGTCGGCGAGCTGGTTGATTGGGCCCTGCCGATCCAGGAGCGGCACCTGACCGCGGTCCGCGAGGGCTCCCTCGAGCTGGCCGCCGAGGAGGACCCCTACTCGGAGTGAGCGGAACCGTCTCGCTCACCTATGACGACGGGCCCGATCCGATCTGGACCGAGCGCCTGCTCGCCCTGTTGCGGCGTGCGGGCGCTCGCGCCACCTTCTTCGTAATGACGCCGCGGGCTGTTGTCAACAGCGAGCTGATCGCGACGATGCTCGACGAGGGACACGAGGTTGGGTTCCACTGCTACCGCCACGTGCGCCACTCTGAGCAGACCGAAGGCGAGCTGGCGAGTGAGCTGGTGACGGGTTTGCGTCAGCTTCGCTCTATCGGGGTCGAACCTGGCGCCTGGCGGGTGCCGTGGGGGGTCGAGACCGACCTCACCCGCCGGCTTGCCGCCGAAGCCGGTCTCCGCCTCTGGGGATGGAACGTCGACAGCCACGATTGGCGCCGCGACTCGGCCGAGCAGATGCTTAGCGCGGTCGGGGCGCAGGGTGGCCTGCGGGCCGGCGATGTGGTGTTGATGCACGACGGGCTCGGGCCTGGCGCTCTGCGCAGCGGCTGCGAGGAGACCCTGCGGCTGACCGGAGCGCTGCTCGAAGCGGCGGACGCCAGGGGCCTGCGCCCGGTGCCGGTCTCCGAGTGCAACGAGGTGCTGGCGTGAGTCGCGCCGCGCTCGGCGAGGCCGCCGCGACGGCGCGGATCGACCAGGCCCTGGCGGCGGTCGCCGCCGGCGCCGCGGCGCTCGACCGCGAGCCACGCTTTCCGACCGAGGCCTTCGCGTCGCTGCGCGGCGCCGATGTCCTCACCGCGACCCTCGGCGCTGCCCGCGCCGGTGCGCCGGTGGCGCTCGAGTGGGAGCTGGTGCGGCGGGTCGCTGCCGCCGATTCTTCGGTCGGCCGCATCCTCGACGGCCACCTGAACGCGGTCGAGCGACTCGAAGTCGCCGCTGAGCCGGAGCTACGCGAACGCGAGCTGGCCCGGGTCGAGGCGGGGGCGATCCTCGGCGTCTGGGGAGCCGACCCGGAGCCTGGGGAGGGCGATCCAGCCCGCCTGCGGGAGGGGCCCGGCGGCGGCCTCGTACTGCATGGCGCGAAGACCTTCTGCTCGGGCGCCGGTGGCGTCGCCGCGGCGCTCGTGATGGTTGGCTGCGACGACGGTGAGCCGCCGCGGCTGGCGCTCGTCGATTGCGCCGAGATCGAGATCGACCGCACCTGGTACCGGGCGCCCGGGCTGCGGGCCTCTGAGAGCCACCGCGTCGTCTTCCCCGACTCGCCGGTGCTCGGCGTACTCGGCGAGCCGGGTGAGCTCGCCCGCGAACCATGGTTCGGTCGCGACGCGATGCGAACCGCGGCGAGCTGGGCGGGGATGGTCGGCGCCGCTGGTGCGGCGGCGGTCGCGGAGCTGGCAGCGCGGCGCGCCAGCGAGCCGTTGGCCCAGCTCGCCGCCGGCCGGATCGAGGCGCTCCTCGGCACCGTCGAGGCCTGGCTCACGCGCGGCGCCCGCGCCGCCGACGGCGAGCGCGAGCCAGGCTCGACCGGACTGGCGATGCGGGCGGAGATCGACCGGGCAGCGAAAGCACTGCTCGAGGTGGCCGCCGCGGCCTGTGGCTCTCACCCCTTCGTCACCGGCGGCCCGCTCGACCGCGCCCGCCGCGACCTCGAGACCTTTCTCCTCCAGCACCGCCTCGACCCGCTCCTCGTCAAGCTCGGGGCGACGCGGCTGGGGGCGGGATGATGGCCGCCGCGCGCGACCGCGCCCCGGTCGAGCACTTCGAGCGCCTCGCCCGCGAACGCGAGGACCCCTGGGGCTACGCGACGAGCGAGTACGAGCAGGCGAAGTACCTGCGGACGCTCGCAGCGCTACCGGAGCGGACCGGCCGCACGCTCGAGCTCGGCTGCTCGGTCGGCGTCTTCACCGCGCTCCTGGCGCCGCGCTGTGAGTACCTGCTCGCCGTCGACTACAGCCCCACGGCGCTGGAGCGAGCGTGCGACCGTGTCGCCCATTTCGACCATGTCGAGGTGCGCCGGGCGGAGCTGCCAGAGGAGACGCCGACGGGTCCGTTCGAGACGATCGTCTGCAGCGAGATCCTCTACTACTGGAGCCCGACCCTCGTCCGCGACGGGCTGCGCCGCTTTGAAACCGAGCTCGGCCGCGGCGGGACGCTCCTCGCCGTTCACTGGCGCCACGGCGACCCGCGCCGCGAGCTCGACGGCGACGACGTCCACACGATCTTGCTCGAGCACTCACGGTTGCGCCATGTCGGCAGCGAGACCGACGTCGACTACCTGCTCGACGTTTGGCGGCACGATGGCTAAGCCCGACGCGGTACTGGTCGTCGGCGGCGGGCCGGCCGGGCAAGCGGCAGCCGCCTCCTACCGCGAGGCCGGCGGCGGCGGCGTGGTGCGGATCCTCGCCGCCGAGCCCGAATGGCCTTACGAACGGCCGCCGCTGACCAAGGACTTCCTGCGCGGCGAGATGATGCGCGAGCAGCTCCTGCTCGAGGGCGTCGACTGGTACCGCCGCAACGAAGTCGAGGTCGAGCTCGGGACCGAGGTGCGCGAGCTCGACCTCGAGGCCGGCCTGGCCCGAGACGGTGAGGGCCGCGAGTGGGGCTTCGAGCGCTGCCTCCTGGCAACCGGCGCCCTGCCGCTGGTTCCACCGATTCCCGGCGCCGACGGTCCCGACGTCCGAACCGTCCGCACGATCGGCGACGCCGAAGCGCTCCGTGGGTTCGCCGAGTGTTCGGTCCTCGTCGTCGGTTCGGGCTTCGTCGGCTGCGAGGCGGCGGCCTCGCTGGCCATGCTCGGGGCGGAGGTGACGGTCGCGACGATGGATGCGAGCCCGCAGCTCGAGCGGCTGGGCGAGGAGGCCTCGGCGCGGATCGCCAGCTGGCTCGGGGAGCTCGGCGTCGAGATCCTCGCCGCTGCCGAGCTGGCCGAGGTGGTCGCCACCGAGTCGGGCTCGCGGGCCCGCTTCGAGGACGGGCGCGAGTGCGACGCCGAGATCGTCGTCCTCGCCCTCGGGATCAAGCGCCTCGATCGGCTAGCCGCCGCGGCAGGGATCGAGGTCGATGACGGCGTGCCGGTCAATGCAGCGATGGTCTCAACCCATCCGCGCCTGCTCGCCGCCGGTGACGTCGCTCACGCCGAGAACGCCGCAGCCGGCCGCCGCCTGCGAGTCGAACACTGGGGTGAGGCCCTGAACATGGGCGCCGTGGCCGGCCGCACTCTGGCCAGCGAAGCGGCGCGCTGGGACGCCGCACCCGGCTTCTGGTCGACGATCGGCACTCGCAGCCTGAAGTTCGTTGGCTGGGGCGACGGCTTCGACGCGGTCCGCTTCGAGGCCGGCGCCAGCGGCTCTTTCGTTGCCCGGTACGGCCGCGACGGCGAGCTCGTCGGCGTCCTCGTCCACGAAAACGACAGCGCCTACGAAGAGGGGCGCGAGCTGGTCGAGGAGCGAGCGCAGTGGCGGTGAGTGCGCTGCCAGATGCCCCTCTGGCGCCTCCCATGCCACGGCTCCGCGCCGCGGTCGTGGTCCCCGCCCGTGACGAGGAACAGCGGATCGGCGCCTGCCTCGACGCGCTCGCCGCGCAGGAGCGGCTGGCTGCCGACGAGTACGAGCTGATCGTCGTCCTCGACGCCTGCGAAGACGGCACCGCCGCGGCCGTCGAGGCGGCTCGCGGCCGCCATCCCGAGCTCGTCGTCCACACCCTCATCGGGCCCGGTGAGGGGGCGGGACCGGCGCGCGCGGCCGGCATGGACGTCGGCTGCGCCCGGCTCGAAGCCGCTGGCGCCGAGCGCGGCCTCCTCGCTTCGACCGACGCCGACACCCTGGTCGCCCCCGACTGGCTCGCCTCGCAGCTGGTGTCGCTCGCGGCGGGCGCCGAGGCGGTCGGCGGCGAGATTGAGCTTGACCCCGGCGAAGCCGCGGCGCTGCCACGCAGGGTCCTCGTTGGCCGCGCGGCCGAGCTGGTCGAGCGGACTCGGCAGGCCGCCGCCCGCGGTCCGGCAGAGCACGCCCACTTCTCCGGTGCCAGCCTCGGCATCACCCCGCGCGCCTACCGCGAGGTCGGCGGCATGGCACGGCTGGCGGCGCTCGAGGACCAGGAGCTCGAGGACCGGCTCGCCGCAGCCGGGGTGGCGATCCACCGGCCGCGGGCGGTCCGCGTCGTCACCGCCGCCCGCACCGACGGGCGGGCTGAGCGCGGCCTCGCCCGCGACCTCGAGCTCGGCGACTGGCTCGCCCGCCGTTCCTACGACGGTAGCGGCTACCGAGCTCTCGACCTGCTCGCGGCCAAGACCGCCAGCGTGGCGGCAATCTTGCCGGCACGCGAGTGCGCGGCGACGATCGGTCGCACGGTCGCCGCCCTGGTGCCGCTTCGCGAGCTGGGTTTGATCGATCGCCTGTTGGTCGTCGACGCCGACTCCGTCGACGACACCGCGGCGCTCGCCCGCGCCGCCGGCGCCGAGGTGCTCTCGGAGAACGAGCTGGCGCCGGCGCTCGGTCCGGCCCGTGGCAAGGGGGACGCGATGTGGCGCGCCGCGGCCGCGGTCGAGTGCGACGTCCTCGCTTTCCTCGACGCCGACTCCGCCGACTTCGACCCGAGCTTCCTCGTCGGCCTCCTCGGGCCCCTGTTCGAGGACCCCGAGCTGGTCCTCGTCAAGGGCGCCTTCCGCCGGCCGTTGGCGCTTGGTGAGGAAGGCGCCGCCCAGGAAGGAGAGGGCGGTCGCGTCACCGAGCTCGTCGCCCGGCCGCTCCTCAACCTCCACTTCCCGCGCCTCGCCGGCTTTGCCCAGCCGCTGGCCGGCGAGATCGCGATCCGCCGCCAACTCTTTGGCCGCTTCGCGGTCCCGGTTGGCTACGGGGTAGAGATCGGGATGCTGGTCGACGCCCTGCGCCTGGCCGGCCTCGACGCGCTCGCCCAGGTCGACCTCGGGAGTCGTCAGAACCGGCACCAGAGGCTGCGCGATCTGAGTCGGATGGCGGCCGAGGTGATGGTCGCGGTCGAGCGCCGCATCGGCGCGCCGCCCAGACCCGGCTCGCCGAGCTTTCGCCCGCGACCCGAAGCCGGTGGGGCCGCCGAGGTCTGGCGGCTGCGGACCGAGGAACGCCCACCGCTCGCGCGCGCACCCGAGTGAGCCGGTGGCCGAGCGCGTACGGATCGGCTGCTCGGGCTGGAGCTACGGCGAGTGGCGTGGCGGCCTCTATCCGAAAGGGCTGCCGCGGCGGCGCTGGCTCGAGCGCTACTCCGAGGTCTTCGACACGGTCGAGATCAACGCCACCTTCTACCGACTGCCGAAGGAGGAAACTGTCCGCGGCTGGGCCGAAGAGGTCCCCGGGGACTTCCTATTCGCCGTCAAGGCCAGCCGCTATCTGACCCATATGAAGCGGCTGCGCGACCTCCGCGCCGGCGTCGCCCGCTTCTGGGAACCGCTCGAGCCGCTGCGTCGCTCGCACAGGCTCGGGCCGGTGCTCTGGCAGCTGCCGGAGAACTTCGAGCGCGACGACGACCTTCTGGCTGCGGCACTCGAGCAGCTGCCGCTGGCGCGCCACTGCTTCGAGTTCCGACATCCGAGCTGGTTCGTCGGACCGGTGCGCGAGCTGCTGGCGGAACGCGGTGCCTCTCTCGTGATCGGCGACGACAAGCGTCGGCCGTTGCCGGAGGCAGCCCCCGTCGGCGAGCTCGCCTACCTGCGACTCCACTACGGCCACCGCGGACGCGGCGGCAACTACTCGGACTCCGAGCTCGCCGGTTGGCGCCGCCGGATCGCCGCCTGGCGGTCACGGCGCGAGGTTTTCGTCTACCTGAACAACGACTGGAAGGGCTATGCGCCAGCCAATGCCCGCGAGTTGACAAGGGGGCTCTCACGATGAGCGAGCCGGAGTCGGCGGCCGAGTTCGTCCCTGCCAGCCGCTCGCTGCGGACCCTGCGCGAAGCCGCCGCGGACTGCCGCGGCTGTCCGCTCTGGGCTGACGCCACCCAGACCGTCTTCGGTGCAGGCCCGCGCAAGGCACGCCTGTTGCTGGTCGGCGAGCAGCCGGGCGATCGCGAGGATCGCGAGGGTGAGCCCTTCGTCGGACCCGCAGGTCGCGTTCTCGACCGTGCTCTCGAGGAGGCCGAGATCGAGCGCGGCGACGTTTACCTGACCAACGCGGTCAAGCACTTCAAGTGGCGCCCACGCGGCAAGCGCCGCCTTCACCAGACGCCGCGGGCGGGCGAGATCGAGGCCTGCAGGCCCTGGCTCGCCGCCGAGCTCGAGGCAGTGCAGCCACTGGGCATCCTCGGGCTCGGAGCTACGGCCGCCCGCGCCCTGTTCGGCCCGAAGGCGCGGGTGACGAAAGACCGCGGCCGCCTGCTCGACTCACCGCTTGCGCCGGTCGCCGCGCTCTCGCTCCATCCCTCGGCGATCCTCCGCCAGCGTGATCATGACGAGCGCGAGCAGGCCTTGGCATCGCTGGTCGAAGACCTGCGCATGGTGGCCGCCGCGATAGCCAAGGAATAGCCCGCGATCCGCTTGTTGGGGGCGCGAGCGGGTAGATATCGAGCGCCCAATCGAGTCATAGAAATCAAGGGAAGGAGAGAGGCCGATGCCACCGCCCGGAGTTAAGAAACAAGGAAAGCCCGGGATCGAAGGGCGTTCCAGCTAGTCCGCGGAAGGGCAGAGCGGTGCGGATCGCAGCCCGAACCGCAGTCCTCTCCGCGGTGGTCGCGCTGCTCGCCGGCCTTCTCGGCGGCTGCGGCGATCTCAGCCGTGGCGAGCTCAGTCGCGGAGTCGAAAGTCTGAGCGCGCTGGCAGCCCAAGGCGGGCTGGTGGCGAAGGGGGTGGCCGAAGACGGAACCAAGGCGACCTACGCGCGGGTAATGGCGAAGACGCTCGGCGGCGAAGCCGAGCACGAGGCCGAAAAGCTCGCCGACGCCGAACCGGAAGCCGCGGTCGAAGCGCAGCGCGGCGAAGCGGTGGCAGTTGCTCGCGAGCTCGCCGAGCTGTTCGCCGAACTGCAGACCTATCCCGGCGACGAGCGCCACGGCGCGACTGTCCAGAAGCACATGGCACGGGCCAAAGCCCAGGCCGACGCGATCGCCGAAGGCCTGACCGGGGAAGAGCAGTGAGGCCACGGTGAAGGCGATCTTCAAAATCGCCCTCGGGATCATCGCCGCGGTCGGCGGCTTCCTCGACATCGGCGACCTCGTCTTCAACACCCAGGCCGGCGCCCTCTTTCGCTACGACCTGATCTGGGCGGTCGTCTGCGGCGTGATCGGGATCGCCGTCTACGCGGAGATGTCGGGACGGGTGGCGGCGGTCAGCGGCCGGCCGGTCTTCGACGTGATCCGCATGCGGTTGGGGTTCGGGCCAGGGCTGATCGCCCTCGTCGCCAGCACTCTCGTCAACGTCCTCACCATCGCCGCTGAGCTAGGTGGGCTGGCGATCATCCTCACCCTCCTCTTCGACGCCGCCTTCAGCATGTTCGTGGTGGTTGCGGTTCTGGCGCTGATCGTGATCGTCGCCCTGCTCCCGTTCGGCGGCCTCGAGCGTCTCTTCGGCTATGGCGGTCTGCTGCTGCTGGTGATGGTCGCGACGGCGATCGATCAGCAGCCCGACTGGGGCGCGGTCGCCCAGGGGCTGATCCCATCGCTCGACTCCTCGCCGCTCTACCTCTACTTCGTCGTCGGCACCTTCGCCGCGGCACTGATGCCCTACGAGGTTCACTTCTACTCGTCGGGTGCGATCGAGGAGCGGTGGACCGAAGAGAACCTGAAAGAGAACCGGCTGAACGCGATCATCGGCTATGCGCTCGGCGGCGTCCTCGCCGTTTCCCTTGTCATCGTCTCCGGATACCTCTTCCACCCGCTCGGGGTCGAACCGAACGACCTCGGCACCGTCGCCCTGCCCTCGCAGGTCGCCTTCGGCGAGACCGGGCTGCTCTTGGCGCTCGGCGGCATGCTCTGTTGCGTCGGCGGCGCCGCAATCGACTCCAGCTTCGCCGCCTCCTACAACCTCGCCCAGTTCCTCGGCTGGGAGTGGGGGCGCTACCGCGGACCGAAGAAGGCTCCGCGCTTCACGGTCTCCTGGCTCGCCTTTCTGGCGGTCGCGGTGATGATCGTCGAGAGCGGCATCAACCCGGTCGAGATCACCGAGTACAGCGTCGTCTTCTCGGTCGTCGCCCTGCCACTCACCTATTTCCCGATCCTGCTGATCGCGGGAGACCGCTCCTTCATGGGCGAGCACGCCAACGGCCGTATCGCCTCGCTCCTCGGCTGGGTCTACTTCGGGGTGATCATCGTTCTCGCCCTGGCTTCGATTCCGCTCTTGCTGATCACCAACGGGGGTGGCGGATGAGCGAGCGCGACTCGATCTACATCGTCCACCGCCTGCTCGACGAGCAGATTCTCGACGCCGAAGGTCGCCGCTGCGGGCGAGTCGACGACCTCGAGTTGCGGGGCAGCCCCCCGCGCGTCACCGCGCTGCTCTGTGGCGAGGGGCTCTATCCGCGCCGCCTGCCTCGCGGCATCCGCCACCTCTGGCGACGCGCGATCGGCCCTGAGCGCTGGGGTGCCAACGCGGTTCGCATCCCCTGGGAGGAGGTCGACTCGCTCGGCTCGACCGTGCGGCTGCGCAAGAAGGCCGAGGAGCTCGGCCTCGGCGAAGGCGACGACCCGGAGCGTTGGATGGTGCGGAGGCTGCCGTGGAACTGAGCAATGCCCCGACCGGGGTCGCGCACCTGATCGGCGCCCGGGTCTACGACCCCAGCGGCCGTAAGCTCGGCCGCGTCCACGAGCTCCGCGGTCACCGGGAAGACGACGGCACGCTCGTGGTCGACGAGCTCCTGCTCGGTCCCCGCGCCTTCTGGAAGCGGCTGCGCGGACCCGGTCCTGCGGCGCCGGCGATTCCGCTCGAGGCGGTGATCGAGTGGGGCTCGGAGCGAATCGTGGTCCACCCTCGGTGATCTTTTGGCGCTCGTTTGCCACCGCCGGCAGGCCGCATACAAGCATGCTGCGTATGCCGTGCAGATGGGGACGCCCCAGACCATGTACGGGCTCAACGACTCCCCGCCCGCTGATGCTCGGTGTCGCAGTGGTTCATGGACGGTCCCAGCTGAGTTGCTAGCCGGCTCCGGCCGGGGTAGTGTGGCGGCGTTCCAACCAGAGTGAATCGTCCCGTCTCGGCCATTCTGAACGGAGGCTGTTATGGGTACTGCCGAGACTGGCATCGAGGTACGTCCTTTCCAGGTTGAGGTTCCCGAAGAGGAGCTCGCCGAGCTGCGACGCCGGATCGAGGCGACGCGCTGGCCTTCCAAGGAGCTCGTTGCAGACCGCTCCCAGGGCGTGCAGCGGGCGACGCTCGAGGCGCTCGCCCGCTACTGGGCAAGCGACTACGACTGGCGCAAGTGCGAGGCGAGGCTGAACGCACTGCCCCAGTTCACGACCGAGATCGACGGGGTCGAGATCCACTTCATCCACGTCAGGTCGCCCCATGAGGATGCGCTGCCACTGATCATGACCCATGGTTGGCCCGGCTCGGTGATCGAGCTGCTGGAGACCGTCGGCCCGCTGACCGACCCGACCGCTCACGGCGGCAGCGCCGAGGATGCATTCCACCTGGTGCTGCCGTCCTTGCCCGGCTATGGCTTCTCGGGCGAGCCGGTCGAGCTCGGCTGGGAATCCGGCCGCATAGCACTGGCTTGGGCGGAGCTGATGGCCCGTCTCGGCTACACGCGCTACGTTGCCCAGGGCGGCGATGTCGGCGCCGACGTCACCGACGCGATGGGCCGCCAAGGCCCTGAGGGGCTGCTCGGCATCCACGTCAACCTGCTCGCCCCGGCGCTCGGCATCAAAGACAAACTGCCGGCGGACTCCGAGCAGGAGCGCGCCGCTCTCGCCGCGGTCGACCAGTTCCAGGCCGAAGGCTTCGGCTACTTCCTCGAGCAGTCCACCCGGCCGCAGACGATCGGCTACTCGCTGCTCGATTCACCCATCGGGCTGGCGGCCTGGTTGCTTGACCACGACACCGACAGCTACTACAAGATCTCCCGCGCGTTCGTCGACGGCGAGCCGGTGGGCAACCTCACCCGGGAGAACATCGTCGACAACATCACGCTGTACTGGCTGACGGGCACCGGCGGCTCGGCCGCCAGGTGGTACTGGGAGTTTGGACAGTTCCTGGCTGCCGCGATGGCGTCCGGCGAGCCTCCTCCGCCGGTCTCGGTTCCGGTCGGCTTCACCACGTTCCCGGGTGAGATCTGGGCTGCACCGCGCAGCTGGGTCGAGGCGGTCTATCCGGGCCTCGCTTACTTCAACGAGGTGGGCAGCGGCGGGCACTTCGCTGCCTGGGAGGAGCCGCAGCTCTTCTCGGAAGAGATTCGCGCCGGGTTCCGGTCGCTTCGCTGAGGAACGATGTTCAAGCGCCTGCACATGCCCTCGCTCAGCGGGGCGACCGGGTGGCTCAATTCCGAGCCGCTCGGCCCCGCCGAGCTGCTGGGTCGGGTCGTTCTCGTCGACTTCTGGACGCTGACCTGCATCAACTGGCTGCGCACGGAGCCCTATATCCGTGCGTGGTCGCAGGCCTACCGGGACGACGGATTGGTGGTCATCGGGGTACACACGCCGGAGTTCTCCTTCGAGCACGAGATCGACCGCGTACAGAAGGCGACGGAGGACCGAGGGATCGACTACCCGGTCGCGGCCGACAACGACTATGAAGTCTGGAGCGCCTTCGACAACCACTACTGGCCAGCGCTCTATTTCGTCGACAGGGACGGCATCATTCGCGACCACCATTTCGGCGAGGGCCGCTACGAGAATTCAGAGCGTGTGATCCAGCAGCTGCTCGGCATCGACCGCGAGCCTGTGTCGGTCGCGGGGGCCGGTGTTGAGGCGGACGCTGATTGGGACAACCTTCGGACGCCGGAGACGTACCTCGGCTACACGCGCGCCGAGCACTTCGCGTCACCGGGCGCTGCCGAGTTCGGCGAACGCCGCACCTACGAAACCCCCGAACGCCTCGACTCGAACCACTGGGCCCTCGCCGGCAAGTGGACGTTCGGCCGGGAGAACGTCGTTCTCGACGAGGCGGGCGGGAGCATCGCCTTTCGGTTCCATGCCCGCGACGCGCATCTCGTCCTGTCTTCAGAACCGCGAACGCCGATTCCCTTCCGCGTGCGTCTCGACGGCGAGGCTCCTGGGCGATCACACGGCGTGGATGTCGCCGAGGACGGGAGCGGCCGGCTGGAGGACGGGCGCCTGTACCAGCTCGTCCGCCAGTCCGACAAGGTACGCGAGCAGACGCTGGAGATCACCTTCCTCGAGCCCGGTGCCGAGGCCTACGTCTTCACGTTCGGCTAGGCGAGATGAATCACGCAGACGATTGGGTCGTAGTAGGGGTCGCCCGAAGCGAACCCGAAGCCGAGCTGCTCTGCTCGGTCCTGCGTGGCGCCGGCATCGAGTGCCTGCCCCGGTTGACGAACAGCGGGGCCGGGGCTGGCGACGGCCTGGGGACCTTCGGGGCGCACGACATCCTGGTCAGCTCGGCCGACGCCGAGGCGGCACGCGATCTCCTACGTTGAACTCGATGAGCGGAAGACCCCTCTCGCACTGGTTTTTCCTTTACCCCAGCTGGGGTGATCACAACGGATTTTCATTCCGGCTGCCTGCGGCGGATAGGATCGGCGTGGGCAACCTGAATGGAGCGTGCGATGGAGGCGAGTGAGGAGATAGGGCCGATCGATTACGTCCTGGTCGAGTGGCCGGGACGCCGACCACACGGCGAGCTGGCGCCGCACCTGGTCGATTTGGTGGATCGTGGGGTGATTCGGATCCTCGACCTCACCTTCATCGAGAAGGACGAGGAGGGCAACGTCGCGCTGCTCGAGATCGCCGATGTCGGCGGTGAAGTGGTCGAGCTGGCGGTCTTCGAGGGCGCCTCATCCGGCCTGATCGGCGATGAGGACGTCGCTCAAGCCGGTGACGTCCTCGAGCCGGGGACGGCGGCGGCGCTGTTGGTCTACGAGAACGCCTGGGCGGCACCGTTCGCGAGCGCCGTCCGCCGCTCCGGCGGGCAGCTCGTCGCCAGCGGTCGAATCCCTGTCGAAGACGTCCTCGCCGCGCTCGACGCGGCCGAGGCCTGAGCGAGGAGAGAGCGATGCCAGGACTTCTGCGTGGAATGGCACGGACCGCGGCGATCGCCGGTACCGCGACCGCGGTCAGCGGCGGCGTCCGCCGGCGCCAGGAACGACGCTGGGCCCAACAGGAAGCGCCCGCTGCCGCGGAACAGCCGGCCGCTCCGGCGCCCGCCCCCGCTGCGCCGAGCGGCGGCGGCGCCTCGATGATCGAACAGCTGAAGCAGCTCGGTGAACTGAAAGAGCAGGGCATTCTCACCGAGCAGGAGTTCTCCGAACAGAAGGCGAAGCTGCTCTCCAGCTAACCCGGCGCCGCCCCCTAGAAAGGACCAACCGATGCCACCGCTTGCAGACATCAGCTTCGGCGAACTGCTTCTGATCGTCGTCGAGGTGTTCCTCTTCGTGATCTGGATCTGGATCCTCTTCACGATTATCACCGACCTCTTCCGCGATCACGAGATGTCGGGGTGGGGGAAGGCGCTCTGGATCCTCTTCCTCGTCTTCATTCCGTTCCTGACCGCGCTCGTCTACCTGATCGTCCGCGGCAGCGGGATGCGCGACCGCACGATCAAAGCCCAGGCCGAGGCGAAAAAACACTTCGACGACTACGTCCGCCAGGAGGCGCACACCACGCCCGCTGACGAACTGCACAAACTCAACGAGCTGAAGGAAAAAGGCGCCCTCAGCGACGAGGAGTTCCAGAAAGCCAAGGACAAACTGCTGGCCTGAGGCGCCGCCGTGGCGAAGTGGGGCGTTCTCGCGGTGCTCGGCGCCGCGCAGTTCCTGATGGTCCTAGACCAGGCGGTGATGAACGTCGCGATCTCGCAGCTGGTCGCCGACTTCGACACCACGGTCACCACGATCCAGGCGGTGATCGCGCTCTACGCGCTGGTGATGGCGGGGCTGATGCTGACCGGCGGCAAGCTCGGCGACCTCCTGGGGCGCCGCCGGGCCTTCGCGATCGGCCTCTGCATCTACGCCGCTGGCTCGGCCCTCACCGCGGCTTCCTGGAGCGTGCCCAGCCTCGCGCTCGGCTGGTCGGTGCTCGAGGGGATCGGCGCGGCGCTGGTGCTGCCGGCGATGGTCGCACTCGTCGCCGCCAACTTCCGCGGCCAGGAGCGCGCCGTTGCCTACGGCGTGCTCGGCGGCGTCGCCGGGGCTGGAATCGCGGTCGGCCCGATCCTCGGCGGCTGGGCGACGACCGAGCTCAGCTGGCGGGTGGTATTCGCCGGTGAGGTCGTCGTCGCGGCCGGGATCTTTGCCGGCCTGCGGCTGCTCGAGGACGCGCCGCTGGAGGGCGCCCGGCCGCGCCTCGACTGGGTGGGAAGCGTGCTCTCGGCCCTCGGCCTCGGCCTTGTGGTGCTCGGCGTGATCGAGGCCAGCAACTGGGGCTGGCTGCAGCCGCGCAGCTCGCCGCTCGAGCCCTTCGGGTTCTCGCTGACGCCGTTCGTGATCGCCGCCGGCGGCGTCGTCCTGGTTGCCTTCCAGCGCTGGGAGCGGCGCCGAGAGACGAATGGCGAGGAACCGCTGGTGCACCTCGGCCTGCTTTCGATCCCGCGGTTGCGCGCCGGCCTGGCGATGCTTCTCTCGCAGAACCTGATCCTGATGGGCGTCTTCTTCACGGTGCCGCTCTTCCTCCAGGTGGTCCAGGGGCTGGACGCGCTGGAAACCGGGGTGCGGATGCTGCCCGCCTCGGTCGGCCTCTTCGTCAGCGCGCTCGCCGGCTCCGCCCTGGCGAAACGGCTATCGCCGCGCACGATTGTTCGCGCCGGGCTGGCGATCATCTTCGTCTCGACCCTGCTGCTGCTTGACACGATCGAGCCCGAGCTCGACAACGCCTCCTTCCTGGTTGCGATGGGAGTGCTCGGGGTCGGGATGGGCCTGGTCGTCTCGCAGCTCGGCAACGTCGTCCAGTCGTCGGTCGGCGAGGGGGAGAGGAGCGAGGCCGGCGGCTTGCAGAACACCGCCCAGCAGCTCGGCTCCTCGCTCGGCACCGCCTTCCTCGGCGCGGTCGTGATCACCGGCTTGATCTCGTCCTTCTCCGCCAACGTCGAGTCGAACCCGAAGATCGAGGGCGCGGTCAAGGAACAGGTCGAGGTCCGGCTCGGCGCCGGCGCCAGCTTCGTGCCGGCGGCGGAAGTCGAAGCGGCGGCTGCGGAGGAGGGGGTTAGCGCCGCCTCGACCGCGGAGCTGGTCGACGACTACGAAGACGCCCAGCTCGATGCGCTGAAGACCGCCTTTCTGCTCGCCGCGGCCCTGGTATTGGGGGCTTTCTTCGCGACCCGCAATCTCCCGCCCGAGCCGCTGTGAGCGCTTGCTTTCGGTCTTGTGCGGTAGGACACTAAGTCCACACACAGCTCCCCGGAGCGGATTGGCCGGGAAGCGTCAAATCGAGGCCGTTCACACCTCTGAGGGAGGTTCAAAGAGATGACCACTGTCGACTCAGCGTCGGAGCGGCGCACCCGGCCACGGGCCGAGCGGCAGCCGACCGGCTGGACCGTTTTCGCCGGCGTCGTCCTGCTGATCGTCGGCTCGCTCGACGCCCTCTACGGGCTGGCGGCGATCCTCAACAACGAAGTGGTGATCGTCGGTGGCAATGGCGTGATCATCGCCGACGTCACCACCTGGGGTTGGGTGCACCTGATCCTCGGCTCGATCGTCGCCCTGACCGGGCTCGGCCTGTTCGCCGGCAACCCATCGGCCCGCTGGGCGGCGGTCTTCTTCATCACCGTCAACGCGATCGCGCAGATCGTCTGGTTCCCCGCGGCGCCGCTGTGGGCGTTCCTGATGATCATGCTCGACGTCGTTGTGATCTACCAGTTGACCGCGCGGTGGGAGGAATAGCGCCGGCCGCTCAGGTGCCCGGCGCCTCTTCGACCTGGAAATCGGTGCCCTCGCCCCCGGCCACGGCGAGGGCACCGCGCGCGACCAGAACCGCGTCCTCGGGGCTGCCTGCCTCGATCTCGAGGTAGTGGCGGATCAGGCCCTCACTGCCGGCGAGGCCCGGCTCGCGCTCGGCGAAGCGGTAGACCCCGGCGTTTTCCAGGTGAGTAATCGCGCCGCCCGAAAGTTCGCCGCGGCAGCTGACCGAGTAGGTAGGCATGGCGGCGAATGCTATGGGTCGCAGACACCGATTTTTCTTAGGATCTGGATCGAAACCCTCCGAGTGGTCGGGGACGATGCTAGGTTGCCCCGCACCCAGTGAGGTGGGGTGGTGCGCTGGGGGTAAGTCCAGGGAGCCCCGTAAGTCGAAACGAAAGGCAACCCCCCGTGCCGCGAAGGGTCATGTCCGTCTTCATTCTCGCTTCCATGCTCGTTCTGGCCTGTGCCGGAACGGCTCTCGCCGCCCCCACCTGGTTGGAAGCCAAATACCTCTCGGGGAAAGGCTTTGGCGCCTTTGGACCGCGGGTCGGGCTCGATGCCAACGGCGAAGCGGTGACGAGCTGGTACGGCGCAACCGAAACGACCGGCGACACCACCCAGATCTCCGAGCGCCCGCGTGGCGGCGAATGGTCGGCGGCGGAGAACCTGCAGGTCGACGGCACCAATACGCCGGATCTGGCAGTCAGCGCCAACGGCACCGCGGTGGTCGCCTGGGAGTTCGACGCACAGGAAGGCTCGCCCCTCGGCTCCTACATCGAGGCGGGCGTGCGCACCAATGGAGTTTGGTCGGTTCCACCGAAGTCGGAATCAGATCCGCTCCAATTCTCCTACTACCCCCGAGTTGCAGCCGATGCTGTCGGCGATGCGATCGTTGTTTGGCAGGAGTGCTACTCGGCCGACAAACATCTGTGCTTCGAAAACAAAGGCGAATACAGGATCGAAGCGAAAGTCCGATGGGCCGGGGGCAGCTGGGGTCAGCCGTTTGATGTGACCACCGGCACCAGCGAAAACGCGAAGAAACTCTCGGCTGCAATCAACCCCTTCGGCGACATCGCCGTCGCCTGGGAGGACATGAAAAGCCAGCAGACCCACGTCTCGCTTCTGAGGGCGGGGCAGAAACCGGATGACCACACGCTCGCGACGAAAGTGTCGGGTTCCCCGCAGGTCGCCTTTGCGGCCGACGGCACGGCGATTGCTGTCTGGGATGAAGAAGACCCGGGGCTCGTGGTCTCCGCGGCGACCGCCGCGCCTGGCACCCACGCCTGGACCCAGCCGCAGCACATCTCGGGCCCCGGCTTTGCCGCCTTTCAGCCTCAGCTCGCTGTCGCTCCCGGCGGCGAAGCGGTGGCGGTCTGGGAAACGCTCTCGGGTGGGAATCCGGTCCAGGCAGCGATCCGCACCGGCGGGACCTGGCTGCCTGCGCAGAGCATTTCGGCTGAAGGGGTCGAAGCCACGCACCCGCGGGTTGGGATGAATCCGTCCGGCGCGGCGATCGCCGCTTGGAGGGAGGAAGGCCCGTCCGGACCTGTTGTCAAGGGCATAATCCGTTCACCCGGTGGTGGCTGGTCGCTCCCGAAATCTCTCTCAGGAGCGACGGACGGGGCGGTCGAACCGGCGGTGGCGATCGATCCAGAGGGCAACGGCATCGTTGTCTGGCGTGCGGCCAAAACCGAAAAAGTCGACGAGCGCATCCAGGCGATCGGTTTTGACGCGGCCGGGCCACGGCTCGACCAGCTGACGATTCCGACTGCCGGAGCCCCCGGCCAGTCGCTCGCCTTCGGCGTCGTTCCCTCCGATGCCTGGTCAGCGCTCGCCGGCACGAGCTGGAACTTCGGCGACGGCACCGTTTCCAGTGGCACCAGCGTCAGCCATGCCTTCAGCCAGCCTGGCACCTACCAGGTGACGGTCAGCGTCGATGACGCCCTCGGCAACGTCACCAGCGCCAGCGGCTCAGTCACCGTGAGCGCGCCGGGCGTGACCCCCTCGCCAATCTCTGGCGGCAGCTCGGGCGGATCCACGGTCCAGCCGCCGCACGCCAAGAAGCAGAAACCGTCGAAAGCGACGGGGAACGGCGTCGCCCGGCTCTCGGGAAAGGCCTCGGTGCAAAAAGGCAAGGCGGTTCTGATCCTGCGTTGCAGCCGCACTGCCCGCTGCTCGGGCCTCGCCAAGCTAGTCTTCCAGCGGACGTACGTGATCGGCAAATCGCGCTTCCAGATCTCGGCCGGCGGCTCGCAGAAGCTGCGGATGCCGCTCGGCCCGGCGACCCTGAAGCTGCTCGAAGGATCGCGTGGCCAGCAGCTGGAAGTGCGCCTCGAAGGGCGCGGGGTGAAGGCGCAGAAGGTGGTGCTGGGGCTGTGAGGGCGGAGGGCGCCGAGCCGCGAGCCCGTCTCGCCCTGGTTCTGAAGGGCGACCCGAGGGATCCGCGCTCCTGGTCCGGCGTGCCCTCCAAGCTGGCAGACGCACTCGAGGAGATCGGCTGCGAAGTTGTGCCGATCAACGCCGAAGTGCCACGCGGCAGGACGTTCCGCCATCGCTTCAAGATGACCTGGGCCGACCAGGAAGCGAGTCGCGTCTTCGCCGCCGCCTCAGGGTTGGTGGTGCGCAGCAAGCTAGCCGGATCCGGCGGCGTCGACGGGGTGATCGCGCTCGACAGCGGCTACCTGATCGGCGGCCACGTGCCGGTCGTCAGCTTCGACGACATGACCGTCGCCCAGGCGATGCGTCAGGGCGACGACCCGGTCTACCAGGGCCTCGGCGAGCGCGCCGCGGCCCGCTGGCAGGCCCGCCAGCAGAAGATCTACGACCGCTGCCACGCCTGCTGCGCCGCCGCTCGCTGGGCCGCCGAGTCGATCCACGAGGACTACGGCGTGCCGAACGAGAAGATCCATGTCGTCGGCTTCGGCCACAACGTCGAGATCGAGGTGTCCGAGCGCGACTGGAGCGTGCCGCGCTTCCTCTTCGTCGGCGGCGACTGGCAGCGCAAGCGCGGTGGGGCGATCGTCGAGGCCTTCCAGAAGCTGCGCGAGACCCACCCCGAGGCCGAACTCGACCTCGTCGGCGGCCACCCACCGATCGAAGCACCCGGCATCAACGGCCACGGCCGGCTGCCGCTCGGCTCCGAGAGCGGCGAACGGATCTACTACGAACTGCTACGGAAGTCGACCTGCTACGTGATGCCGTCGAGCTTCGAGCCGCTGGGGATCGCCTACCTCGACGCCGCGACCGCGGGGATGCCGTGCATCGCGACGACCAGCGGCGGCGCCCGCGACGCGGTCGCCGAGTCCGGGCTGCTGGTCGACCCCGACGACGACGCCGCTCTGCTGCCGGCGATGATCGAGATGTCCGATCCCGAGACGGCGCGGCGGATGGGCGCGGCGGCGCGCCGTCACTCGGACCTCTACACCTGGCGCGCGGTCGCCGAACGGGTCCTGCGCGCCTTCGACCTGCCGGCGATCGACAACGACAAGCTCGCCGCCTACATCGCCTGATCAGGCTTTCGCGTAGTCGCCGACCTCGCCGAAGTCGACCATCACGCACGGTTCGTCGCCCGTAACCTCGGCGTCATGGCCGGGCGGGATTGCGGCGACGTCGCCGGCCTTGATCTGGAAGTCGGTCCCGTCGTCCATGTGGACGGTCATCGCCCCGGAGACCACGTAACCGAAATGCGAGGCCTGGCAGGAGTCGGTACCGGCGATCGGCTTGACGTTCTCCGACCACTTCCAGCCGGGCTCGAAGGTGCCCTCGAGGACGGTGTGCCCGGCGAGCTCCACCGCCTTTGCCTGACCGTTTCCCTGGAACGGTCGGGTCTCGTCCGGCGAGGTGAAGTTCTTGACTTCGGCTGGCATCGGAAGCCTCCTTGATCGGCTCGTCCCTGCCTCCCTCGAACGTACACCCGGGACCCGCCCCAGGGCAAGGGCTCAGGGCTCGACGGTCACCTCGGCGATCTGCTGCTTCGCGTCCTCGAGCTCGACCTCGAAGATGCCGGGGATCGTTGCCGGCACGTCGAAGCTGACGGTGCCCCCTGCCTCGACGTCCTTGCCGACGTCGTAGCCGTGGAAGTGGATCTCGTCGGCGACGTCGGACTGGACCCGGAAGCGGATCGGTTCGTCGGCGTTATAGGTCAGCTCCTGGACGCCGCCCTTCGGTTCGCCGTCGACGACCACGATCAGCGGCACCCCCATCGCGGCGCTGCTCATCGTCTCTTCGTCGTCGCTGCTCGAGAGGACGACGTAGAGCAATACGGCGAGCGCGATCACGACGACGCCGGCAACGACGCGCAGCGCGTTCCCAGACACTTCGGGCGCTCCTTTGGCTCGTGGACGATTCACAGCCGGTCCGATCGCGACCGGCTGGCCCAATCCTGCCGGATTCGGCCGCGAGGGGCGTTGTGCAAGTCCCGCGCGAGTGGGTAGGGGTTTCGTGATGGAGATCCACGACGGGACGGTCCTCAAGGACCGTTACCGAATCGACCGCTTGCTCGGTCGTGGGGGAATGGCGTCGGTCTGGCGCGGCCACGACCGCGTTCTCGACCGCCCGGTGGCGGTCAAGGTGCTGTCTGACGCGATCGCCTCGGATCCCGAATACCTGGCCCGGTTCAGCCGCGAGGCGAGGGTCGCGGCCAGCCTCTCGCACCCCAATCTGGTCCGCGTCTTCGATTTCGCCGAGGCGGGCGAACGGCCCTATCTGGTGATGGAGCTGGTCCCCGGCGACGATCTCGGCGCGCTGACGGCGCGCGGCGAGCAGGTCGACCGCAGCCGGCTCGCCCGGCAGCTATTGGCGGCGCTCGCCCATATCCACCGCGCCGGGATCATCCACCGCGACGTCAAGCCGCAGAACGTCCTGATCGAGGCCGACGGCAACGCCAAGCTGATCGACTTCGGGATCGCGCTGCCGCCCGACGCGACGGCGCTGACCAGCACCGGCCTGATCATCGCCACCAAGTCGTTCGCCGCGCCCGAGGTAATGCGCGGCAAGCCGGCCGGCGTGCGTTCCGACCTCTACTCGTGCGGCCTCGTGCTCGCGAGCTGCGAGGGGCCGGGCACGCTGGCGCTCGAGGCCCTGGTTGAACGGCTGACCGCCGAGGACCCGGACGCCCGGCCGCCCTCCGCGGGTGCGGCGCTGCGCGACCTCGAAGACGAGGAGGCGACCGAGTCGGAACCGGTCGTCGAGCCGACCCGGGTCTACTCGCAAGCGGGACGCGGTTGGCGGCGCTGGGCGGTCGCGTTCGGTCTGCTCGCCGTTACCGTCGCGGCCGCCGTCGTGGTGCTGACGTCACTCGGCGGCGATGACCCGGAGCGCGACTCGCCGCGGGTTGCGCAGAACCGGGCCGCGGGAACGAACGGGGGCGTGGGGCGGGGTGCCGGGGGCGGCGCCGAGCGTTCGCAGAACGCTGCCGAGTCGGAGCAGCCGGAAGGCACGCCAGCAGGGGAAGGCACGCCGGAATCGAAGGAAGCGCCGGAGGCCGAAGAAACGGATGCGGCCAGCGGTGGTGCCCTGAACGAACAGGGCTACGAACTGATCCAGGCGGGGCGCTACGAGGAGGCGGTGCCGGTGCTCGAAGAATCGGTCAGCTCCTTCCCGCCCGGCACCGAAGACCTCGACTTTGCCTACGCGCTGTTCAACCTCGGTGACGCGCTGCTGCGCAGCGGCCGCGCCGAGGAAGCGATCCCGATCCTCGAACAGCGGCTGCAGATCCCGAACCAGACCGGCGTCGTGCAGGCCGAGCTGGAAGCGGCGCGTGCGGCCGCCGCCGCATCAGGCCAATAAGGGGACCAGCCGCCGCGGCCGCTCCGTGAAGCCGGCGCCGAGGTAGAAGGCGAGGGCCTCCTCGCGGTGGGGACGGGTGGTGACCTCGAGGCGGTCGCAGCCCTGCTCCCGCGCCAGCTCCTCGACGGCGGCGAGCAGCCGCGCCGCAGCCCCGCGGCGGCGGCTCTCCCGGCCGGTGACGAGCGCGGTGATCCGGCAGGTCGGGTCCGGCCGCTCGAGGTGCTCGATCAGTTGGTAGGCGATCAGCGCCGCCGGCACGCCGTCGACCTCGGCGACCAGCACCCCGGCGCGACCGGCGCCGTTGGCGATGCGGTCGAGCCGCACGCGCGCCCTCGCGGGCTCGACCGGGTAGCCGAGCTCGGCCAGTAGCGGCGCGATCGCCGCTGCGTCGTCGGCAATGGCAGACCGGACGTCCATCGCTGCCGCTTAGGAAGCGGGGCGCGGGCCACGCCACATAGCCGGCACCGGCGACGCCGGCCATCCCCAGCGCTTTGCGCCGGGTGGGAGGACCCCGGGTGGGTCCTGGGAAATGCCGCTAGGCGGCGATCCGGTGTTCGGCGGTGCCGGCCTCGCGCTCCTCGTTCTCGTCGAAGGGCTGGCGACCGATCATCGCCCGCTCAAGCGCTTTCACGGCCTCGTTCCATGAGAGGTCGGAACGGGTCACGGCCTGGCCGTTCTCGTAGCTCGTGTACTTCCACTTCTGCATGGCTCTTCAGCTCCTCGGGAATCGGAAAACTTGCTTGTATACAAGCTTCGCGCAGGAGCGAACATCTGTTTGTGAGCGCGGTCACACCAGCGCCGTCGTGTGACGGAACGCACTGAAAAACCCCGCTCAGGGGTCGGTTTCGGGACCAGCCGCCCCCCAATTGGGGCAGAGGTAGGCCTCCTCGAAGCCGGCCCGGAGGATGTTGCGGTAGCTGTTCGAGGGGCGGCCGGGGACGCGTTCGCCGGTCTCGACGAAGAGCAACTCGCAGCCGGCTGCGGCGGCGTCGACGATGCGGCGGTGCAGGAGAGCCGCCTGGCAGCCCCGGCGGCGCGCCGGCTCGAGGGTCGCCGCCATCCCGAGCTCGGCGATCCCGGTATCGAGCAGCATCGCCCCGGTCGCCTGGGCCTGGCCGTCGACCAGGGCGACGTAGCAGCGCCAGTCGGCGCGGCCTGGCAGGGCGGCGAACAGCTCGGCGCACCAGGCGGGCAGGCCGAAGCCGGCGGCGACGATCGCGGCGAAGGGGTGCTCGTCAGGGCCGGTTTGCTCGACCACCTCGACGTCGCTCGGCGGCGAGAAGCGCGGCGGGTGGGCGTCGCGGACGAATTTCATCCAGCCGTAGCCGGGCGCGAAGCCGGCGCCGCGGAGGAAGGTTTCCGCTTCGCCCGTGGTCGACAGGCCGGGGGTGACCGGCACGTAGGGGTCGACGCCGCGGTCGCGTGCCCACTCGATCGCCGCCTCGAGCTCGCCGCCGGCAACGGCACCGGGGTCGGTCGCCCCGAGCAGAAGGTTGATCATCTGGACCTCGGCGAGGTCGCGAACCACCGTTGCCTGGACCGGCCCGAAGCGCCCCAGCTCGATCCCGTGCTCGTCTGCCACCCGGGCCGGGACCGATTCCCAGACCTCGCGCCAGAAACGGTGCTCGATCGCGTCGAGCGCGAGCGGGTCGTAGTTGACTCCGGACTCGGTCTGGGCGGCCATCGGCTTGCGGTCCAGCATATGCGCCGATCCCACCCATCTGTCAGCCTTGAGGGGTGACCGTCACCGCCACCAGCCCAGCGGTCCGGCAGGCTTCCCCGGAGCGGCCCGAGAACCAGGTGATCGTCCTCTTCGGAGCGACCGGCGACCTCGCCAAGCGCAAGCTGCTGCCGGGGATGTTCCACCTCACCCAGGTGGGGCTGATGCCCGAGCACTTCCGGATCATCGGCGCCGCCCGGCACGGCGTCAGCGTCGAGGAGTTCCGCGAGGTCGCCCGCGACGCGGTCTGCGGCTCCGGCCGGCGCAGCGAGGACGGCGAGGCGCTCGAGGAGTTCCTCTCGTCGCTGCGCTTCGCCGGCGTCGGCGACGGCCTCGAGCCATTGGGCGCGGAGATCGGCGAGGCCCGCCGCGAACTTGGCGAGGAAGCGGGCGTGCTGTTCTACCTCTCGCTGCCACCGAAGGCCTTCAAGCAGACCGTCGAGGCGATCGGCGAGCTCGGGCTCGGTGCCGGCTCGCGGGTGATCACCGAGAAGCCATTCGGCACCGACCTCGCCTCGGCGCGGGAGCTGAACGCGCTGCTGCAGTCGGTCTTCAGCGAGGAGCGGATCTACCGCATCGACCACTACCTGGGACGCGAGGCGGTGCAGAACCTGCTGGCGATGCGTTTCGCCAACGGCATGTTCGAGCCGGTCTGGAACCGCAACCACATCGACCACGTTCAGATCGACGTCCCCGAGACGCTCTCGATCGAGATGCGGGGCAGCTTCTATGAGGAAACGGGCGCCTTCCGCGACATGGTCGTCACGCATCTGTTCCAGGTGCTCGGCTTCGTCGCGATGGAGCCGCCGACCTCGCTGGGGCCGAAGCCGCTGGGCATCGAGCGCGAGAAGGTCTTCGACTCGATGGCGCCGTTGCGGGTCGAAGACGTCGTCCGCGGCCAGTACCGCGGCTACCGTGAAGCGGATGGGGTCGCCGAGGACTCCGATACCGACACCTTCGTCGCGGTCAAGGCCTTCGTCGACAACTGGCGCTGGGAGGGAGTGCCGTTCTACCTGCGCACCGGCAAGCGCCTCGCCGAGAGCAAACATCTGCTGACGATCGCCTACGCGCAGCCGCCGCGGCGGATGTTCCCGCTCGACTGCGACCAGGTGGTCGAGGCCTTCGGTCGCGACCACCTGACCTTCGAGCTCGGCGAGCCGGGGACGATCACCTCCTCATTCCTCGCCAAGGTGCCGGGTCCGACGATGCAGCTCGGCGAAGCTCACATGCAGTTCAGCTATGACAGCCTCGGCGCCGACGAGCAGGGCCTCGACCCCTACGAGCGCCTGATCCACGACGTGATGATCGGCGACCGCACCCTGTTCACCAGCTCCGAGGCGATCGAGCGGCTCTGGGAGATCTCCCAGCCGGTGCTCGAAAGCCCGCCGCCGGTCGTCGAGTACGAGCCGGGCTCGTGGGGCCCCGACGCTAGCCACCAGCTGATCGCGCCGCGCCGCTGGCACCTGCCCAGCAACCACGCCTAGCCAGCGGGCGCGGCAACCGCTCGGAGAACGGAAAAGGGCCCCTAGAAGGGGCCCCTTGTTCCGAAGGACGTACCACCAAGGACGGCTAAGTCGTTGGCTCGTCGGTCCTCGAGCTTTGAAGTTCTATGTGTCGCAAGCCTCGCGACCCCTTCCTAAACACCGGGGAGGTACGAAAGTTGCACCAATACTTCGGCTTTTGGCGCCGCAACCTTTAGTCCATTCGTCCACTACCCGGCAATCCCTGCGCCACTGCTAGATTCAGCGCCCCCGGGCGTATAGCTCAGTTGGGAGAGCGCCGCCTCGACAAGGCGGAGGTCACTGGTTCGAGCCCAGTTACGCCCATCGCCCCCCCGAACCCGGATCAGTAGGCGCGGCGCCGGAACCTCGGACGCGCCGAGGCGGCACGCGCGAAAGCCGGCCCAGGGCCGGCTTCGGCGCGAGATTCGACCGCTACTAGACGCCCGAGGGGATCGTCACCTGGGTCAGGCGGATGCTGTTGCCCGAGGGGTCGCGGAAGCCGGCGTCGATCCCGTACGGCCGCTCTTCCGGCGCTTCGGTGAACTCGACCCCGCGCTCGCGCAGCGTCTCGTACTCGCCGCGGCAGTCGTCGGTGGTGAGGAAGACCGAGCCGGCGAAGCCCTTGGCCATCAGTTCTTCGATCTGCTTCTTGGTTTCGGCGTCGATCATCGGTTCGCCGGGGATCGCCATCAGGACGATCGAGACGTCCTCTTGGCCGGCGGGCGAGACGGTGAGCCAGCGGAAATCACCCATCTCCGGGAGCGTGACGTCCGAGCGGACCTCCATCCCGAGCTTCTCGGTGTAAAAGGCGAGTGCCTGCTCCTGGTCGTGGACCCACAGATGTGCGTTTGCGATCTTCATGGTTTCTCCAGTGCTTCGTCGGTTTTCGTTGTCGCGACTTGGTGCGACGACTCTAGGAGCGGGCCGACTCGCTGTCTTCTCGAAACGTGCGGTGCTGCGGGCGGCCGTAGACACGGACGACGCAGCCGGGAACGACCGCGAGCGCGGAGGCCGGTGGGAAGGCCGCCCGGTACTGCGCCGGCGTCTTGCCGTAGGTGCGCTTGAAGCTGGTCGTAAACGAGCCGACGCTCTGCAAACCGACGTCGAGGCAGATTTCGATCACCGTCCGATCGGTCGTTCGCAGCAGCGCCGCCGCCCGCTCGAGCCGGCGGGTCAGCAGGTAGGCGTGCGGGGAAACGCCGAACGCCTGCTTGAACTCGCGGCTGAAATGCGCCCGCGAGAGCCCCGCCGCACCCGCCATGTCGTCGACGTCGATCTCCTCCGTGTAGCGGTGGTCGGCGAAGTCCTTGGCGCGCAGCAGGTGGCGGGCGGGAGGTACGAACGCCATCGGCGCAGTCTAGGCTCGCGGCCGTGATCGGGACCTACGCAGCGGCGGTGGCGGTTTGCGTGGCGGCGCTGGCGCTGGGACAGGCGGCGCTGGGGCTGTGCGGAGTGCGGGGGTGGTCGTGGCTCTCACCGCCGGTCGGGCTGGCGCTGCTGTGCGCGATCTGCTGGGGGACGGTGCGGCTGCCGGGGGACGGGGTCGTCTCCGCGGTCTTGGTGCTGGTGCTCGTGATCGGGGCGGTGGCTTGCCTGTGGGGACGGCTCGAGGGCGGGGGGGAGGCGCTGCGCGAGGGCTGGCCGGTGGCGCTGGCTGCCCTTATCGCGGCCTCGCTGCCGTTCGTGGTCGAAGGTCATTTCGGGATCCTCGGGACCAGCTTCAACCCCGACATGTCGCAGCACCTGCTGGCGACCGACCGGCTGGCGGAAGGGCAGGGATCGCAGCTGCTCCACCAGGGCTACCCGCTGGGTCCGCACGCGGTGGTGGCGGCGCTGAACAAGGGGCTTGGGATCGGGCTGGTGCAGGGGTTCAGCGGGCTGACGGTCGCGGTCGCGGTGCTGGCGCCGCTGACCGCCCTCGCCGCGTTCCGGCAGCTGCCCTGGCTGGCGCGGAGCTGCGCGGCTCTGGTCGTCGGGCTCGCCTACCTCGTCGCCTCCTACTTCGCCCAGGGCGCCTTCAAGGAGACGATCGAGGCACTGTTCGTGCTCGCCTTCGCACTGGCGTTGCGGGAGGCGGGGCGCGGCTGGGCAGGGTTGTCGCTGCGCTTCGTGCCGGCGGCGCTGATCGCCGTCGGCGCCGTCTACGTCTACAGCTTCCCGGGGCTGCTCTGGCTGGGCGGGACCGCGGTCGTCTGGCTGCTGGCCGAGCTGGCGCTGGGGCGGCGGCCGGTCGAGTGGCGCTCGGCCGGACTGGCGGTGCTCGTCTTCCTCGTCGCGGTGGCGCCGGAGATCGGTCGCATGATCGACTTCCAGAGCTTTGAGACCTTCGACCCGAACGGGCCCGGGCTCGGCAACCTCTTCGGCCAGATCTCGCCCTTCGAGGCGCTCGGGATCTGGCCCTCAGGCGATTTCCGCCTGGCGCCCGGGGACGGGGCGGTGCCGGCGGCGGGCTACTACCTCGGCGCGGCGTTCGGTGTGGTGCTGCTCGGCTACGGGGTCTGGTGGTGCTGGCGGCGGCGGGAGACGGCCGTGTTGTCGGCGCTCGTCGCCTGCGCCGTCGCCTACGCCGCGGCGCGAATCGGCGGCACGCCCTACACGGCGGCGAAGGCGATCGAGATCGCCGCCCCGATCGTTGCGCTGTCGATCCTGCTGCCGCTCGCAACGAGTTCTTTCGGGCGCGAGGGGGGAGAAGCGGCCGCCGCCCCACCATCGCCCCGGGGTGGGTGGGGGCTAGGGA
>Ga0068862_100000909_pt1 | contig 28692 bp, 28 predicted proteins | sample KBSSwiS52_FD_66598 | JGI IMG/M metagenome (GOLD analysis project Ga0068862, IMG submission 66598) | Switchgrass rhizosphere microbial communities from Kellogg Biological Station, Michigan, USA - KBS Switchgrass S5-2 | ecosystem: Host-associated > Plants > Roots > Rhizosphere > Soil ... | reverse complement strand
CGCCTGGGCATCACCGGCTCCCCGTCGCCGCGGTAGCACCGTAGAGCACCGTAGAGACGTCCCCAGTCGGATGGCACGATCCTGCCGGGTGAACACTGCCGGGGCGTCTCCCCACGGCAAGCCCCGTCCCCATGGGAAGCGGTAGTTTCACGGCGCGCCGCCAGCGGCAGGGGTGGTTGGGGCCATGAGACGGCCCGACCCTGTACACCCGGCAGGTTCTTGCCAACGGACTGGGCCGTCTCTACGCCGGACCGCATGGCACCATGATCTGAGCTACTGATTCCGTGACGAGCCCTTAGCTCAAGAGGTCGCAAGGGGTGCTTGCTGCCCATGAAGTAATACACCCACTCGGTTCAGGGGTCTTTCGATGCAAGACACGGTCCGGACGGACCGGCTCCGCGCCCTGCTAGGATAGAAACCGAGAGGAGCAACCCATGCCTCTACCTGCTCGTCGCCTCTTCGCCTTCCTTCTCCTTCTCGCCGCCCCGCTCGCCGCGCAGGACCCCGTGGGTCCCGAGGTGATCGCCAACCAGGCCCGGGCCGGCGCGCAGTTCGCCTCCGACATCGGGTTCGCGGCCGACGGCAGCTTCGTCGTGGCGTGGGCGAGCACCACCGATCTGACTCACTACGACGTCTGGGTGCGGCGCTTCGCACCGAACGGGCGGCCGCGCGGCGGCGAGATCCGGGTGAGCCGCCTGGGCAGGGGGAATCAGGGCTTCCCCGCGATCGCCGTCCATCCGGACGGGTCCTTCGTCGTCGCCTGGAACCGGACCTGGTCCGGCACCGCGAACCCCGACCGGCAGCCCGAGGTCTATGCCTCCCGGTTCGACGCGAACGGCCGGCCGCTCGGCCAGCCGCGCCTCGTGGGCTACGCCGGCAGGTCGACCGACCTCGATCCGTCGACCGTGGTCGCCCTCCCCGACGGCGGGTTCTTCGTGGCCTGGTCCCTGGAGGACGGCGGCGTCTACCAGGAGGGGGACATCCCGGCGCGCGACATCTACGGCCGCCGGTTCACCCGCGACGGCGTCCTCGTGGGCGGCCGGGTCACCCTGAACGCCGATCCGGCGGGAGACCAGGACCGGCCCGACTGCGTCCTGGACCGCGGGGGCATCGCCTGCACCTGGACGAACGACCTGGGCGAGGGAAGCTTCGGCGAGATCGCGTTCCGGCGCTTCGACCTGAGCGGCCTGCCCGCCGGGAACGAGGTGCAGGTGAACCCGGAGGAGACGAGCTTCAGCATGCAGTACAGCTCCTCCCTGGCGGTGGATGGAAACGGCACCGCCTTCGTGGTCTGGAACGATCCCCACTTCGATCCGTTCACCGATCCGCACCAGAACGACTCGCTGGCGGTGCTGGGCCGCCTGCTCTCCAGCGCGGACCAGTTCATCACCCCCCAGCTCCGCGTGCACACGACGACGCCGGGCATGCAGTACGGCGGCTCCCCGGCTGCCACGCCGGAGGGGTTCGCGGTGGTCTGGACGAGCACCGCCGGCGAGGACGGGTCCGGCTCCTCGGTCCTCCTGCGCACGCTCGCCGCCGACGGGACGTTCACGAGCGGCGAGCGCATCGTCAACCAGAGGCGCGCCGGCGACCAGGGGGGAGCCGTGCTGGCCTTCGGACCCCAGGGCGGAGCCGTGGCCTATGGCACCTCGCCGCAGGACCTGCGGTCGTGGGACGTGGCGGTACGGCGCCTGCATCCGTAAACAGGACAGGAGAAAAACAATCATGAGACGCCTGCCCCCGGTCCTCTTCGTCCTCCTGGCCCTCGCGGCCTCCCAGCTCGCCGCCTTGAGCCCGGTCGGCCGCGAGGTCTCGGTCAGCCAGACCCAGACCGGCCGCCAGCTTTACCCGGATGTCGGGGTCGCGGCCGACGGCAGCTTCGTCGTGGTCTGGGAGCACCAGGACCAGGGCCGCGTCTGGGTGCGGCGCTATGGCGCGAGCGGCAAGCCGGACGGCGGGGCATTCCGGGTGAGCCGCCTGGGCGACGGGCAGCAGGCCGCTCCGGCCGTGGCCGTGCGCCCGGACGGGTCCTTCGTGGTGGTCTGGAACCGCGTCGCGGCCGGCGGCAAGCGGGTCGAGGTCTACGCCTCCCGCTTCACCGCCGGGGGGCAGACGATCGGCAAGCCGCGCCTCGTGGGCTACGCCGGCCGGGCGAGCGCGGACGAGCCCGCGGCCGTGACCCTCCTCCCGGACGGCGGCTTCTTCGTGGCCTGGACGCTCGAGGACGGCTTCCTCTACTGGGCGGACGGCGACACCCCCTCGCGCGACCTCTACGGCCGCCGCTTCACCCGCGACGGCGCCCTGGTCGGCGGGAGGGTCACCCTGAACGCGGACCCGTTCGGCGACCAGCGGCACCCGGAATGCGCCGTGAGCCGGGGCGCGGAGCTCGTCTGCGTCTGGACGAGCCAGCTCGGCGAGGGCTGGTTCGGCGAGATCATGTTCCGGCGCTTCGACCTGAACGGCCTGCCGCTCGGGGACGAGCTGCTGGTGAACGAGGAGGAGACGACCTACTATCCGCAGCGCTATCCCTCTCTCGGGGTTCGCGAGGATGGGACGGTGCTGGTCACGTGGCTCGACTCGGGGAGCGCCGATCAGGTCCTGGGCCGGGTGCTCGACGCCTCGGACCGGCTCGCCGGGCCCTCCGTCGTCATCGGGCTGACCCACCCCGGCGCCGGGCCACCCAGGGCGACGGCCACGGACGGGGGCTTCGCGGTCGTCTGGAGGACCGGCGGCGAGCTCCTCCTGCGCGAGGTGAGCGCGGCCGGGGTAGTCACGGGCGCCGCGCGGGCCGTCAACCAGAGCCGCGATGTCTTTCCGGAGCTTCCCGCGATCGCGTTCGGCCCGGGGGGCGGGGCCGTGGTCTGGGCCTCCTTCACGCAGAGCTTCCGCGACTCGGACATCGCGGTCCGCCGCCTGCGTTGACAGGCCCCCGCCGCGGCCCTATACTCAAAGGCCCGAGTTTCCAAAGAGTTAAGCGGAACTCGCAGCCCCCCGTTCGAGGGGGCACAGGCCCGCGAGCCTGAATCCACGCCCAAGGAGGAACGTCTTTTATGCCGGTCACTGAACAAATGGACCAGCCGCCGATGACGGCCGAGTCCGACGAGGAGCTTTCCAGGGAGGAGTACCAGAAGCTCCTCGAAATGTACGACGACAGCATGCGCAATCTCACCGAGGGTGAGATCGTCCCCGGTCGAGTCATCGGGATCACCAGCAATTCGGTGATCATCGACGTGGGGTACAAGTCGGAGGGTCTCGTCCCGATCGAGGAGTTCCTCGACCGCGACGGCAACGTGACGGTCGCCGAAGGCGAGGAGGTCGACGTCCTCCTCGAGAAGACCGAGGACCTCGAAGGCCACGTCCTGCTCTCCCGCACCAAGGCGCAGCGCATGCGCCGCTGGACCGAGGTGGAGAAGGCCTACAAGGATGGCCGCATCATCAAGGGCCGGGTCACCGACCGCATCAAGGGCGGTCTGACCGTCGACGTGGGGCTGCGCGCCTTCCTGCCCGGCTCGCTCGTCGACATCAAGCCGGTCAAGAACCTCGAATCGCTGCGCGGTCTCGAGCTGGAGTTCAAGGTCATCAGCCTCGACCGCCGGCGCAACAACATCGTGCTGTCGCGGAAGGCCGTGCTGGAGACCGAGCTCGCCAAGAAGAAGGCCGAGACCCTCACCCGTCTGGAAGAGGGCGCCCGCCTGAAGGGCGTGGTCAAGAACATCACCGACTACGGCGTGTTCATCGACCTCGGCGGCATCGACGGCCTGCTGCACATCACCGACATCTCGTGGGGCCGCGTCAATCATCCTTCCGAGCACTTCTCGGTGGGCGACGAGGTCGAGGTGGTGGTGCTCAAGTTCGATCCCGACACCGAGCGCGTCTCGCTGGGCTACAAGCAGAAGAGCGAGGATCCCTGGACGCTGGTCGACAAGAAGTACCCGATCGGCTCGCGGGTGCGCGGCAAGGTCGTGTCGCTGGTCGACTACGGCGCCTTCGTCGAGATCGAGGAGGGGGTCGAGGGCCTCATCCACGTCAGCGAGATGTCGTGGACGAAGAAGGTGGTCAACCCGGCCAAGATCCTGGAGGTGGGCCACGAGGTCGAGGCGATCGTCTCCGAGCTCGACATGGACCAGCGGCGGATCAGCCTGTCGCTGCGCCAGACCGAGCGCAATCCGTGGGAGGAGCTCAAGGACACCCATCCCGAGGGCACGATCATCGAGGGCAAGGTGCGCAACCTGACCGAGTTCGGCGCCTTCGTCGAGATCACGGACGGCATCGACGGCCTCATCCACGTCTCCGACATGAGCTGGACCAAGCGGGTCAAGCATCCGAGCGAGGTGCTCAAGAAGGGCGACACCGTGCGGGCGCGGATCACCAACATCGACGTCGAGAACCAGCGCGTCTCGCTGTCGATCAAGGAGTTCATGCCCAACGAGTGGGACGAATTCGCCACCCGCCACCGCGTCGGCGACACCCTGGACGGCCGGGTGGTGAACGTCACCGACTTCGGCCTGTTCATCGACATCTACAACGGCCTCGAGGGGCTCGCCCACATCAGCGAGATCGAGGTGCCGGGCGGCGGCAAGCTGGAGGACAGCTACAAGGTCGGCGACTGGGTGCGCGCCCGCGTGCTGCGCATCGAGGAGGACGACAAGAAGGTCGGCCTGTCGCTGCGCGGCGTCACCCAGCCCACCGAGGAGGAGATCGCCGAGCTGCAGGCCGCCCGCGAGGGCAGCCATCATCACGGCGAGCCCGAGCACCACGAGCCCGAGCACCACGAAGAGGGCGGCGAGGCGGCGGAGGAGTAGGACGTATTGACACCAGGACGGCGGCGGGTCAGTGTTCGCACGAACGCGGGCCCGCCGCAGCTTCAGAAAGAGGTGGGAGATGTCGGTACCCTACAAGAACGACGGGATGAGCGGGATGGCCGGGATGACCAAGGCCGAGCTGGTCGAGGAGGTCGCCCGCACGACCCAGCTCACCAAGAAGCACGCCGAGATCATCGTCAACACGGTCTTCGACAGCATCGTCGATTCGCTCAAGGGGGGCGAGAAGATCGAGCTGCGCGGCTTCGGCAGCTTCCGCATCCGCCACCGCGGCGCGCGCACCGGCCGCAACCCGAAGACCGGCGACAAGGTCAGCGTTCCGCCCAAACGGATCCCCTACTTCAAGCCCGGCAAGGAGCTGCGGGAGCTGCTCAACGACGAGTGTTGAGCCACGGATGGAACGGCTTTTCACGCCCTGGCGGTACGAGTACATCAAGCAGGGCCCGGCGTCTCCGGACGAGACCGCCGGCTGCTTCTTCTGCGCGGCGGCCCGCGAGCCCGGCGGTCCTGACAGCCTGGTGGTCCATACCGCCCGTCATCACCTGGTGATGCTCAACCTCCATCCCTACTCGAACGGCCACCTGATGGTGGCCCCCCTCGAGCACCACGGCTCGCCGCAGGAGAGCGGGCCGGAGGCGCGGGCCGAGCTCTGGCCGCTGGTGCTCAGGGCCCAGCGCGTGCTGCAGCAGGCTTACTCGCCGCACGGCTTCAACCTCGGGTTGAACCTGGGCCGGGCGGCGGGCGCGGGAGTGCCCGGGCACTTCCATTTCCACCTGGTCCCGCGCTGGACCGGGGACACGAACTTCATGACCGTCCTGGCGGAGGTCCGGCTCATCCCGGAAGACCTGCGCCAGTCGCGCGAGCGCCTGCGGGCGCTCTTCGCCGAGGCTCCGGAGGAGGACACAAGATTTGGCTCAAAGCGATGACGCCGCGCCGCAGCAGCCCGTTGCGGCTCCGGCAGTATCCGCAGGGGTACCCGTCGGCAACCCATACCTGGCCATGATCCTGGCCTGGCTCGTGCCGGGCCTCGGACACATCTATGTCCGGCGCACCGCCCGCGGCCTGGTCTTCCTGCTGCTCATCCTGGTCTGCCTCTGGGTCGGCTGCGAGCTGCAGGGCAACCTGTACCGTCCGCTCCCCGGCCAGCCGCTCACCTTCCTGGCCACCGGCGGCGCCATGGGCATGGGCCTGCCGTACTTCGTCCTGCGCTACGGCGCCGACTACTCCGGCGACATCGTCGGCGCCGGCTACGAGTACGGCACCGCGTTCCTGCTCACCGCCGGGCTGATGAACTGGCTGCTCGTGCTCGACGCGTGGGACATCTCGCGCGGCAAGAAGGAGTGAGGGAGACATGAGCCATTTCTTCCTGATGGTCCTCTACTCGCTCGTGGTGAGCCTGTTCTTCACCCTGCTCTGGCGGCGCGAGCGCAAGGACCAGGTCCGCCTGTTCCTGCAGCTCTTCCTGGGGATGGTGGGCGGCGGCCTGCTCGTGGCCTGGCTGATGTACCCGTTCCCGCAGGGGCCGCCAGCTCCGATTCCATGAGCCGTCCGAAGGAGCTCCTGGTGGTGGCCGGAGAAGCCTCGGGAGACCTCCACGGCGCCCGGCTCGTCTCCGAGCTGCGCCGGCTCGTGCCCGGCCTGGTGACCTTCGGCCTCGGCGGCGACGAGCTCGAGGCCGCCGGCCTCGAGCCCGTGGCCCACAGCTCCGAGGTCGCGGTGGTGGGCATCACCGAGGTGCTCCGCCTCCTGCCGCGCATCAAGCAGGTCTTCGCCGAGCTGCTCTCCGAGGTGGACCGCCGCCGTCCCGACGCGGCCGTGCTCATCGACTTCCCGGACTTCAACCTCCGCCTCGCCAGGGAGCTGGAGAAGCGCGGCCTGCGCGTCATCTACTACATCAGCCCGCAGGTCTGGGCCTGGCGCAAGGGGCGCGTGCGCACCATCGCGAAGCTGGTCGACCGCATGCTGGTCCTCTTCCCCTTCGAGGTGGACTTCTACCGCCGGCACGGCGTGGAGGTGATTCACGTCGGCCATCCGCTGGTCGACGAGGTGCCGCAGCTCCCGCAGGCGTGGGACCGGGGGGAGCCCGACGGGCCGTTCCGGGTGGCGCTCCTGCCCGGCTCGCGGCTGAGCGAGGTCGAGGCGCTGCTCCCCACGATGTTGCAGGCGGTGCGGCGCCTGGCCGCCGACCTGCCCGTCGCGGTCAGCCTCGTCAAGGCGCCGACCGTGCCGCGCGAGCTGCTGGAAGAGCAGGTCGAGCTCGCCGGCCTGCCGGTGCGGATCGTGACGGAGGACCGCTTCGCCGCGATCGCGGACTCGCACCTGGCGCTCTGCGCCTCGGGCACGGCCACCCTGGAGGTGGGCCTGCTCGGCACGCCGATGATCGTCCTCTACCGCCTGGGCTTCTGGACGTACTCGCTCGCCCGGGCGCTGGTGCGCCTGCCGAGCATCAGCCTGGTCAACCTGGTGCTGGGCCGGCCGGTGGTGCCGGAGCTGCTCCAGGGCAACGCGAACCCCGAGCGCATCGCCGCCGAGGCCGAGCGGGTGCTCCTGGAGGACGACGTGCGCATCGAGATGCGCAAGGGGCTCGCCGAGCTGCGCGGCAAGCTGGGGGAGGGCGGCGCGAGCGGCCGGGCGGCGAAGGAGATAGCGGCGGTCCTGCAGGAGAGCCCGGCGTGACCACTCCGGCGTTCTTCTGGCACTACCTGCGCCGCTACACCGGCTGGGCCCTGCTCGCCGCCCTGGGCATCGTGGCCTATGCCGCCACCCAGGCCGCGACGGGCGCGCTGCTGCAGCCCATCTTCCGCGAGGTCCTGCTGGCGAAGAGCGACGGGTCGAGCCCGATCCCCGTGCCGGGCCTCTCCGCCTCTCCCGAGGGCGGCGGCAAGCCGGCGGTGGGGAAGCCCGGAGTGCTGACCGACCTCAAGAAGCGGTTCAACCTCCAGCGGCAGTTCGACCGCAGCTACGAGTCCCTGAAGCGCCGGCTCGGGGTGGGAGGGGACGAGGTCGTCTACTTCCTGCCGCTGCTCTTCGTGGGCGTCTTCCTGCTGCGCTGCCTGGCCGATTTCGTCTCGGGCTACGCCTTCCAGAACATCGGCCTGGGCGTGACGACCGACATCCGCAACGACCTCTACCGCAACATCCTCGGCCAGTCGAGCCGCTTCCATGGCGCGCACCCGTCGGGGGAGCTGATCGCCCGCGTCATCAACGACGTGGGCATGATGCAGAACGCGGTCTCCAACCGGTTGCTCGACCTGTTCCAGCAGTCGATCACGCTGGTCTTCCTGATCGTGCTGCTGCTGTCGATCCACTTCCGGCTGGCGCTGATCACGCTGGTGGTGGCGCCGGTGCTGGTCTATCCCATCGTCCGCTTCGGCAAGGGGATGCGCCGCACCACGCACCGCAGCCAGGAGCGCATGGCCGACCTGGCGAGCCTGCTGACCGAGGGCATCCGCGGCCACCGGGTGGTCAAGGCGTTCGGCATGGAGAAGTTCGAGCTCGACCGCTTCCGCGAGGCCACGCGGCGGCATCTGCGGGTGAACCTCTGGGCGCAGATGCTCTCGCACACCTCGGGGCCGGTCGTCGAGTCGCTGGCCGCCATCGGGTCGGCGGTGCTCCTGATCTACGCCGGCAAGGCGATCCGGGCCAACGAGCTCAAGTCGGAGGCGCTGATCCAGTTCATCATCGTGTTGATGATGATCTACGATCCGATCCGCAAGCTGAACAAGGTCAATCTCGTTCTCCAGGAGGCGACGGCGGCCGGCCAGCGGGTGGCGCGCCTGACCGCGATCCCGAACGACATCGTCGAGCGGCCGGCCGCGCGCGAGATCACGACCGTGCGGGAAGGGATCGTCTACGAGCGGGTGTCCTTCGCCTACGACGACCGTCCGGTCCTGCACGGCGTGACCCTGCCGGTCCGGGCGGGCGAGATCGTGGCCCTGGTCGGCTCCTCCGGCGCGGGCAAGTCGACGATGGTCAACCTGCTGCCGCGCTTCTTCGATCCGGACGAGGGCCGGGTCGCGATCGACGGCATCGACATCCGCGATCTCAAGGTCCAGAGCCTGCGGGCGCTGATCGGGATCGTGACGCAGGACACGGTGCTGTTCAACGACTCGATCCGCAACAACATCGCCTACGGGCGGTCCGACCTGCCGCTGGAGCGGGTGCGCGAGGCGGCCGCGGCGGCCTACGCCGACGAGTTCATCATGCAGCTTCCGCAAGGCTACGACACGGTGATCGGCGAGTCGGGAGTGCGCCTGTCCGGCGGCCAGCGGCAGCGGCTGGCGATCGCGCGCGCCCTGCTCAAGAACGCGCCGATCCTGATCCTGGACGAGGCCACGTCGCACCTCGACATGCAGTCCGAGGCGCTGGTGCAGAAGGCGCTCTCGAACCTGATGCAGGGGCGCACCACGCTGGTCATCGCGCACCGGCTCTCGACCGTGATGCGGGCCGACCGCATCGTGGTCATGGAGGGCGGCCGGATCGTGGAGGAGGGCAACCACGGCGAGCTGATGGCGCTCGGCGGCACCTACCGGCGGCTGTACGACCTGCAGTTCCGGACATGAAGGACGCGGCCCTGTCCTTCGCCGCGGCCGGGCTGATCCGGGCGCTGCGCCTCACGGTGAAGCTGCGGTATCACAATGATGAGCCCATGCGGAAGATGGAGAGGGGCGGCGAGCGCTTCATCCTGGCGTTCTGGCATCGCCACCTGCTGCTGATGCCCTACTCCTACCGCGGGAAGGGCATCTCGGTGCTGGTCAGCCAGAGCCGGGACGGCGAGCTGATCGCCCGCACCGTGGCGCGGCTGGGCATCGACTCCAGCCGCGGCTCGAGCAGCCGCGGCGGCGTGGCCGGCATGCGGACGCTGCTGCGCAAGGCCGGGGAGGGCTGGGACCTCGCCTTCACGCCGGACGGTCCGCGCGGGCCGGCGAGCGAGGTGCAACCCGGAGTCATCCTGGCCGCGGCGGCGACCGGCTTCCCGATCCAGCCGGTGGCGCTGGCGGCCACGAGGGCGAAGCGGCTGCGCTCCTGGGACCGCTTTCTGATCCCGCTGCCGCTGTCGACGGTGCACTTCGTCTATGGCGAGCCGCTCGCGGTGGAGCGGCGGGGCGATCCCGCGAGCGCCGCAGCCGAGCTCAAGCGGCGCCTCGATGCCGCCGAGGCCGCAGCGACCGTGCTAGCATCCCGGCCGGGAAGGACCTGAAGGACACCAAGGACCTCAAGGACACCAAGGACTTCCAGACCGGGTCCTTGAGGTCCTTGGTGTCCTTGAGGTCCTTTCCGGGAGGGGGCAACCAATGCGCAGCATGACAGGCTACGGCGAAGCATCCGGCGAGAACGCGCGGCATGGGGTGGCGGTCAGCCTGAAGGCGGTCAACCACCGGTTCTTCGACCTGGTCCTGCGCATGGGGGACGAGGTGAGGTCGAGCGAGGCGGCCCTGCGCGACCTGCTGGGCAAGGAGATCTCACGCGGTCGAGTAGAAGCGCGCATCGAGGTCCGGCCGGTGGCGGAGCGCAAGGCCACGGTGCAGGTCCACATGGGGGTGATCCGCGAGGCCCACGCCGCGGTCCACCAGCTCGTGGAAGCCGGGCTCGTCGACCGCGGGCTCTCGGCCGGCGACCTGCTGCGCATCCCCGAGGCGTTCCGCGTCGAGGTCGCGTCCGAGGAGTGGGACCCGGAAGACCACGAGCTCATCCGGCGCGTCGCCCACGACGCCGTGACCCAGCTCGTGGCCGGCCGCGAGCTCGAGGGCGCGAACCTGGCCGCCGTCCTGGAGGAGCGCCTGCGCGCCCTGGGGGTCATCGTGGCCCGCCTCGACGAGCTGCGGGGACCGGTGCGCGAGGAGCTGGGGACGTCGCTGCGCCGGCGCCTGGACGAGCTGGTCGCCGGCCAGACCCTCGACGAGGGGCGGATCGCCCAGGAGGTCGCCCTCCTGGTGGACCGGAGCGACGTCAGCGAGGAGATCGACCGCCTGCGCTCCCACCTGGACCATTTCCGCTCCGTCGTCCGCGAACCGGGCCCCGCGGGCAAGCGCCTCGACTTCCTGACCCAGGAGGTCTTCCGCGAGCTCAACACCCTGGGCGCCAAGTGCCGCAACGCCGAGATGACCCGCGCGGTCCTCGACGCCAAGGTCCTCTGCGAGCAGATGCGCGAGCAGGTCCAGAACGTCGAGTAGAATCACCCGGCTTGAGCGACTCCAGCCCCCATGGCGAGCTGTTCATCCTGTCCGCCCCCTCCGGGGCGGGCAAGACCACGCTCATCCAGGAGATCATGCGGTCCCCTTCGCTCCTCGGCGACGTCGGAGGCCTCGCCTTCTCGGTCAGCTACACCACCCGGAGCCCGCGCCAGGGGGAGGCCGACGGCCGGGACTACCACTTCGTCGACCATGCCACCTTCCTTGCGATGATCGACGACCACCGCTTTCTGGAATGGGCCCAGGTCCACGGCAACTTCTACGGCACGGCCAACGACGAGGTCTTCCCCAGGCTGGAGCAGGGGATCGACGTCCTGCTGGACATCGACGTGCAGGGGGCCGAGCGGGTCATGGGGCGCCACCCGGAAGCGCACGGCATCTTCGTCATGCCGCCGAGCTACCAGGACCTGGAGGTGCGGCTCAAGCGGCGCGGCCTGGACGATCCGCAGGCGATCGCCCGCCGGCTCGCGGTGGCCCGGTCCGAGATGTCCCGTTACGATCGGTATCGCTATGTTATCATCAACGATGACGTCCAGAGGGCGAGCGGTGTGCTCGCCGCCATCATCCTGGAGAAGCGTCACCGGCAGCCGAGGATGGACGGCCGGGTTCAAGAGATCCTCAAAGATTTCCAGCAACGGGGCTCACCCCAGCTCTAGGTTCTTGGGATAGGCGGCCCGGGCCGCCAAGGAGAATTGTCGAAAGATGGACAAGATGGACAACAAAGGTCCCGCCATTGACAGCAAGTTCCGCCGCGTCCTGGTCGCGGCCCATCGCGCCGAGCAGCTCATGAAAGGCGCCCGCGCCAAGGTCGAGTCCGCCAAGCGCAAGCCCACCCGGGTGGCGATGGAGGAGGTCGACCGCAGCCTGGTCGAGTGGGGCTACGGCCCGCCGCCCGCGCCCGAGCCGCAGCCAGCGGCTGAAGGCGCCGAGGCCGCGGAGCCTGCGCCGGCCGAGGTCCACTAAGAGAACCCCACCCTCATGAGCCGCCCCCTGCGCCCCCTCCAGATATTCCTCGGAGTCAGCGGCGGCATCGCGGCGTACAAGTCGGCGGAGCTGGTGCGCAGGCTCCGGGCGCGAGGCCACGAGGTGCGATGCGCGCTCACCCGGAGCGCCACGGCCTTCGTGTCTCCTCTCACCCTGGAGGTGCTCTCCGGCCGGCCGGTCTGGCAGGAGGAGTACCTCACCGCCACCGGCACGGGCGAGGAGGCCCACATCACGGCCGCGGCCTGGGCCGAGGTCCTCTGCGTGGCGCCGGCCACTGCCCATGTCCTCGCCCGGCTCTCTCTCGGGCTCGCCGACGATTTCCTCACCACCACCGCATTGGCGTTCGACGGACCCCTGGTGATCGCGCCGGCCATGCACTCGGTCATGTGGGAGAAGCCGGCGGTCCAGGAGCACCTGGACACGCTGCGCCGCCGCGGGGCCTGGATCGTGGGTCCGGTCGAGGGTCCGCTCGCCTCCGGCGAGGTCGGGATGGGGCGGATGTCCGATCCGGAGGAGATCGCCGCCGCCGTCGAAGGCGCGGCAGGCTCCGGACCCCTCGCGGGCCGCACGGTCCTGGTCACCGCCGGACCCACCTACGAGGCGCTCGACCCGGTGCGCTTCCTGGGCAACCGGTCGAGCGGCAGGATGGGCTTCGCCCTGGCCGCCGAGGCCGCGCGGCGCGGCGCCCGGGTGGTGCTGGTGGCGGGACCGGTGCGCCTGGCCACGCCTTCCGGCGTGACCCGGATCGACGTGACCACGGCCCGCGAGATGGAAGGCACGGTCCGCGAGCACGCTCCCGCGGCTGATGTGATCCTCATGACCGCGGCGGTGTCAGACTTCCGTCCCCGCCGGCCCGCCGCCTCGAAGATCAAGAAGGAGGCCGGGCTGCCCACGATCGAGCTGGAGGAGAACCCCGACATCCTGGCCGGCCTGCGGGACGTGGCTCCGGATGCGGTCGTCGTCGGGTTCGCCGCCGAGACGGACGACCTGGAGCGCCACGCGCGCGCCAAGCTCCAGCGCAAGCGGGTGGATTTCCTGGTCGCCAACGACGTCTCGCGCAAGGACATCGCCTTCGACAGCGAGGCCAACGAGGTCACGGTCTTCCGGCGCGAGGGCGAGCCGGTCTTCCTCCCGCGGCAGCCCAAGACGCAGCTCGCGGCCTCGCTTCTCGACCTCTTCGCGGGTATGCTTGCCGGGCGTGAGCACACCCCTGCAGCCGGCCCTCGCTGACCTCCTTTCCTACCTGAAAGACATCGGGTACTCCGATGTTTACCTGAACCGCGCGGCCGCTCCGAACCCCCTCTCCCCAGCCCTCTCCCCCGTTCCGGTGGAGAGGGGGCCGGAACCGCCTGAGATGGCAGCTCTGCGCACGGCCGCCGAAGCCTGCACCCGCTGCCGCCTCGCCCAGGGTCGTCAGAAAGTCGTCTTCGGCGCGGGCAATCCCGCGGCCGAGCTGATGCTCATCGGCGAGGCGCCCGGCGCCGAGGAGGACAAGCAGGGCCTGCCGTTCGTCGGTGCCGCGGGCGAGCTGCTGACGAAGATCATCCAGGCGATGGACCTGCGCCGCGAGGACGTCTACATCGCCAATATCCTCAAGTGCCGGCCGCCGGGCAACCGCGATCCCCAGCCCGACGAGGTCGCGGCCTGCCGCGGCTACCTGGACCGGCAGATCGACCTGATCCAGCCCAGGGTGATCGTGGCCCTGGGACGCATCGCGGCCCAGGCGCTCCTCGGCAACGACAGCCCCATCGGCCAGATGCGCGGCCAGTGGTACCGCATCCGGGGCATCCCCGCCATGGTCACCTACCATCCCGCCGCCCTGCTGAGGAACCAGGGGCTGAAACGGCCCACCTGGGAAGACATGCAGCAGGTGCGCGACCGCCTGCGCGAGCCGCGCGACTGAGCACACGGACACACGGACTCACACGGACGAACACGGACTTTCACGGACCTGAAGACTGCCGGACAGGCTGCCGGCAGCCGCCAGGTCCGTGTCCGTCCGTGTGAGTCCGTGTCCGTCCGTGTGTCCGTGGCCTTCCTGCCACCCGCTTCTTTTCCTGTTCCGGCACGCCGGGATGCGATGACGAATCAGCTATGGACTGGACAAGCCCTTGAGAAAGGTGTTAACTTTCCTTTAGCCACAAGCTTTTTAGGGTCGTCGTATGGCAACCCCGGATCATTTGCCTGTGCCCACGGATTCTTTCGATGAGTTCCTGACGAGGATGGAGCCCCGGCTCAAGCGCCTCCTGGTAACCTATTGTATTCCTCCCGACGACGCGGAAGACGTGCTGCATGACGCCCTGCTGACGCTGCTCTATCAATGGGACCGGGTGCGCGACCCGGAGTCCTGGCTGGTGGGCACCCTGAAGCGGCACTGCCTGATGTACTGGCGCAAGAACCGGCGCCGGATCGACATCGCCGTGGACTCCACCCTGCTGGAGTGGTTCTCGCAGCCGGTCGCTTCGAGCCAGGAGAGGACCGACATGCTCTGCGACCTGGACAGCCTGCTCGAGCGGCTGCCGACGCGCTGCCGTTCCCTGTTGCGGCTCCGCTTCCTCATGGGCTTCGAGCCGCTCGAGATCGCGGAGCGGCTGCGCTACAGCCCGGCGAGCATCGGCAAGATCACGCACCGCTGCCTCACGGCGCTGAGCCGCGAGCTCCTGGCCGCCGGGCTGACCTCCGAGGAGCCCTAGGAAGTGCTCCGGGCGACCGAGCGCGGCTAGGCTCGCTGTGCCGCCACTTGCGGCCGGCGCCGTCTTCCTGTAGTCATCCCTGTAATGGACACGTCGTACCTCCTGCCGCACCAGGACCGTCTCCTGCGCCGCATCGAATCCCTGGAGACGCCGCTCGTGCAGGTCTGGGGCTGGCCCGGCAGCGGCAAGTCGGCGCTCCTCCAGGCGTTCCTCGAGCAGCGGGGCTCCGCGGCGCGCGGCCTGAGCCTCGGCGAGCTCGAGGACGAGCCTGCGCTGCGGGAAGTGGTCGAGAAGGCGCGCGGGGAGGGGGTGCGCTGGCTCGTGGCCCTGGGGGAGAGCCGGGAGCGCCTGGCGGAGATGGCGCGCTGGCTCCATCCCGGCCAGCACCTGGTCTTCGCGGGCGAGCGCCGCTGGGAGGACGCTCCCCTGGGCGTCTCGGCGCTGCCGCCGCAGGAGATGCTGCTCTCCCCCGGCGAGGTGGCCACGCTCTGGCACCTCCTGACCGGCGAGGTGCCCTCCCCCGAAGCTGCGCGGGCGCTCTGGATGGCCAGCGACGGCTGGTACCGGCCGCTGCGGCTCGCCATCGAGGCGACCGGCGGCATGGGGCTCGACAGCACCGATCCCGACGGTCTCCTGGAGATCGCGCCGGTCCGCTTCTTCCTCCGGCACGAGGTGGTGGACGCATTCGGGGAGGAGCAGCGCACGCTCCTCGAAGAGATTCCCTTCGACCGCCCGGCGGACGAAGCCTGGAGCGCGGTCGATATCCGTGGCCTGTGGGTCGAGGGGGAGGAGAGGGACCGGCTGCCTACGCTCCTGGTGGCGTTCCTGGAGCGCGAGAGGCAGCGCCGGCAGCGGGCCGAGAAGCCGGAAGCCCGGCCCGCTCCGGCCGCCCGGGCCACGCCGGAGGGACCCGGGGGGAGGCCGGTCTACTCTCTCGGCCTGCTGGGCAGCCCGTTCGCCCGGCGCCGCGATCCGGACGGCACGGAGGTGGAGCTCGACTGCCGCCTCAAGCGCGCGTTCCAGGTCCTCGCCTACCTGGCCTCCTCCCCGGGCCTGGAAGCCGGCCGCGAGGAGCTGATGGAGGCGGTCTGGCCCATCGAGGGGGAGCGCACCATCGACCGCAACTTCCATCCGACGCTCTCCCACCTGCGCCGCGCCCTGGAGGCCGGCCGCAAGGACGACACGCCGCCGCTCCTCTTCCGCAAGGGGATCTACCGTCTCAACCCGGACTTCGTCTGGGAGATCGACGCCCTGGAATTCGAGCGCCAGGTCGAAGAGGGCCGGGCTCGGCTCGACCGCGGGGACGCTCCGGGCGCCGCCCAGAGCTGGGAGAGCGCCTGGCGGCTCCACCGCGGCCCGTTCCTCCAGGGTCACTACGAGGCCTGGGTCGAGGACCGCCGGGAGAGGTTCCAGCGGCTCTACCTGGAGCTGCTGCGCGAGCTCGGCGACCTCTATCTCAAGCTGGAGAAGCCCGCGGAGGCCATGGACGCCTACCGCTCGGTGCTGCTCGAAGACCCCCTCCAGGAGCGCGTCCATCTCGCGGTGATGCGGCTCTACGCACACCAGGGCCGCCGCGACCTGGTACGCAAACAGTACGACCGGCTCTGCACCCTGCTGCTCGAAGAGCTGGGGGTCGAGCCCATGCCCCAGACCACGCGCGAATACCACCGGCTCATGGAATAGGGTTGTCCGCCATCCACCCATCTGCTAGCTTCCGCGCCGCATGAAGCCCACACCCCTGCGCGCCGTCTGCCTCGGCGGCTTCCTCTACGGAGCGGTCGTGTACGGGCTGGTCCTGTCGCTGATCCACGTCGCGCACAACCACCTGGCCTCGGTGCGCGGCGCGCTGGTGACGTGGCTGTTCTTCGCCCTGCTCTACGGCCTGAGCGCCCTGCCGGCCTTCCTCGCGGGCTTCGGGCTGGCGCGCCTGAAGCTCGAGCGCGGCGCGTGGTTCGGCCTGCTGCTCTTCAACCTCGGCTTCTGGGAGCTGTTCTGGCTCCACGGCCTGACCTACGACCAGTACCCCTTCGGCCATCTCAACGGAGCGGGCGGCATGGTGGCCTTCGTGGCCGTGCTCGCGGCGCTGATCGCCATCGGCGTGACCCTCGCCTCCTGGCTGCTGTTCCGGCTCCTCCTAGGTATCTGGCGCCGCGGCTGGCTACCCCGGGCCGCGGTCGGCGCCTTCCTCCTCGGCCTGGTCCTCCATGCTGCGGCTGCTCTCTGGGCCGGCAGGCCCTGGGCCCCGCAGAAGGGGGCCAATCCGGCACCGAAGATCCCCATCCAGGAGACCGAGCTCAAGGTGGCGCTGGTCGGCCTGGACGGCGCCGACTGGCGGGTCCTCCGCCCCATGATCGACCGCGGCGAGCTGCCTGCCTTCGCCGGCATGCTGAAGAACGGCTCGACCGCCACCCTCGCCACCTTCCCGGACTCGAACTCGGCGGTCATCTGGACCTCCATCTACACCGGCGCCCTGCCCGAGCGCCACGGCGTGCTCGACTTCTTCCGCATCCCCCTGCCCGGCATGGGCTCCGAGGGGCTGTATCCCGTGCACCGGACGTTCTTCAAGGAGCTGTCCGGTCCTCTGATCCGGCCGCGGATGATCAACCGGTACTCGGTCCACGCCCTGCCGATCTGGGAGATCGCCGATCACGAAGGGATGACGATCGGGATCGTGGACGGCTACTACTACTCGTTCCCGGCCATCGTCCCGTCCCGGCCGGAGAGCTTCGTCCTATCCTATGGCCTGGACGGCTACGCCCAGGACCCGGCCGGCAAGAAGATGGAGGAGGTGGAGCTGTTCGCCCAGCCGCCGAGCCTGTTCCGCGAGCTGCGACCGCTGCTCGACCTGCCCGACTTCGAGTGGCAGTCGGCCGCGGCGCTCCGGCTTCTGAACGAACGCCCCCAGCCGAAGCTGCTCAACGTCTACACCCACGAGCCCGACACGGTCCAGCACCTGTTCTGGAAGTGGTACCAGCCGCAATACTTCCTCGGGGTGGACGAGGACGACGTCCGCGAGAAGGGGGACCGCATCCCCGCCATGCAGCGCGGCTTCGACGCCTTCCTCGGCAAGCTCCAGCAGAAGCTGGAGCCGGACACTGTGCTGATCGTGGCCTCGGACCACGGCCATGCCCCGACGATCCTCCACCAGGACTTCTACACCCAGCACCGCCACGGCCCGCCGGGGATCCTCCTGATGCAGGGAGGACCGGTGAAGCCCGGGTACGTGATCGAGGGGGCGCACATCCTCGACATCTACCCGACGATGCTCTACCTGCTGGGCCTGCCCGTGCCCGAGGACGCCGCGGGCAAGGTGCTGCTCGATGCGCTCGACCCGGAGTTCGTGCACCGCCATCCGCTGCGCACGATCCCGACGTACGAGGTGCTGGGCCCGGCCGAGGGGCTCCCCGGAGGCCGCCGGGAGAGCGGGCAGGACCAGCGCGAGCTGGAGAAGCTCAAGGCGCTCGGCTACATATAGAATTTCGAAGGAGCAAAGCGATGACGAGCAAGCGCGACATGCCGGTGGTGATCCTCTGCGGCGGCCAGGGCACGCGCCTCCGCGAGGAGACCGAGTACCGGCCCAAGCCGATGGTGGAGATCGGCACGCGCCCGATCCTCTGGCACATCATGAAGATCTACGGCGCCTACGGCCTCGACCGCTTCGTGCTCTGCCTCGGCTACAAGGGGTGGGAGATCAAGCAGTACTTCCTCCGCTACCGCGAGATGCTCTGCGACTTCACGCTCTCCATGGACGGCTCGCAGCCGATCGAGCTCCACAACCGCGACGGCTACGAGCCCTGGCGGGTCACCTGCGCCGAGACCGGGCCGGACACGGCCACGGGCGCGCGCCTCCGGCTCGTGAAGAAGTACATCGACGCGCCGACCTTCTGCTTCACCTATGGCGATGCCGTGGGCAACGTGGACATCGACGCCCTGCTCGACTTCCATCATTCCCAGGGGCGGATCGCGACCGTGACCGGCGTGCATCCGACCTCGCGCTACGGCGAGATGCACGTGGACGGCACCCAGGTGATGGAGTTCGCCGAAAAGCCGGCCGCGGAAGGTGTCGTGAGCGGCGGCTTCTTCGTCTTCCAGCGCGAGGTGTTCGATTATCTCGACGACGATCCGCAGCTCTTCCTGGAGCAGCAGCCGCTCCGCAAGCTGGCACGCGACGGCCAGCTCTCGGTCTATCTCCACGAAGGCTTCTGGCATCCCATGGACACCTACCGCGATTACCTGCACTTGAACAATCTGTGGAAGCAAGGGGAGACACCCTGGAAGATCTGGTGATCCCTCCGATCCCATGCCGCTTCTGTGGCGCTCTGCTGAGGCACGTCTTCGTGGACCTCGGAGCTCAGCCGCTAGCCAACTCCTACCTGGAGCCGGGAGATCTACGCCGGCCCGAGCCGTTCTATCCGCTCTGTGTCTACGTCTGCGGCGAGTGCTTTCTGGTGCAGCTCCCGGAAGAGGAGCGGCCCGAGGCGATCTTCAGCGACTACGCCTACTTCTCCTCCTACTCGGAAAGCTGGCTCCGCCATGCCCGCCTCTACGCCGAGGCCATGATCGAGCGCTTCGGCCTCGGTTCCGAGCACCGGGTGATCGAGGTGGCCAGCAACGACGGCTACCTGCTGCGCTGGTTCCATGACTCGGGGATTCCCGTGCAGGGCATCGAGCCCGCGCGCAACGTGGCCGAGGCGGCACAGGCGGCGGGCATCCCCACGCTGGTCCGCTTCTTCGGCACCGAGACCGCCCGCAGTATCGCCACGGAGTCCGCCCAGGCCGACCTGCTGGTGGGCAACAACGTGCTCGCCCATGTGCCGGACCTGAACGATTTCGTGGCGGGCCTGAAAATCGCCCTCGCTCCCGGTGGCGTGCTCACCATGGAGTTTCCCCATCTCCTCCGGTTGATGGACGAAGACCAGTTCGACACCATTTATCACGAGCACTACTCCTACTTCTCGTTCCTTGCCGCGCGAAAGGTTTTCGCTGCCCACGGCCTGACCGTCTTCGACGTGGAAGAGCTGCCCACACATGGCGGATCGCTCCGCATCTACGCGCGTCACCAGGAAGATAATTCGAAGCCCGTGGAGCCGAGAGTAATCGAGCTGCTCGCCCGCGAGGAAGCCGCCGGTCTCGGAAACCTGGATGCTTATCGCTCCTTCGCCGATCGGGTCGGCCGGGTCAAGCGCGGCCTGCTCCGGTTCCTGATCCAGGCCAAGGAGGAGGGCAAGTCGGTCGTGGGCTACGGCGCGCCGGCCAAGGGCAACACGCTCCTCAACTACTGCGGCGTGCGCACCGATCTGCTCGACTACACCGTCGATCTGAGCCCCCACAAGCAGGGGCGGTACCTCCCGGGCACCCGCATCCCGATCCACGCGCCGGACCGCATCCGCGAGACGCGGCCGGACTACGTGCTCATCCTGCCCTGGAACCTCAGGGAAGAGATCACGGCGCAGATGGCGGACGTCCGCTCCTGGGGCGGCAGGTTCGTGGTGGCGATCCCCGAGGTCCGGGTGCTCGAATGATCTTCAAGGAGACTCCGCTCGCGGGCGCGTACGTCCTGGAGCCGGAGCGCTTCGCGGACGACCGCGGCTTCTTCGCCCGCACGTACGACCGCGATCAGTTCGAAGCGCACGGCCTCGATCCCGAGGTCGTGCAGTGCAGCGTCTCCTACAATCACCGCCGGGGCACCCTGCGCGGCCTCCACTTCCAGGTCCCACCCCACGAGGAAGCCAAGCTCGTGCGCTGCACCCGCGGCCGGATCTGGGACGTGATCGTGGACGTCCGCCTCGGCTCGTCCACCCGCGGAAAGCACTTCGCCGTGGTCCTCTCGGCGGACCAGGGCAACGCCCTCTACGTGCCCAAGGGGATAGCCCACGGGTTCCTCACCCTGGAGGATGCGACCGAGATCTTCTATCAGATTTCCGAGCGCTACTCGCCCGATCACTCCCGCGGCTACCGCTGGGACGATCCCATCTTCGCAATCCCCTGGCCCGAGCCGGTCGCCGTCATGGCCGACAAGGACCGCAACCTCCCCTTTTTCTCATGACCGGCAAGGACATGATCCGCTTCATCGCGGACCTCTACCCGATCTGCCGCAGCATCACGGGCGATGGAGTGCGCCGGACTCTCGCGAAGGTGGGGGAGCGCATCCCGCTGCAAGTCCACGAGGTCCCGACCGGCACGCAGGTCTTCGACTGGACCGTGCCGAGGGAGTGGAACATCCGCGACGCCTGGATCAAGGACCCACGGGGCCGGAAGATCCTGGATTTCCAGCACCTGAACCTGCACGTCCTCAACTACAGCGTGCCGGTCCACAAAAAGGTTTCTTTGCGGGAGCTTGAGGAGCACCTGTTCACCCTGCCGGATCAGCCCGGGCTCGTGCCCTACCGCACCTCCTACTACAAGGAAGCCTGGGGCTTCTGCATGGCCCATCACCAGTGGCTGGGCCTGGAAGAGGGCGAGTACGAGGTCTGCATCGACTCGACCCTGGAGGATGGCGCGCTCACCTACGGCGAGTGTTTCCTCCAGGGAGAGACGGAGAGGGAGGTGCTGATCTCCTGCCATGTCTGCCATCCCTCGCTCTGCAACGACAACCTGTCCGGAATCGCGGTCTGCACCTTCCTGGCCGGGGAGCTGGCGCAAGCGCCGCGGCGGCTCTCCTACCGCTTCCTCTTCATCCCCGGCACGATCGGCTCGATCACCTGGCTGGCCCGCAACAATGTCGATCGGATCACCGCCGGGCTGGTCGCCGCGAACCTCGGCGATCCGGGCCGCTTCCACTACAAGAAGACCCGAAGGGGGGACGCGGAGATCGATCGCGCCGTTCTCCATGTGCTGCGCGGAATGGATCATGGGGTGGAGAAGTTCGTCCCCTTCGGCTACGACGAGCGCCAGTACAACTCGCCCGGCTTCAACTTGCCCATAGGTGCGCTCACCCGAACGCCCTACGGCCGCTATCCCGAGTACCACACCTCGGCGGACAACCTCGACCTGATCGAAGCCGGGAGCCTGGAAGGCTCGCTCCGGACGTATCTTTCCGTGATGAACATCCTCGAAGGGAACCGGCGCTATCTGAACCTCAACCCCAACTGCGAGCCGCAGCTCGGCCGCCGGGGGCTCTACCGGACGATCGGCGGTGATGATTCCGGAAGGCAGCGCGAGCTCGCCCTGCTCTGGGTGCTCAACCTTTCGGATGGCGAGCACGGCCTCCTCGACATCGCCGAGAGGTCGGGCATGCCCTTCGAGGCGATCCGGGCCGCCGCCGACGCGCTGCTGGAAGTCGAGCTGCTGAGGGAGATTCCATGAAAGACCAGATAGCTCTGATCACCGGAGCCAGCGGCGGCATCGGCTCGGCCATTGCCTCGGCCCTGGCCAAGGAAGGCGTCCGTCTCTTCCTGGTGGGAAGACATCTGGAGAAGCTGACCGTACCCGGAGAAGCCTTTCGAGCCGACCTCACGGACGACGCCCAGCTCCGCGCCACGGCCGCGAGGGTCCGCGAGGTCTTCGGAGGAGTGGACCTCCTGATCCACAGCATCGGCTTCTTCCGCGCCGGCCCGGTCGAGACCTCGCCGGTCGCGGACCTCGACGCCCAGTACCGCGTGAACCTCCGGGTGCCCTACCTCCTCACCCAGGAGCTGCTCCCCTCGCTCATCGAGCGCCAGGGCCAGGTGGTCTTCGTCAACTCCAGCGCTGGCTTCCACGCGGCCCGCGGCAACTGGGGAGCCTACGCCGCCACCAAGCACGCCCTGCGCGCCCTCGCCGACTCCCTGAGGGACGAGGTCAACCGCAAAGGTGTGCGAGTGCTCTCCGTCTTCCCCGGTCGCACCGCCACCACCATGCAGGAAAAAGTCCACCGCTTCGAAGGCAGGCCCTACGATCCTTCGCGCTTCCTCCAGCCCGAGGACATCGCCGCCGCGGTCGTGCAGGCCCTCCGCCTTCCCCGGACCGCGGAGCTGACCGATCTGCACATCCGTCCGATGCGGGGGTAGGGAGGTCCCGAAGGGTGTGAGAGTGTTAGAATTGGACCTGCGGAGTGCTGCTGCGTCCCTGAATTGACATGCGAGAAACCACCGACCCCAAACCCGGCGAGACCGCCATGCGGCCTACCGACGCCCGAGACCTCGTCCGCGCCCGGCTTTATGGCAGTGAGGAAGAGGTAGTCCGCGACGCATTGCGTCATCTGCTCCGAGCCCGCCCAGACGCGAGGATCCATGTGGCGGTCAGCCGCTACCAGGCCGAGGGCCTATCTCTGGCCAAAGCAGCGGATCTCGCCGGGGTGAGCTGGGCCCAAATGAGGGAGATCCTCCTCGAGAAGGGAGTCCAGCCACGGCTGGGGGCCGAGACTCTCCAGGAAGCCGAGGAGGAGATCCAGGCACTGCGGGATTTCTCCGACAATCGATGAGCGTCATTTCAAACACCACGGTCCTCTCCAATTTCGCCGCCATCGCCATGCCGCGGATCTGAAGGTTGCCGTCTCAGGAACGATCGGCTGTCTGGTCCTCGGGATCGAACGCAATCTCTGGACTCTGGAACAGGCGAATGACTGGCTCGCAAGAATCATCGCCTCCGGCTTTCATTCGCCCCTCACCGATCTTGCGAGCTTGACAAAGAAGCCCTGAGGGTTCGAGTGCCAAGGGAGCCCCCGGCTCAGGATTCTCCCTTGACGCGCGTGTCGGTGGCGATCCAGTTCACCTCCCAGGTCTTGCCGCCGTCATCCGAGAATGCCTGTTCGAATCGCGCCGAATCGGGAGTGATGTCCGAGATGACGAAGCGGACGAAGATGGCCCGCCCGTCGAGGGTCTCCTGAGCGAAGAACTCGCCGCGCCCGTTCTTGAACTCGCCGATCGAGGGCGGGGTCAGAACGCCGCCGGCGATGTTGGCGAAATTGAGGCTCCACTGGCGGGATTGGGGATTGTAGAGGCGCAGGCTCAGACCCTGGAGGCGGCCTGCCGGACCCTGCACGTCCAGCTCCACGAGATTGGCGCGGCCGTCCCAGACCTTTCGCACGACGGTCGTGCCCTCGTATTCGACCCATGTGGTGGAACCGGTCAGGGGATGCTGGAGCCGTGACAGGCGAGTCTTCCAGGTGCCGATCTCGAAATCGAAATCGTGCTGGCCATCCCGCTCGGCGGCGGCCTGTCCGGCAAGCGGCTGCAAGAGGAGCAGGCCGACCACGAAGAGAAGAGCGCGATGGTGCAGGAGAGTCCTCATGGTCGCCTCCTCTGCAAATCGATCACCCAATGCAGCCGCCACGTCGTCCCGCCGTCGGAGGACCGGGCGCTCTCCCAGTGCGCGGAATCGCGCGTGATGTCCGACCACGTGAGGCGCGATCGAACCGGGTTGCCGTCCGCGTCCGTCCACTCGCCGAAGAGGTCGATCTTCCCATCTCGAAAGACGCCTCTCCACAGATGAAAGTGACCCGGCTCGAGGTTGTCGGTCCAGGTGTGATCCCACGTGCGCGTCTCGCGGTTGAAGGCGCGCAGGCCGAGGCCTTTCACGGCGCCTCCGTGGTAGATCCCCTCGAAGCGCTCGAGCAGGACCTGCCCGTCCAGCGTCCATGAAGCCGTCAGGCTGCCCGGCGCCTCCGCCCACCCCTCCGGCGAGGGAACGCGACAGACCGCGTTCCACTCTCCTGCCAGGAAATCGAACTGGCGCTCCGCGTCCATGCTCCTCCTCCTGTTTGGACCGGCGCGTCTCGCACCGGCCGACCCTGACGGCGGAGTGTGCAGCGAAAAGAGGTCAGCGCCAATAGCCACCTTCCTGCAGATCGGCATGGCCATTATCATCGGGGCGTGAAGAAGGCGCCGCCCGTGATCTTCCCGATCGTCACCGTCGATCGAACGTCGCCGGTGCCGCTCTACCGGCAGCTCTACGACGGTTTTCGCGAGGCCATCCTTGAACGCCGATTGCGGGCGGGCCAGCGAATCCCTTCGACCCGGTCTCTCGCGACCGAGCTGCAGGTCTCCCGCCTTCCTCTCCTCAACGCGTTCGATCAGCTGGTCGCCGAGGGCTATCTCGAGAGCCGGGTCGGCGCGGGGACCTTCGTCGCGGACTGCCATTCCGGCGCGCCTGGGCCCCCGGAGCCGGAGAATCGGAGCGCGGCGGCTCGCGGGGGGGCGCGCACCGTCTCTCGCGAAACCGACTTCCTGCTGCGGATGGAAACGGACCCCTGGCTCCGAGGCGAGGGAGCGTTTCGCGTCAGCCAGCCCGCCCTGGACCATTTCCCTTTGGAGATCTGGTCGAGGCTCGTCGGCCGCCGCGGCCGAAAGGCGCACGGAGCTCGCGCGATGCGCTATGACGATCCCATGGGCCATCGGCCCTTGCGTGAAGCCGTGGCCGCCTACCTGAGGACGGCGAGAGCGGTCCGCTGCGAAGCGGACCAGGTCATGGTGGTCAGCGGTTCGCAGCAGGCCTTGAGCCTCACCGCCCGGGTCCTCCTCGATCCCGGCAGCCCGGTCTGGGTCGAGGAGCCGGGCTACGGCGGAGCGCGGGACGTCTTCCGGCTCAGGGGGGCGCGGCTCGTTCCGGTGCCGGTCGACGAGCAGGGGTTGAACGTGGCCGCCGGGATCGAGCGGTGCCGGGAGGCGCGCGCCGCGTACGTCACGCCCTCCCACCAATACCCGCTCGGCATGACGATGAGCGCCTCCCGCCGCCTGCAGCTCCTGGACTGGGCCCGGCGCAACGGCTCCTGGATCCTCGAGGACGACTACGACAGCGAGTACCGCTACGAGGGTGTTCCGCTCGCTTCCCTGCAGGGGCTCGATCGGGATTCCCGGGTCTTCTACATCGGCAGCTTCAGCAAGGTCCTCTTCCCGGCGTTACGGCTCGGCTACATCGTCATTCCAGCCGACCTCGTGGCGCGTTTCGCCGCGGTCCGGGACGCCACGGACCTCTTTCCGCCGACGTTCGAGCAGGCCGTCCTCGCCGATTTCATCCGCGAGGGTCACTTCGCGCGTCACCTGCGCAGGATGCGCGCCCTCTATCGCGAGCGGCGCGGCATCCTTGCCGGTGCGATCGAGGAGGAGCTCGGCGGCGCGCTGAGCGTGCTCGGGGGCGAGGCGGGCCTGCACCTGGTGGCGACGCTGTCGCGAGGGAACGGAGATCGCGACGTCGCCGTCCGTGCCGCCGCGCAAGGGCTCTGGGCGATGCCGCTCTCGTCCTGCTATCTCGGAAAGGCCTCCCGGGAGGGCTTCGTCCTCGGCTTCGGCGGCACGGAGGCTGCCGAGATCCTCGACGGCGTCCGCCGCCTCCGGAGCGTCCTCGCGACCTGAGACACCCAGTTGCCCTGAACAGCAGCCCGGTACTGCTCTTGCAGCGGCACGAAATTGCCGGGCAGGCTGGACGACGGCACGCCCGGCGCCGGGAATCCAGGAGCTGAAGGAGGAGCAACATGGCACCGACGACGCAGGAAGCAGAGCAGGAGCAGCAGACGCGGCAGGAAGAGCCGCAGATCCAGAGCGAGCCCAAGCCGCCGTACCCCGGGCAGAAGCTGGAGAAGCCGGGCATCGAGGCGGAGATGGAGATGAAGCCGCGGTGGCGGGCCCCCAGGTACAAACCGGCCGGCAAGCTGGAGGGCAAGGTGGCGCTGGTGACCGGCGGCGACAGCGGGATCGGCCGGGCCGTGGCCTATCTCTACGCCCGCGAGGGAGCGGATGTGGCCATCGTCCATCTGCCCGAGGAGCAGCAGGACGCGGACGAGACGCGCCGGGCCATCGAAGAGGAGGGGCGGCGGTGCCTGGACCTCCCCGGCGACCTGACCGATCCGCAATTCTGCCGCGATGTCGTCGAGCGCACCGTGCGCGAGCTGGGCCGCCTGGACATCCTGGTCTCCAACGCCGCCTGGCAGAACCGCAAGGAGAGCCTCGAGGAGGTCACCGAGGAGGAGTGGAGCCGCACCTTCCGCACCAACGTGGACGCCTACTTCCACCTGTCCAAGGCCGCCATTCCGCACCTGCAGCCGGGCAGCGCGATCATCGCCACGAGCTCCGAGACCGCCATGGGGGCCAAGGAGCTGCCGGACTACTCCGCCACCAAGGGCGCGATCAACGCCTTCACCAAGACCCTGGCGCAGCAGCTGGTGGAGAAGGGCATCCGCGTCAACGCCGTAGCCCCCGGCCCGGTGTGGACGCCGCTCAACCCCGCCGACCGGGGAGCGACGCCCGAAAAGATCGAGAATTTCGGAGCCAAGCAGCCGATCCAGCGCGCCGCCCAGCCCGAGGAGATCGCCCCGGCCTACGTCTTCCTGGCCAGCGACGCCGACTCCTCCTACGTCACCGGCATCGTGCTCGAGGAGATGGGCGGGCTGACGTCCGCGGGCTGACAGCTACCGCAGGAAAGAGGAGCCGGCCCGTCTGTCCGGGACCGCCCGTCCCATGTACCGGACGTCCGTCCCTCCGTGCCAGGCGCCCGTCCCTCTGTACCGGACATCGGTACGCCGGTGCGGGACGCTCGTACCGTCGGGGGAGACACTCGTACCGCCGGGGGAGTGACTCGTACGCGTGGGGGAGTCGCTCCCCCGCGCGGGGAGAGTGCCATCCCCGACGGTACCGGGCTCCTCCCCGACTGGGGATGACTCTCCCCCGCGCGGGGGAACGGCTCCCCCCAGCGGGGGAGCGAAATCCCCCTCCAGGGGAGCCGTCTCCCCGTCTGTACCGGACACCTCCCCTGTCGGGGATGTCTCCCCCCCGCGTGTCCGAGTGTCTCTCCCGGTCGGAGGAGACCGCTCCCCGTCCGGGGAGGCTGCTCCCCGGATCGGGGAGGGCTTCATCCCCGACGGGGGAGAGCCCATCCCCGGTCGGGTAGGGGACCCTTCCTGTCCGGGGAGGCCGCCAACCTGAGGTGTCTGGCGGATGTTGGGCTAGTGTTGGGGTCGTTTGTTCCAATCAGGTGCCTGGCGAGTGTTTGGACTCACCGGGCGTCCCCTCATGCTTTCGCCCGTCGCCAGCCATTGGCTTCGGCTTCCTCCTCGGTGCAGAACCACCTTTCTCCGGCCTCGGGCGAGATTACTGTCCTGTCGTAGTACTGCTGACCGGGCAGGTGGTAGATGCGTTCTCCCGTTCTCAGGGAGATGTTTCCCTTGATGCCGCACCCGGGCTGCGAAGAGGTGCATCCCTCCGAGCATCCTTCTGGCGGCACCGGTTCCTCGGCAGGCTTCTCGGTGGGTGGCGGTGCCGTGAGGGGGCGCTCTGGCGGCTCGATCGGTCTGCTGAGTGGGTTCGCCTGACGCTCTGGAGCAAGGATGGTCCAGGTGGCGGAGAGAATCCCGGCTACGGCAAGGGCGAGCAGGGCGCCGGCTCCCCGGTACGGGAATCTGGGGCTTCTGCTTCGGCGATAGAACCACATGCTCGTAGAGACACCCGAGGGCTGATGTTGTTCAGAGGTCATTCCTTCGCTAGGCTGGCCCCTGCCTCGGCGCTATAATTCCGAGGCGTTATCGGAGGGCGAAGCCGATGCCCCTGGGAGGCAAGCCGTGAAGTCTTTTGCGCCAAAGCAGAAGCAAGCTCCAATGCCGGTGCGCACCGGTCTCGCCCGGTCGATCAGGGCAGTGCCTGGCCTGTGGCCTGGAAAGATCCAGGCGCAAACCGCTCCCAAGGACGCGAAGAAGCTGTTGAAGGACCCGTGCTTCGGCGAGCGCACCGACGCCACGAAAGCGCGATGCGAGTTTTCGGATCGCCAGTCGGCCTTCATTAGGACCATCAAGGCCCATGCGCTCCGCAAGTGTGCCAGAGCCTTCGCGGCCATCGACATGCCGGGCAACGAGAGCGTGATCAAGCGGATCGCGAGGGAGTATTTCCACCTCGACATCAAGCTCTCGGAGAAGACGAGGCGGGCCTTGAAGCGGAGGATCCAGGCGGTCTCCGAAAAGCTGGAGAAGGCGCCCATCGAGTGCGGGACCTGCCAGGACGAAGGCTGCAACAGCGGTTTTGTGGCGTACGCTCTTGGGAGAGACACGTTGGTCGTGTGCCCTCCGTTCTTCATGAGCGAGATCTACGCGGTGCCGTTGAC